>Ga0082212_10001152_pt1 | contig 38853 bp, 43 predicted proteins | sample TergutNt197P3_FD_71548 | JGI IMG/M metagenome (GOLD analysis project Ga0082212, IMG submission 71548) | Neocapritermes taracua P3 segment gut microbial communities from Petit-Saut dam, French Guiana - Nt197 P3 | ecosystem: Host-associated > Arthropoda: Insects > Digestive system > Gut ...
TGGGCTGCGTACACGTTCACGAACCTGCCGAAGTACGGTGACGACCAGAAATTGATAGAATACACGATCACGGAGGACGCAGTGCCCGGCTACACGACGAGCCGGGAAGGGAACGCGTTCACGAACACGCTGGCTCCGGGCGAGACCTCGGTGCCGGTAGCCAAGGCGTGGGCCGACGACGGAAACGCCGACAACACAAGGCCGACCAGCATAACGTTCAGGCTGCTCGCCGACAACGTTGAAGTCAGGAGCTACACCATGTCAGCGCCTTGGAACGCTTACACGTTCAGCGGGCTGCCTAAGTACGGCGACGACCAGAAGCTGATAGCATACACGATCACGGAGGACGCAGTGCCCGGCTACACGACGGCAATGCAGGGCAGCACGTTCACGAACACGCTGGCTCCGGGCGAGACCTCGGTGCCGGTGGCCAAGGTGTGGACCGACAACAACAACAGCGACAACACAAGGCCGGCCAGCATAACGTTCAGGCTGCTCGCCGACAACGTTGAAGTCAGGAGCTACACCATGTCAGCGCCTTGGAACGCTTACACGTTCAGCGGGCTGCCGAAGTACGACGGAAACCAGAAACTGATAGAGTACACAGTGACGGAGGACGCAGTGCCCGGCTATACAAGCGCGAAGTCGGAGACGGGGAACACCTTCACGAACACGCTGGCCCCGGGCGAGACCTCGGTGCCGGTGGCCAAGGCGTGGGTTGACGACGGGAACGCCGACAGCACGAGGCCGGCCAGCATAACGTTCAGGCTGCTGGCAGACAACGTCGAAGTCAGCACGTACACGATGACAGCTCCGTGGGCGGCTTACACGTTCAGCGGGCTGCCGAAGTACGACGGAAACCAGAAACTGATAGAGTACACAGTGACGGAGGACGCAGTGCCCGGCTACACAAGCGCGAAGTCGGAGACGGGGAACACCTTCACGAACACATTGGCTCCGGGCGAGACCTCGGTGCCGGTGAGCAAGGCGTGGGTTGACGACGGGAACGCCGACAACACAAGGCCGGCCAGCATAACGTTCAGGCTGCTGGCTGACGATGTTGAAGTCAGCACGTACACGATGACAGCACCGTGGGCGGCGTACACGTTCAGCGGGCTGCCGAAGTACGGCACGGGCCAGAAGCTGATAGCCTACACAGTGACCGAAGACGCGGTGCCCGGCTACACGACGACAAAGCAAGGGAACACGTTCACAAACACGCTGGATCCAGGAGAGACCTCGGTGCCGGTGGCCAAGGTGTGGACCGACGACGGAAACGCTGACAACACTAGGCCTGCAAGCATAACGTTCAGGCTGCTCGCCGACAATATTGAGGTTGGCACGTACACGATGACAGCGCCTTGGGCAGCGTACACGTTCAGTGGGCTGCCGAAGTACGGCACAGGCCAGAAGCTGATAGCCTACACCGTGACTGAGGACGCGGTGCCCGGCTACACGACGACAAAGCAAGGGAACACGTTCACAAACACGCTGGCTCCGGGCGAGACCTCGGTGCCGGTGGCCAAGGTGTGGACCGACAACAACAACAGCGACAACACGAGGCCGGCAAGCATAACGTTCAGGCTGCTGGCAGACAACGTTGAAGTCAGCACGTACACGATGGCGGCGCCTTGGAACGCTTACACGTTCAACGGGCTGCCGAAGTACGACGAGAACCAAAAACTGATAGAATACACGGTCACGGAGGACGCAGTGCCCGGCTACACGACAGTAATGCAGGGCAGCACGTTCACGAACACGCTGGCTCCGGGCGAGACCTCGGTGCCGGTTGCCAAGGTGTGGACCGACAACAACAACAGCGACGACACGAGGCCGGCCAGCATAACGTTCAGGCTGCTGGCAGACAACGTTGAAGTCAGCACGTACACGATGACAGCTCCGTGGAACGCGTACACGTTCAGCGGGCTGCCGAAGTACGACGGTAACCAGAAGCTTATAGCCTACACCGTAACGGAGGACGCAGTGCCCGGCTACACGACGACAATGCAGGGCAACGCGTTCACGAACACGCTGGCTCCGGGCGAGACCTCGGTGCCGGTAGCCAAGGCGTGGGTTGACGACGGAAACGCCGACAACACAAGGCCGGCCAGCATAACGTTCAGGCTGCTGGCGGACAACGTTGAAGTCGGCACTTACACGATGGCGGCGCCTTGGAACGCTTACACGTTCAGCGGGCTTCCGAAGTACGGCGACGACCAGAAGCTGATAGCCTACACCGTGACTGAGGACGCAGTACCCGGCTACACCAGCGCGAAGTCGGCGGTTGGCAACACGTTCACCAACACGCTTGCCCCGGGAGAAACCTCGGTGCCGGTGGCCAAGGCGTGGGTTGACAACGGGAACGCCGACAGCACAAGGCCGACAAGCATAACGTTCAGGCTGCTGGCAGACGACGTTGTAGTCGACACGTACACGATGACAGCACCGTGGGCGGCGTACACGTTCAGCGGGCTGCCGAAATACTCTGCAGCGGATCAAAAGCTGATAGCGTACACAGTGACTGAGGACGCAATACCCGGCTACACCAGCACGAAGTCTGAGACGGGGAACACCTTCACAAACACACTGGCTCCGGGAGAAACCTCGGTGCCGGTGGCCAAGGCGTGGACCGACAATAACAACGCCGACAACACGAGGCCGGCAAGCATAACATTCAGGCTGATGGCAGACAACGTCGAAGTCGACACGTACACGATGGCGGCGCCTTGGAACGCTTACACGTTCACCGGGCTGCCGAAGTACGACGGGAACCAGAAGCTGATAGCCTATACAGTGACTGAGGACGCAGTGCCCGGCTACACAACGACAATGCAGGGCAGCACGTTCACCAACACGCTGGCTCCGGGAGAGACCTCGGTGCCTGTGGCCAAGGCATGGGTTGACGACGGGAACGCCGACAACACAAGACCTGTGAGCATCACGTTCAGGCTGCTCGCCGACAACATTGAAGTTGGCGAGTACACGATGACGGTGCCGTGGGCAGACTACACGTTCAGCGGGCTGCCGAAGTACGACGGGAACCAGAAGCTTATAGCCTACACCGTAACGGAGGACGCAGTGCCCGGCTACACGACGAGCCGTGAAGGGAACGCGTTCACGAACACGCTGGATCCGGGCGAGACATCGGTGCCGGTGTCCAAGGTCTGGGTTGACGACAGCAACGCCGACAGCACGAGGCCTGAGAGCATCACGTTCAGGCTGATGGCAGACAACATTGAGGTCGCTACGTACACGATGACAGCTCCGTGGGAGGCATACACTTTCGCAGGGCTGCCGAAGTACTCTGCCGCGAACCAGAAATTGATAGAATACACTGTCACGGAAGACGCAGTCGCGAGTTACACGAGCGCGAAGTCTGAGACAGGGAACACGTTCACCAATACGCTGTCTCCAGGCGAGACATCGGTGCCGGTGAGCAAGGTGTGGGTTGACGACAACAATGCGGACAACACGAGGCCGCAAAGCGTAACGTTCAACCTTTTAGCTGACGGCGTGAAAGTGGGCGAACACGTGATGACGGCGCCTTGGAACGCTTACACATTCGAAGGGCTGCCGAAGTACGACGGAAACCAGAAGCTGATAGCCTACACCGTGACGGAAGACGCAGTGCCCGGCTACACAAGCGCGAAGTCGGAGACGGGGAACACCTTCACCAACACGTTGGCTCCGGGAGAGACATCGGTGCCGGTGAGCAAGGTGTGGGTTGACGACGGAAACGCCGACAACACAAGGCCTGCGGGCATCACGTTCAGGCTGCTGGCAGACAACGTCGAAGTCAGCACGTACACGATGACGGCACCTTGGGCAGACTACACGTTCACAGGGCTGCCGAAGTACGACGGAAACCAGAAGCTGATAGCATATACCGTGACGGAGGATGCGGTGCCCGGCTACACCAGCGCGAAGTCTGAGACGGGGAACACCTTCACCAACACGCTGGCTCCGGGAGAGACATCGGTGCCGGTGGCAAAGGTCTGGGTTGACGACGGGAACGCCGACAACACAAGGCCGGCAAGCATCACGTTCAGGCTGCTCGCCGACAACATTGAAGTCAGCACGTACACGATGACGGCACCATGGAACGCTTACACGTTCACAGGGCTGCCGAAGTACTCTGATGCAGACCAGAAGCTGATAGCGTACACGGTGACCGAGGACGCAGTGACCGGCTACACCAGCGCGAAATCAGAGACGGGGAACACCTTCACCAACACGCTGGATCCGGGCGAGACCTCGGTGCCGGTGAGCAAGACTTGGGTGGACGACACCAACGGCGACAACACGAGGCCGCTGAGCATCACGTTCAACCTGCTGCGCAACGGCCAGCCGTATGACACATACGAGATGGAGGCACCGTGGGAAGACTTCAGCTTCGGTCCGCTAGACAAATATGACGGCGATCAGAAGCTTATCGAGTACACGGTGACAGAAGACGCGGTTGCGGGCTATACAACAGATCGCGATGGCAACGCGTTTACGAACACCCTTGATCAAGTCGAAATCTCGGTACCTGTGAGAAAAGTTTGGGTAGACGACGGGAACGCCGACAACACGAGGCCAGAGATCATTACGTTCAACTTGCTGCGCAACGGCCAGCCACATGACACATACGAGATGGAGGCACCGTGGGAAGATTTCAACTTCGGTCCGCTGGACAAGTACGACGATAGCCAGAAGTTCATCACCTACTCAGTGACGGAGGACGCAGTTGCGGGCTACACGACAAGCCGGGAAGGCAGCACGTTCACGAACACGCTGGCACCGGGCGAAACGAGCGTGTCGGTCAACAAGGTATGGGATGACGAAGGCGACGAGGACGGTGTGCGTCCATACAGCATCACGTTCAGACTGTGGCAGAATGGTATCGAGCTTGAAGAATACGTGATGGAGGCACCGACACTCAGCTATACGTTTGACGGCTTGACGAAGTACGACGAAGACCAGAAGCCGTACGTTTACGCAGTGACGGAAGACCCGGTGGCGGGTTACACTACGGACGTTGCGGTCAACGGCAACAATTATACATTTACCAACACTCGCTCTACCGGCCCCGATGAGGGTACGCTCACTGTCAACAAAGTTCTGCTAGACGTTAACGGCTTGATAATTGACGAAGGGCACCCCGATTTTGAGAAACACCAAGATGTCGAATTCACGATCCAGCTGGCTGATTCCACCAACCCTGAAATTGGAACAGCGATAACAAGGCAAAACGTGAGCAACATGGGGAGCGTGTCATTCTTTGTAAGCGACACGAAGAGGGCATCTGAGCTGGAGCTTAGCGAAATCAACATACCTGAAGGATATGAGCTGGAAGAGATCATACAGCCCATACACTGGAGCAATGGCAACGGAGTGACAACTGTGGTCAACCGGGTGCAAGGCGAACCGACCGTTGTCGAGCCTGGCTCGGTGCGGGTGGTCAAATACATAGTGTACCAAGGGGAGCTGATCAATACCAGCAACGTCAACAGAGTGTTCGACGTTTCCATATCAACGCAGGAAAACGCTTTTGGAACAGTGGTTGTAGATGTACAGGCCATTGAGGAAGGCATTGAGGAATTCTACGACAATTCAACCAACACCGGAGAAGGCGAGTTTGTGGAAGGCAACGTTGTTGCGGTGTTGTACTCAGAAGGCACAAAGATATACGAAGAGGTCTCCGACGGTAGTGACATTGAGTTCTCTGGACTGCAACAGGGCAAACCTTACGACGTCAAGATCATGCTGAGGGATCTCGAACTGGAAGAAGACATAACGATATTTGAGGATACGATTGAGTTTACAAGCCACCTGACCTATCGCGTCGGATTCGCAGAATCAAGAGGCATGCCAGAACCAGAGGCCGGAACGGCAACGCTTAACGACGGCGAGGAGCTGCCGGATGATGCAAGCCTAAATGACGGCGACGACGATGCCGATGGCAACTACGGAGACGGAGACGGCAACAGCACAAGCGACAGCACGAGCGACGGCACTTTGGGCGACGATGACGAAAACGAAGGCATTGTGGGCGACGGTGACGAAAGCGGTGATGCAGCCGGAAGCGATGGCGACAGTGCATTGGGTAGCGACAGCGAAGTTGCCGACAGTGACGGCGAAGACACTGATTCTGTAGACAGCGCAAGCGATGAGGCTGTGAACGCGGACAGCGGAGACGAAAATGTGACCAGCGACGAGAGCAGCGATGAGCCAAAAGCTAGGTTTGCATGGTTTGCAGTATCAAAAGTCTACGCCGCAACGTACATTCCAAATGAAGAGCTTATCGAGTTCATGATGGCAAACATTAGTTCGGCATATACAAACGAGGTTGGTTCTATCGGCGCTGCTGAAAGATTCAGCGGCAAGGTGACCGCAAACGACCCGAACGGCTTGTTTATTGACAATCTGCGGCAGGGGATGTATGTTGTAACCGAGACGGGCATTCCAACGAACTTCAAGTTCTATGGGATGAAGCTTGGCAACACAGACTTGTCCATGTCGGGACTTGGCCCAATCAACGGCATATCGGTGGAAGTCGGCATATCGGGCGCGGTGGTCGTAATCTTTAACGAATACGTTCCGCCTACACCACCAACACCACCTTCGCCGCCGAGACCAAGGCCGGGACCTGGACCGGAGCCTGGACCGGGGCCGATAGATATCCCAGACAACCCGCCGCCACTTGACGAACCGCCTGTCGAAGGCGGGGACGGTCCGGTTGTCGACCTGCCTGATGTGGACGTGCCCCTTGACGATTTGCCAAAGACAGGGCTCGGCTCAATGGCATGGCTCTTCGGGCTGATGTTCATAAGCGGACTGGGCATCGTATTCGGCAGAAGAAGAGATGAAGAATAACAACTGATTAATCCAAAGCAGGCTGTTGCTTATTGAAGGAGCAGCCTGCTTTTTGCCTTTACCCTTTTCAGCGTTTGCGATTGTCAATTGGACGGTTTTCATGGTATAATAGGGGCAAGTAAGGCGCAAGGAGACATATTAATGGAAATCATTGTAAATACAGGGCCCAAAAGCGACCGCGTCGTTGTATCCGTTCCAACTGGAACGAAAATCGAGGAATTAGCCGGCATGTTCAAGCAGAATGTGCCGTTCAGGATTTTGGCGGCTAAGGTGGACAACAAGGTTGAAGAATTGAGCAAAGCATTAAACGAGCCGTGTACGGTCGAACTGCTGGACATGCGGGATCCGGCGGCAAACCTGATCTACCAGCACAGCTTGACGCTAATCTACTTAAAAGCCGTGAATGACATTTTCGGAAATGTACGGGTCGATATCAAAAATTCTATCAATAAAGGGATTTATACATCTGTAAAACTGCCGAAATTAATAACAGAGGAACAAATAAAATCAATAGAAAACAGAATGCAGGAGATGGTTAGCGAAGACATGCCGCTTGTCAGGAAATCGGTTACCCGCGAAGAGGGCTTCAAAATACTGACTGCCGACGGCCAAACAGAAAAGGCGCGGCTTCTGGCGAGGGACACGGGAGCAGAATGGGTCAGGTTTTACTACTTAGGAAGCTACAAGGATTTTTTCTACGGGCTTATGGCGCCATCTGCAGGGTACTTAGAGCATTTCGAGCTTAGGAAGTACAAAAACGGTGTGCTAATCAGGTTCCCGCACCCGTCTGCACCCAACATCATACCCGAATACGTGGATGAGGTTAAATTGTACGAGGCTTTCAGCGAAGCTACAAAGTGGAGCAAAATTCTGGGGACATCTTTTGTTGCTGACCTGAACGAGAAAACACAAAATGGGCAATACAAGGAATTGATTCAACTGTCAGAGGCTTTGCATGAAAAAAAGACGGCTGAAATTGCCGACATGATAACGACGGAGAAAAAAAGAATTGTGCTCATTGCAGGACCGTCTTCGTCCGGCAAGACAACTTTCGCGAAAAGGCTGTGCATACAGTTGAGGGTCAATGGGAAGGAGCCTTTGTACTTGAGCACCGACGACTATTTCGTGGAGAGGGACATGACACCGCTTGACGAAAACGGCGAGCCTGATTTCGAGGGCCTCAGTGCCATCGAAGTGCGCATGTTCAACGAGCATATGAATGCGCTCCTGCAAGGCGAGGAAGTGGACATCCCGACTTTCGATTTCATAAAAGGAACAAAGGTGTTTGGGAAAAGAGCATCAAAGATTAAAAACGGGCAGCCTATTGTAATTGAAGGCATTCATGCGTTAAACGACGCTATGACGCCTGCAATAGAAAGGGGCGAGAAATTCAAGATATACATCAGCCCCTTTACGCAGCTAAACATAGACAACCACAACAGGATACCTGTAACGGACGGGCGGATGCTGAGGAGGATGGTGAGGGATTACCAGTTCAGGGGGCATTCGGCACAGGGCACAATCCGTGGGTGGAGTAAAGTCCGTGCCGGAGAAGACAAGAACATTTTCCCGTACAGCAACGAGGCGGACGTGTTTTTCAATTCAGCCCATGTTTACGAACTTGCAGTGCTGAAAAAATACGCAGAGCCGCTTCTTGCAGCTGTCAAACCAGATGAGCAGGAATACTGCGAAGCCGTGAGGTTGCTGAAATTCCTGAGATTTTTTGAAACAATTGAGGATGACTCGATAATAGTTAACAACTCGATAATGCGTGAATTTATCGGGGGAAGCATTTTCGTTTGAGATTTTCAGGGCGGTGCGAAGTGAAGAAGTTCATCAAGACTACGCTTTCCATTATGCTGTGCATGATATTTCTTGCCGGTGCGGCAGGGATTGCATTTGTTTACGTGCTCATAAAAGACGCGCCTGCCATTGACACGAAAAACATAACGGCGCTCCTCTCCGAAAACTCTGTAGTATACGACAGCAACGGCGGGGTACTGGACAGCGTGTTCCTCGAAAGCAAGCGCACAAACGTAAGCTTTGCCAGTTTGCCGGACGACCTGAAGAACGCCTTTATTTCAGTCGAGGACAAGACGTTTTGGGAGCATCATGGTTTTAACGTGGTACGGCTCATAGGTGCAGCAGTCGAAGGCTACAAGACAGGCGAAAAAATCAGCGGAACGAGCACCATAACCCAGCAGCTTGCGCGCAACCTCTATCTTACTGAAATGCGCAGCGAGTATTCATTAAAAAGAAAAGTGATCGAAGCTTATTATGCACTTCTTCTTGAAAGGGATCTTACGAAAGAGCAAATCCTTGAAGCCTATTTGAACCGTATTTCTCTGGGGTTCGGCACCTGCGGCGTACAAGCCGCTTCTCAGGCTTACTTCGCTAAGGACGTTGAGGAGCTGACCCTGACGGAATGCGTTGCCTTGGCAGCCATAACGCAGGAGCCAAATGCTTATTCGCTCATCAAGACGCTTCCCAATGCAAGCGTGGCAGACGACAACGAAGATGTTTTGTTCAGAAACAGCACTTATGCGTACCTGTGCAACGCAAAGGCGTCGGAGAAAAGGCGGCAGTTGATCCTTGAGCTAATGAAAGAGCAGGGATACGTCTCAGAAGCGGCGTACAGGGATGCGCTGGCTGAAGATTTACGGGACGACATCAAGCCGTTTTCGGAGGGCGAAGCGGAAAACACTTCATCTTACTTTACGGATTTCGCGATCAGGGAAGTTGTCGCAGATTTGGTGCGCGAGTACGGCTTCACAGAAGAGAACGCATGGGACATGCTGTTCAACGGAGGGCTGCGCATTCATACCACGCTGGTTCCGCCGCTTCAAGACATCATCGAAAATGAATTCGCAAGCAAAGAGAATTTCCCAAACGTGGCGCACTTGATCCGCGACAGGGCAGGGAACATATTGAGGCCGAGCGGTGGCATACTGTTGTACCGCTACGACAATTTCTTCGACGAGGATGGGAATTTTACATTTTCGCCTGACGAATATGGGCGGCTCAGCAATGGGGACATGGTACTGTTTGCGGGCAAAAGGCTTAGCTTCTACAAAACCGAAGCAAATGAAAGCATCGACTACAGCGTGAATTTCAAAGGCATGTATACAATTGAAGACGGAGTGTTCAGCACTATAAGCGAGGGCACCGTAGCAATCCCTGCCGAATACAAATACAGGGACCAAGACGGGAATTTAGTAATTGAGTCGTGGTTTTTCAAAGAACACCCGAATTTTTTCAGCGAAACGGAGAAAGGGCTGGTCATTAGCCCGGAAAAATACACGCTTAAACAAAAAGTCGTGCAGCCACAGGCTGCAATGGTCATAGTGGATTATGAGACTGGGGAAATAAAAGCGATGGCCGGCGGCAGGGGCGGCGAGGGGAGGCTTTTGTACAACAGGGCGGCAAACCCGCGGCAACCGGGGTCGTCGATAAAGCCAATTGCGGTGTACGGGCCAGCGCTTCAAAGCTCGGCAGACATGGTTTCCGGGACAGCAGGGCATGAACTGGTGCCGCTCAAGCAGTTTACGCCTGAGATAGTCTTCAACGGGAAATATTGGACTGCAGCCAGTGTCATTCAGGACGAACCGATTTTCTTGGGAGGAAAGCAGTGGCCTAAAAACTGGTATTCCGGCAACCGCGGCGCGGCGTCGCTCAGAGGTTCCATAGAGCAGTCGATAAACGTAAACGCAGTAAAAGTGTTTTCGAGGATCGGCCCCGACTATTCGTCGAGTTTCTTGAAAAAGCTTGGAGTGACCACGGTGGCAGAAACAGGACGCATCAACGACATGAATGCGGCAGCCCTTGCGCTTGGAGGCATGTCTTCAGGCATTTCGCCGCTTGAGATGGCAGGGGCCTACGGTACGTATGCAAACCAAGGGCGCTACAACATGCCGGTAGCGTATTCCACAGTAACGAACAGGAACGGCGACGTCCTGCTGGAAAACAGGCCTGCAAACATACAAGCAGTGGATGCCGGAGTTGCGTTTATTATGACGGATATGCTAAGGACGACGGTTTCGTCGGGCATAGCGAGGCCTGCTTCTGTCCCAGGCAGGGTTGTTGCAGGAAAAACAGGGACCACCAGCGACAATTACGATGCATGGTTTGTAGGCATTACCTCGGGGTACGCAGTTTCCCTTTGGATCGGGAACGACCTCAACATTGAATTGAACGAAGGCAGCATGGCAGCAGCCAGGCTTTGGAGCAAGATTATGAGGCAGGTGTTGGAGGATGCGCCTGAGAAGGATTTCCCACCTATGCCCGACAACGTTATCCGAACTTTTGGCGAGTATTACATCGTTGGTACGCAAGGGGGCTCTTTCATTGAATACGCGCACGAGCAGGAGGAGGAAGAAGACGTGATTGTTGCAGAAGCCGAACCAAACGAAGAAAGCAGTGCAGGAGGGGCAGGCGGTTCGGCCGCCGGCCTTGCAAGCCAGCCCGAACCTGCGAGCCAGCCCGAACCTGCAAGACGGCTTGAACCTGCAATCTCCCACGAACTCTCTGACCTGAACGGACCTGTTTACACACCCAGCCTGCCCGAGCCCGTAGGGCAGCCGGAATTCATTGATCCGTCCGAAAGCTGGCAGGAGGCCCAAATCCCGCCGCCGGAATGGCTGTTCCCTGCCTTTGACTACTGAAGCCGCTAGCGATGCTTACCCTTTCCAGAGCTTTCTGAAACATCTGGAACTTCTGGCGCTTCAGGTGGCGGCGGATCGGGGGAGAAGAAATCGTCGGCTACAGTTATCGCTCCTCCAAACAGTGCGTCAATCAAATCAGCGTTGGGCACGACAGCCCAAGTGTTTTTTTCAACACGGTGAACCTTAACAGCCACTTCGCCAGTGACCGTCCCTAGGTCTGCGTCTGCCGCATGTTCGGCAAGCAAGTCGGATATTTTTTTTTCGGCTTCCGCTGGGCCAAGCGTACCGCCCGACTTCACGATGTCCAATTTGAACGCCATGTACTCTCTGATGACTGGAGCCATCAGGTGTTTGAAGTTCAGCGCTGTCAATTCAGCAACCATTTCGTATTCATCGTCGCTGACCTTGCTCGCCTTTGAAGGGGTGTTGAAATCAAGTTCTGCAAATGTGGCGTTCGCAATTGTTTCGGTATCTATGAATTCAAGGTATTCTTTTCCGAGGCATGGGTCTGGTATTGTCACAGACGACATGTCCACGTATTTCCCTGCGCTTTCGAAGTCAAGGGCTTTAAAAGAGGCAAGCATGCCCTTGACAGCGTTTTCGGCGCCTTTGGCTCCGCCTGAGCCAAAGGCGGGCAGTTTCGGTTTTGGCAGCTCAACAGACTTGACTGTTTCCTGCAGGCTTAGGAACGGTACCGATTTTAACGGTCCAATGCCGCGGCTGCCGAGGAAAGCAGCAGAAGCGGCAAGAACCAAGACAAGAGCAATGGGTATAACGATTTTAGGCAAATTGCTCTTGGGGAGGTCTTTCTTTGCCGTTTTTATCTCTGCACGAAGGTCTTTTTTAAATTGTTTTTCTTTTTTTCTGCGTTCCTTTTTAGCAAGCTTCTTTTCAGCATTGCGCTCTCTTTTAACTCGCAGTTTTTCGACGCGGCGAAGGCCTTTTGAACGTATTTTCTCTGCTTTGCGCTGGTTTTTCTGTATGGTTTTGTTCTTTTTTGTTTGTGCCTTCTCTTCTTTCGTCAGCTTAGGCGGTTTCTGCTTTTTTGCTTTCGGCTTGCCGGCGCGCTTTGTCTTCACCTTGCCCGAAGTTTTCTTTGCATTCTGTTTCTGTTCCTTCTTTTGCTTTTTTGCAAGCTTTTTTTCTTCCTTCGCTATCTTTTTTTCTTCCTTCGCTATCTTCTTTGCTTCTTTTTTTGACAGCTCTGCCGAATCATCTGGCGTTTGGATTTCACTTAATGGTTCTTCATTCATCAAACATCAGCGCGGAGGTATGCGCACTCCTTTCTGTCAACAAAATATCAACTTCATCAAATTCGCCCGACATAACCCCTTTATGTATATTTTATCATAAATTTCCACAAAATAAAGTTGTTTTTAGATCAAAAGTAAAAACACACGGGGCAGTGTGCGTAAATCAGAGAAAAAACTATTGAAATTGTCAAGTAAAATAAATAAAAAAATATCTAATATTTATTCAAAAAACACTTGCCAAACGTTTCGATTTCGTTTATACTACAAAGGCTTGCTTATGGCGATGAGGTAGGAAGTTGCTGTGCTATCAGGTAATTTCTACTGAGAATTGTCCCCACACGATGGGGGCGAAGGGATTCGCTGGCTTTTGATTGTGCCAACAATAGGGAAACACACGGTAACGTGTATCGCAAGCAGCCTTTCCCGAAAACCCAAATGAAGCCCGGCACACGTTGAAAAAGCAGAAAGAGGACCCCTTGTACAAGTATAGCGATAACGTACAAAAATCATAGGAGGAACCAAAATGAGCGAACAACAAAAAATCAGGATCAAATTAAAAGCCTACGACCACAAAACCCTTGACCAGTCTGCTGCCAGAATTGTAGAAACAGCGAAGAAAACAGGGGCAGACGTGGCAGGCCCGATCCCGCTTCCGACAGAGAAGGAGATCGTTACGATACTGCGGGCTGTGCACAAGTACAAAGACAGCCGTGAGCAGTTTGAGCAGAGGACCCACAAGAGGCTCATTGACATCACCAACACCACAAACAAAACCGTCGATTCTTTGATGAAGCTCGACCTGCCAGCAGGCGTGGACATCGAAATCAAATTATAAACAGAGGGCTCATCCGAGCCTGCGAAGGGCACCCCCCTTAGTATGATTGTTTTGCTGAAACGGCGAAGCAATCCGCTGTAAGAAAGAAGGAGGTAATGAAGTGAAGACACTATTGGGAAAGAAAATCGGCATGACGCAGATTTTTACGGAAGCAGGGGAAGTGGTCCCTGTAACGGTCATCGAAGCGGGCCCTGTTTCGGTCACGCAGATAAAGACCGTTGAAACCGACGGCTACAACGCCGTGCAGGTGGGTTTTGCAGACGCAAAGCCGCAGCGGGTCAACAAGCCGCTCACAGGCCATTACAAGAAAGCGGGCGTCACTGTCAAAAAGCATTTGGCTGAGTTTGCGCCGGAGGACGGAGAAAGCTATGAATTGGGCCAAGTACTGACTGTTTCAGTGTTTGAAGAAGGGAAGAAGCTTGACATAACAGGCATTTCAAAGGGCAAGGGGACCCAAGGCAACATCAAGAGGCACGGGCACCACAGGGGCCCGATGACCCACGGCTCAAAACACAAAAGGCTTGCAGGTGCCCTCGCAGCAGGCACTTACCCTTCTAGGGTCTTTAAAGGGAACGCGGGCCCAGGGAGGATGGGGCGCGACACCGTTACGGTTCAAAACGTAGTTCTTGTCAAAGTCATTGAAGAAAGAAACCTTTTACTGGTAAAGGGGGCAGTGCCTGGTAAAAGAGGCGGGCTGCTGCGCATTCGGTACGCAATAAAAGGTCAAGGCAGATAGAGAATGAGTTTCAGGAAGGAGGATGTAAAATATGGCAACAGTTAAAATGCTTAACATGGCGGGAGAGGAAGCCGGGACAGTAGAGCTGAGCGATGATATTTTTGGAATAACGCCCAATCAAAACGCCGTCCATGCAGTTGTAGTGAACTATCTGGCAAATCAGAGGCAGGGCACTCAATCCGCAAAAAACAGGGGCGAAGTCAGGGGCGGAGGAAAGAAGCCTTTCAGGCAGAAAGGGACCGGGCGCCACAGGCAGGGAAGCTCCACAGACCCGTCGCAAGTCGGCGGCGGCGTAGCGTTCGCCCCAAAGCCGAGGGATTACAGATATACGCTGCCTAAGAAGCTGAGAAGGCTGGCAATGAAGTCGGCATTGTCCTCAAAGGTGGAGGAAAACGAAATAATAGTCCTTGACGCGCTGTCCTTTGCAGAACCAAAGACAAAAGAAATGGTGAAAGTGCTGGACAACGTCAAAGCTGAAAAGAAAGCGCTGATCGTTATGGCTGAAAAGGACGACAATGTGGTAAGGTCGGCAGCGAACATCCGAGGAGTGCGGACGACCATCGTTACGGCTATGAACGTTTACGAGATCATAAACCATACGAGTTTCATAGCGACTAAAGACGCTATCAATAAAATTGAGGAGGTGTATTCATAATGAGGACCCCTTATGACATTATTATCAAGCCTGTAATCACTGAAAGGAGCATGGACGACGCGGCAAACAAGAAGTACACGTTCAAGGTTGACAAAAAAGCGAACAAGACGCAGGTCAAGCTGGCTCTCGAAGAGATTTTCGGAATTGAAATCAGTAAAGTGAACATCATGAACGTAAAAGGCAAAGTTAAAAAAATGGGTAGGTCTGTTGGAAGGACCTCAAGCTCGAAGAAAGCGATTGTGACACTTTCACCGAAAAGTAAGGAAATCGAATTCTTCAAGGGCTTGTAAAGGAGGGAGAAAAACATGGGAATCAAAAAGTACAACCCGACCTCGCCCGGCCTTCGAGGAATGACGGTTTCAACATTTGAGGAAATAACAGCAAAGACCCCTGAAAAATCGCTAACCGTTACCCTGAAGAAGCACTCCGGCAGAAACGCCAGAGGCGTGATAACGGTCAGGCACCGGGGAGGGGGCACAAGGCACAAATACAGGATAATAGATTTCAAGAGGAACAAAGACGGGATTCCAGGGAAAGTCAAGACGATCGAGTACGACCCAAACAGGTCGGCGAACATAGCGCTGATCTTTTACGCCGATGGTGAAAAGAGGTACATAATCGCGCCGAACAAGCTGAAAGTGGGCGATGTTATCGAATCCGGGCCAAAGGCTGACATCAAGATCGGCAACGCGCTGCCGCTACTGAACATCCCTGTTGGTACGATCATACACAACATTGAGCTTAAAATTGGCAAGGGCGGGCAAATGGTGCGCTCTGCGGGGAACGGTGCGCAGCTTATGGCCAAGGAAGGCAATTTCGCACAAGTCAGGCTCCCCTCCGGCGAAGTGAGGAAAGTGAGGATCGAATGCAGGGCGACAATCGGTGAAGTCGGCAACATCGACCATGAAAACATCAAGATCGGCAAAGCAGGAAGGAAGAGGCACATGGGCATCAAGCCTACGGTCAGGGGTTCTGTGATGAACCCGTGCGACCATCCCCACGGCGGTGGGGAAGGAAAGGCGGGGATAGGCCGGGTAGGGCCTGTAACGCCTTGGGGCAAGCCTGCGCTTGGGTACAAGACAAGAAAGAAAAACAAAGATTCAAATAAATATATCGTTAAGAACAGAAAAGAAAAATAGGAAGGAGCATGAATAATGGGTAGATCACTTAAAAAGGGTCCTTTCGTAAACGCCAAGCTGCTCAAGCGCATAGACGAAATGAATGCGGCTAACGATAAGAAAGTCTTGAAAACATGGTCCCGGCCATCTACGATATTCCCACAGATGGTGGGCCATACGATAGCGGTGCATGACGGCAAGAAGCATGTTCCGGTGTACATCACGGAGGACATGGTAGGGCACAGGCTGGGGGAGTTTGCCCCAACTAGGACCTATAGAGGCCACGCAGCAGACAAAACGTCAAAAGTGAAGAAAAAGTAAGGAAAGGGGAACATGAAGATGGAAGCAAGAGCTATTGCGAAATTTGTGAGAATGTCTCCCATCAAGCTTAAGCCGGTCGTAAACCTGGTAAGAGGCAAAGACTTAAAAGAGGCGCTTACAATTTTAAAATTCACTCCGGGCAAGGGTTCGGAAATCGTTGAGAAAGTTGTCAAGTCAGCTGCCGCTAACGCTGAAAACAACTTTGACTTGAATCCTGACGATCTATACGTGGCAGAGGTCTATGCCAACAAAGGGCCGACAATGAAGAGGTGGCGCGCCGGCGCACAGGGCAGGGCAATGATGATTTTGAAGAGAAGCAGCCACGTAGGCGTAACGCTTAAAGAAAAAAATAAGGAATAGGAGGTTTCATTGAATGGGTCAGAAAGTAAGCCCTCACGGCCTTAGGGTGGGCATCATAAAAGATTGGGATTCAAAATGGTATGCAGATTCCAAAAATTTTGCAGATTATCTCATAGAAGACAACGAAGTCAGGAAGTTCATAAAAAAGAGGCTTTATGTCGCGGGGGTATCGAGGATTCTGATTGAGAGGGCCGCGAACAACCAGATCAGGATCACGGTGCTGACCGCCAAGCCCGGCATGGTGATCGGCCGCACAGGGAGCGGCATCGACGAGCTGAAATCAGAAATTGAAAAGCTTACGAAGAAAACGACCTCCATCAACATCGTCGAGGTGAAAAGGCCGGAGCTCGACTCGCAGCTGACTGCGGAGAGCATAGCCCAAGCCCTTGAAAAAAGGATATCTTTCAGGAGGGCCATGAAACAAGCCATCGGAAGGACGATGAAAGCGGGCGCAAAGGGGATAAAGGTTCTCGTTTCAGGGAGGCTTGGCGGAGCTGAAATAGCGAGAAGCGAAAAATACAGCGAAGGGAACGTGCCGCTTCACACGCTAAGGGCAGACATCGACTACGGTTTTTGCGAAGCGGACACCACCTACGGAAAACTCGGTGTGAAGGTGTGGATTAACCACGGTGAGATACTCGACAAAGGGCTCAAAAGCGCGGTTCCTGAAGACAGGAACGAAGGGAGGCCGCCTAGAAGGGACGGCGACAGAAAACCGAGGAGGGACGGCGACAGGCCGCCCAGAAGGGACAACAGGGACGGCGACAGGCCGCCGAGGAGAGACAGGGACAGAGACATGAGGGACGGAAGAGCTGAACTGCCAAGGGCAGTCAATCCAAGGATGAAAAGAGCGCCAAAAGCCGCGCCCGCCACAGAACCAAGAGGAAGTTCGCCGCAAGTTGCGGGTTCCGTTTCGGCAGAAGCACATGCACCTGCCGAAACTGAAAAATAGACGGAATGTAAGAAAGGAGAGAGACGGCGATGTTGATGCCAAAACGCGTTAAGCGCAGAAGAGTTCACAGAGGCAGGATGAAAGGCGTTTCGACCAAAGGAAACAAAGTTACCTACGGCGCATATGGCCTTGTGGCTCAGGAATGCGGATGGATCACCTCCAACCAGATCGAATCTGCCAGGATTGCGATGACAAGGTCTATAAAGAGAGGCGGCAAGGTATACATCAAAATATTCCCCCACAAGTCGGTCACGAAAAAACCCGCCGAAGTGCGCATGGGTTCCGGCAAAGGGGCGCCTGAATACTGGGTGGCAGTCATTAAACCGGGAAGGGTAATGTTTGAAATAGACGGAGTTTCAGAAGACAAGGCTAAGGAAGCTATGAGGCTTGCGTCCCATAAACTGCCTGTAAAGTGCAAATTTGTCATCAAAGGCGAAGAAAATGGCGAAGAAAAGAAAGATTTGGGTGGTGAAGCATAATGGAATTAATAAAAATGAGGGAATTGACAGAAGCTGAGCTGAATGCCGAACTCAAGAAAAAGAAAAACGAGCTGTTCAACCTGAGGTTTCAGCACGTGACGGGGCAGCTTGAAAACCCAATAAAAATGAGAGATGTTAAAAGGGAAATCGCAAGAGTGAAAACCATAATACGCGAGAACGAGCTTAAGAGCGTTCAAGGCTAAAGAAAGGAGGATGTAATATGACAGTTGAAAGAAACAGGAGAAAGACAAAGGTTGGTGTTGTCGTAAGCGACAAGATGGACAAGACCATAGTGGTTGCGATTGAAGACTTCGTAAGACATTCCCTTTATGGAAAAGCCGTAAAGAGGACAAAAAAGCTTAAGGCTCACGACGAGAACAACGAGTGCAACATTGGCGATAAAGTCAGAATAATGGAGACGAGACCGTTGTCTAAGGACAAGAGGTGGCGGCTCGTCAACGTTGTAGAAAAAGTAAAGTAAAGGAGGCGCCGGATTATGATTCAGACAGAAAGCAGGGTGAGGGTCGCCGACAATTCGGGTGCGAAGGAGCTCTTGTGCATCCGCATTCTTGGCGGCACGAGCCGCAAGTACGCAAACATCGGCGATATAATAGTTTGCGCCGTGAAAGAAGCGACTCCAGGCGGAGTAATTAAAAAGGGCGAAGTTGTGAGGGCCGTCATCGTCAGGACGAAACACGGCGCAAGGAGGTCCGACGGCAGCTACGTGAAGTTCGATCAGAACGCGGCGGTCATTATCAAGGAAGACAAGAATCCTGTTGGGACGCGCATTTTCGGGCCTGTGGCCAGAGAGCTGAGAGAGAAGAGCTTTATGAAGATAGTGTCGCTGGCACCGGAAGTGCTGTAGGAGGTGTTGCAGGGTGAAAATAAAGAAGAACGACATAGTCATGGTGATAACAGGCAAAGACAAAGGCAAGAAGGGAAAAGTCCTGAAAGCCATTCCAAAAGAGAACAGGGTAATAGTGGAAGGCATAAACATGCAGACCAAGCACCAGAAGCAGACGCGGAAGGTGAAAGCGGAAATCAAGCACCAAGAAGGGCCGATAAACGCATCGAACGTAATGTACTTCGACAAGAAAACAAATGCGCCGACGAGGATCGGGTACACAATCGACCATGGCCATAAAGTCAGGGTGGCAAAGAAAACCGGCGCAATAATCGATTAAGAAAGGAGGAGACGGTTTTGGCGGCAAGATTAAGAGGAATATACAACGACGAGGCATTTAAGGCGTTGATTGACAAATTCCAGTACAAAAATGTAATGGAAGTGCCGAAGCTTGAAAAAATCACCATCAACATGGGGCTGGGCGAAGCCAAGGACAACCCCAAAATGATGGAAACGGCGGTGTCGGAAATAGCGCTCATAACCGGGCAGAGACCGGTCGTAACCAAAGCCAGGAAGTCGATAGCGAACTTCAAGGTCAGGCAGGGCATGCCTGTTGGGGCCAAGGTCACGCTTAGGGGCGACAACATGTACGAGTTCGCAGACAAGTTTTTCAACATCGCTCTTCCGAGGGTGAGGGACTTTAAAGGCGTCAGCAAGAATTCATTTGACGGAAGGGGCAACTACTCAATGGGGATCAAAGAGCAGTTGATATTCCCTGAAATCAATTATGATAAAGTCGATAAAATCAAAGGCATGAACATCGTGTTCACAACTACGGCAAAGACAGACGAGGAAGCGGCCGCGCTTCTGTCGCTGCTGGGCATGCCGTTTGAGAAGTAGGAGGGGATTATGGCAAAAACATCTCTCAAAGTAAAGCAGCAGAGAAAACCAAAGTTTTCTTCGCGCGCATATACAAGGTGCAGGATCTGCGGAAGGCCGCATTCAGTTTTGAAAAAATACGGAATATGCCGCGTTTGTTTCAGGGAGCTTGCTTACAAAGGGGAAATACCAGGCGTAAAAAAAGCAAGCTGGTAAAAAATATCACACGAAAGGAGACAACTGTAATGACAATGACAGATCCTATAGCAGACATGCTAACAAGAATCAGAAATGCCAATACTGTAGGGCACCCGACAGTTGACATCCCGGCTTCAAAAATGAAAAAATCAATCGCGGGAATATTAGCTGACGAAGGGTATATTCTGGGATATGATGTTATTGGCGACAACAAGCAGGGGGTTATCAGGGTCCACATGAAATACGGAACCGACAAAGAGAGAGTCATTAGCGGCATAAAAAAAATATCCAAGCCCGGGCTGAAAGTCTACGCAAAGGCGACCGACGTACCAAAAGTGCTGGGAGGCCTTGGAATAGCAATTATATCAACATCCAGCGGCATCATAAGCGACAAGGAAGCGAGGAAGCTGGGCGTTGGTGGTGAAGTAATATGTTATGTTTGGTAGGAGGGAACTAAGATGTCGAGAATAGGTAAGATGCCTGTCAACCTTCCTGCCGGCGTGGAAGTCAGCGTTGACGGTAGCAATTTGGTCACAGTCAAAGGGCCGAAGGGGGAGCTGCAGGAACAAGTCAGCAAATTAGTTAAAGTGGAAATAAACGAAAGCGTGCTTTCAGTTACAAGGAGTGCCGACGACAAAAACTCGAGATCGCAGCACGGCCTTGCACGGGCTCTGATAAACAACATGGTGGTGGGAGTCACCAGCGGCTACGAGAAAAAGCTGCAGCTTGTCGGAGTTGGCTACAAAGCAGAAAAGAAAGGGACAGCCCTCCATATGAACCTCGGGTATTCCCATCCAATTCAGCTTGAAGATCCGGACGGCATTACCACCGAGGTGACTACGCCGACAGAAATAATCGTCAGGGGCATCAACAAAGCAGCCGTCGGAAACTACGCAGCCGACCTCCGGGCATGGAGGAAACCTGAACCTTACAAAGGCAAAGGTGTGCGTTACGCGAACGAAGTGGTACGCAGAAAAGAAGGCAAGACAGGCAAGAAATAGAAAGGAGTGAAATAGGTATGGCAAAAGACAGCAGAAACGACAAACGCCTGAAGAGGCATGAAAGAGTCAGGAAAAACCTTCATGGAACTCCTGAAAAGCCGAGGATGTGCGTCTTCAGAAGCCTGAAGAACATCTCTGTCCAAATTATCGACGACACGCAGGGGAACACGCTGGCAGCTGCTTCAAGCCTTGACAAAGAAGTCAAAGCGAAGATGCCCTACGGCGGAAACAAAGAAGCTGCAAAAGCAGTGGGTGAAGCAATCGCAAAAAAAGCTCTTGCAAAGGGTATAGAAAACGTAGCTTTTGACAGAGGCGGGTTTTTGTACCACGGGAGAGTAAAAGAGCTGGCTGACGGCGCCCGCGCAGCCGGCCTTAAATTCTAACAGGAGGAAAATGGAATGCGACAAAATATGATTGATGCATCCAAGCTGGATCTTAAAGAAACCATCGTAAGCATCAGGCGCGTGGCGAAAACCGTCAAAGGCGGGAGGAACATGCGCTTCAGCGTGACCGTGGTGATAGGGAACGGCGAGGGTTACGTAGGCGTGGGGCTGGGCAAGGCTCAAGAAATTCCCGAAGCCGTGAGGAAAGCAACAGAGGATGCAAAGAAAAATTTAATATTGGTCCCTATGGTCGGGACGACGATCCCACACAGGATACTCGGCATTTTCGGCGCAGGGCAGGTTTTGATCATGCCAGCCGGACAGGGAACCGGCGTCATCGCCGGGTCTTCGGTGCGCGTGGTGCTTGAATCTGCGGGGATTAAAGACGTGAGGGCAAAATCGATAGGGTCGAACAACAACGGCAACATGGCATACGCGGCTCTTGAAGGCCTTAGAAACCTCAAGACTGTTGAACAGATCAGCAGGCTCAGGGGCAAGACTAGAGAAGAAATTTTAGGATAGGAGGAAAGCGCAAATGGCAAAAATGGTTAAAATAACCCTGACAAAAAGCGTGATTGGTGCTTCCGAAAAACAGAGAAGAATTGTAACAGCGCTGGGGCTGAAAAAGATGCATCATTCAGTTGAGCTTCCGGACACACCGCAAACCAGAGGTGCAGCGTCAAAAGTATCACATTTAGTAACGGTAGAAGAACTGTAGGAATGGAGGTGTGAAAGGTATGAAGTTGCATGAATTAAGAGCGCCGGCGGGTTCGAAGAAGAACCGCAAGCGAAGAGGTCGGGGCACTGCCACCGGCCAAGGCAAAACCGGCGGCAGAGGCATGAACGGCCAGAATTCAAGGAGCGGCGGCGGAACCAGGCTCGGTTTTGAAGGCGGCCAGATGCCTCTTTACAGAAGAATCCCAAAGAGGGGGTTCACAAACATATGGAAAAAAGAATACAATATATTGAACGTCAGCGATCTGAACAGGTTTGAAGAGGGCAGCGTTGTTACGCCCGAATTCTTGAAGGAAGCAAGAATCGTTAAGAATCTCAGGGACGGCGTGAAAATCCTCGGCGAGGGGACAATCGAGAAAAAAGTGACCGTCAAGGCGCACAAGTTCAGTAAAACGGCGATAGAGAAAATAGAGTCTGCCGGCGGAAAGGCAGAGGTGATTTAGTATGGGTATGTTGAGGACAATCGGCCAAGCATGGAAAATCGGGGACATCCGCAAGAAGATTATATTTACGCTTGTAATGCTGACCATTTTCAGGATCGGCGCCTGCATCCCGGTGCCGGGCATCGACAGGGCTGTCCTTCAGGGTTTTTTCGAAGGCGGTGCCGCGCTGTTCGACCTGTTTGACATATTTTCAGGAGGGGCGTTCAGCAACTTTACGATTTTCGCGCTCAGCATAACGCCCTACATTACAGCGTCGATTATTCTGCAATTGCTCACCATCGCTATTCCGGCACTGGAAAGGCTGGCCAAGGAAGGGACGGAAGGCAAGAAGAAGATAGCGCAGTACACCCGTTACCTTACAGTTATCCTAGCGTTTATTCAGGCTATCGGCATGTCGGTGGGGCTGTTCAGGAACGCGCTTATGTATGACGACTTTTTCTCGGTTTCGGTAATCGTCATTACCCTTTCAGCCGGCACGGCGTTCCTTATGTGGCTCGGCGAGCAGATCAACGAAAACGGAATAGGCAACGGCATTTCGCTGATAATTTTCAGCGGCATCGTAGCGAGGATACCGGGCGGCATAAACAATGGGCTTTTAAAATTCGCTGAGGGCACTGTAACCATCATCACGCTGATAGTGTTCGTGCTCTTTGCAGTCTTTGTAATAGTCGGGATCATCGTGATCCAGCAGGGGCAGAGGAGGATACCTGTCCAATACGCAAAGAGGGTAGTCGGAAGGAAAATGTACGGGGGGCAGTCGACGCACATCCCGCTCAAGGTCAACCAGGCGGGCGTCATCCCTGTGATATTTTCGCTGTCGATGCTGCAGTTCCCGCTGACGATGACTTACTTTTTCCCCAATACGGGGTTTTCGAGCTTCATGTCCACGTGGTTTTCCCCATCAGGGATATACGGGGCGTGGATATACGCGTCGTTTAATGCGCTGCTTATTATATTTTTCACGTATTTCTATACGTCTGTGACATTCAACCCCATGGAGGTCGCTGGAAACATGAAAGCGAACGGGGGCTTCATCCCTGGCATCAGGCCAGGCAAGCCAACTGTTGAGTATTTAAGCAAGGTCATGACGAGGATTACTTTCGTCGGCGCGATATTTCTTGCGATTGTCGCGGTGATGCCAACGATAATCGATGCCGTTACGGGCCTTGGAATCAGGTTTGGAGGCACGTCGCTGCTCATTGCCGTCGGCGTTGCCCTTGATACGATGAAACAACTGGAAAACCAAATGGTTATGAGGAATTACGAAGGGTTCTTGAAGTAAAGGTTTTAAGGAGGGAGTGCCATGTTGAATTTGATTTTGCTTGGGCCTCCGGGTGCCGGAAAAGGCACCCAGGCTGTTAAACTGAAGGAAAAGTACAGCATTCCGCATATTTCTACAGGGGACATTTTCAGGAAGAACATCAAAGAAGGAACTGAGCTGGGAATAAAAGCAAAGATGTACATGGACAAAGGCGAACTGGTTCCGGACGACGTGGTCATCGGGATTGCCCTTAGCCGCCTATGCGAAAGCGACTGCGAGGGCGGGTTCCTGCTGGACGGGTTCCCGAGGACGGTGCACCAAGCTGAAGAACTGTCAGCATTCTTAGCGGATTCAGGCAGGGCACTTGACTTGGTGCTGGACATCAACGTAGACAAAGACGAGCTGGTGCGAAGGCTTTCGGGGAGGAGGGTCTGCAAATTGTGCGGCGCGACATTCCATGTCACGGGCATGCCTCCCCAAAAAGACGGTATTTGCGACAAATGCGGTGGAGAGCTGCTCCAGCGGGCTGACGACAGCGAAGAAACGGTTACGAACAGGATTGAGGTGTACAACCGGCAGACGATGCCTCTTGTAGACTATTACGAAAAAATGGGAGTCATCGCCCACATCGACGGAGCCGCCGGGCTTGAAAACGTGTTTTCAGAAATAACAAAATCAATCGAGGCATAAGATGATCATCATTAAATCGGATCAGGAGATTGACATTATGCGTGAATCCGGCAAAGTTGCGGGACACATCTTGAAGGAGCTGCGTGACATGATCAAGCCGGGGATTTCAACAATGGACATCAACGATTTCGTGGAAGGCACAATTCGCAGGAACGGCATGGTTCCAACCTTCAAAGGCTATAACGGTTTTCCAGCCGCTGCCTGCGTGTCGGTAAACGACGAGGTCATCCACGGCATTCCGAACAAGCGGCGGCGCTTGATGGAAGGCGATATTGTCAGCGTGGACATCGGCGTCACCCACCGAGGGTACGTTAGCGACGCGGCTAGGACCTATGCAGTGGGAAGGATCGACGAGGAAGCCCTGCGGCTGATTAACGTCACTGAAGAGAGCTTTTTCGAGGGGATAAAATATTGCAATGCAGGCTGCAGGCTTTCCGATATTTCAAGCGCAATCCAAAAGCATGTTGAAAGGGCCGGATTCTCAACAGTACGGGATTTTGTCGGCCATGGTGTTGGAAGGTCAATGCATGAAGAGCCCCAAATACCGAACTACGGAAAGCCTGGAAGGGGTCCGAGAATCGCCAAAGGAATGGTATTCGCGATTGAACCTATGATAAATCAAGGGAGCTTCGAGGTAGATGTGAAACTTGACAACTGGACTGCTGTGACGGCAGACGGAAAATTATCAGCACATTATGAAAACACTGTTGTTGTCACTGATGGTGAGCCGGAGCTGCTTACCTTGTAAAAGGAGAGTGTATGACATGGCGAAGAAAGACAGCATTGAGGTACTCGGCACTGTAGTTGACGCCCAGCCGAACGCGATGTTTATTGTAAAACTTGAAAACGGATACGAAGTGCTCGCGCACATTTCAGGAAAGATAAGAATGAACTTTATTCGCATCCTTCCAGGGGACAGGGTCAAAGTTGAGCTTTCCCCTTACGATTTGACGCGGGGCAGGATTACATGGAGAGATAAATAAAAGGAGGGGCAGAAATGAAAGTTAGAGCTGCTGTTAAGCCGATTTGCGAAAAATGCAAAATCATCAAGCGAAATGGGAAGATCATGATCATTTGTGAGAACCCAAAGCATAAGCAAAAACAAGGTTGATAGAAAAGGAGGAAAGAGTATGGCTCGTATAGCCGGTGTTGATTTACCAAGAGACAAAAGAATCGAAATTGGCCTCACCTATATTTTTGGGATAGGCAGGCCGACGGCCACTGCTATTTTGGAAAAAGCCGGAGTCAATCCCGACACCAGGGTCAAAGACCTGTCGGAGGAGGAAGCCGGCGCAATCAGGAGAATAATAGACCAAGACTACGTCGTGGAAGGCGATTTAAGGAGAGAAGTTTCCCTCAACATCAAAAGGCTGATGGAAATAGGCTGCTACAGGGGCATAAGGCACAGGAGGGGGCTCCCTGTCAGAGGGCAGAACACAAAGACAAACGCCAGGACGCGCAAGGGCCCGAAGAAGACTGTAGGAAGAAAGAAGAAGAAGTAAGGAGGTAGGAAAGATGGCTAAAACTGTAAAAAAGACAGTGAGGAAAAAAAGAAGAGAGCGCAAGAACATTGAAAAAGGCCAAGCACACATTCAATCTACCTTTAACAATACGCTCGTAACTCTTACAGACCTTTCAGGGAACGCCCTGTCATGGTCAAGCGCAGGGGCGCTTGGATTTAAAGGTTCAAGGAAATCGACTCCTTTCGCGGCGCAGATGGCGGCGGAGGAAGCTTCAAAAGCGGCTATGGAACACGGCCTCAAGACCGTTGAAGTTTATGTTAAAGGGCCAGGGTCAGGAAGGGAAGCTGCAATCAGGGCGCTGCAGACTGCAGGGCTTGACATCAGCATGATCAAGGACATCACGCCCATCCCGCACAACGGGTGCAGGCCACCAAAGAGAAGAAGAGTGTGAGAAAGGAGAGGTAGTTTAACATGGCAAGATACAGGGATGCTTCCTGCAGGTTGTGCAGGAGGGAAGGCCAGAAGCTGTTCTTAAAAGGCGAGAGGTGCTACAGCGTTAAATGCGCGATGGAAAAGAGAAATTACGCTCCGGGGCAACACGGCCAAGGCAGGAAAAAGATATCGGAATACGGCGTTCAGCTCAGAGAGAAACAGAAGGCAAAGAGGTTTTACGGGCTTCTGGAAACGCAGTTTAGGAATCTGTTTGAAAAAGCCGCCAAGAAAAAAGGCATCACAGGTGAAAACCTTCTGGTGATGCTTGAGACAAGGCTCGACAACGTCGTGTTCAGGCTGGGTTTTGCATCGTCGAGGAAAGAGGCTAGGCAGCTTGTGACCCACGGCCATTTTACGGTAAACGGGAAAAAACTCGACATACCGTCGGCTATGCTGAAAGCTGGCGATGTTGTCCGGGTTAAGGAGAAGAGCACTAATTCTCCAAAGTTCAAGGAAATTAAAGACATGTCTATCAGTGTGCCGAACTGGGTCAGCGTAGATGTTGAGAATCTTGAGGGTAAAATAATAGCTATGCCCACTAGGGAAGATATAGACACTCCGATTGCGGAACATTTGATCGTTGAGCTGTATTCTAAGTAAAGCAGCTTCCATTGACCTGATAAATAAGGAGGGTTTTGAGTGATAGAAATCGAAAAGCCAACAATTGAGTGCGAATATTTAGACGACGACATAAATTACGGTAAATTTATCGTAGAGCCACTCGAAAGCGGCTATGGCACAACGCTTGGGAACAGCCTTAGGAGGATACTGCTGAGCTCGCTTCCGGGGGCGGCAGTGACGTCTGTGAAAATTGACGGGATACTTCACGAGTTTTCGACGATACCAGGGGTTAAAGAGGACGTTACGGAAATTATCCTGAACCTAAAACAGCTCGCAGTGAAAATCACGGGTGACAACACGAAGCGGGCGACAATTAACGCTGTTGGGCCAAAGATTGTGACAGCGGCAGACATCAGCGGAGATGCTGAGATAGAAATATACAACCAAGACCTGCACATCGCAACCCTTGAAGAAAACGCTGCCCTTGTGATGGAAATTAATTTCGCGAAGGGGAGGGGCTATGTTTCTGCCGAGCAGAACAAGACAGAGAACACGCCAATTGCGGTGATCCCCATCGACTCAATTTTCACGCCTGTCCGCAAAGTGAATTTCTTTGTGGAAAACACTCGCGTCGGGCAGGTTACCGACTACGACAAGCTTGTTTTGGAAATTTGGACAGACGGATCCATTTCACCGGAAGAAGGGGTGTCCATTGGCGCCAAAATCATGCAAGAGCACCTGAACCTTTTCATCGAGTTGACGGACAGCACCGATTCAATGGAAATCATGGTTGAAAAAGAAGAGGATCAGAAGGAAAAAGCACTGGAAATGACCATAGAAGAACTCGAGCTTTCGGTGCGTTCCTTCAACTGTTTGAAGAGGGCGGCAATTAATACGGTAGAAGAGCTCACGCATCGTTCGGAGGACGACATGATGAAGGTCAGGAACCTCGGCAAGAAGTCTCTCGAAGAAGTCAAGCACAAACTGGAAGAGCTTGGGCTTGGCCTCAGGCCGAACGATGATTGATTGCAGGAAAAAGAGCAAATGAAAGGAGAACAGCCATGCAAGGATACAGAAAACTAGGCAGGCCTACCGCGCACAGGAAAGCTATGCTCAGAAATATAGTGACGGACCTTTTCAGGGAGGGGCGCATTACGACGACTGTCTTCCGTGCGAAGGAAGCGAGGCGGGCAGCAGAGAAAATGATTACGCTGGCTAAACGCGGGGACCTTCATGCAAGGAGGCAGGTACTGGCGTATGTTTACGACGAAACAGTGGTCAAAAAACTGTTTGACGAGATTGCGCCCAAGTATACTGAAAGGCACGGCGGGTACACCAGGATACTGAAACTGGGGCCTAGGCGGGGCGACGGCGCAGAAGTCGTCTTTTTAGAGCTTGTATAGCTACAACCAAGCGGGGCGTAGCGTTAGGAGGCGGTGGCATTGAAGAAATTTTTGCTTGCGTCATTGTGCATGCTGGTGCTGGCAGCTGCCCTGTGCGGCTGCGCGTCTGCGCCTGCTGAAATCCAGGCAAAATACATAGAGATGCTGGGGGAGCCGGCAAGCCCGCAAAGCATCTTGAGCATCGGGGATTTCCTCGACAGAAACCTCAAGAAGTTCGATGTGGGCCAAGCGGACGAGATGGTCGCTGCGTTTGAAGACTATATTTTTTCCTTTAACGGTGAGGATCCCGACTACAGGGAGTTTTCAGACAGGTACAGCAAGCATGTAAGCACCCCCATGAGCAGCCTGCTGGAGATAAAGCTGTATGAACAGGAAAACCCCATGACGGGGGGCGACGCGCAGCTGCAGCTGTCATGGAGGCAACTGGCTGGGCGCGCGCTCAACTTGGAGGTGTTCATAAAGGAAAACAAGAATTACCAATTGGTCAGAGACGAAGCAGACAGAATTTTCGAGTATTATATAAGAGCCATGTTGATGGGGACGGCAGGAACCCCGATTTTTGAGCAGGGCAGCGGGGATTTCAAAGAAGACGCGAGAAACTCCTACGCCGAGCTGGCTTCGGCGTTCCCCGACACATCGGTTGCATCGGTGATAGACGAATACTTTGAGTACTTGGACAGCGTGAATTTCAACCTCGACTACAAGAATTCAGACGAAAACACAGCTTTTTCGGACACTTGCGCATATCTTGTGTCGGAGGCAGGGAAGAGGGCCATGCAATAATGACTGACATAATCAGGGTGGAAGACCTGATGTTTGAATACAAGCAGGAGGGCAGCGAAGACAGCGTAAAAGCTATAGACGGCGTCAGCTTGAGCGTTGAGCGCGGAAGCTTCACTGCGATCATCGGAAAGAACGGCTCAGGAAAGTCGACTTTTGCAAAACACATAAACGCCTTGCTGCTGCCCAGCAGCGGGGCTGTTTACGTTAACGGCGCCAATACGGCAGACGAAGACAAGACTTGGGAAATCAGGCAGACTGTCGGTATGGTGTTTCAGAACCCGGACAATCAGCTCGTCTCCTCAATTGTTGAGGACGATGTTGCTTTTGGGCCCGAAAACCTTGGGATTGAGCCGACTGAAATCAGGCAGAGGGTCGATGGGGCTCTGTGTGCGGTCGATATGTACGAAGCCAGAACGATGGCGCCGCACCTGCTCTCAGGTGGCCAGAAACAGCGCGTCGCAATTGCCGGAGTGGTGGCCATGGCACCGGAGTGCATCATTTTCGACGAGCCTACCGCTATGCTTGACCCCAGTGGGCGGCGCGAAGTCATGGACATTATTAAAAAACTCAATGCGAGGGGCATTACTATAGTGCTGATCACTCATTTCATGGAGGAAGCGGCGGCGGCAGACAGGATAATAGTTATGGAAGATGGGAAGATCGCGTTGGACGGCGCACCAAAAGAGGTTTTTTGCAATGTGGGATACATTGAAAGCCTAGGTCTTGACGTCCCTCTGGCGGCGAGACTTTCCCACAAGCTGCGCGGCAGGGGTATTGAGGTGCCGGCTGGCATTGCCGATACGGATGAACTGGTAGGCTTCTTATGTCAATACAGGTAAGCGGATTGTCTCACATCTACAGCAAAGGACTGCCGTATCAGTCGGTAGCCTTGGATTCTGTTAGCTTTGAGGTTGCGGGCGGTGAATTCTTCGGGATAATAGGCCATACAGGATCCGGCAAGAGCACACTTGTCCAGCATTTGAACGGCCTCCTCAAGCCTGATTCGGGCAGTATAGTGATTGACGGCGTTGACATCACAAAGGGCAAGGTTCCGATGCACGGCATAAGGCGCAAAGTCGGGCTTGTCTTCCAATACCCCGAGCACCAGCTCTTTGAAGAGAGCGTTTACAAGGACGTGGCATTCGGTCCGCTTAACCTGGGGCTTTCCGCTGACGAGGCAGAAAGGTGCGTCCGCGAGGCGATAGCCCTCGTAGGCCTTGATTTTGAAGAGGTTTCCCAGCGATCGCCCTTTGAGCTTTCAGGTGGCCAGAAGAGGCGCATCGCAATAGCCGGAGTGCTGTCGATGAAACCGGAGATTTTGATTCTGGACGAACCCACCGCAGGGCTTGACCCCAAAACCCACAATGACGTTTTGCTCATGATAAGGAGGATTCATGAAACCACCGGCAACATTACAATCCTGGTTTCCCACAACATGAGCGACATAGCCAATTGCTGTGAAAAAATCCTGGTGCTGAAAAAAGGCGGCGTACTCATGCAGGGGGCGCCGGCGGAGGTGTTTGTGCGAAAAGACGAACTCGCTGCATCTGGGCTTGACGTCCCGCCTGTGATGGATTTCATGCAGAAGCTCTCGGCTGGCGGACTGGACGTGAAAACCGATATATTCAGCGTTGACGATGCAGTGGATGAAATAGTTAGGGCTTTGAATGATGGAAAGAAGGAAACTATTGCAAACATGAACATCTGTGTCCGAAATCATCCCTGCTAAGAGCAAAACTGAAGGCAGAGATTTTGTGAGTTTAAGCCTCTGCCATGCTGCGATGCTCATCCGCATTTTTTAAAAATTCATCAAGTGGCATATCTTTGTACAAATTCTGCCGCCATTTTGTGTAGTCAAACGGTTCCAAACAGATGACTGCGGAAACCTGTTCATCAAACGGACGGTTGAAACAGCAAACATCAAGATACACGCGCATGGCAAGCACTCCTCTCAACGTATTTATTATATGCCAGAAACAATAAATAAGCAAGAAAAATCAAGCCAAACATTGCTTGAGAAGGATGCGCCACAACAGCAACATCAATATCACTGGACAAATGCGCATCCCTCTTACGGTAGAGCCGAATACAAAAACAAGCGCATCTTTATCAAGTTCTGAGCGTACACGGGCAGCAAACTCTTTTCCGGTTCTAATCGCTTTATCTGCAAAAAATTTACAGCGGCTTGAGGTGAAAAACGTAGGTTTCCAATACTCGGGCATCATCTTCAGGTAGAAATGGCATTATTACCTCAGAAAAAATATCATTCCATTCAGCCTCAAGCCCATTTACGAATACAGAATTGCTTGTATACCCCCACATAGCAACATCATAGATTTTTTGCCCTTTTTTATTTTTAAACACATAATAAATTCGTGCATCAACACGAGTCTCATTTTCAACCGGTATTAAATCAGTATTGGCTAACTGGTTGAGTATATCAAAAATCTCATCTTCCAGTAACGTATCGCTGATTATTATTTTATAATTGTACCTACCATGTATTTCGTTTTTCTTTCTTGGAGGTTTGTCACCGTAAATTAATTCATCGACACTTAATGCCACTAAGGTACATGCTATAGGCGTTAAATAGTATATTGTTAGGCTAAGCCCTTCATGCTCTCCTTGCTCAATAAATTCAGAGAGTGAAACAGATGATTTGTTTGAGTTCATAATATTAATATTCATTCCTACACATAAAATTATGATTGCAAGCAATGGTAATATTATAATAAACCTTCTTTTTTTTAGATTCATCGCTATCCTCTTTTCATCGGACCTGTCCCCAATCAAGCCATTGCCATTCTACACCATCTTTATTTATAACGTAGAACTTCAAAACTATTTATTTTTTCATTATATTCTACATCGCAGTTAGCGTTAGAGCAAGAGGAATTTTTGGCAGCAGAAAGGATTGTATTGCAATGCCAACGCAATTACGATATATTAGTAGGTGTGTATGCAGTTAAAAAGGGACGAAAGTTGATAAGAGACATAACTTTGGGGCAGTACTACCCCGGCAATTCGACAATTCACAGGCTGGACGCAAGGGTCAAGATAGCGAGCACTCTGGTATTTGTCGTTGCCCTTTTTATCGTCAGGGATTTCATCGGGTTTGCCGTGTGCGCGGCTGCCCTTTCAATAGTTGTTGCACTGTCGAGAGTGCCGTTGTCTTTCATATTGAGGGGCCTTAAGCCGATATTCGTCATTATCATGCTGACCTTTGTGCTGAACCTGTTCATGACTGGAGGCGAACCGGTTTTCCGGTGGGGACTCTTGACTGTGACGAGGGAAGGGGCTGTGCGTGCAGTTTTTCTTGTGATCCGCCTAGTGCTGCTGATTATTGGCTCGTCGGTGCTGACGCTTACAACAAAGCCGATAAGCTTGACAGACGGCATGGAATACTTGCTGAAACCGCTAAAACTATTTAGAGTGCCGACTCATGAGCTTGCGATGATGATGAGCATTGCCCTGCGCTTTATACCTACGCTGCTTGAGGAGACGGACAAGATAATGAAGGCCCAGATGGCAAGAGGTGCGGATTTTGAGAGCGGGAACATTTTCAGAAGGGCCAAGAGCCTGATACCGATACTGGTTCCGCTGTTCATAAACGCATTCAGGATCGCCCAAGAGCTCGCCATGGCCATGGAGGCAAGGTGCTACCGGGGAGGAGGCCTGCGGACGAGGCTTCATGCCATGAAGATCAAAAAGCCGGATGTGCTGGCCATTGTCTGCGTAGCGGTTTTTACATGCATAATAACGGGAGAGGCGTTCTTTCTATGAAGACGAAGCACATATTACAGGCTGCTGTGATTGCCGCCGCGTACGCTGCTGTTACGATACTCCTTGCCCCACTGTCTTACGGGGTGATGCAGATCAGGGTTTCGGAAGCGCTTTCAATCCTTCCTTACTTTACGCCGGCTGCAGTGCCGGGGCTTTTCGTCGGATGCTTCATCGCCAACTTGGCGAGCCCAAATGGGATAGCCGACTTGGTGTGTGGAAGCCTTTCGAGCTTGTTTGCGGCATGGTTTTCCTATAAGCTCAGAGACTGGCCTGCTCTTGTGCCGATGCCGCCGGTGGCAGTCAACGGGATTGCGATCGGGGCGATGATTTATTTTGTGTACGGCATACCGATGCCGCTTCTTGCATGCATGGCTTGGGTAGCAGCAGGGCAGGCGTGCGCATGTTACATCTTGGGGTACCCGCTTCTCTGCTATTTGAAAAAGTTCGAGGGGATTTTCAAATGAAAAACGTCAACTTGATCTTGGCGGCGCTTTCGTTGTGCGTGGTTTTGCTGGGAGCTGCAATACTGGCGCCGGTCATCGAAGAAGTGAAAGAATACCCAGAGGCTGAAACAGAGCCGTTAATCGAGGTGCCACCGACAGGTGAAGTGCCGCTTTCCGAAGAACCGCCTATTCAGGAAGAGCAGCCCAATACCGTGAAATTTGATCTTAAATACGACAAGTATCTCATTCCGGAACCATACACGTATGAAGCGAACGGCGAACTGAGAGTGTTCCAATTCGAAAAAATGACTGAAGCATTGGAAAAAGCGGATACAGAGTTTGCACGGGGTGTCGTCGCTTATATTGACAATTACAAAAACCGCAAAGGGTATGCCCCGTACTTCAATGGCAAGAGCACCGACTCGGCAGGTGGCAGCAGGTCGGCAAGCGCCCCCGGGTATCCTGACATCTCAAATTCAAATGAATTTTTCTACATACCTGACGGTACACTGGTCAGGGTAATCAGTGAACAGGAGGGTTTCATCAAAGTGGTTTTGATTGAAAGCGACAAGATATGCTATGTCCCAGCCAAGTACGTCCGCACTGACGACTGCCTTACGGCTTTAGAAAAAGCCATTGTCGTAGACCGGGGCAACCAGAACATAGCCGTTTTTGAAAAACGGGATTCTGGCGAGTGGACAGTTGTATCGTACAGCCTCGCAACGACAGGGATGGTCGGCATATACCATCAGCCAACGCCTCTTGGATATTATTTCGCCATAGAAAAGAAGGAACGGTTTTACTACCTCTTCGACGGCACAGACGAAGTTGAAGGCTATGCGCCTTACGCCATCAGGTTCACCGCAGGGGCATACATTCACGGCATTGGGGTGGCTTTCAAGCATAGTGAAGATGGGGAGAGGATAACCCCCGGGATACAGGAGTTTTCAAAAAGCATAGGGACGGTTCCGCTGTCCCACAAATGCGTGAGGAACTACACCTCGCATGCGAAGTTCATCTATGACTGGTACGTCCATGGTGAGACCATTGTAGTCGTCATTGAGTAAGAGGAGCAAAAGGGCATGCGGCAGAGGAAAGTCAAAAATCTCGAGGAAAGATTGAAAAGCCACAATCGGTTTTTTGTAGAAGACGCTCGAAGGCTCAATGGCAGATGGAGCCGCGCTTTTGGCAACGAGAATGACCTGTACCTAGAGATTGGCTCAGGCAAGGGGAGTTTCCTGATAAAGCAGGCTGGTGCGCACGAGTACAGAAACTACATTGGCGTCGAAGGGCAGCTCAGCGTGGCGTTCCGTGCACTGCAGAAGCTGGAACCGACAGGGCTTGCCAACGTCAGGTTTGCCTGTGGGTACGTAGACAACCCTGGCGAGTGGTTTTCCGAATGCGAGGTGTCAGGGATATACTTGAACTTCAGCGACCCTTGGCCGAAGAAAGGGCATGCTCACAGGAGGCTTACGCATAGGAATTATCTAAGGCAGTACCAAAAAATCTTAAAACAAGATGGTTTTGTAGAGTTCAAGACCGACAACGCTGCGCTCTTTGATTTCACGGTGCAGGAAATCGAGGACACTGGGCTGTTTGCCATATGCGAAATTACGTCGGATTTGCACAACTCAGGTTTGGATGCATCGCAAATCACCTCCGAGTACGAGGAGAAATTCATAGCGGCGGGGTGCAGGATCAATTATGTGCGGCTAGTCAGGTCAGGGAATGAGAGGGTGTTGCATTTCCAATAGAATTGTGATATATTAGGCAACACAAGTGATAAAAAACTAAGCGTAGGCAATCGCTGGAAAACAGGAGGCGGTAAACGATGAAAGTGGCTGTGGAGAATTTAGGCATCATAAGGAAAGCGGATTTCGAGGTTGGCGACCTGACTATCATATGCGGTAACAACAATACTGGGAAGACATATGCCACGTATGCGTTGTATGGCTTTATCTCGTTTTGGAACGAAGCGTTTTCCCCCGTTTTGTTTGGGGACGAGGCGGTTAATAAACTATTCAACAGCGGCAGCATAAAAATAGATTTGGATGAAATACATCGAAATTCAAATGACATTGTCGACCAAGCGTGTAAAGAGTACATCAAACAGCTTCCGATGGTTTTCGCCGCCGCCGAAAAGCACTTCAGCAATACTGACTTTAAAGTGTGCATAAACGAAAGTGAAATTGATTTTTCCAATATAGAGGAAGCGATACAAACCATAGGGCCCAACAGAAAACCAGTTTTTAACTTATCCAAAAAACGAGGCGAGCATTTTGTTACCATAAACATGGTAGCAAAAGCAGAGGATATTGATGAAATCAACAAAGATTGGATTATTCATTGGGTTACCCGGCAAACACTGGACATAGTGTTCGGCAGGGTATTCCCGGAAGTGTTCATTGCAAGCATTGAAAGAACTGGCGCGACAATATTCCGCAGGGAATTGGACTTCATAAGGAATCGGCTGCTTGAGAATGTCAGCAACAGGGACAAAGACATTGATCCATTTGCATTAATTGACGCTATTAATGACAAGAGATACGCGCTTCCTGTTAAAGCGGACGTCGAGTTTAACAGGAACCTAGAAGATGTTGTAAAAAAAGAAAGCGCAATATCACAAATCAATCCTGATATATTGAAATCGTTTGATTCAATAGTTGGCGGTGAATACAAGAGTACAAAAGAGGGCTTTTACTATGTTCCTGACAAGGGCAACGTTAAGCTGTCGATGGGGGAAGGTTCAAGCTCTGTCAGGTCGCTGCTGAACATGGGGATATACATTAGGCACATTGCAAATCCCGGCGATATTCTGATGATCGACGAGCCAGAGTTGAATCTGCATCCGATGAACCAGCGGCGGATGGCTCGTACACTAGCAAAGCTGGTAAATGCAGGAGTAAAGGTATTCATAACGACTCACAGCGATTACATAATAAAGGAGTTTAATACGCTAATAATGCTCAACCGTTCCGATGCTTCAGCAGGTCGTGTTATGGAAAAATATCAGTACCAAGAAAATGAATTGCTGGACGCAGGCAGGATTAAAGCATATATTGCAAAAAAGGAGCTGATAACCATTGAGGGAGCAAAAAAAAGGCAAAGGCACAATACTTTTGTATTGGCGCCGATAGACAAGTATGGAATAGAAATATCTGATTTTGACGAAACGATAAACAAGATGAATGAAATACAAGACGAGCTCTTGTTTGGAGGGCAAGTGACATGATGCCAATGGATTTGCTTATCTGCTATGACAAAATATATATAGATTCTTTCGTTATTCATCCTGACGAAGCGGGTGGCAAGTATAGTATAACTCTGATCGAGAACGACACAAGCGCTAGTTTAAAAAAACTGACAGTAAGCAATGTTCCCCAAGACACAATCCTGCTCCCCTTGCAAAGATATTCAGAATTGCATATAGGAGAAAAGCTTAAGGGTATCATTAAAGGTGCCCCAGGTATTTTCAAGTGCTGCGATTACCTAATTATAACAATTACACAAAGCGGTATGTATTTAATTTTTATTGAAATGAAATCCAATGAATTTATCCAAAGCGATGTTTCAAAAAAATTTAAAGGAGCAAATTGTTTTATTGAATACTGCAATGCAATAATTGACAACTTTTACGATGTGCCGTTGAGAAATAAAATAACTCCGAAAATGCGGTATGTTTTAATAACCGGGAAAAGATTCAACAAAAAACAGACAAAACTCAAGGGAGAGAAATACACAAAACTTTCATCACCTGACAATTACACATGCCATATGGTTGGAATTGAAAACAATTCGGCTTCTGTTCCGTTTGATTTATTAAAATAGTTGTTTGGTTGGGTTAAGCTAAAGTCATTTAAGTGGTTTTGCTGTCAGCAGGCAGGAATCTCAAACCAGAATGTGCTGCCCTTGCCCGGTGTTGACAAAACACCGTATCTGCCTCCGTGCATTTCCACGATTTTCTTTACTATGGAAAGCCCAAGTCCGGAGCCTGTTATGGCGCGGTTGTGCCCTTTGCTGCTTTTAAAATAACGGTCCCACACGTAGGGCATTTCGGCATCGGTTATGCCTTCGCCACTGTCGAAAACGTTGATCCGCACAATTTCATCCGCAAATGTCTGTATAACGATTATTTTCCGGCTGTCGCCTGAGTAATTGACTGCGTTTATCAGCAGGTTGTAAAAGGCTCTGCCAATTTTTGGTTCGTCTGCGTTCACGAAAACATCATCTTCATAGTAAAAATAGATTTCAAACCCTCTGTTTTTCAACAACGCTTCCATACGATTGACCGTTCCCAAGACGTTTTGCGTTATGTTGAAATTGGAGATGTTCAGATGCTCCATGTCCGATTCCAGCTTTGACATGTCCAGAACGTCATTGACAAGCATGGCAAGCCGCTGGGTTTCGTCCATTATGACCTGCGTATGCTCCGGAGTAGCTTCGCTTGGGAAATCGTGCATCATTTCGGCATAACTGTAGATTAGCGCAAGCGGCGTCCTCAAATCGTGTGAAACGTTTGCTAAAAGTTCGCGACGCAAGCCTTCAGCCCTGCCCAATTCAACCGCTGCGGTGTTCAATGTGTCAGACAGGGCAGCGATCTCGCAAAACCCTTTTCCATCAAAACGCGTACCATAATTGCCTTTGGCAAGCTCCAGTGCACTTTTGCTGATTTCCTCGATCGGCTTTGACACGTGCCACGCGATTAAAAACGCCAATATGACAGAAAGGAGCAGCATAATGCCGGACACCACGCAAAGCTGGTACCGCAACGTAGCCACAGTGGCATTCACTGGTGAGACGACTGCCCTGATGACAATGCCAACCTGACTGCCTGCACCGGTTTCTGCCAGTTTCACGTATATCAGCGATTTCATGGGCGGCCGGTCCGGAGGCGGGTTGATGTTGCCCGGCAGGACTCGCGTGATGTCGAAGTATTCGTAAAACTCACCTCCTCTGTCGCCTGCCTGGAGGATCAGCATCAGGTTTTCGTCCTTGATGTGACGGTGCTGCGGCTCAAGGGTCGTTATCAGGCGGTTTCCTTCGAAATCAGCAATATCGATGGCAAGTTCGCTGCTTTCTGATATTTCATCAATGATTCCGGGCAGATTTTCGCTGTGCAGGTTGCTTGCAATTATCCCTGCGTTCTTTTTTATCTCCGATATCCTGATGCTGTTGTAGAACGCGTCTAAGAATACGGTTTGAAAAAGCCACAGCATGGCCAGCATCAACGTGCAAAAACCGAGCAAAAATATAAATATTTTCC
>Ga0082212_10001153_pt1 | contig 38843 bp, 34 predicted proteins | sample TergutNt197P3_FD_71548 | JGI IMG/M metagenome (GOLD analysis project Ga0082212, IMG submission 71548) | Neocapritermes taracua P3 segment gut microbial communities from Petit-Saut dam, French Guiana - Nt197 P3 | ecosystem: Host-associated > Arthropoda: Insects > Digestive system > Gut ...
TCTGCTCGTCGTTTCCCGCGGCGCGGGGTCCCGCCATAACGGTGACATCCGCCCCGCCGACCCAACAGTTTTCTCCGACGCGCACAATGGTGTCTTCCGGATGAAATTCCCGGCTTGCCAGTTTGTACGGAGATGATACGCGTACGATTTCGCGGACGCCCGGCATCGTCTGCACCGCGCCGGCATCCAGTCGTTTTATATCCCCGACGATGCCGATTACCGTATGTTCCGATCCATCCGAACGGTGAACATCCAGCCCGGCTTCCCGGATCCTTTGCTGCACCGTTTTAATCTGCTCTTCCGTAGCCTTGGCTTCACAAATAACGATCATGGCAATTCTCCCGTAATAAAAAAGCGGCCCGACGGGTTCTCCCGTGGGCCGCTTCCCTTCTTTAAACAAAAGAAGAAACAGACCCAGACCCTCAGGGGCCGGTCGTGTAAGCGATATAATAATAAAAGCAATTTCGTCCGCTCATTTCTTCCCGCTTTACAAAACAATAACGTTATCAGGAACCGTCCGGCGGTCAACAGGCAAAATGGTTTCCCTTTGTATTTGGCTATGTGAGTATCCTTACTTAACGGCCGAACGAAAGCATCAGACCGAAAGAGAGTTCGGCCATGTTTATTGATTTCGACATGCCGGCTCTGTAGCCGCGTAGATCAATCCGCGCGCCGAGCGGCCCGGCAAGATTCGGAAATTTTACGCCTCCGCCGTAGTTAAAGGCGAACTTTGTGCCAACGGGAAGATCCCTGTCTCCATATTGGTGGATCAACCCGATGCCCGCCGTCAGGAATGGAACAAACCTTGAATCAAGATCCTGGAAATTAAGCACAAGGTTGCTGCCGTATAAAAAACCTTTGGTTTCTACATACTCATAGTCGGCTCTGTCCGGGTACAGAAAATCCGGACTGAACGCCAACATGTGTTCAAGGCCAAGATTTCGCAGGAGATCATTACCAAAACGAAAACCGTATACTGGTCCGTTGTCGAGCGATATTTTCTCGTCGTTATGTTCGACGGAACCCGGCAATTCAATGCCGATAAAAACCGAAAAATCCGACGAATACGCCGTCGCGGCGAACACGGAAAATAAGGTGATAAACAAAAACGCCGATGTGAAAAGTTTTAGAAATTTCATAGCCTGCTCTCTTTATCAGTTAATTTGAAATCTTCGTAGTAAATTTGCCGCGCAGCCGCCGTTCCACGTCTTCGGGAACCAGACCGCCTATCGCGCCGCCGTACGCGGCTATTTCCCTTACAAGCTTAGAACTCAGGAAAGAATACGTTTCCGCCGGAATCATAAAAACCGTTTCCACCCGGTTCGCAAGACGGCGATTCATCAAGGCCATCTGCAGTTCGTATTCATAATCCGAAATGGCGCGAATTCCGCGTATGATTACGGACGCGCCGATCCGTTCCGCAAAATCAACCAGTAGCCCCGAAAAATCGGCGACGGCAACCTTGTTTCCGTATTCACGGACTGCCGATTCCAGCATTTCCCTACGTTCTTCCACGGAAAAGAGCGGTGTTTTGCTGGAATTACGTAAAATGGCGACCACGACTTTATCAAAAAGCGCCGCGCTGCGTTGGATAAGGTCGATATGCCCGTTGGTTACGGGATCGAAAGAGCCTGGATAAACAGCGATAGTTTTCATCTTATTTTCCTCAAGAAAACGCTGAATAATTCGTTTTATGGAGTACAGCGGCAAGCCGCCGCAATAAAAGCGGGAGTAAGCCATCGCACTCCGTAAATCAGCATTCCCTTACGCGCGGAGTTCCTTATAATGCCCAATCAGGCCGTTGGTGGAACCGTCGTGCGAGCCGATTTTTCCGTCGCCGTCAAGCTCCGGCAGAATGGCCTGCGCCAGTTGCTTGCCCAGTTCCACGCCCCATTGATCAAAACTGTTGATGTTCCAGATAATTCCCTGAACAAAAATCTTGTGCTCGTAAAGCGCCAAAAGCCGTCCAAGGGTACGCGGTGTAAGCTTCCGGAAAAGCAGTGAATTGGTTGGACGATTTCCCTCGAAAACCTTGTGTGGTAAAAGACGCTTGATGCTTTCTTCATTCATTCCGGAACGCTCAAGTTCCAGCCTCGCCTCGGCTTCACTTTTACCCTTCATAAGGGCTTCAGTCTGCGCAAAGAAATTTGCGAGAAGCATTTTGTGATGCCCGCCGATCGGGTTTTGGCTGATGGCCGGCACAAGGAAGTCGGCGGGAACAAGCCTGGTTCCCTGATGAATAAGTTGATAAAAAGCGTGCTGTCCGTTAGTTCCGGGTTCTCCCCAGATGATGGGCCCTGTGGCGTAATCCACCGGCCTGCCGTCGCGATCGACGCTTTTGCCGTTACTTTCCATGTCAGCTTGCTGGAAATAGGCCGCGAAACGATGCAAATACTGATCGTAGGGAAGAATCGCGTGGGACGCCGCGCCGAAGAAATTGCCGTACCAGATACCCAGTAGCCCCATAATGACCGGAATATTGCGTCTGAACGGTGTCTCACGAAAATGCCTGTCTATGTCATTCGCTCCGGCGAGCAGTTCTTCAAAATTTTCCATACCGATTACGAGGGCGACAGGAAGACCGATAACTGAACATAGCGAATAACGACCGCCGACCCAGTCCCAGAATTCAAACATGTTAGCAGTATCAATACCGAAATCCGCTACTGCTTTAGCGTTTGTCGAAAGCGCGACAAAATGACGCGGAACACAGGCTTTCGTTCCGAGTGCGCCGACGAGCCATTCTTTTGCCGACCGGGCGTTTGCAATTGTTTCCTGTGTTGTGAAGGTTTTTGAAGCCACGGTAAACAGCGTCGATTCAGGATTAACACGCTTTAAAGTTTCCGCTATATGTGTTCCGTCAACATTGGAAACAAAATGTACGCGCATATCCTTTTTCCAGTATGGGCGCAGCGCTTCGGACACCATAACGGGGCCAAGATCCGAACCGCCTATCCCGATGTTTACGACATCGGTAATGGGTTTTCCGGTGTGTCCAGTCCAGACACCTTTCCGTATTTTGCGCGTCAACTCCCGCATTTTATCCAGTTCATGTCGGACGGCGGGCATAACATCTTTACCGTCGGTTATTACCGGATTATCCGACCGGTTACGAAGGGCGGTATGCAGAACAGCTCTGTTTTCCGTAAAGTTGATTTTTTCGCCGGAAAACATTTTTTTAATCCATTCGCCGAGGCGCGCCTGTTCCGCCAGAGACGTTAATAAGTCTAAGGTTTCCTCCGTAATGCGGTTTTTTGAGAAATCAAACAAAATATCATCGAATCTTAGCGATAGCTCTTCAAAGCGCTTCGCGTTTTCGGCAAATAGCGCGCGCATTTGAAGATTAGAAACTTTATTATAATGATTCGACAGCGATTTCCATGCGGGTAAGTCCATAAGAGATTTCATTGTTTCTCCTTTTCCGAAGATTATACCAACATCAGGCCTGCCGATTATAACTCCGCCGGATGACAGGGCCAAATGTTTCAGTGAATTTTTATCAAAAAAATTTCATTATCTGAAATATAATTAATTTTTTGGTTGACAAACATCACTTAACGGTTAAAATTTGCATACATTCATATTTTAAGGAGGATAAAAGGAATGGAAGCAATTGAACAGGTAAAAAGACTGAAAGAAGAGTATGAAAAAGCCAAACAGCCGGCTATAGAAGCTTTGCTTGCTGAAAAAAAGAGAATAGATGAACAACTGGAAGAACTGGGTTATTTTTCCAAATCTTCCGATGGCCGTAAAAGAGCGCCTAAAAAATGCCGTCTTTGCGGAAACACGGGCCATACATCCCGTACCTGCCCCCAGGCAAAAAAGTAGTTTCGGAATTAATAATAAACAGATAAGGCGGCCGATTCTGGTCGCCTTTTTTGTTTCAAGGCGCCTTTATTAATTTATAACCCTCGAAGAAATTCCGGGCGCAATGTAGCGGGATCGCCGCGCTTAAGTACCCCCCTGATATGTTCAAGCGCGCTTTGTTTTTCCTCAGGCATCCGTATACGAAGTGAAAGATAGTTTGACGCATGATTGGAAGCGAAAAAGCAGTTGGTGAAATCGCATCCAGCGACTATATCCTCCAGTTCTTCAATAAGGCCGAAGGGTGAAGGCATTTCAAATCGTCCGGCGCGGAGTTCGGCGTCAATCGGCGTACCTGGAACGATCATAAGCGAAAGCGCTCCGACGTAATCGGGATCCATTGCGGAGAGGACTTTTGCGGTATCGCGGGCGTGTTCTCCGCTGAGTTCCACGCCGCCAACGCCTAGCAGCACAGTGAGTGAAAGCAGAATACCGGCTTCCTTAACCCGCCCCGCGGCGCGAATCATTTGTTCCGCCGTTGCGTTTTTACGAATACGCTTTAACACTTCGGCGTTACCCGATTCCAATCCAAGATAAATGATGCCAAGTCCAAGATCCTTAAGTTCGCGTAATTCATCCACGCTTTTTTTCAAAACATCCGTAGCGTTGGCATAAACACCTACACGTTTCAACCCTTGTATTTTCAGTTTCAAATATTCAAGAATCCGTGCCATGTCTTTGTGCGGCATAGCAAGCGCGTCACCGTCGGCGAGAAAAACCCTGGGAATCCGTCCGAATGAAGAAACCTCGTCAATGTCTTCACGGATCTCCTCGAATGACTTTACTCGAAAGTTTTTATCCTGAAAAGAATGACAAAACGTGCATTTGTTATAGGAACACCCAACGGCAACCTGAAGGATAAGGCTGTCGGCTTCACTGGGCGGACGATAAATCATTCCTTCATATTTCATGGCGCTCTCCCGTATGTAAGTGTAGAATATAACACGTTTTTTTAACCAATTTTATCGGATAAAACTTATGAATATTGTTCAGCTTGTTTCTCAGGAACTTTCTTTAGGACTTCATCAGGTTGAAAACGCGCTTACCCTGTTTGCCGAAGGCGGGACGGTTCCCTTCATCGCACGTTACCGAAAGGAGCGAACCGGGGAAATGAATGAAATTCAGCTCCGCGCTTTGCTTGAGCGGCACACATATCTGACGGAACTTGAAGAACGCAAAGAAACGATTCTTAAATCAATTGGAGAACAGGGGAAGCTGACCGACGAACTAAAATATAAAATAGAAAATTGTCTTCAAAAGACCGAACTAGAAGATTTATATCTGCCCTACAAACCCAAAAAGCGTACACGCGCTACCGTGGCCCGTGAAAAAGGTCTTGAACCGCTGGTCTGCCTCATAAAAGAACTTAACCGGCCGGAAACGGTCTCCGCCGACATTGAGGCCGAAGCAACGGCGTTCATTTCCGAGGAACTTGGTGTTTCCGACGCCGCAGCCGCGATTTCAGGAGCTTCGGATATCCTGGCCGAGGAAATTTCGGAAAAAGCCGAACTGAGGCAGCATCTGCGCGAATACATCACGAACGAAGGCTATTTCACATCGCGGATTAAGGAAGAATATCCCACCGGTACAACCAAATATGAGATTTACCGCGATTACAAAGTCCGCGTAAAGGATATAGCGCCGCATAACATGCTGGCGCTCCGGCGCGGCGAAACCGAGGGTGTTTTGACCTTCACCATCGAATTTGACCCGACGATCGTTTCCGCGTATCTACGGGAACGGGAAATACTTACGTCGGCGCCCGCCGTCCGCGGTTTTTACGAAACCATGCTTGACGACGCTTTCGAGCGGCTTATGCGAACCACGCTGATCAGCGAGTTGCGTTACGAGAAAAAGCTCGGCGCGGATAGGGAATCCATACGCACCTTTGAATCCAACCTGCGTGAACTGCTACTTTCAAGTCCCGCCGGTATGAAACCGACTTTGGGCATCGACCCCGGCTTCCGTACCGGCTGCAAGGTCGCCGCCGTGGACCGGACGGGAAAACTTCTGGAATACCAGACCGTCCAGCCGCACAAATCGGACGGCGAACGCATGCAGGCGGCTGAAACGCTTCGGCGATTTATGGAAAAATACGCCATTGAGCTTATCGCCATCGGCAACGGTACGGCCGGGCGTGAAACGGAGACATTCGTCGGCGAAACGTTTTCCAAAGTGGATAAAAAACCGGTTACGGTGATGGTGAGCGAGGCCGGCGCGTCGGTTTATTCGGCCAGTGAAGTCGCTATTGAGGAATTTCCCGATCTGGACCTGACCGTGCGCGGCGCCATAAGCATCGCCCGGAGGCTTCAGGATCCGCTGGCGGAACTGGTCAAAATCGACCCGAAATCAATCGGCGTTGGCCAGTATCAGCATGACGTTGACCAGAAATTGCTCAGGGAAAAACTCGGCGATACTGTGGAAAGCTGCGTGAACTATGTCGGCGTCGACCTGAATCTCGCATCCAGGGAGCTTTTGAGTTTTGTGGCGGGTTTGTCACCGGGCGTGGCGAAAAACGTGGTCACATACCGCAATGAGAACGGCGCGTTTCACAGTCGCATGGAGTTGCTGAAAGTACCTAAATTCGGCCCGAAAACCTTTGAGCAATCGGCCGGGTTTTTACGAATTCGCGACGGCGAAAACCCGCTCGACAATACCGCGGTGCATCCGGAAAGCTACTTCATTGTGGAAAAAATGGCCGCCGATCTTGCGATTCCCTTGGACAAAGTTACAGAAAATCCGGTGAAATTCGGCACGATCAATCTTGGGGATTACGTAACTGACACGATCGGCGAACCGACCCTCAACGACATTCTTGGCGAGCTTGAAAAACCCGGACGCGACCCGCGCGCCGAATTCCGCTACGCGACGTTTCTTGAGGAAGTAAAGGAAATTAAAGATCTTGTCGTTGGAATGGAACTGGAAGGCGTGGTGACGAACGTCGCGAATTTCGGGGCCTTTGTTGATATAGGCGTTCACCAGGACGGGCTGGTGCATGTTTCACAGATAGCCGACCGGTTTGTGGACGATCCGAAAAAAGTCGTCAAGGTCGGACAGATCGTGAAAGTTCGCGTACTGGAAGTAAATGAAGCGTTGAAACGAATTTCATTGACCATGAAGTCACCCTGTAAGTCTGTTCGGAAAGCGTCAGACGATCGCCGTCAAAACGACCGAGGCAAACCCAAGGCCGAAAAAACTCCGCCGCCGGAAAAAAAGCCGAGTTCAATAAAGGATCTTATGGCGAAATTTAACAACCGATGAGTCCATTGAAAAACCAGAGGTTTTTCAATGGACTCATGTGAAAGAAGCGTACGGCGGTAGTTGGCACAGTAGTGATGTAATTGGGAGCATGCCCGAATTCAGGCAATCTAAAATCCAAAACTTGATGGCTTTGTACACCGCCAGCCGCCGGGAACCTGCATTGCCTTCGAATTACTTCACCCCGTTTGCCGAGTCCCGGCGGTGACGGTGATACTTTCCATTTTGCACGTAACATGCCAATTCCAATCGAGCTGAATATACCTTGCAACATGTTGATAACTTTGTTGTTATATCAACATGCTTTCAGGGCGCTCATATGCCCATCAACGGAAAGTAAGCTCGCTTGTTTAAAAAAAATGCGAAAATGAGCTCACTTGTTACATTCTTAACATTTTTTAGAAGTACGGGAGCAAGCTCCCGCTTTTATAGCGGCGGCAAGCCTCCGCACTCCATATAAAGTAGTTGAAATTCGCGGCTGGTCGTGTAAAATTCGCTTGCTTCTTTTTCTGGAGTGGGCGTTTGCCCACTTTTTTTTTAGGAGAATGGTATAGCGGTGTCGGACGAGAACGAACGAGAATCTTTAAAAATCCGGATTACGGAACTGGCGGAAAAAACAGCCTCTTCCTTAAACATGGAGGTCGTTCTCGTTGAAATAAAGAACGAGAGCGGACGTACGGTCGTTCGGGTTTACATCGATCAGCCCGGGGGGGTATCGCTGGAGGATTGCGAACATTTCAGCAGGCGTTTTTCCATCGCACTGGACGTGGAAGATTTTGTTGCTTTCGCATATGTTCTGGAGATATCGTCGCCGGGCGTAAATCGTCCACTGGTTAAAGAACAGGATTTTAAAAGGTTCCTTGGTGAAAACGCGCGGGTGCGGACACGCCGCCCCATTGAGGGGCAAAGAAATTTTAAAGGTAAAATTATTAACGTCTCCGAAGGTCGTGTGACACTTGAATCCGCGCCGGATAAACAGGTTGTTATCGCCGCCGCGGATATTGAAAAAACTAATCTGATTGCTGATTTAAGTATTGGCCGCAAGGAAAAATAAGACTATGTCGAATATTATCGGGCAGATGATCGAACAGATCAGCAAGGAAAAAAATATAGACTTGCAGGTCATTATTTCCGCATTGGAAGACGCGATGGTGGCGGCCGCCAGAAAATTCTACAAAACCGGCGAGGATTTGCGAGCGCAATTCGATCCCAAAACCGGGCAGGTTGAGATTTTCGCCGTTCTGAAAGTCGTTGAAACCGTTGAAAATCCCAGCCTTGAGATTTCCATTGAAGACGCCCGGGAGTACGACGACACAATAGAGATCGACGATACCGTTGAATTACCAAAAGCCACCGACGTTCTGGGACGGATTGCGGCGCAGACCGCGAAACAGGTGATTCTGCAAAAAGTCCGTGAAGCCGAAAGGCAGAACGTTTACAACGAATACTGCGGAAAAATCGGTGAAATGGTCAACGGCGTCATCAAACGCTACGAGGGGCCGGATCTTATCGTGGACATCGGCAAGATAGAGGCTTCGCTGCCGCTGAAAGAGCAGTCTCGCGTCGAATCGTACAAGCAGGGCGACCGAGTCCGCGCCGTCATCACACGGGTGCTTGAAATCGCAAAAGGCCCGCAGGTCATTCTTTCCCGTATCGACCCGCAGCTGATCATACGCCTTTTTGAAATGGAAATCCCTGAGATATACGACGGAACCATTGTGGTAAAAAGCGCGGTTCATGAGCCCGGCGACCGCGCCAAAATCGCCGTTGCGTCGATGGATCGTGACGTTGATCCGGTCGGCGCCTGCGTGGGGATGAAAGGTTCGCGCATCAATAACATAATTCGTGAGCTTCGCGGCGAAAAAATCGACATCGTGCAATGGTCGGAAGACCCGGCGCAGTACGCGGCCAACGCTTTGAATCCCGCCAAAATTTCCAGGGTGCTGATCCTTGATCCCGCCGAAAAACACATGGAAGTGGTCGTGGAAGAAAAACAGCAATCCCTGGCCATTGGGAAAAAGGGACAAAACGTGCGGCTTGCTTCAAAGCTGATCGGCTGGCAAATAGATGTCAAGAGCGACGAACAGAAAAAGCAGGAAGTTATGCTTGCAATGGAATCGCTGACATCATCCTTTACGTCGCTTTCGGAAATGGAAGGCATCAGCGAAGAAATAATTTCGAAACTGCAGGAAAACGGCATTGAAACAGTTGAGCGTATTCTGGAGATCGGCGAGGAAAATCTCCGAAATATTGCCGACATGGGAAATGAAACCGCGGCTGAAATAATGGCGGCGGCCCGCGATCTGTTTGAGGAAGTAGAAATTGAAGTGCCGGAAGGCGTGGAATTGCCGACTGCAATCGCCGGTTCGGAAACAGATTCGTCTGAAAACGAATCTGTCGAAGGAACGGATGAAACCACGGATACTCTCGCGGAGAATTCAGAAACTCCGTAAAGAAAATGCTGATGAATTCGCTTTATAGGCAACCTCCGAAAACCTCAAAATCAAGGCTTGCGATCGAGACAAAAGCGGAGTTTACACATAGGTAAATGAGCATTTTGTCGAGGGAGCGTAACGCAGAGTTTGGGGTTTTCGGAGATTGCCTATAGAGTGCGGCGGCAAGCTAACGCACTCAATAAATCAACGTTTCCTTTATAACTGTTGTAAAGTACACGTTTCAGTTTTATAATTGAAAGTTTAACCAGCGTTTCAAAAACATTGTGTCTTTGGAAATATTTCCCAAAGCGGATGTAACTGAGGTCTTTGCGTAAATGGATAAAATAACCGTCGCGGAATTGGCGAAAGAATGTTCCGTGGATAGCAAGATAATTCTTGCGGAATCCAAGCGTTTGGGATTGTACGTATTTTCGCCGACTGCGACGATAGACGCCAGTTTTGCCGATACGATCCGCAAAAAGATTCTTTCGCAGAGAGAGGCGGAAGAAGCCAAGAAAACAGCCGCTGCCGAAAAGAAGGCCAAAAAGGCCGCCCCGCAGAAATCTCAAAAAACATCCGCGGCTGCTGCCCCTAAGAAAAAAGACGAAAAAGCGACGGAAAAACCGGAAAAAGCGAGTCCTGCCGTTCGTGTACGCAAAAAGGTTGTAAAGCCGGAAGAAAAACCCCAGGAAACGGCCGCGGAAGAAATTCAGGTTGTTGAAGAAATACCGCCTGTTTCAACGGAAACCTCGGCGACTGCGGATGCTGCGCCTGTTGACGAAACTCCGACGGAGACGGTTGCGCCGGAATCACAGCCTGAAACGCAGGAAGCGGTCGTACCCGCCGCCGCGCCGGCCGAATTGCCGCCGCAGGAAGAAAAGGTTTCCACTCCGCCGACGCCTCAAGAACAAAAAGTCCCCGCCGTGGAAACGCGGAAGACAAAACCCGTAGAAACCGCGGGCGACAAAAGAACCACTACTATTGTCGTACCAAAGAAGAAAGCGGCGACCGTTTTAGTAAGAACCACTACAGAAGTGATGACGCCCGTTCCTCCTCCGCGCGTCATTAAAGACCTGCAAAAACCGGTTACGGTACGTCCCTCCTGGCCGTCACGTCCCGGCGCGCCTGCCGGTGGATCGAAGTTCGTACGCAAACAAAAAGGAGGAAAGCCGGAACCACAGCCTATCCGCGGCCCCAAAATGGATTTTCCAAGGCCGCCGGCCAATCCGGAGGATTACAAGCCTATCGAGATCACGGAAGGAGTCACCATTAAGGAACTCGCCGAAAAGATGGGCATCCGGTCGAAGTTCATCATCCAGAAGCTCATGGCAAAAGGGATCCTCGCCTCGATCAACCAGGTGCTTGACGTTGAGGCGGCGAGCGGAGCCTGCGCCGAATTCGGATTTCGCGCCATGGTGATAAGCTTTGAACAGGAAGCGGAAGCGAAACAGGAAACACCTGACAACCCGGAAGATTACGTAACCCGGCCTCCCGTCGTCACCATCATGGGGCACGTCGATCACGGAAAGACTTCTCTGCTGGACACTATACGAAAAACCAACGTCATTGCGACCGAACACGGCGGAATAACGCAGCACATCGGCGCGTATCAGGTTGAAATTCCGGTGGAAGGCAAAGATCGGAGCATTGTTTTCCTTGATACGCCCGGTCACGAAGCGTTCACAATGATGCGGGCGCGCGGCGCGCAGGCGACCGATATCGTCGTGCTAGTTGTTGCCGCGGACGACGGAGTGATGCCGCAGACTATTGAAGCCATACACCATTCCAAAGCCGCCAATGTGCCTATCATTGTCGCCATAAACAAGATAGATAAACCGGGCGCGCAGATTGACCGCGTTAAACAGGCGCTGGCCGATCAGGGGCTTCTTGCGGAAGACTGGGGCGGCGATACAGTAATGGTAGAAGTTTCCGCAAAACAGGCTCTTAATATTCCGCTGCTTCTTGAAATGATCGTTCTGGTTGCCGACATGCGGGATATGAAGGCCAATCCTAAACGCCTCGCCTCCGGCGTGGTGCTTGAAGCGAAGGTAGATCGCGGGCGCGGCTGCATCGCCACGGTACTGGTGCAAAACGGCACCCTGCGCCAGAGCGATTCTTTTGTTGCCGGATCCATCCACGGACGTGTCCGTGCGCTGGTCAACGACAGGGGGCAGACCATTGAATTCGCCGGGCCTTCGATTCCGGTGGAAATTCTGGGATTGCAGGATCTGCCAAGGGCGGGCGATGTTTTCCAGGTTTTTGAAGACGCCACGAAAGCGCGCCAGGTTGCTGAGTTCCGCAGATCCAGAGACCGCGAAGTTGCGCTACAAAAGATTTCCCGCCTAACCCTGCAGGAGCTTTATGATCAGATGCGCGAAGGCGTGGTCAAAGAACTTCCTCTTATTATTAAAGCCGACGTTCAGGGTTCGGTGGAGGTTGTCACCGAAATGCTCAACAAGCTGAGCACGGAAAAGGTGAAGGTGAAAATTCTGCACAGCGGCGCCGGCGCCGTCACCGAAACGGACGTTCTTTTAGCCTCCGCTTCCAATGCGATTGTCATAGGATTTAACGTTCGTCCGGAACGCAAGGCTCAAGATCTGGCCGATACCGAAGGAGTGGAAATCCGCCTCTACACGGTAGTCTACAACCTGACGAACGAAATCAAGGCCGCCATGATAGGGATGCTTGAAAAGACAAGTCAGGAAAAATACATAGGCCGTGCGGAAGTCAGGGATACTTTCCGGACACCGAAATTCGGCGTAATCGCTGGAAGTTACGTCCAGGACGGCTTAATCAAGCGTAATTCCGAGGCGCGTCTGCTGCGCGATAGCGCGGTTATTCACGAAGGAAAGATCACCTCACTGCGGCGTTTCAAGGACGATGTGACGGAAGTGAAATCCGGATTTGAATGTGGCATCGGCTTTGAACATTTCAACGACATCAAGGTGGGCGACGTCATTGAGGCGTACATAATAGAAAAAATTCAGCCGACCTCGTTATAATTATGGATTTTGACTTTTTGAATATTCTATAAAACCAAAATCCACAATCCTGAATCCTTATGCAGCCTTCACGCAGACCTCAAAGACTGGCGCTTCAAATTCAGCGGGAAATCAGCCTGATGCTTTCCCGCGGTTTAAAAAACCACGATATTGGTTTTATCACCGTTACGGGCGTACGCATGAACGCCGATCTGAAATACGCCCGTGTATTTGTTATGCCTATGGGCTCCGGCGACGAAAAAAAGGAAACTCTTGCGGCGCTGCGTAACGCGGCCGGACAGGTTCGCCACGAACTCGGCTCGCGCATCCGCACCAGGTTTTTGCCGGAAATAGATTTTGTGCTGGACACATCACAGGAATACGGCGATCACATCGACCGTCTGCTCGCTGAAATCCATCGGCAGGAGTAAGAATAGCCTTGGAAGGAATGTTGATCATCGACAAACCCGCGGGCTGGACTTCACACGACGTAGTGGCGAAAATCCGCGTCATTACGCGCATCAAAAAAATCGGGCATACGGGAACGCTCGATCCTTTCGCCACGGGAACGTTGCCGCTGGCCGTTGGGCGCGCGACGCGGCTTACCAGCTATTTTCAGGCGTCAGACAAGGTTTATCGCGGTGTTATGCGCTTCGGATTCGCCACAAACACCTATGATGTCGATGGCGAACCGCTGGGTGAAGACACGAATCCCTATCTTGACACGGCGCGACTGGAAGAAATTTTCGCCCGATGGCATGGGACGGTTCAGCAAACACTGCCGCCTTATTCGGCCAAAAAAGTGCAGGGAAAACCTCTGTATCTCTACGCGCGCAAAGGCATTGAAATAGCTCCGGTCGCCAAGGAAATTACGATCAAATCCCTGAAACTTCTCGGCGTGAATCGCAGTTCGGCGGAGTTTGAACTTGCCTGCGCCGCAGGCGCATACGCCCGCGGGCTGGCTCACGACATCGGCCGTGAATACGGCTGCGGCGCGCATCTGGAACAACTCCGCAGAATCCGCTGCGGAGATTTTTCCATTGAAGAAACGACGCCGCTGACCTCGCCGGATGATTCGACGAGTTATTACCCGGCCGAATATTTCTTCAGCCGTATGATCCCGTTAAGCGGGCTGCTTCCGGAAATCCCTACGATCGTCGTATCCGACGGCGACAAACAGAAACTGCTGTACGGAAACGATCTGAATGTTCTGAGCGCCGACTGGCAGTCAGAAAACTACCGCCTCCTTGGCACCGATGGAACGCTTGTAGCCATAGCGCGGAAAATTCAGGTTTTCGAGTCTCCCGCCGCTCAGCCTGTTCGCTGGGTCAGGGTACATCCGGCAATCACATTCGGGGAATAATTTTTTCAATTCGTTGCGGGCGACATACCTTTCGTCTATCCCTTCCAGTACCACACAATCCGTTATGGTTGATATGGTAAACTCCCATTTTCAGCGGAGCGTGGTTTGCATAAGACAATTGAAAAGATACTAAGTCCGGGCGGGGCCATTGCCAAAAGCCACCCGTTTTATGAACACCGCCCCGGACAGGTGCAAATGGCGCTGGCTGTAGCTGACGCCATAAAAAACGACCTTAATCTCTGCGTTGAAGCCGGAACCGGCACCGGAAAAACGCTGGCTTACCTGCTTCCTGTTGTCTTTTCCGGGAAACGTGTCGTTATTTCCACCGCGACAAAAAACCTTCAGGAACAGTTATTCCAAAAAGACATACCGTTTCTTGAAAAAGCTCTGAAGCAAAAATTCTCCGTCTGCTACATGAAAGGGCGCGGCAACTACCTCTGCCTGAATCGGTTGGAGACGATTCAGAACGCCGCATACCTTTTTTCACCACACGACCCCGAATATTTGAAAAAAATAAAAAAATGGGTGCGGCAGACCGAAACCGGCGACCGAGCCGAACTTTCGACTTTACCTGAAAACCTCGCGCTGTGGCAGCACATCGACGCCCGCCGCGAAACCTGCGAGGGGCGAAAATGCCGGAATTTTGAAAGCTGCTTTGTTACCCTTGTACGTCAACGGGCGCTTGAATCGGACATAGTTATCGTCAATCACCATCTTTTCTTCGCCGATCTCGCCTTGCGTCAGGAGGATTTCGGGAAAGTACTGCCCGATTATTCCAGCGTCGTTTTTGACGAGGCGCATGAAATAGAGGACGTTGCGACGCAGTATTTCGGTGTCCGCATAAGCAATTACCGGATGGGTGAATTCTTACATGATGCGCGCGCCGCGTTCACGGAAAGCGGCGAGAATTCGGCTCTTTTTTCCAGTGAGCTTGACAGGCTGGCGGAATACGTCAAGGAATTTTTCGCCGGCTTCTGGAACAGAGGAGGACGCTATGTCATGCGACCTTCGGGCGGCGGATCCGGCGTACGACGCGGGCCTGCGGGTTGCGGCAATCTGAATGAAATATACAAAAATCTGCGCGTTCAAATTGATGCGGCACACAGGGCGCTTGACTCTCTGCCTGTGAAAAACGACAACATCGAAGCGCTGGTTCGACGAGCGCGCGAAATGAAAAGCGAACTGGCTGAAATTCTGGAATCGGAATCTAATGAAAACGTTTACTGGTACGAAATTCGGGGGCACGGCGTTTTTCTCCAATCCACGCCGATCAATCTTGCGCCGGTGCTTTCCGAAAAACTGTTCGCCTCGGCGGACTGTGTGGTGCTGACTTCGGCAACGCTTTCCACAGGAGGAGATTTTTCTTTTATCCGCGCGCGGCTGGGGCTTACAGATACAGCAGAACTGATCGTTCCGTCTCATTTTGATTTCATTCGACAGTCTATTCTTTATGTTCCCCGCAATATTCCCGAACCGCGCGAAGCCGGATGGAGTGAAAGCGCCGCGGCGGAAATACAGACGATTATTGAAGCCAGCCGGGGGCGCGCCTTTCTGCTTTTCACCAGTTACACGCAGATGAGGCAAGTCTATGAATCGTTGAGGGACGTGGTCGAATTTCCTCTCTTGATGCAAGGCGAAAAGAGCAAATCCCGTCTGCTTGAGGAATTTCGCAGTACTCCGGGCGCCGTGCTTTTCGCAACCAGCAGTTTCTGGCAGGGCGTAGATGTGCAGGGCGAACAATTGAGCTGCGTAGTGATCGACAAGCTTCCGTTTGCGGTTCCAAACGATCCCGTCGTCGCGGCGCGAATCAACAGGGTAAACGAAACGGGCGGGAACGCTTTTTACGAATATCAGATACCGGCGGCTACAATTCTTTTGAAACAGGGCATGGGACGACTCATACGCAACCGGACGGATCGCGGCATCCTGGCGATTCTCGACAAACGCGTGGTGACAAAAAGCTACGGCCGCGCGTTTCTGGAGAGTCTGCCTCCGGTGCCGATGACGCATGATCAAGCGGAAATCCGCCGATTCTTATAAAGAACCTCTCTGTCAATTTTTATTCGCGAGTCAGCGTTTTCTAAAGAGCGCTTCGGCGCGTTTACAGCCGACGTCGGCAAGGTTCTGCAAAACCGCGAGCGCAGCCTCCGCAACGGTACGGTTGCCGATTGCTGTCATACCGTAAATATCACTCAAGGCGTCGTCGCTGATGTCATTAGGCCTGTGCCAGTAGGCTCCGGACAGTTCGGCAAGAGCCATGACTTGAATTTGCGGATCTTCGCTTGTCGCCAGTTCCGCAAGCGTCGCCAGAGAGCGGGGTCGCCCCTGCTGTGCAACAGCGCCGATTGCTCCGATAATACAACGGCACATTTCGTCGTCTTTTTTATTCCGCCCGACGGCCGCCGCCTGGCGGAGATTCAATAATTCCGGTAGAAAAAAATCAACAGCGTCGTCGTTTCCAATTGCCCCGATAGCTTCTATAATGGCGACTTGCAACTCACGGCCACCGAAATCCCTGAGCTGCCTGTTTTTATAAAAGACCTTTTTCAGCGGTTCGAGAAATACACCGTCCGCCATGGCGCCCATAGCGCAGGCCGCAAATTCACGCCGCCGGACTTCTTTATGTTCAAGCAACGCGAGCAAAAGCGGGTAAAACCGCCGATCACGCACAATGCTTATCCGTGGAAGGAGTTCAAATAAATCTTCCGTTTCTCCGGATTCCAAAACTTTCAGGCACTCCAAAACGGAATCTTCGGAGAAGAGCTTCTTGTTCCCGTAATCGGATATTCCTTTATTTGACACTTTCGCCAAGCCTCATTAAATTTGACAAACAAGCGGATTATACGATGTCTGAGCTTTTTTTAATAACAAAATCTATTGAATCAAGGTTTACAAAAAAGCGAGGAGGCGTATTGGTATACGTTTTACCGGTGGTAAGGTTCGTAATGGAATTACTACATCATAATGTCGAATCGGAAAATGATAAAGTGACAAGTTTCACTGTTACAATTCCGTTACCCTAATCCTAATTGGATTCCGAAAGGTACTTTGATTTGCAACTCTCGGAGCAGAAATATACGGTCTTGCCATGTCTGTCAAGACGGATAGCCAGTCTTGCGTCCATGTACATCCCACAGACAGGATCCTTGACCATAACGCCTACTTCTTTCGTCTTTGGTTTTTTTGAACGGGTTTTCTCTGAACCTTGAATTGACAACAACACGGTTCTGATCAGCCAGGCAACCAGGGCTAAAAGCAGGATTCTTATTATAATCGCGGCCATCGTAAACGTTATCCTTTACTGTCGAGAATCAGTGTAACGGGACCGTCATTCGTCAGGCGGACTTCCATTGCCGCCTGAAATCTGCCGGTCTGAACATCGGGAACGGACTCGCGTACGATTTCGATAAATCTGTCGAAAAGCGCCTCCGCTTCCGCCGGCGTGGCCGCTTCGGAATATGAAGGGCGCCGCCCTTTTTTGCAGTCGCCGTAGAGTGTGAACTGTGACACCAACAGCAATTGGCCGCAAATGTCGCGCAGGCTCAAATTGAGATTTCCCTTATAATCATCGAAGACGCGCAGGTCGACAATTTTCCGGGCCATCCATACAAGGTCTTTTTCGCCGTCAAGGCGGGAAACGGCGGCCAGTGCCAGCAATCCCGAACCGATGCGCCCGATCGTTTCTCCGTCAACCGAAACTTCCGCCCGGCTTACCCTCTGAAGAACAACTCTCATAACAAATGGATTTTCCCGTTGTTTCGTCCAAAGGTCAATATCCGTATCATGGATCAGTAGTCAGGGGCCAGTATTAAGCATTGCCTGGAATCCCGACTGGCAACTGACCCCTGATCCCTGCACATCATTGACACGGAGGACTCTCCAAGTTATATTCAATTTTTGCGGACAAAAATGGATTATGTCATGTAGTCGTACTTATGAAATTAGGGGCATTTCAAAAATCCTTTCGCGTTTTTCAAACCCGAAGGCCGCCCTTGAATTGCCCGGAGAAATGCTGAGTAATTCGCTGTGCGGGATGAAGCGCAAGGCGCACGGAGCGCAGGAATCGAAGGCATATATCAATACGTATGTCGGGACTACGAACACCGCGCAACGTAACGATTCGCCCGCACAACGAGTTAATCAGCCTTTCCCCGGAGGGCGGTGCCGGTGAATCCCGATCTCCGGAAGTTGATAGCCCTGCAAGACATCGAAAAGAATATCTCCGTCCTGCATAAAAAAGTTTCAGAAATCCCAATAAAAATAAGTGATCTTGAAACGGCCGCGCAAAGTAAAAAAGCGGCGTACGAGGCGGGAGTTTCACTGGCCGAGGAACTCGCCAACCGCCGCCGGACGCTTGAGGGAGAAGTTGAACTGGCGCGCACCAAACTGTCGCGGCTCAAAGAACAGCTTATGGCGGTGAAAACCAACAAGGAATATACCGCCATGCTCAACGAGATAAAAACCGCCGAAACGCATATAAGCAACGAAGAAGATAAAATTCTGGATTTGATGGAAGAACTGGAATCGGGCGAAAAGGCGATTAAGCTGGCTGAAACTGAAATGCGCCGTGAGCGCGCCGTGATTGATGATGAGATTCGCCGAATGAAAGAGGATGGCCCCGCGCTGGAAAGCGAGCTTGAAATCCTGCGCGGAGAAAAAGCCTCCGTTGAAGCCGGCGTCAATCCTGAACTTATCACCGACTATCGGAGAATCTCGGATGCGCGCAAAGGCGTCGCGCTCGCGGAAGCCAAAGATGAACTGTGCGGGGCCTGTCACGTTCGCATCAGACCACAGATGTACGCCGACCTGCTTCTCACCGAAACGATCATGTTCTGCGACAGTTGCTCCCGAATTCTGTTTGTTCGGGAAGAATCATAATTGCCAGGATGGAAAAAAACATGTCGGAATTGCGCGACGAAATCGCCGCGCTCAAAAAAGAACGGGACGCGATTATTCTCGCCCATACCTACCAACCGGGCGAGGTGCAGGATTGCGCCGATTACGTCGGTGATTCATACGGTCTGAGCGTCGCAGCGCGCAATGCGGAAGCGGCGGTCATTGTTTTCTGCGGCGTCCGCTTCATGGCGGAAACCGCCGCCATCCTAAATCCGTCGCGGTCTGTCATTTTGCCGGATCCCATGGCGGGGTGTCCCATGGCCGACATGATCACCCCCGAAGAACTGAAAGATCTCAAGGCAAAATATCCGGATCATATTGTAATGTGTTATGTCAATTCGACGGCGGATGTAAAGGCGCTATCGGATGTCTGCTGCACCAGCGCCAACGCAGAACAGATCGCGCGCCGTCTTCCGGCCGACCGTGGTATCATTTTCGTACCAGACCAATATCTTGGCTCATGGATAATGGAACGCACCGGGCGGGAAATGGTTCTTTGGAATGGCTTCTGTCCCACGCATCTGTATATTACGCCCGACCTTCTTGTGGCCGTGCGCAGGGCGCACCCCGGCGCGAAACTTCTCATCCACCCGGAAGCGGCGAATGATTGCCGTGAGCTGGCCGACGCCGTTTTATCCACCGGCGGGATGTGTGATTACGCCGTCGCGAATTCCTGCAGTGAATTCATCATAGCTACCGAGAACGGTCTGCTTCACACTCTGCGAAAGCAGAATCCCGGCAAAAGTTTCTTTCCAGTCTCAGATACGATTATCTGTCCCAATATGAAACGCGGCTCGCTTGGTTCACTGCGCGATGCGCTGCGCGGAACCGGCGGAGAACACGTCGTCGTTGAAGATGAAACGGCAAAGCAGGCCCTGCGCTCGATCGAAGAAATGCTCCGCCTGGGGGAACGCTGATTAATTCTTATCCATAAATAAGGAGGATTACACATGAAATTGCGTATTTCAGTAGTTGCGGCTTTGTGCATCGGCTTTATCTGCGGTGCCGCCGGCGTACAGGGCTACGCGCAGGGAGCAGGTAAAATTACCGTATACAATCCAATGGGTGCACCGCCGCCGATCCAGATGAAAGCCATGGCGGAACGCTTGAATACGCTGGATGGCAAGACCATTTACATGGTGAACACGGGCTTTATCGGAACTGATCGTTTTATGGAAATCATGACGGAATGGTTCGCGGTAAATTACCCTAAAACAACCATTGTAAACAGTGGTGATGCGGGCATGGCAAACATAAGTCCGGCGCTGAGGGCTGAAATCAAGGAGAAGGCCGACGCCGTAATAATAGGACTTGGCCATTGAAGCCTCTGTGCACCTGGGGCGGTTCTCCTCAGCATCGACATCGAATCAAATTTTAAAATACCCTCGATTCCTCTCATCCTTTCAGATTTTTATGAACAGGAAACCGTAGTCGCTTTCAATGGCGGTATGCCCGGTCTCCGTGTTCAGTATTTTCGCGGCCCGGTCTGGGGCAAAACAAACGAACAGATTAAAAATCAGATCGTGGAAGGAAACAATCCTGTTACCGGAAAGCCGGTTATGCCTGAACTGATCGCCAAGCTTACCGAACCGCTGACAACCGCGGAAAGGGATATAAGCGAAAAGAAACGGGACGTAGGTCCGGCTACTTATACCGACACGGAGGAAAACCTCCACAAGCTGTTCCTTGATAATAGATATACGGATTTTCTGCCCGTCGTTCTGCCGACAAAGGAACGGGTTGACGCCATGCTCGCACAGACCAGCCATTCCCCCGATGAAGTCCTCGGGCGGATGAATCCCGGTTCAGGTGCCGGAGAAACCTGGACGTATACAGTCAGGCACGCCGCCGTCGCCGCAGTTATGGCCGGCGCTAAGCCTGAATATTTCCCGGTAATTCTGGCGATTGGTTCGACGGGACAAACCGCCGTGAATGTTTCCGATAACGGCTTCATGTACGGCGCGGTGATCAACGGCAAGATACGCGATGAAATCGGCCTTAATTACGATGTCGGCGCCGTAGGGCCTTACGCCCATGCAAATACGACCATCGGAAGAGCCTGGAGCCTCCTGTCCATCAACGGTGGAAACTGCGGCAAAGTCGGGACGACCTACATGGGCACCGTAGGTAATTCCGCGAATCTGATGAACGTCATCATCGCAGAAAACGAAGAACTTTCACCCTGGGAACCGTTCTCGACAAGACGTGGATTTAAGAGAGATGAAAATGTCATTACCCTGTTTCTTGGATGGGGCATTCTTTCTTCGAAAAGCTGGAAAGCTTCCGCCTGGGGATCCACGATGAACTATTCGCAGATCGTTAAAAATATCTACAAACAACAGGACAGCCTGTTCGGAAGCGTCGCGGTTCTGAGCCCGCCGATTGCCGACTACATCCGCAACGAAGGCTTTGAAACGGTGGAAAAGTTCATAGAATGGGTGACGGCTCCCGATCCTGATACGGCTTCCGATGAACAGGCTTTACGGTATTGGGAAAAATTCGCGAAATTAGATCCGAACATGGCGCCCAAAACGAGCGTTGCTGCGCCGAAAGCCAGGGGAGGCGCAAGCGCAATGTCCAGGCCGATGGAGGAATGGGGGCAAGGCCCGACGCAGTTTAACGTCGTCGTAACCGGCGCGACCAACAACAACTATTACATGATGGGTTCCATGGTTCCACTTTCGTCGGTTCAGATCGACAAATGGCGGTAATCTTGCCGAATCCTGTAAAACCAGATGAATCACGGTATGTCAACTGCATCCGATGCGGATTATGCCTGTCGGTTTGTCCGACCTATCGCGAATATCTGAAAGAAACCGCCTCGCCACGCGGTCGCGTGGCGCTTACTCGTAAAGGACTTGAGGGGAAACTTGAACTGACGCCGAATTTCATCGAGCAAATGTACGATTGTTTCGCGTGCATGGCCTGCGACGACGCCTGTCCCGTCGGTATCCGGCCGGCCGGTCTGGCGCTTTCCATGCGCTGTATTGATGAACATAATCATCCGGCCAAATGGAAGCGGCAGCTATTCGGCGGACTGATTTCACACACGCGGCGCATGGAGCGGGCTACGCTGCCGCTGCGCCTATATCAGAGAAGCGGTTTTCGTCGTCTTGCTTACGCACTTGGGATTCTCCAGCTTCTTCCCGTAAAGATTCGTGATCTTGAAGCGATGCTGCCGCGTCTGCCGCGCCGCCCCCTGCGCCTGACGCTGCCGGAAATTACCAGGGCGCGGGGCGAAGAAAAATACCGCGTCGGCTTTTTCCTCGGCTGCGCACAGAGTCTGCTTTTCGCCGAAGAGAGCGCCGCCGCGCTGCGTGTACTCGCGCGCAACGGTTGTACCGTCATAACGCCAAAGGCCGTCAAATGCTGCGGAATGCCCGCACGCGGATATGGCCGCATGGATCTTGTCGAAAAACAGGCGAAAAACAACATCGAAACATTCGAGAGCATTGACATTCAATACATCTTGACCGACTGCGCAACCTGCGGCTCAACACTGAAAGAATATGGAAATATTTTAACGGACGATCCGGAATGGAAAGCGCGGGCCGAGACGTTTCAGGCAAAAGTGCGCGACATCTGCGAATTTCTGGCGGCAATTCCTCTTGAAAAACCGACGGGGCGCGTCAAAAGCACGGCGGGTATGACAGGCAGGGTGACTTATCACGATCCCTGCCATTTACGGCGCGCGCAGAAAGTGTGGAACGAGCCGCGTAAAATTCTTTCACTTATCGATGGGCTGGAATTTGTCGAACTACCCGAGGCGGACTGGTGCTGCGGCTCGGCTGGAAGTCAAATGATTACGCATTACGAAACGTCGTGGAAAGTTTTGAACCGAAAACTTGACAACGTCGAAAAAACCGGCGCGGGTATTCTGGCGTCTGGTTGCCCCGGCTGCCGGATGCAGTTGCGGACGGGCTTCAGGAAACGCGGCGGCACGGTACGCACGGTGCATCCGGCGGCTCTGCTGGACGAAGCCTACGGAGATAGCGGAGGTAAGCAATGAAACGCGGAGTGATAGATCGCCTTGTAAGCATCGTCGGTGTAGACGGTGTGCTTGCGACGCTTGAAGACCTTACGGTTTACAGCTATGACGGTACTTTCGCCGAATGGATGCCGGATATCGTTGTTTTGCCGCGAACTACGGAGCAGACGGCGGAAATCGTGAAGTTGGCGGCTGAAACAAACACTCCAATAGTACCGCGCGGCATGGGATCGGGCTTTGCGGCCGGCGCGATTCCTATTTCAGCCGGCAGCATGGTAGTCAGTTTTACCCGCATGAACCGGATTCTGGAAATCGACCCTTTCAATTCATGCGTTCATGTCGAAGCGGGCGTCGTTACGGCCACACTCCAGGAGACAGTAGAGAAAATCGGGCTTTTTTATCCACCCGATCCTTCAAGTATCCGGCACTCCACCATCGGCGGGAATATTGCCTGTAATGCAGGCGGCCCACGATGTTTGAAATACGGCGTTACCGGAAATTACGTTCTCGGCCTGACCGTTGTGCTGGCGGACGGCAGGATTCTGAAAACCGGCGGCAAGCCCATCAAGGATGTCACGGGATACAATCTGAACGGTCTTTTTACTTCCTCGGAAGGTACTCTTGGATTGATTACCGAAGCGCTGCTGCGCCTCGTTGTGCAGCCCCGCTTTGCAAAAACGGCGCTTGCGGAATTTAATTCGCTGGAAAACGCGGCGAAGGCGGTGAATGCCGTTCTTGCCGAGGGAATAGTTCCGGCAAGTCTAGAAATAATGGATCAGACCGCTATCGCCTGCATTGAAGAATCGATGAACCTTGGCCTTAATACCAATGTTGAAGCATCGCTGATTATCGAAACGGACGGCGCGGACGAGGCCGCCGTAATACGTGATATCGAAACCATCGGGTACGCCTGCATGAGCGCCGGGGCACGTATAGTCAAAGTAGCCAAAACCGGTGAAGAACGCGAGGAACTGTGGAAAGCACGCAGATCAAGCTCAATCGCGCTGGCTCGCATGGCGCCGAACAAACTTGGAGAAGACATCACCGTGCCGCGCAGCGCCATTCCGGAAGTGGTGCTGCGCATACGTGAAATCAGCCGTAAGCACGAACTGCCGATCGTGATTTTCGGACACGCCGGCGACGGCAATCTCCATCCGAATATTCTTTTTGATAAACGCATTCCGGAAGAATGGGAAAAGGTCGAGAGGATAGTTCCTGAAATATTCGATGTCGCGCTCTCCGTGGGCGGGACACTTTCAGGCGAGCACGGCGTCGGGGTGCTAAAGCGGCCGCATCTTGAACAGGCACTCGGCCGGGTTTCAGTCGAAATCCAGCATCGAATCAAAAAGGCCCTCGATCCGCTCAACATTATGAATCCAGGAAAAATATTTCAAAATATCTGAGGATTATTACTTATGAAAGAAGACAGGGAAGGCAAAGAAAATTTGGAGCTGACAGCGAGTCAGATAAAAGGGCGGCGCAATCTATATCTTTTTGTGTCGTCGTTAGGACTTCTGGTACTTGGCCTGATTTATGCCTGGTCAATTTTTTCCGGGCCGCTGGCGGCATATACCGGTTACGAAAGAGGCAACCTGCAAGTCACATTTACCATTTCTATGATCTTTTTCTGCCTTAGTATGCTGGCCGGCGCTTTCATTAATAAAGCGCTTTCCATCCGCGGCACATTGCTGGTTTCCGCGGTACTGATTGCGGCAGGATTCGCGGGAACCGCCATGTTCGGCAAAGCGCATATCGGAGTTATTTACATCTGTTACGGAGTTTTGTGCGCCTCTGCGTGCGGTATCGGCTATAACACCATAATCGCTAGAGTGGGCATCTGGTTTCCAGACAAAACAGGATTCGCGTCCGGTGTAATGATGATGGGCTTCGGTCTCGGCGGCCTGATTCTTGGAACCGTCGCGGCGAAGATGATCACCGGGATCGGCATACAGACGACGTTCTATATCCTGGCAGTTATAGGGTTCCTTGTAATGGCCGCAATAGCCGCTATGATAAAGCCCGCGCCGTCTAACATCGTCCGCGAGATGGCGCCGCAAAAACTCTCCGCCTCCGGCGGCAGCGGCGGGCCGACTATAAAAGACGGACATATTTACACATCGCCCATATTAATCGCCTACAGCGTCTTTGGCATCTGCGCCATAGCGGCGGGGTTGTCGCTGATCGGTTCCGCAAAACCGGGCATGGAAACCGTCGGTGGCGCGGAATGGGCCGGTTTTGCCACGATTTTTGTAGGGCTTGTTTCCACGCTGAACGGCGCCAGCCGGCTGATTGTCGGAACTATCTATGACAAAACCAGTCTCATTACCGCGCTTTTCATCATTGCATCCATCGGTCTTCTGGGATCAGGCGGTCTTGCCGCAGCGTACGCGACATCGGCACCGATTCTTTACATTGCCGCGGGGCTCTGTCTTGTATTTTCCTACGGCGGAATTCCGGTGGTTGCGGCGGCTTTTGCCAGGGAAGGCTTCGGCGTAAAAAATTACCCGACCAATCTGGCTGTCGTTAATTTGACCATCATGTTTGGCGCATTCCTTCAACAGGGCGTCATCAGCATGTCCAGTACCGACGGGACCGCCACGCAGGCAGGCGTATGGATGGCCGTAATAGGCGTCAGCGCCGCCGCATTTCTCGGCGTGGTAGTATTCACCTTCATGTACAGGGGAAAAAAAGCATAAAAGGAGTTTTTATTTTGAAAAAAGCGCTTATGTTGGGCAATGAGGCGATCGCGCGCGGAGCATGGGAGGCCGGAGTGAAAGTTTCGTCGGCCTATCCAGGTACGCCAAGCACGGAAATCAGCGAGAACATCGTAAAATATCCGGAAATTCACGCAGAATGGGCGCCGAATGAAAAAGTGGCTATGGAAGTCGCCGTCGGCGCGTCCATCAGCGGCGTACGCGCCATCGCTTCAATGAAACACGTGGGCGTGAATGTGGCGGCCGACCCTCTGTTTACGGCGTCTTACTCCGGAGTGGGCGGAGGTCTGGTGCTGGCCGTCGCCGACGATCCCGGAATGTACTCTTCCCAGAACGAGCAGGACAGCCGCATGGTGGCCCGCGCCGCGCTGATTCCCGTGCTTGAGCCATCGGACTCGCAGGAAGCGAAGGACTTTACAAAACTTGCCTTCGAACTCAGCGAACGCTTCGATACTCCCGTTATGGTGCGGGCTACGACACGACTGTCACACTCACAGGGGCTGGTTGAACTGCATGAGCGTGAAGATATTCCCGACCGTCAATACGAAAAAAATATCGCAAAATATGTGATGATGCCGGCGAACGCTATCCGCCGGCATCCGCTGGTAGAAAAACGTATGCGGGATATGGAACAGGAATCATTCGACATAAACCGCGTCGAATATAAAGACCTTTCCATCGGAGTTATTACAAGCGGTATTCCGTATCTTTACGCAAAGGAAGCGATGCCGGAAGCATCTGTATTGAAGCTTGGGATGGTGAATCCGCTGCCTCGAAAACTCATTGAGGAATTTGCCTCTAATGTTGAAAAGATATACGTCTTTGAAGAGCTTGAGCCGGTAATTGAGGAACAGGTGCGGTCGTGGGGTATTCACGTCGTCGGCAAGGAAATCTTCACGCGACAGGGTGAATACAGCGCGACGATGCTGCGTGAAAAAATTCTGTCTGAGCCGATCGTCGCCGATACCTCCGCTGAAGTTCCAGCGCGCCCGCCGATTCTCTGCTCCGGTTGTCCGCACAGGAGCGTTTTTACCGCGCTGAATCAGTTGAAGCTCCACGCATCGGGCGACATCGGCTGCTACACGCTGGGTGCGGTTGCACCGCTGTCGGTTATAGAAACAACGATCTGCATGGGCGCAAGCATTTCCGTACTGCACGGCATGGAAAAAGGTCGTGGGCCGGAATTTGTAAAAAACTGGGTCGCTGTAATAGGCGATTCCACATTTATGCACACCGGCGTAAATTCCCTGATGAACATGGTATATAACCGGGCGACGGGAACCGTAGTTATCCTGGACAATTCCACTACCGGGATGACGGGCCATCAGGATCATCCAGCGACTGGAAAGAATTTGCGCGGTGAACCGGCGCCCGCCATTGATATAGCCGGTCTTTGTCGCGCGATGGGCGTAAAGCGCGTACACGAAATCAACGCCTTCGAGCTGGAAAACCTGAAGGAATTACTAAAGACGGAAACAACAGCCGATGAACTTTCGGTCATCATTACAAAGTCGCCGTGTGTTCTCCTCAAAGGACTGGCGTTCCCAAACATCTGCAGGGAGATACCCGATAAGTGCAAAAAATGCGGCGCGTGCCTCAAACCAGGCTGCCCGTCGCTGACACGGCTTCAGGAAAAAAACATTCATATCAACGCGACGTGCAGCGGCTGCGGACTCTGCCGCAGTCTTTGCAAGTTCGACGCTATTGAGATCACGGCTAGGTAGGGGAGACATGGAGCGCGGCGGCAAGCCGCCGCTTTAAAAGCGGGAGCTTGCTCCCGCACTTAAAAAAAGATCCGTGAATAAGTATATTTCTCCTATCCGACTTATAGGGAAAGGCAAAGACAGGTGGTGAATGGAAACGAAAAACATAATGATTGTCGGCGTCGGCGGACAGGGAACATTGCTTACGAGCCGCGTGCTGGGCGGTCTTGCAGTCAGGCGCGGCTTTGACGTCAAGCTTTCGGAAGTACACGGCATGGCGCAGCGGGGCGGCTCGGTCGTAACTTTTGTCCGTTACGGGGAAAGCGTCGCGGAACCCGTCATCGAACCTGGGCAGGCTGATGTGCTTATCGCCTTTGAACGGCTTGAAGCTCTCCGCTACGCGCATTTTCTCAAAAAAGACGGCGTGGCGATCATAAACGACCATCGCATCGATCCTGTTCCCGTCATGACAGGCGCGGCGGATTACCCGAAAAGCATTATAGAAAACCTGTCGGCGCGGTATAAAACAGTGTCTGCCGACGCCACCGGGTTCGCCGCACGAATGGGCGCGCCCAAGGCTTTTAATATTGTGGTTCTGGGGATAGTCGCCAGGCATCTGGATTTTTCTTATGACGACTGGTTGTCTGTTATTGAAGCAGTAGTGCCTCCCAAGACTGTCGAAATGAATAAAAAAGCCTTCGATGCAGGCTATAACGGGATTTAAAAAGCACTATTTCACGTACACTGCAATTTGTCGGAAGATGGCGCTTTCTTCATAACGCCCTAAAGTTTTCGTTTCGGGAAACGATGGACAAAACCTTTGGAGCATTTTTCTGCATAGACAATGGCCGTCCTGCCATATCTGCGCGTCTGATGGTTTCGCTAACTTACCTGAAGTACACGTTCGACCTGAGTGACGAACTGGTCACCGTCATTGTGACTTGCAATTACCACCCCACGGCGGGCGCGATGCGTGCGGCATGAATAAGCCGTCCAGACGGGGAGTAAGAACACGATTATTCATGACGTCCATACGATGCGGTCGGCGAATCTCCATGCCGGCGCGGCTGGATAAACCTCCGCCCCCGGAAAGAAATACAAACACAACGCGCCCGTTTGACTCGGTAAAAACTACGTTATTGGAATATACGCGGTGAACGTTTTCACGCATTCATCGCGCAACAGTAAGATTTCAGACAGGTTTCCTGACTTTCCCGGAATCGTCGGCCTTCCCATCCCTTTTCAGAAACAGTGACCTGTGATTGACGATTCCCCGGCTTCAGCGGCGAAGCATTGGCCGGCAATAGGATTACAGTGGCGCGACCGTACCGGATTTCCACCGGATTCTCTGACGCCTGAAATCACAATTTACTACACCTGCTTTTACTTTTGGACGAACGAAAACAAGTGTGATGAATTCAAAACTTAAATACAAGTATTATTTCAAATTTTTTAAATTTTAGTAAGCACGCTTGACTTCGATGTGGCTTGCATATAAGGCTCCTTTTGCTTAAGGAAGCGCTGATTAATTGCTTGTGCGGGATGAAGCGCAAGACGCACGGAGCGCAGGAACCGAATCATATATAGAAATATGTTGAGGTTACGAGCACCGCGCAACGCAGCGATTCGCCCGCACAAGCAATTAATCAGTGTTTTCTTAACGGGGAAGACGGTTATAATCCGTCGCGGACCCGCTGCCTCAATCGGGGACCAAAGCCGCTGTACCAATTATGTGTGGAGATGCGACGAATGGAAAGCATGTTTCGAGCACGTCACAGACGAAATCGTAACCAAAATCGCGAAAAGCAAGCCGCATTACTCCTGTTACTACGAACAGGAAGATGATATTTCGGGACATTAATCCGGCGTTTGTGAGAACAAGGAATTTTACTTATAATGATTTTTTGTAAACGAAACGCTGATTTATTCGGCGTGTCTCTCCGGTGCTTATATTCCGGGGTTTTATCGGGGCGGTGGTTATGGCGGCATATCTGGTTTTCGATATTGAAACACGTGTGGACAAAGATCTGGTGAAAGCCGTTTATGATCCTGAAAACGCGCTCACGACCGATCAGGCCTACGATACGGCGCGCGACCTGATTCTTGAACACAGCGGACAGAAAAGCGATTTTTTTCCGGTTCCGTATCACATCCCGATCGCCATCTCCACGCTGCAGGCCGATGAAAACTACCGCATCCAGTCGCTTGGTTGTCTCGGTGCGGACCGTTTTTCAGAAAAAGAGATCGTCAAGCGCTTTTGGAAAATATTTGAAAGCGCTAGACAGACCTTCGTTACCTTTAACGGGCGCGGTTTCGACCTGCCGGTACTCGAAACCTGCGCCTTGAAATTCGGCCTCCCGCTTCAGCGCTACTTCACCGAGGGGTATCGCGGCAACCGTTACAGCGACGCGTATCATATCGATCTGTGTGATTACCTTTCGAACTTCGGCGCGGCTTTTCGACGCAGTTCACTTGATGTTCTGGCCAAACTGATCGGATTACCGGGCAAATACAGCATCGAGGGAGAAGACGTCGAATATATTCACCGACAGGGGCGGCAAAAGGAAATTAACCAGTACTGTGTTACTGATGTTTTACAAACATGGATCCTTTTCCTGAGAGTGGAACTTATACGCGGCAGGTTGAGTCCATCGGACTACCGGCAAACCGTCGAGGCGACACGTGATGATCTGACCCGAAGATCTGGCGACGCCGGGCCGGATAATTTCCTGCTGGATTTTCTCAGTCGCTGGAAGTACGAGGGAAACGCCGATAAAAAATGAGGTATAATATTTAGTTTGAAAGGAATCCGGGTATGAAAATAGTGGTGACCGGCGGATCCGGGTTTATCGGATCACACGTTGTGGATGTGTTGCTTGAACAGGGGCACGAAGTCGTTATCTATGATCTTGACGCGCCCCGATACAATCAGCCCTGCGCGTTTGTCCGCGGCGATATCCGTGACATCGAACGTATGACGCAGACGCTAAAAGGCGCCGACATCGTTTACATGCTGGCAGCCGAGGCAAACGTCAACCGCTTTTTTGAAAGCCCGTTTTTTTCAAATGAGATCACTGCCGGCGGAACGCTTTCGGTGCTCGAAGCGGTTCGGCGCACAGGCGGGCAGACACGGGCGATTCTTGCCTCATCGGAATGGATATATGGATCACTTCCGGATGAGTCCGACGAATACATCTCGGAAGAAACGCCTTACGCGCAGAACCCGGATCACCTGTACACTTCCTCAAAAATCGCTTCCGAGCTGTTCTGCAAAAACTATCAAGGTCTTTACGGAATCCCTTACACTATCATGCGTTTCGGAATTCCATTCGGAGACCGCGCGCGCGCGGAAACCGTAACGCCTATTTTTATTCGCCGCGTTCTTTCTGGAGAACCGATCACTATTCACGGCGACGGCAGTCAAACGCGGCAGTTTATTTACGTCCGCGATCTTGCGTGCGGTTGCGCGGCGTGCGCCGAACCGGCGGCGGAAAATCATATTTTCAATCTGAACGGTGGAAAAAAGATCAGCGTGCTCGAAATCGTGCGGACGCTTGAAGAAATTTTAGAAAAAAAAGCGGCGATTACATTCGTCGAAGATCGCATGGGGAATTTTAAAGGACGGTTTGTTTCCTCGGAAAAAGCCCTAAAGATGCTCGGCTGGGCGCCGCAGTTTGATTACGCGAAGGCCATGCGGCTGTACGTGGAAGATTTTATATATAAATGAACCACTAAGAAAATGCTGATTAATTATCTGTGCGGGATGAAGCACAAGGCGCACGGAGCGCAGGAACCGAGGCATATACAGAAATATGTCGAGGTTACGAGCACCGCGCTACGCAGCGATTCGCCCGCACAGGCAATTAATCAGCATTTTCCTAATGAACACGAATTTGATAGAACATCAAAGCACATTAAACTTGGAATTTTATGAAATACCCTTTAGCGCAGGTTACGCGGAAAACTTCCATTAAGAACGCGATTCAACAGATAGAACGAAGTCATTTCGACAGGGCTTTCGTAGTGGACGAAGCGGGCGTTTATTCGGGCTGCGCCGCCGTCGCCGATCTGCGGCGGCTTTTAATAAGCGGCGCGCAGGGCGAAGAATCGGTTGACACCTATCCGATGCGGCATGATTACAGCCTTACCGATGAATCACTAAAAACCCCCAGACAGGCCCGCGCGCTGATTTCCGACATGGAGTTGAAAGAGGTACGCTTTCTGCCGATTGTTGATCAAGCCGGTAAAATCACGGAAATCCTTTCCGTTGAAGATCTCGGCAATATGTACGAGATCACGGAAATCGAAGCCTCGGCGGAAAGGTCGGTCGCGCGCAAGGTGCTGGTAGTTGGAGGCGCGGGATTTCTCGGCAGCGTTTTAACGCGAAAGCTTCTGACGCGTGGCTTTCGGGTTCGCGTACTTGACAATTTTATCTATGACCGCAATTCTCTCGATAGTCTTGCTGGTGAAGAAAATCTGGAGGTAATCGAAGGCGATCTGCGCAATATTCACACCTGTGTGAGCGCCCTCGCGGATATCGACGCCGTGGTGCTGCTGGCCGCAATTGTTGGTGATCCGGCGTCGAAAGTGCGTCCGACGCAAACGATCGAAACCAACGTGCTTGCGGCTCAGGCGCTGGCAATGGCAAGCAAGCTGCATCACATCCCACGGTTTCTGTATGCTTCCACGTGCAGTGTTTACGGCATAGGGGACGCCATACTGGACGAAAACGCGCCGTTAAACCCTGTTTCACTCTACGCGCGCACAAAAATCGAATCCGAAAAAATCATTCTCGGAATGGGAAACGATTATTTCTGCCCGACCGTTCTGCGCATGGGAACGCTTTATGGATTTTCTCCTCGTATGCGATTTGATCTGGTCGTCAACACCATGAGTATGAAATCGCATGTCGATGGAGGCATCCAGGTATTCGGCGGCGACCAGTGGCGGCCACTGCTGGGAGTGGAAGACGCCGCCGAGGTTTATGTCCGCTGTCTTGAAGCAAAACTGGAAGATGTGGGGAATCAGGTTTTCAATGTAGGTTCGGACGCGCAGAACTACAGGATTGACGAAGTTGCGCAAACCATCAGCGAGGCGCTTGGCGATGTTCCGATTTCCCGCGACCAGTCAAACCTTGACGCCCGCGACTATCGCGTTTCTTTCGCCAAACTGACTGACGTTCTGAAATACGCGCCCGTGCAGACAATTGATCAGGCGGCGCGGGAAATCGTGAAAAACCTTCGATCCGGCGTCATCAACGACCCCGCGCGCAAGATATACTACAATCATTACTTTGACCTGGCCGAGGAGTAGAATCTGGTGTTCATGTCGGGGGACCCCGGCGATCCTGTCAAATGTCTTGACAGTCGCCACGGTCCACCGACAAAAGTTTTCCGCATTTACAATTACTCAGCGTTTCCTTCAAAACCGAAGCGGTAGACTACGCCTGCCAGTATCGCTCCTGTGATCGGCGCAAGCCAGAACAGCCAGAGCTGTTGTATCGCCCAGCCACCCGCGAAAATCGCCTGGCTTGTGCTGCGCGCCGGGTTCACTGATGTATTTGTGACCGGAATGCTGATCAAATGAATCAGCGCCAACGCCAGACCAATAGCTATGGGTGCGAACCCCTGCGGCGCGCGTTTGTCCGTCGCGCCGATTATGACGATCAGGAAGATGAAAGTCATAACTACTTCGCAAATAAAAGCGGCCATCATGCCGTATTTTTCTGGAGAATGATCGCCGAAGCCGTTTGCGGCAAATGTACTGGCCGCCGACGTCGCTTTGCCGCTGTAGATCAAAAAAATGACCGCACCGGCGATAATAGCGCCGATAAGCTGCGCGATAACGTATCCAATAAGATCTTTACCTGGAAATCTTCCGCCTGCCCACAATCCAAAAGATACAGCCGGATTCAGATGGCATCCGGAAATATGCCCGATGGCAAATGCCATTGTTAAAACAGTTAAGCCGAACGCCAGAGATACGCCCGCCCAGCCGATTTGATGGCCTGCAAACACCGCGCTGCCGCAGCCGCCCAAAACAAGCCAGAATGTTCCAATTACTTCCGCACCCAACTTCTTTGTCATTGATGCCTTCCCAGAATAAGAGATTAACATTGCCGCCCGCCTAAATTCCCGTGCCCCGGGCCGCGGCTTACCCGACGTACGCAAACAGATAGCATGAATGTTTTGCAAAATTCAAGAAATGAAATAAGTCAACACACTTCCCGCAAGACAAAAGCGTACCTTTGTTTTATGATATCCGCTGTCGGCAGACTGCTTGTTTTCATTAGAAATAAAGAAAATGCCGAATAAATGGCCATGCGGGCGAATCGCTGTGTTGCGCGGTGCTCGCAACCTTGACATATTGAGTTGATATATGCCTCGGTTCCGCCGCGCCGCGCGCTTTATCCTGCACAGATATTTATTCGACACTTCCCAAATAACGGAGACTGTTAATGGGCACGATCAACAGAAGGATATGCGCGGCGCTCGCCGGGTTATTTTTGTTAATAATGTTTCCGGGCTGCAAAGACGCCCCCCAGGAACAGTCGAATAACAGCATTAGGTTTACTTCAATCAACGATATTCCCGGCATAACCCAGGACGAAATCAGGGCTATCGAAAAGCTTAAGGAAAGCGGCCCTTTTGTTTACGGAGCGATGCTGAGTACCGAGGCTTTTCATGACGACAAAGGCACTGTCAGGGGCTATGTCGCCCTGTTTTGCGAATGGATGAACGAGTTGTTCGGAATAAGATTTGAACCGGCGCTTTATGAGTGGGGCGAATTGATCAATGGGCTTGAATCACATAAGATCGATTTTACGGGCGAGCTGACGGCCACCGACGAACGTCGAAAGACCCATTTTATGACCGACGCCATCGCCGAGCGTTCGATTAAATATATGCGCATCGCAAACAGCGAATCTCTTGCGGGAATCGCGGCTGCGCGGCCGCTTCGGTACGCTTTTCTGGAAGGAACCACTACGTTTGACGACGTATCGGTTTATGAAAACAGAGTCTTTGAACCGGTGTTAATCGACGATTACGACGATGCCTATAAACTGCTCAAAAGCGGTAAAGTCGACGCTTTTTTTGAAGAAGGCACGGCGGAGGCCGCCTTTGATATTTACGGCGACGTGGTCGCATCGGATTTTTTTCCTTTGATTTACGGGCCGGTTTCTCTGACAACGCAGAATCCGGCGCTTGAGCCTGTTATCTCTGCGGTGCAAAAGGTCCTGCAGAACGGAGGTATTCGCTACCTGACCGAGCTTTACAATACCGGGCATCTTGAATATATCAAACATAAAATGGACACAGTGCTCACCGCGGAAGAGCATGCCTACATAAACAAAAAAAACGTCGTACGTTTTGCCGCCGAATACGACAATTATCCGTTAAGTTTCTACAACACGCATGAGGGACAGTGGCAGGGCATCGCCCACGATGTACTGCGGGAAATTGAAAAACTTACGGGACTGTCATTTGAAGTCGTCAACGGCCAAAGCACCGAATGGCCTTTTTTGATTAACATGCTTGAAAACGGCAGTGCGGCGATGGTTTCCGACCTGATACAGATAAGGGAGCGGGAAGGCCGGTTCTTATGGGCGGATACCCCGCTAACGACGTCCAATTACGCGCTTATATCCAAGTCCGAATACCGCAATATCGATATCAACGAAATATTATTTGCAAAGGTGGGACTGGTTACAGGTACCGCGTATGGCCAGTTGTTTAAAAGCTGGTTTCCGAGCCATGCCAACACCGTTGAATACGACAGCATGGACCATGCCGTCAACGCCCTGGAAAACGGTGAAGTGGATTTGTTGATGGCGAGTGATCAACACCTTCTTATTTTGACAAATTACCGTGAACTTCCGGGCTATAAGGCCAATGTCGTATTCAACCGTTCCTTCGATTCCAAGTTCGGATTCAATAAAGACGAAGTTATACTGCGCTCCATCATCAACAAGGCGCTTCAGTTGACCGACGTCCATTGGCTGGCGGAACAATGGCTGCGCAAAACCTACGATTACCGGCTGACATTGACGCGGGAACGGACTTCTTGGCTGGTCGGCGCTACCGTACTCTTGTTGGTACTCGTTTTTGTGTTTGTTTTATTTCAGAAAAACCGCAACGCGGGAAAACAGCTTGAAAAGCTGGTGAACGACCGAACCCATGAACTGACGCGTATTCTCTCACAAATGGAGACGCTCATCAGTAATTACAAAGGTATTATCTGGAATGTCGATAACGAAGGCGTGATCACCATTTTCAACGGACGATATCTTCAATCCATTGGGATGAAATCATCACAAATAGAAGGAAGAAAGCTTGAGCTCGCGCTTAATAAAAATGGGCATGCGGATATTATCGAAAATGTGAAAAAAACCTTCCAGGAGGGTTCCCCGCAAACCTGGATGAGCGAAATCAACGGTGGCGTATTCAACTCGCGCGCAGTGCCGATTTACGACGGCGGCGGCAAGATATTCGGCGTCGTCGGCAGTACCGACGACGTGACCGAGACCGTAAGACTCCAACGGGAAATGCAGGAAGCGATTATAGCGGCACAGGAAGCCAATCGCGCCAAATCCGCTTTTCTTGCCAATATGAGCCATGAGATACGGACTCCGATGAACAGTATCATAGGATTTTCAGAACTGGCACTGGACGACGAAATCTCGCAGAAAACCCAGGGATATTTAAGCAAAATCAAGGAAAACGCAAGCTGGCTGCTGCAGATCATAAACGACATCCTGGATATTTCAAAAGTGGAATCCGGCAAAATGGAGCTGGAAACCATCCCCTTCAAAGTGGACGACGTATTGAACCGCTGCCAGGCGATTATTTCTCCAAAAGCGAGCGAAAAGGGTATTCTACTGCATTTTTACGCGGAACCTACGATCGGCAAAGTGTTACTCGGTGACCCGACAAGGTTGGGGCAGGTGCTGATCAACATTCTTGGAAACGCCGTAAAGTTCACAAACGTCGGCGCAATCAAGCTTTCGGCGATTGCCTCCCTCACGACAGAAACTCGCTGCACGATTACTTTTTCAATACGTGACAGCGGCATCGGCATGACGCCTGAGCAAATCGTCAAGGTATTCGAACCCTTTGCGCAGGCTGATACCAGTACGACGCGCAAATACGGCGGCACGGGGTTGGGACTCAGTATTACCAAAAGTATCATTGAGCTTATGGGCGGCGAACTGAAAGTGGAAAGCGCTCCGGGTATCGGCAGCAAATTCAGCTTTGATCTTACGTTCAATACGATGAACATGCCCGAGGGCGTTACCGCCGTACTTACCGAGGGAATAATCGAAAAGCCCGTATTCAGCGGAGAAACCATTCTGGTTTGCGAAGACAACAGCATGAACCAACTGGTTATAACCGAGAACCTTTCCAAATTGGAAATAAAGACCGTAATTGCGGAAAACGGTCAAATAGGCGTTGATCTGGTCAAACGCCGAATGGAAAACGGTGAGCCAAATTTCGATTTAATTTTTATGGACATGCACATGCCCGTTATGGATGGTCTTGAGGCTACTCCTAAAATCATGGAGTTGGGAACTGGGACACCCATTGTGGCAATGACGGCAAATATTATGTCCAACGACAAGGAGCTCTACAAATCAATCGGCATAAAAGATTTCGTGGGCAAACCCTTCACTTCACAGGAATTGTGGCGTTGCCTGTTAAAATACCTGAAGCCCGCTGAATCAATGCCGGTTGTAGCGGGCGCCCCGGATAGCGCCCCCTCCATGCTCTCCGAGCCGCCGTCGAAGGAGGAAGTCCGGCAGAAACAGGGCGACGACGATCTGATGTCCAAGCTGAAAACCATGTTTGTAAAAGAAAACAAAGAGAAGGCAAAAGAGATCGCCGACGCCATAGGCGCCGGCGACATAAAGCTGGCGCACAGACTGGCGCATACCTTAAAAAGCAATGCTGGACAGCTCGGCAAAACAGCCCTGCAAAAGGCCGCTAACGACGTCGAAGCGCTGCTCAAGGACGATAAAAACCTGACCACGAAAGATCATATGAATACTCTCGCCGCCGAACTCGACGCGGCCCTGAAGGAACTTGCGCCGTTTGCGGAAGTAGCAATCGCCGCTCAGTCCGAAGCCGGCCCATTCGATATTGAAAAAGCGCGGGAACTGTTAAGCGCATTGGAGCCCCTGTTAAAAGACGGCAATCCGGAATGCATGAACATGACCGGTGATATTGGCGCCATACCCGGAAGCGAGGAATTGATACGGCAGATTGAAGATTTTGATTTTGAGCCCGCCGTTTCCACTCTTGACGAATTAAAAAAGAAGATAGGATTGTGATAATGGACGAAACAAAGAAAAACAGCATCCTTATCGTAGATGATGAAAAAACGAATTTAATGGTTTTGACTCATTTATTAAGTCAGGAATATGCCATTTATACGGCGAAGGACGGCCATGACGCCATAAGTAAAGCCGGGAAACTTTTGCCGGATATTATTTTGCTCGATATCGTAATGCCTGAAATGGATGGGTACGAAGTTCTTGCCGCTCTAAAAAGTTCGGAGGAAACGCGGAACATTCCCGTTATCTTCATCACGGGTTTAGACAGCAGTGAGGACGAGGAAAAAGGCCTGGTCTTAAAGGCCGCGGATTACATAAGCAAACCATTTCGCGCCGCCATAGTAAAACTCCGGGTCGGCAACCAGATACAAATCGTAAATCAACTGCGTACCATAGAACGACTGAGCATGATAGACCAGTTGACGGACTTACCAAACAGACGCAGCTTCGACAATCGGCTGGATTTGGAGTGGCGCCGGGCGATAAGAGAAAAGACGCCGATCAGCCTTTTAATGATGGATGTGGATAAGTTCAAGGTATACAACGACACCTATGGGCACCAACAGGGCGATGTCTTGCTGCAGATGGTTGCGGGTGTTTTTAAGAAAACGTTGAAACGTCCGGGGGATTTCGCAGCCCGCTGGGGCGGCGAGGAGTTTGCCGTACTGCTCTCCGATTCGGACAAGGAAGGCGCAGCGCGGCTTGCGGAGGAGATACGCGCAAACGTCGAAAGCGCGGTTATTCCCTACAGTGACGGGAGTACCACAAAAGTAACGATAAGCATCGGCGTAAATGCGGAATGTCCCACTAAAGAGAGTGTGCTTGAAAACTTCCTTTCAAGGGCCGACAACGCGCTCTATAAAGCAAAAGAAACCGGCAGAAACAGGGCATGCCTGTATGAAGGAAATGCAGAATAACAGTGTATTGGTACCGAGGGTGGGAATTGAACCCACACGTCCCTTACGGGACCCAGGATTTTAAGTCCTGTGCGTCTGCCTGTTCCGCCACCCCGGCACAAAACCACTAAATGTTAGCGCGTTCGACGTCGATTGTCACCATCAAAGGATGCTTGTAAATTTGACGGCCTTGTCTCACCGGCAGAGGAGGATTCGGAAAACTGGACAGGTTTATAAGTGGAAATCTTGCTAATTGAGGAGAGAGACAATGGCAAGAAGGCAGAGACGGAACCACAGTGGAGCGTTTAAGGCGAAGGTAGCGTTGGCTGCGCTGAGAGAGGACAAGACGCTATCGGAGTTATCGGAGCAATTTGAAGTGCATCCGAATCAGATAGCTGACTGGAAGCGGCAATTG
>Ga0082212_10001154_pt1 | contig 38823 bp, 30 predicted proteins | sample TergutNt197P3_FD_71548 | JGI IMG/M metagenome (GOLD analysis project Ga0082212, IMG submission 71548) | Neocapritermes taracua P3 segment gut microbial communities from Petit-Saut dam, French Guiana - Nt197 P3 | ecosystem: Host-associated > Arthropoda: Insects > Digestive system > Gut ...
CGCTCATGTATAGTTGATGGTTCTTTGAATGTTTATGTTATTTATTGAAGATTAATATGGTTATTTTGTAACATTTTGTCAAAATGGTACTCAATTCATTCAATATTTTGAAAAATTCTAGTATCAATACTTTCTATTGAGTTTGTACCAATAACTTAACATGAGCGAATAATTTAAATTGAGATAGAAAATTAATTATTAAATTATCAAAATTAAGATAATTTAAGTTTAAAAAATTAAAGTAGTATAAAAAATTAAAGTAGTTTAATTTTTTAAAGTAGAATCTTAATTTTTATAGTAAATCTTTGTATTAAAAATAATAGTTAAAGTTTTAAATCTAATGTAGATTTTTAATTAAAAATAAAAGTAGATTAAGTATAAAAAGAATATACTTAAATTAATATAATTTCTGCCTTTTTAATTAGAATAACTTAATATAAAGCAGAATGCTCCTAAAATTATTGTGAAAACCACAACTACTTCTGGAGAAATTTTTGGTCCAGTACTCTCTTCATCGAAATATCGGACTAATCCTGCTCCTGTTGAAGGCATATTATATCCTTTATCTTTTTTTGCCATTTTATCACCATAATAATACTGTATAATAGTTATTAATCATATATTTCTTATATAATTATAAATTATTTTTTTCTTAATGTTTTAATATAATATTATTTTAATATAATATTAATAAATAACAATACATAATTATGTTATTTCATATATTTATACTTAAGTAATTCTTTTAATAAATTTAGTTTTTGATTTATATTGTTAATATAATAATATATAAAAATTTGTTTTATATGAATTTATTTTATTTATTATATTTTATTTTTATTTTTTTTTTAATTATTTTAGGGTTATTTTTATTTATTATATTTTATTTTTATTTTTTTTTTAATTATTTTAGGCTAAAATTTTGTATAGGATTTAATTATAAATATTAATATAATTATTTTAAATATTATTCTAATTTATTTTAATATTAATCTTAATACTTTTTAAACTACCCTTAAAAATAAATACTAGAAATGACAAATTTATTAAATGAAATCAATTTCAAATATCAAAGTCATTATTGCTTTTTGTTTGTAATATTGTTTTGAAAATTATTTTTTTGATGCTAATTGAAATATGGAATGTTTAAATTTATTGTAATGTTGTGAAAATTGTAATTTATTAATTTAATTATTATTATTTTATTAATTATTGTATAATTCATTTGTAATTATTTTATAATTATTTATAAATTATTTTATATAGGGTGTATTGGGTAAGATGGACGATTCTGGAAATACTATAAAAATGGAATATTTTGAAAGATTAGAGAAAGAAACTAATGAGCTTTATAAAATAGCTAACGAAGCTCGCTCTAAAGGATTAGATGTCGAAACTGAAACTGAAATTCCTCTAGCTAAAGATTTATCTGAAAGAGTTGAAGGACTTGTAGGTCCAAAAGGCATAGCTCAACGAATGAAAGAAATTGAAAAAGAAAATCCCGAATGGTCTCGTGAACAAATAGCTTTTGAAATAGCTGCTGAAATTTCTTCAGAAAAATATGATGAAGATAAAGATAATGGAAGGGGAAAAGAGAAAAAGGTCTATGAATCTTTTGGAGAAACATTTGATTCAAAAAGGGAACAACTTGCAGATCAAGCACTTCGCACAGCTTTAGCTATTTTAACTGAGGGGGTTGTAGCTGCTCCAATAGAAGGAATTGCAAAAGTAAGAATCAAAAAGAATTTTGATGGAACAGAGTATCTTGCAGTTTACTTTGCAGGTCCCATTAGGAGTGCAGGAGGAACTGCTGCAGCACTTGCTGTTCTGTTAGGAGATAAAATCAAATTAGCTATTAATCTTAATGATTATAAACCTATAGAACCTGAAGTTGAACGATATGTTGAAGAAGTTGAGCTTTATGAATCTGAGGTTACAAATCTTCAATACTCTCCAAAACCAGAGGAGGTACGTCTTGCAGCTAATAATATCTCTGTTGAAGTTACTGGTGAGCAAACTGATCATGTTGAAGTATCTCATAGGAATTTAGAACGAGTAGAAACAAATAGTATTCGTGGTGGAGCACTATTGGCTATGGTTGAAGGAATTATTCAAAAGTCTTCAAAGGTTATGAAATACTCTAAAATTCTTAATCTTCCAGGTTGGGAATGGTTAGAAGGTTATTCCAATGAAAAAATTGAAAAAACAGTAGAATCTGACTCAGAAACTTCAGAAAATAACAATAATCCTAATCAAAAAAATGAAGAAAAATCAAAATATGAAGCTGCAAAAGAGGAAGCTAAATATATTCAAGATATTATTGGAGGAAGACCAGTTTTAGGATACCCTTCAGAAAAAGGAGGTTTTAGACTCCGTTATGGTAGGAGTAGAAATACTGGACTTGCGGCTATGGGTGTTAATCCAGGTACCATGGAGTTACTCGAGTTTTTAGCTATAGGAACTCAACTTAAAATTGAAAAACCAGGTAAAGGAAATTGTGTCGTTCCTGTAGATTCTATTGATGGATCTTTAGTAAAATTAAAGAATGGTGATGTAGTTAAAATTAATTCTGTAAATGAAGCAAAAGCAGTTAAAAATCAAATCGGAGAAATTTTATTTTTAGGTGATATGCTCGTTGCATTTGGAGAATTTCTAAGAAATAATCAATCTCTTCTTCCTTCTGCTTGGTGTGAAGAATGGTGGATAGAAACTATTAAAAATTCCAATAATTTTGATGAAAATAATCCTCTTTTAGATTCAAATCCAGAAATTACTTTAGAAAAACTTGGAAAATTAGAAAATAGGGAGGATAGCTATATTTCTGTGATTGATGCTTTTGAAATTTCTAAAAAGTATGATGTTCCTTTACATCCTCGTTATACATATTCTTATAATGATATATCTCTAGAAGATTTAAATTCCCTTATTAAATGGATAAATAAATATAAAGATAATTTTGATAAGGAAAATAGTGTTTCTGGTGTTGGTGTTGGTTCTGGTGTTGGTGCTAGTGTTTCTGGTGTTGGTTCTGGTATTTCTGGAGATAGTGTTAATTTAAATGATATTTCTGATAACAATTCTATTCAAATTAATAATGGGTTTGAATTGGATTTGTCATTTGAAAAACGTATATTGGAAGTCATTGGTGTTCCCCATAGAGTTAAAGGCAGAATTGATAAAAATGATGATACTAAAATTATTATAGGCTATGATGATGCTTATGCTTTAATACAGACTTTATCTAAAGAAATAGATATTGAAACTCTAAAAAATCCTAATATAACTGTAATTGAAGCTGTAAACAATATTTCTCCTGTTAAAATCATGAATAAAGCTCCAGTATATATTGGAACTCGTGTTGGAAGACCTGAAAAATCTAAAGAAAGACTTATGAGACCAGCACCACATGTATTATTTCCAATTGGTAATGCTGGAGGTAATAGGAGGCTTGTAGCTGAAGCAGCTAAGAAAGGAAGAATACCTGTTGAAATTTCAAGAAGAATCTGTACTAATGCTGATTGTCAACTTAGTTCTTTCCAATCTTTGTGTCCACATTGTGGGGCTCCTACAAAAATCGGAGCTGCTGGTCGTAAAAATATAAATCTATCTGGAATGTTAAGAAAAGCTTCTGATAATGTAGGAGTTAGAAGACTTGATGAAATCAAAGGAGTGGTTGGAATGATTTCAGAATCTAAACTTCCAGAACCTCTTGAAAAAGGTGTTTTAAGAGCTAAAAATGAAGTATTCACATTTAAAGATGCTACTATTCGCCATGACTCAACAGATCTTCCTTTAACTCACTTTATTCCAAAAGAAATAGGTGTCAGCATAGAAAAATTGCTTGAAATGGGATATGAAAATGATGCTTTTGGAAATCCAATTGAAAGTGAAGAACAAGTAATTGAACTTAAAGTTCAAGATGTAGTAATATCTAACAATTGTGGTGAATATTTAGTTAATGTAGCTAAATTTATGGATGATCTTCTTGATAGATTTTATTCAATGGATAAATTTTATAATGTAAATAAAAAAATCGATTTAATAGGTCATTTAATCGTTGGTCTTGCTCCCCATACATCTGCTGGAGTTTTAGGTCGTGTCATTGGTTTTACAAGGGCATCTGCTTGTTATGCTCATCCTTATTTCCATTCAGCTAAAAGAAGAAATTGTGATAGTGATGAAGACTCTGTTATGCTTCTTCTTGATGCTTTAATAAATTTTTCAAAATCATATCTTCCTAGTACTCGTGGAGGAAGTATGGATGCTCCATTGGTTTTATCTTCAAGAATTGATCCAGAAGAAATTGATGATGAATCTCATAACATTGATATTTTACCTGATTTTTCAAAAAACTTTTTTGAAAAAACTTATGAAGGTGTAAAACCTTCTGAAGCTTTAGACTTAGTTGATAATGTTTCTAAACATCTTGGAACTCAAGAACAATATGAAAATTTGATGTTTTCTCATAATACTTCTAATATTCATTCTGGTCCACAAGTGTGCCTTTACAAAACATTGCCTTCTATGAGAGAAAAAGTTAACTCTCAAATAGAACTAGCTGAAAAAATCAGAGCTGTAGATCAAAGAGGAGTAGTTGAAGGAGTACTTACTTCTCATTTCCTTCCAGATATAATGGGTAATGCAAGAGCATTTTCAAAACAGAAAGTGAGATGTACAAGTTGTGGTTCTAAATATAGGCGAATACCACTTACTGGAAAGTGTAAATGCGGATCTAACTTAGTTTTAAGTGTTCCAAAAGGTGGTGTAACAAAGTATCTAGAAATTTCTAGAGATTTAGTGGCTAGATATCCAATCAGTGACTATTTAGTTCAAAGATTAGAGATTCAAGAATTTGGAATCAAGTCTTTATTTGAAAGTGATAAATCTAAACAAAGTTCATTAGATGTTTTCTTCTAGACTCTTATTATCTGAATAATATTATGGGCGACTCACTTATAATGGATATATAGTGTTTTAATTGGCATTGATTTATTTGTTTTATATTAAAATACATTCTTTTGGATTCAATAAATAAGAATTGTTAGATTTTTCATTTTTCTATTAAAAAGATAACTTCTTTTTATATTTTGTTTAATTATTTTAACTGATTTTTAATCTTTGATTATTTAAATCAATTATGCCAATTGTTAATAAAATTATTAACAAAATTGGAATTTATTAATAATTTAGGAACATATATATGTGAGAATTTACTAATAATTTATTAGTGAATTGTGAATTCTTCACTAGGAATATTATAGTTTAAATATATAAATTTCATTATCATTGTACATTCATTATATTAATTTTAGAATTGCTTCATGATGATTTATATATTGGTTTGGTAGTGAGTTTATATAATATATATTAATATCTCCCATTAGTGATTCGTATTAATTCACATTCTTAAAATGTTTTACATAATGAATATAGGGTATATGATTAATATTATTAGATTTATCAATATTTAATAATAAGAATCCTGTAATTAATTCAATATTAAGTTTTAATTAAATAATACTTAATAATAACATATATTTTAATTTCAATAAAAATTTAATTTAAAAAATATTAAAGAGAATATTTCAATTAATGTTATAAAAATGAATTTTTAGAGAGTAATATAATTTGCACAATAACTCGATGATTTATATATTAGCGAACAGTTTATATATGATAAGATAATTATAATATAATTATATGAATGAGACAATTATAATATAAGATATAAATAGATAATTATATTATAATTAGATAATTTATATATAAATTTTTATAAATTTATTAAATATTATAAATTATTAAAAGATAATTAGTTATAAATTTATTAAATATTATAAATTATTAAAAGATAGTTTATATATAAATTTATTAAATATTATAAATTATTCAAAAGATAATTAGTTATAAATTTATTACATTTTTAAAATTATTATAACATTATAAATTTATGAATTCGAATACAATATAAAAAAACTCATTAAATGTTAATAATGTAAAAATGTTTCATGTTTTTCATGTGCATTAGTAACAACATGAATCTTAATATAAACCATAAATTTTATTGTTTTATTAACATTTATGGAGGTTTTGTATTCTTCGGAGTGTTAACAATGCAAAATAAGACAAAAATAGCAGATAATTTGTCAAAAAAGGCAGAGGTCTGTGTTAAAAAAAATAATGGAATTATGGAGAGATTTAGCTATGAAAAATTAGTTAAATCCTTAGTGATGGTTGAAACTCCATATTTCGAATCAGATAAAATTATTTCTGATGTTATTTCTGCTATTTATGATGGAATACCAACTAAAGAAATAAAAGAAATAGTACATGAATCCTTGTCAGAAATTGACGAAGAAACTGCTAATAAATATTTAGCTGCTACAAAACTCAAAGTCAGAACTTCAAGAGATAAAATAGAATCTTTTGATTTAGCTAAGATTGCCAATACACTTGTTGAAGAAACAGGTGCTTCCCAGGAAACTGCTTTTGAAATTGCTTCTAAAGTTTGGAAAGAACTTAAAAAACTTAATGTTGAGTATCTTACTGCGCCAATGATTAGGGAGATAGTAAACACAAAACTTGTTGAAGATGGATTAGAAGATTTAAGAAGTAAGTATACTCGTCTGGGTATTCCTGTTTATAATATAACTTCCTTAATTGAAAATGGCTCTCGTGATAATGCAAATATGATTCACAATCCAGAAAGTGTTCATAAGTATGTAGCTGATGAAGCTTTAAAACAATATGCATTATTACATATGCTTCCATCACAATTAGCTGATGCACATATGTCTGGAGATATACATATTCATGATCTTGAATTCTTTGCTGGAAGACCTGTAAATTGTATGCAACATGACCTTCGTACTTTTATTAAATATGGTCTCAGAGTAGATGGTACTGGAGATCATACTTCAGTAGCGGGGCCTCCTAACCACATTGAAACTTTGATGAATCATACTGGTGAGATTATGCTTGCAGCACAGCAAAACATGTCTGGAGGTCAAGGTATGTCTCTTTGGAATGTATTTGTCGCTCCTTTTGCAAGAGGTTTACCTTATGATAAAGTTAAACAAGCTGTTCAAATGTTAATTTATAATCTTAACATGGCTTATGCTGCAAGAGGTTCTCAAGTCCCATTTACAAGTGTGAATTTAGAATTCAGTGTTCCTAAGTTTCTCCAAGATGAAACTGCATATGGTCCTAAAGGAAATGTTGTAGGAACCTATGGTGATTTTGAAGAAGAAACTAGAATGCTTCAAAGAGCATTTACTGAAACCTTACTCGAAGGGGATGCAGATGGAAAACCTCATCTTTTCCCTAATACTATTTATACTCTTAGAAAAGAATCATTAAAAGATGAATATAGTGAAGATTTAATGAGAGTTCATGAACTTTCAGCTAAATATGGTTCTGCTTATTTTGCTAATATGTTACCTGATTACAGGGGCAATATGGCGAATTATATGGGTTGTAGAACTTCTCTTCAAGATAATTGGACTGGAGATTGGGATACAGATTGTTTAAGAACAGGAAATCTTGCATATATTACATTAAACTTTCCTAGGATAGCTTATCAATCACGCGATGAATCTGAAGTCTTTGAATATATTGATGCTTATATGAATTTAGGAATTGAAGCATTAAATATTAGAAGACAACAAGGATTAAAATGTTTAAATGACTATAATTTACTGCCTTTCCTTAAACAAGATGTTGAAGATGATATTTATTACAGAATTGAAAATTCTACTATGTCATTTGGTTTTGTAGGACTTAATGAGATGTTAATGTCTCTCTTTGGAGCAGGTATTGATGATCCAAATTCCAATAAATTTGGTATCAAAATATTAGAATATATGAATAAAAGAGCTCAAGAATTGAAAAAAGAAACTGGACTTAGATGGACTATATTACAAACTCCTGCTGAATCAACTGCATATAGATTTGCAACACTTGATCAGGAAAAATTCTCTGAAGATGTGATTACTCAAGGAGAATCTGGGGCTAAGTATTATACTAATTCTTCTCACGTTCCAGTTAATTCTAATACTTCTCTTGTTGATAAGATTAAAATTGAGGAAAAATACCATCCGTTAACTGGTGGAGGTCATATTTTCCATGCATTCATGGGTGAATCCTACTCTAATCCAGAAGCTTTAATGAGTTTAACTAATAAAATAGCTAAAAAGTCTGATATTGGTTTCTGGGCATATAGTTCTGCTTTAAGTTTCTGTATTAAATGTAAAACTCTTATGAAAGGATTAAACAATCAATGTCCAACTTGTGGTGAACAAGAGGATGTTGAATGGTATGATAGAATCACTGGATATGTTCAACAAGTAGGTCGTGCAAAATCATCCTCTGGTGGATGGAATGCTGGTAAAAAACAAGAACTTGTTGATAGAAGGCGTTTTGAAAACTAATTTAATGATTTAAACTAATTTTTTATTAGTTTTTTATTTATTTTTTATTAGTTTTTTTTATTTTTCTTATTTCTTTTAGTTTTTTATTTATTTTTTATTAGTTTTTTTTATTTTTCTTATTTTTTATTAGTTTTTTATTTATTTTTTATTAGTTTTTTTTATTTTTCTTATTTTTTATTAGTTTTTTATTTATTTTTTATTAGTTTTTTTTATTTTTCTTATTTCTTTTAGTTTTTTCTTTAGTTCTTTTGTTTTTGTATATGTTTTATGTATTGTTTTTTTATTTTATTTATAAATAATTTGAAATTATTTTTTATAAAAAATTATTATATGTGTTTATAATCTTATTTTTGATAGTACAAAAAAGTACTACAAAGGTTTAAATAGTACTACATACAACCTATTAATACAATATATTACTGATATTTGAAATAATAAATTAAATATAAAATTTTAATTTATATGTGAGGCAAAATTATGATTTTCCCATCTTTAGAAGAAGCAAAAAAGATTATTACAGAAGGTGATTATAGACGCATTCCAATAGCTTATGAAATAATGTCAGATATAAAAACTCCTGTTGAAGTACTTAAAATTTTAAAAAATAAGAGTAAACATTGCTTCATGCTAGAAAGTGTTGAAGATTTGAAAAGATGGGGAAGATATAGTATATTAGGATTTGATCCTATATTGGAAATTATCTGTGAAAATGAATTTCTACAAATAAATGAATATTCAGATTCAAAGGGTACTGAAAATAAAAATATACTATCTAAAAAGACTAAAAATCCTGGAAAATATATAAAAAAGATTCTTTCTGAAAATAAATCCCCTAATTTAGCTAATTTGCCTCCGTTTACAGGAGGATTAGTTGGATATTTTGCTTTTGATTATATAAAGTATAGTGAACCGTCTCTTAATTTTCTCATAAATTCTATTAAAAATGAAGAATCTTTTAAAGATGTAGATTTAATGTTATTTGATAAAGTGATTGTTTTTGATAATTATAAACAAAAGATGATTATCATTATCAATATTAAAACTGAAAATATTGAAAAAGAATATGAAAAAGCTATTTTTGAACTTGTTAATTTAATTGATTTAATTGAAAAGGGTAAACCAATTGATGAAGTAAAAAATAGACTTAAACTAAAAACTGATTTCAAACCATTATATTCTAAAGAAAAATATTCGGCCATGGTAAAGCGAGCTAAAAATTACATAAAAGAGGGAGATATATTCCAAGTTGTTTTATCTAACCCAATATCTTCTGATATTGAAGGAAGTTTACTTGATACTTATAGAATACTTCGAACTACAAATCCTTCTCCATATATGTTCTATTTTTCAAGTGATGATATTGAAATAGCTGGAGCATCACCCGAAACTCTAGTAAAACTACATGATGGTAATTTATATACTTTTCCATTAGCTGGAACAAGACCTCGAGGAGAAAATGACATTGAAGATAAAAAATTTGAAGAAGAATTACTTAGTGATGAAAAAGAACTTGCTGAACATAATATGTTAGTAGACCTTGGAAGAAATGATATTGGAAAAGTAGCTGAGTTTGGTTCTATAAAATTGGAAAAATACCTCAGTATTGAAAAATTTTCTCATGTAATGCATATTGGTTCAACCATAAAAGGAAAATTAAGAAAAGATAAAGATTTTTTAGATGTAATTGATGCAATTCTCCCTGCAGGAACTTTATCTGGAGCTCCAAAAATTAGAGCTTGTGAAATAATAAATGAACTAGAAAATAATAAAAGAGGGATTTATGGGGGAGCTATTGGTTATATAAGTTTATCTGGCAACCTTGACACATGTATTGCTATTAGAATAGCTTTTAGTAAGAACAATAAAGTATTTATTCGTTCTGGTGCAGGAATTGTTGCAGATAGTATTCCTGATGTGGAATTTGAAGAGTGTATGAACAAAGCAAAAGCTGTTATAGCTGCTTTAAAGTCAGCTGAAAACATTTAAATAATAATTATAATTAATAAGCTTAATTAAATTTTGTAATTAAGGTTAAAATTAAGGTTTTGTAATTAAAGGTTTTTAGTTAAGGTTAAAATTAAGGTTTTGTAATTAAAGGTTTTTAGTTAAGGTTAAAATTAAGGTTTTGTAATTAAAGGTTTTTAGTTAAGGTTAAAATTAAGGTTTGATGATATAAAATGATTTTAATTATAGATAATTATGATAGTTTTTCATATAATCTCTATCAAATGTTAGGTGAGATAAATTCAGATATAAAAGTCATTAGGAATGATGAACTAAATATATCTGAAATTCAAGATTTGAATCCTGATTCCATAGTTATATCTCCAGGACCTGGAAAACCAACTGATGCAGGAATTTCTATAGATATTATTAGAGAATTTTATAAAGATACTCCTATATTAGGGATCTGTTTAGGACATCAATGTATTTATGAATCTTTTGGAGGGAAAGTTAGCTATTCAAAAAGATTAGTTCATGGTAAAACTTCTAATATAGAAATAGATAATGAAAATCCTATTTTTTCAAAGTTAAAAAATCAAATTACTGTAGGTAGATACCATTCTCTTTCTGGAATAGAAAGTTCCCTACCTAAAGATATTTCTATAATAGCTAAATCAAAAGATGATGGTGAAATAATGGGGATTCTTCATAAGAATTATCCTGTTTATGGACTTCAATTTCACCCTGAATCGATATTAACTCCAGAAGGAGGCATAATCTTAAAAAATTTTTTAAATTTAGTCGAGTTTTAATATATTTTTGATAAAATATAATAATAATTTTTAAACAATTTATATAATTTTATAATAATTTATATAATTTTATAACAATTTTATAATAATTTTATAATAATTTTTATAATAATTTATATAATTTTATAACAATTTTATAATAATTTTATAATAATTTATATAATTTTATAATAATTTATATAATTTTATAATAATTTTTATAATAATTTAATTAATAATGGATATGATAATATGATAAAAGAAGCTATTTTAAAATTAGCTAAAAGGCAAGATATTTCTTATGAAATGGCTGAAAGTTCAATGGATGAAATAATGCAAGGGCAAGCTACTGATGTCCAAATGAGTTCTTATTTAACTGCTTTATCAATGAAAGGTGAAACTATTGATGAAATCACTGCTTCTGCAGCATCACTTAGAAATCATTGTATAAAGCTCCTTCCTGATATGGATGTTTTAGAAATAGTCGGTACTGGGGGGGATGGTTCTAATTCATTTAATATTTCCACTGTTTCAGCAATAGTAATTTCTGCAGGAGGCATTCCCGTAGCTAAACATGGAAATAGGGCGGCTTCTAGTAAATGTGGATCAGCTGATGTATTAGAATCTTTAGGAGTTAATATTGATTTATCTCCAGAAAAAAGCAAGGAAATGCTTAAAAAAATTGGAATATGCTTTTTATTTGCTCAAAATTACCATATAGCTATGAAATATGTGGCTCCAATTAGACGGGAATTAGGAATTCCTACTATATTTAATATTTTAGGTCCACTTTCAAATCCAGCTGGAGCCAATATGGAAGTTATTGGTGTTTATAACCAAGAACTTGTTCTACCTATAGCTATGGTTATTCATAATTTAGGTGTTAAAAATGCTATGGTAGTTTATGGCCAAGATAAGCTAGATGAAATATCTATTTCAGCCCCTACGACTGTTTGTGAATTAAAAAATGGTAAATTTTCACAATACACATTAAATCCTGAAGATTATGGCTTTAAAATTAGTCAAAAATCTGAAATTACTGGAGGTTCAGCTAAAGTAAATGCACAAATAGCTTTAAATATTTTAAATGGTGAAGAAGGTGCTAAAAGAGATGCAGTACTTCTTAACTCTGCTGCAGGATTATATATTGGTGGTAAAGTAGATAATATAAAAAAAGGAATTTCACTAGCTGAAAAGATTATTGATAGTGGTAAAGCAAATGAAAAGTTAGATAATTTTATTAATGTTTCTAATAGTATTTAGAGCTTTAATTGTTTAAATTATAATTATAATTATATATTTTATATTTTTATATTAAAATTGTATATTTTTATATAATTTTTAATTAATTATATATTATTTTATATTATAAAACGTATTTTATATTTTAAATTAATTTCATAAAATATTATTATATATTATTAAGTATTATAGATTATATTAGATTATTATTATATATTATTAAGTATTATAGATTATATTAGATTATTATTATATATTATTAAGTATTATAGATTATATTAGATTATTATTATATATTTTATATTTTTATATATTATTATAAATTATTATAAAATATTATTACTTATTAGATATTATAATTATTATAGGATGAATTTTTCATGATTTTAGATAAAATTATAGAATCCACAAAAGTTAGGCTTGAAAATAAGAAAAATAATTTTTCTCTTGAAGATCTAATAAGTGAAGTTAATGATAAACTCACTTTTAATGATTTTAATACTAATAGTTTTGAAGAATCATTAAAAACTAATGAGATATCGTTTATTTGTGAGGTAAAAAAAGCTTCTCCTTCAAAAGGAGTAATCTGTAATGATTTTAATCCAATAAAAATAGCTAAAGATTATGAGAACGCTGGTGCATCAGCTATTTCAGTATTAACCGAAACTGAATTTTTTAAAGGAAATGATTCATATCTTACTGAAATAGCAAAAGAGACAAACCTTCCAGTTCTTAGAAAAGACTTTATAATTGATGCATACATGATTTATGAAGCAAAATTATTAGGTGCATCAGCTGTTCTCTTAATAACTTCAATTTTAGATAAAGAAGATTTAGAAAATTTCATTAAACTAGCCTATAAATTGAATCTAACTCCATTAGTTGAAGTTCACAGCAAAAAAGAGTTAAAAATAGCTATAAATGCTGGAGCAAATGTAATTGGGGTTAACAATAGAAATCTTAAAGATTTTACTGTAAATATTAATAATACTTTATCTTTAGAAAAAAATATTCCAAAAAATATTAGAAAAAACATCATTTTTATTTCTGAAAGTGGGATAAAAACTCCAGAAGATATAAAACTCCTTAATGATAATAATATTGATGCTGTATTAATTGGAGAAACCCTTATGAGAAATGATGATAAAAAATTAGCTATTTCTAATTTAAAATCTTTAATATAATTTTCCACAGAGCTGAGATAATGAAAGAAAATAAAACAAAAATCAAAATATGTGGATTAAGAAGGTTAAAAGATATTGAAATTGTTAATGAACTTAAACCTGATTATATAGGATTTGTTTTCACAAAAAGTCCAAGACAAATTGACTTCAAACAAGCTAAAATCCTTAAAGATAAACTTGATAAAGATATTTTAGCTGTTGGAGTTTTTGTAAATTCAGATATTGAAGATATAATATATCTTATTAAAAATAATATTATTAGTATTGTACAACTTCATGGTGATGAAGATGAAGAATTTATAGCTGAGATAAAAGAATTTGATAATGATATTAAAATTATTAAAGCAATTGAGATTAAAAATGATAGTTTAAAAGAATTTAATGATGAATTTAGAAATGATGGTTTAAAAGAATTTAATGATGAATTTAGAAATGATGGTTTAAAAAAATATGGTGCCGAAATTAAAAAATGGGAAGATTCAAATGTTGATTATTTATTGTTAGATAGTGGAAAAGGGTCTGGTAAAACTTTCAATTGGCGAGTGATAGGGGATGTTAAAAAACCATTTTTCTTAGCTGGAGGAATCAGTAGTGAAAACATTATAGATGCTTCTAAAATCAACCCTTTTGCTATTGATATAAGTTCTGGAGCTGAAAAAAATGGTTTTAAATCTTATAAAAAAATAAATAAGATTATAAATAAATTAAAATAAGGATTAATTAAATAACTTGAAGGAGGTATAAATATGGGTGTAAATCTTAATAATGATACTTTTAATGAAGATATTGATAATATTAAAGATACTAAAAATGGAAGATATGGAAGATATGGAGGACAATATATTCCAGAAACATTGATGAGTGAACTTTTAAATTTAGAAGAGAAGTACAACTTTTATAAAAACAATCCTGAATTTAAAAAAGAGTTACAGCTTCTTCTCAATGAATATGCAGGGCGCCCTTCTCTTTTATACAATGCAGAAAGAATGACACGCGATTTAGGTGGAGCTAAAATTTATTTAAAACGTGAAGACTTAAACCACACAGGTTCTCACAAAATTAACAATGTTCTTGGTCAAACTCTTCTTGCTAAAAAAATGGGAAAAACGCGTGTTATAGCTGAAACTGGAGCTGGTCAACATGGAGTAGCTACAGCTACTGCAGCTGCATTTTTAGATATGGAATGTGAAATATTTATGGGTGAAGAAGATACTAAACGCCAAGCACTTAATGTTTATAGAATGGAATTATTGGGAGCTAAAGTAAATACAGTAACTAGTGGGACAAAAACATTAAAAGATGCTGTAAATGAAACAATGCGGGAGTGGACTAGAAGAGTTCATGATACCCACTATGTTTTAGGTTCTGTAATGGGACCTCATCCTTTTCCAATGATTGTTCGAGATTTTCAAAGTGTTATAAGTGAGGAAATCAAAGAACAATTAGATGAAATTGAAGGGAAACTACCTTCTGCTGTTGTTGCATGTGTTGGAGGGGGAAGTAATGCTATTGGTTCTTTTTATAATTTTATTGATGAGGTGGAAGTTAAGTTAGTTGGTTGTGAAGCTGGTGGGGAAGGAATCGATACTGAATACCATGCAGCATCTATTACTAGAGGGGAAATTGGAATTTTCCATGGAATGAAATCTTATTTCTGTCAGGGTAATTATGGCCAAATTTCTCAGGTTTATTCAATTTCTGCAGGTTTAGATTATCCAGGTATTGGTCCAGAACATGCTTATCTTCACGACATGAAAAGAGCAGAATATGTTCCTATTACTGACGGCGAAGCAGTAGAAGGATTTGAATATTTAGCTAAAATGGAAGGAATTATATGCGCAATTGAAAGTGCCCACGCAATAGCTCAAGCTATAAAAATGGCAAAAACTATGGATAAAGAAGATATTATTGTAGTTTGTCTTTCTGGTAGAGGAGATAAAGACGCAGAATCTATTCAAAAATATAAATTAGCTAAATCAAATCAGTATAACTTTTAAGGAGTATTAGTTAATTTAATAATTTACTTAATATAAATATGGAGAGATTAAAATGAGTAAAATTACAGAAGTTTTTACTGGTGGAAAAGCATTCATTGGTTTTTTAACAGCTGGAGATCCTTCAAAAGAAAAAACGATTGAATTTATTTTAGCTATGGAAAAAGCTGGAGCAGACATTATTGAGATAGGAATTCCATTTTCAGACCCTATAGCTGAAGGACCTGTAATTCAAAATGCAAATACAAGAGCATTAGCCGCTGGGATTAATACTGATGATATTTTTGATTTAGTAGATGAAGTTCGCCTTAAATCTAACATTCCTTTAGCTTTTTTAACTTATATAAATCCAGTTTTCTACTATGGATATGAAAGATTCTTTAAAAAATGTAAGGAACTTGAAATTAATGGAATTATTATTCCTGATTTGCCATTTGAGGAAAAAGGAGAAATTTTTGAGTTTTCCAAGAAATATGATGTAGATATAATTTCTCTTATAGCTCCAACTTCAAAAGATAGGGTAAAAATGATAGCTAAAGATGCAAAAGGTTTTATCTATCTTGTTTCATCAATGGGAGTAACTGGTGTTAGAAGCGAGATTCAAACAAACCTTAAAAATATTATTGATGAGATTAAAAAAGTTACTGATGTGCCAATAGCTGTTGGATTTGGAATAAACACTCCAGAACAATCTAAAAATATATCTAAAATAGCTGATGGTGTAATTGTTGGCAGTGCTATTGTTAAAATTATAGAAAAACATGGAAATAATTCAACTAAATATATAAAAGAGTATGTATCTAAAATGAAAAATGCTACTAAGATTAACTAAGTTTTATTTAGTTATTGTTTTGTTATGGATTTTATTTAGTATATTAGTTTATTATAATTTTTTATTTAGTTTTTTATCTTATTAATTTATTTTATTTAATATTTTATTTTATTATAATTTTTTATTTAGTTTTTTATCTTATTAATTTATTTTATTTAATATTTTATTTTATTATAATTTTTTATTTAATATATAATATAAAATATATAAATTTAATTAATATAAAAATTAATTATCATTAATAACAAAGTTATTATAGGTGTTTTAATGGCTAAAGTTACAAAAACAGATGATAATTATTTTATGAAAGAAGCGATTTTTGAAGCTAAAAAATCCTTAGCTGAAGATGGGATTCCTATTGGAGCAGTTTTAGTTAAAGATAATGAAATTATTGGTAGAGGTCATAATAAACTTATTCAAAATAGTTCAGCTATCCTACATGGTGAGTTAGATGCTATTGAAAATGCTAATAAGGATGCTAGGTTAAGTGGGGAAGATTATAGAAAGTCTACTCTTTATACAACTTTGTCTCCTTGTCCAATGTGTTCTGGTGCGGTTATTCTTTATAATATTCCGAAAGTTGTTATTGGTGAAAATAAAACCCTATTTGGTGCAGAAAGTCTTCTTAAAAGTAATGATGTTGAGGTCATTAGTTTAAATAATTTGGAATGTAGGGAAATTCTTGAAAATTATATCAAAGAAAATCCTAAGGCTTGGGAAGAAGAATTGGAAAAAGTTGCATCTAACACAACTACAAAGTAATTTTTTTAATCTAAAAGATTTATTTATAAATACTAAATAAAATAATAGAAATAATATAAAAATAAAGATAGAGGTCGAATGAATAGAAAAGTCTATTATAAATAGAATTTTATCCAAAAAACCTCCGACTCACAACTGTATATAGTATTTTATTGTATTTATTACATATATATTTTTCTATTTTTATTACTTTAATAAAAAATATTATAATAGTAATATTTTTATAGTTGAAAAAATATAATAAAATATTGCAGTACCACCAACTTATAAAATCGTTGAATACATTTATAAGAGAAGACTCACGACTGTATAAATTCAATGAGCCTTCTCACTAAAATTTGAGGAGGTGGTACTTATGAAGTCAAAAGCAATATTGTTTATATGTATGGTTATAAATAGATATTTTCTTGAGATTGTAATCAGTATCTTAATACTTCTTAAATTAATTATTTAATTTTTTTAAGAAATAATAAGTTGTGTATTGCAGCAATGATTATTTTTATTAATATTTAAACAAAGCTAATTTTTAGCTATGATATTTTGATATATTTTTTTTATATAATATAAAAGAGCAAGTTGAAGTGTTCAGCTGATTAATTTTCTTTATTATTCATAATTTTGTTTTTATTTAAATGTGCTACATTTTATAATATGTGTTACATTTATATAATATGTGATACAAATCTAATATTATGAAATCTAAGAGGGTGCATGAAATTAGCTTAAGAATGAATAATAAAGAATTAAATCAGCTAAAAAATTTGAAACAAAAATTAGGTTTAAAAGACAATAGTAAAACTATTAGATACAGTATAGATAAAGTATTTAAAGAAATCAGAGGGATACTAATGGATGATGCAGGTACAATAGCAATCAACAATGATTTATTAAATGTAATTAGTAAAATAGCTAAAAACAATGGTACAACAGAAAAAAAGGTATTAAATGATATTTTAAAGAAAGGAATAATCATTGATTACAAAAAAGAATATGAGAAGGAAAAATTAGAAAGGATATGCATAAATGATCAATTACCTTTCTATAAAAAATCTAATAAGGAAAAAGATTATAGGGATATTATTAAACTTGCTACTGATACTGGATTTGATGAATTAATTGATGCTGCTGAAGCAAAAAATAAGATTTATTTAGATAAAGCACGATAAAATGATTTTTTTAGAGACTAGTTTTTTAGTAGCATTATTTGTTTCAAAAACTGAACAACATCAATTAGCTAAAAACGTTATGGATAAAATAGAAGACAGGATTAAAGTTATTAGTGAAATGACTATATATGAAACTTTAACAGTGCTTAGGAAATTTAATCAGACTGATGATTATTTAAAAGAAATTTATGATTATTTAACAGGATTATATGTGTTTGAAGATGTTATTTATTATAAAGAAGCTTTAAAATACACATTTATTAACAAAATTGGTTTTTTTGATAATTTATCATATGTCGTAATGAAAAATAATGATATAAATGAGATAGTTAGCTTTGATAAAGATTTTTATCAACTTGAAGATATAACAGTAATAGATAGATAATGAAGTGATAATTATCTAGTATATTTTAATTTATTTTCCTTGTAAATTGTTGTTTTGTATTAGAAATTGTTATTTTTTCTTGTTTTTCTATAAATTTTTTTATAGTGGTTTATTTTCCTTTATTTTTTTTATTTTTTTATTTTTTTAATTATTTTTTTGTTTTTTAGTATTTTGATTGTTTTAGTTAAACTTTTTTTCAAATCCTTGAAATTAATATTTTCTTAATTATTTTTCTATATGTTTTTAAAAATAACAATCATTTTTCAGCTAATTAGAGCCATGAAAAATTTTTTTAAAAAGTAGACTATTAGTGTATTCTAACTATTCCCTTTTTATCATCGAAATCACTATCAAATGATACTATTTCGTAGATATTTTTTTCTTTCATAACAGTTATTGCTACAGCATCAGCTAGTGAAAGTGTTCCATCGTATTTTAAATAACTGTCTTTTGAAGCAATACATAGCTTCAGGGTGCCATCTACTATAGTGTAATTGTCTAATATATATTCTAATACTTCATTTGATACTTTTCCACCACTTATTTTTCCTATTCCAGTAATAATTTCTGATAGGTGTAGTGTAGTAATCATTAATTTATTTTTTTCCACAGTTTCAGCTAATTCAATAGCTCTTTTATGGTATTGGTCGTTATCATTAATTAAACCTATTAAATAGGAAGAATCTATAAACATCAAAATTTATCATCTCCTCTTTGGAGTTTCTTCTTCATTTTAACTGCATTACTTGGTTTTTTAGAGTGCGCTATTCCTATGATATCGTTTATTGATTTTTTCTCTCTAAATATTATTTTAGCTTCTCCTTTCTTTGTGGTAGTCCATTCAAGAACATGTTTGTCAGTTACATTGAGTTTTTTCCTTATTTCTAAAGGTATAACTGTTTGAAAACCTTTATATATCTTAGTTGTAGGATTCATATTTTTCACCTTAATATAATATTAGATTAATCAGACATATAAATTAATCATGTTAACAAATTTATTAGGTTTATAATTCATCAGGTCTTAAATTCATCAGTTATAAATTCATCAGTTATAAAATTTATCATGTACACAAATGCATCGCTTAGCCCCAAAACCTAATTTAAATTCTCCTTTCTCGACTAAATTTTTCATCAAGTTCTTTTAATTTTTCTTTTTTCATAGTATAATCAGGAATTATGGATTCAACTATCTTCAAAAATTTGGGAGAAGGGTTGTATTTTTTTTGTGGACTAATTTATGAACTACAACATACTTTTTTTAAATTTTCTTAATTATATTATTATTTTATAATTATAATTTAGTAATTTTGTAATATAAATTTTTCTATTTTTATTACATTCATATTAGGATTTTTTTTATTTAAAGAGTTTTATTTTTTTATATTGTTTTAAGCTATTTTTTATCATTTAGTTAATATTTACTGTGAATAGTTAGATTTATTTGGAAATTGCTATTTTTTCTTGTTTTCTAGTAAATTTTTTTGTTGTGGTTTATTTTCATTTATATTTTTTTTTTTTTTTTTTTTTAATTGTATGGAGTTCTCTGACCTTTTTGTTTTATAGATAAATTTATATAATCCCTAGTTTTATAATATAACTTATTATTATATAGAATTATAAAATTTTTTATTATTATAATTTATATAATTAAATAATTTATTATATAATGGAGGATTTTTCATGAAAACAAAAAAGATAGTTCCAATACTTATTATAGCTATAATAGCTGTAATGATGATTGCAACTGTAATAACAAATGATCAATATGTTGATGCAGCATCTAAAAAAGTTAAAAAGGTGAAAGTCACATATAATGCCAATGGGGGAAAAATTGGCTCAAAAAAGACCATATCAACAAATATCAATAAAGGTAGTAAGTTAAAAAAGTTTCCAACCACACCTAAAAGGACGGGATATGCATTTAAAGGATGGTACACTAAGAAAACTGGTGGAAAAAAAGTAAATATGAACACTAAACTGAGTAAGAGTGTTGTTTTATATGCACAGTGGATGAAAATAACATCTGCTTCTAAATTAGTAGGTCATTGGCAATATGAAGATTATTCTGGTTTAAGAAGATTTACGTTGATCGATTATTATTTTTATGCTGATGGAACGTTTCAATGTTTTGATAAACGTCAAGATACCAGTTTAGAAAAGATTGAAGGCAAATATTCTGTTTCAAATGGAAAAGTGTATCTTAAACAAGTGAAATGGTGTAAGTCTGCCAATGAAATTGGGGATATGGATAAATTTGGGGTAAATTTTCAAAAATGGAGTTTCCAACCACTTAATTCACGGCCAGATATGACTATTGAATACACATTGAGTTCTGACAATAAAGGTAATTATCTACTAATAACTGAAGCTTCAAGGAGTGGTAATTATTATTCTATCGGAACTGCTAGTAAGTTTTATAAACAATAAATACTTAGCGAAGATATCATTTAATAAGTAATATTGTTGATTAATATATAATATCTATTTAACACATTTAAATGAATAGATTAATGAAATTTAATATTATTTTTCTATTTTTCTATAATTTTTTTAAATCCCTTAAAGTTGAATTTTTTTAATTGTTTTTTATATTTTTTAATTATTTTTCTTGTTTTTTAGTATTTTTTGGATTGTTTTAGTTAAACATTTTCACTACTAATAATCTTACAGTTTATTTCAGTATTTCTAAATGCAATTACTCCCTTGATTATTTTTTTGTTTTTGTATTGTTTACTGTATTCTTTCTCTTCTATTTGTTCAAATCCTTTTTTAATCATGTAATCAGTTGAATTAGTGTTGCTTTGCTTGAATTCAATTATTATTACATAATCTTCTTCTTCGATAATTAGATCAGCATCTCCTTTGCGGGTTCTAACTTCACAATGTACATGTACTCTTGAGGATAAGAGAAGTCTAAATATTAGGGAGTGGTAATATTTTTCGTCTTGACCTCTTAGTACGCTTGGTATTGGTGATAGATAGTCTCCAATTGTTTCTTCTATCTTTTTTTCATCACCAACAATCAGATATTTTAATAGTTTTTTAGCATAATTTTTAACATCATATAATGGAATATTAGAATATTGGTTAATTAAATTTTCAAATAATGCACTTTCTACTTCAAGATTAGGCATTTTTAGTGTATAAAAACTATCTAATCCATTTCTTTCAATGTCATAAATAGTTAAATATCCTGTTTGGAATAAAAACACTTCATCTTTAATATTTTTTGTAGTGGAGTTTTTTATATCCGTTTCACTAAGTTTTGTCGGCTCCGCAATAGATTCAATGTCATATTTGCTAATTGGATATTCGGCTAAAACAGTTGGTGTACCAGTATTAAACCAATTTTTAGAAAATTTCCTTTCATCAAAACATAATAAAGTTGAAAAGGGGTTGTAAACTTTTTCTTTTCCATTCCAACTATAGCCATTATAATATAATTTAATATACTTTAAACATTCATCATAAGTACAATTAAATTCATCTGCTAATCTAGATATATATTCTTGGAAATTGTTTTCTAATTCTTCTTGAGTATAACCGCAAATTGAGTTAAATTCATTGTTAAGAGTAATATCTTTTAGACTATTAAGTTTTGAAAAAACAGACACATGAGCAAATTGAGATATCCCTGTGATAAAAGCAAATTTAATATATTGATCATTTGTTTTTAAAACTTCATAAAAACTTCCTAACTTCTTTTCAATAGATTCTAAATCTTTATTTTGGAGATTTTCAATAATTGGTTTATCATATTCATCTATTAAAACTACAATCTTTTTTTTATTCTTTAAATATATTTCTTCAATAAGTTCTGAAAACTTATCAGTAATTAAGTCAGTTTTTTCTAGTGTTATTCCATTTAACTTTGCAGTTCTATTTAAAAACAAATTTAAAGATTCATTTAATATTTCAGGAGTATCATAACTTCTTCCAGAAAAATCCAAATGAATCACTGGAAAATTTTTATCCCAATTCCAATTATCATAAATATAAAGGTCTTTGAATAATTTTTTATTACCTTCAAATAGTTCTTTTAAAGTACTAACTAGCAAGGATTTTCCAAATCGTCGTGGTCGTGATAAAAAGTAAATTTTTCCTTCTGTTGTTAATTTATGTATATATTTAGTTTTATCTATATAAACATAGTTTTCTTCACGTATTTCACTAAATGTTTGTATCCCGATTGGTAATTTTTTCATTATTTACCCTCATTTAACTATAATCATATTTAAATTATATTTGTTTTTAATAGTTTATAATATTTTGTTAAAAGATTATTTTTTAATTCTTAAGTTGCTTTGAATATAATTTTTGTAATTATGTTTATATTTTTTGTAGTAATTTCATGTAAATATGCTTATATTTCTTTGGAAATTATTTATTTTTCTTGTTTTCTTTTTAAATTTTTTTGTTGTGGTTTATTTTCATTTATATTTTTTTTTTTTTTTTTTTTAATTGTATGGTGTTCTCTGAGCTTTTTGTTTTATAGATAAATTTATATAATCCCTAGTTTTATAATATAACATATTATTATATAGAATTATAAAATTTTTTATTATTATAATTTATATAATAAATAATTTATTATATAATGGAGGATTTTTCATGAAAACAAGAAAGATAGTTTCAATACTTGTTATAGCTATAGTGGCTGTGATGATGATTGCAACTGTGATAACAAATGATCAATATGTTGATGCAGCATCTAAAAAAGTTAAAAAGGTGAAAGTCACATATAATGCCAATGGGGGAAAAATTGGCTCAAAAAAGACCATATCAACAAATATCAATAAAGGTACTAAGTTAAAAAAATTTCCAACCACACCTAAAAGAACTGGATATACATTTAAAGGATGGTATACTAAAAAAACTGGTGGAAAGAAAATAACTGTAAATACTAAACCAACCAAGAACGTTATTTTATATGCTCAATGGAAAAAAGGAAGTTCAATTTCTAATGGTGCTTCAAATGGAGTATTAACTGCTGAAGAGAAGAAGTTAGTCGGAACATGGAAAAGTGGGACAATTAGCATGTCTGGCACTTATTATTATAGAAACTACATTTTTAGAGATGATGGAACATTTATGTGGATAGATCAGTATAATAGCAATATAAAATCTGGGAATTATAAGGTATCTGCTGGGAAAATAACTTTCACAAATATTAAATGGAGGTTTTTTTTAGAGGATAGAAATGATTATCCTAATACTGTGGTGGAATATAAGTTTAAAAATGATTCTAGTGGAAATGTATTACTGCAAATTCCAAGCCTTGATTATTCAAATAAAAATTATTTATCTTATGATGGTTATTATGCTAATTATGAAAAAGTAAAATAATCTTTAAAATAGTGTTGTGAGTTAGTTTTTCCTCAAAAAATAAAAAATTAATTATTTATCTAATATTTTTTATAATCTCATAGCATTATATTTTTTTAATTTTAGACACTTTTATTTTAATTCCCAGTTTTCTTGACTAAGTTTTTCACCAAGTTCTTTTAACTTCTCTTTTTGCACTTTATAATCTGGAATTATAGATTCAACTATCTTCCAAAATTTAGGAGAATGGTTGTGTTGTTTTATATGGGCTAATTCATGAACTACAACATAATCGATTGTTTCATCAGCTGCCATTATCAGTTTCCATGAGAAATTAATAGTGTTTTTTCCACTGCAACTTCCCCATCTTGTCTTTGCACTTGTTATTCTCAATCCTTTTGGATTTACATTCATTTCTTTTGAAAAAAAGCTGACCCTTTGCTGAATATATGATTTAGCTATTAATTTATATAATTGAATGACTATTTCTTTAATTTGCTCTTGATTTGCAAAATCTGGAATATAAAATATTCTTTTTTCTTCATCATACTTTGCAGTTTTTCCTTTTAAAGGGAGAATATATGTTTTTTCCCCACGAAGTGAAACATAATCATTAAAATTGAGAGTGAATTCTTTTTTAAGTTTGTATTTTTCTCTAATTTCTTTTGTGTGTTTAGCTATCCATTTTTCTTTTGACTGAATATGTTCATCTATTTTCTTTTTAGATAAATGATTAGGAGCTCTCACTTCTAAACTAGCATCTTCATTTATTTTGATGGAAATTGTCTTTCTTTTGGATTTAATGAGTGTATATTCCCTCATAGTATCAATTAATAGTTATTATTTGATTTTATTTTTTATATATTTTATAAATGTGAATTTAATTATTCATATATTTCATAAGTATTATAATATAGTTATAACATATTATTTTAATAATTATAATAATTTATTATATAAAATTTATAATTAAATATATTTTCTAATTAGATTTTATATTTAAAGAATAATATATAAAAATATTTATAATTAAAGTATATTTTATAATTAGATTTTATATTTAAAGAATAATATATAAAAATATTTATAATTAAAGTATATTTTATATTAAAATATATTATTATAAAAATAATAATTTATTCTAAAAATAATAATTTATTCTAAAAATGAATTTAAAAAGCTATTTGAAGGAATTTAATTGATTGAAGTAGAAAACCTAACTAAACAATTTGATGATTTAACTGCAGTAGATGATATTTCCTTTAATGTTAAAGAAGGTGAAGTTTTTGGTTTTGTTGGACCAAATGGTGCAGGAAAAACCACTACAATGAGAATGCTTTCTTGTCTTATTTCAAGTACTAGTGGAACTGCTAAAGTGGCAGGTTATGATATTAATGATAAATCAGATGCATTAAAGATAAGAAAAATCATCGGGCTTATTCCTGATAATGTAGGTCTTTATAATGAATTAAGTGCTTATAAAAATTTGGATTTTTATGGAAAATTGTATGGAATGACAAATACAAAAAGAGAAGAAAATATAAAATATTTCCTTAAAATGCTAGGAATTTGGGATAAAAAAGATGTTTTAGTTGGAAAATTTTCAAAGGGAATGAAACAAAAGTTAGCAATATCTCGTGCTCTTATTCATGATCCTGAAATATTATTTTTAGATGAACCTACAGCTAACTTAGATCCATCATCTTCAAAAACAGTTCGTGACTTTTTAATGGAATTAAAAAAGGAAGATAAAACAATTTTTTTAAACACTCACAATCTTGAAGAGGTAGAACATATTTGTGATAAGATTGGAATAATGAATACTAAATTGTTAAAAGTATCCACTCAAAAAGAATTAAAAGAATCTGTCTGGGGTAGGAAAACCGTTATACAATTAGAAAAAGTTACTGATGATATTTTATCTAATCTAAATCAGCTTCAATTTGAAAATATGCTTGTTTCTGATGATAAGTTAAGTTTTGATGTTACAAATCCTGAAAAAGAAAATTCATACTTAGTTGAGGCGATTGTTAATGCTGGTGGTCGTATCCAGTATGTTGAAAAGTTAGATCCATCATTAGAAGATACTTATTTAGAATTTTTAAGGGAAAAAACTGAACATTAACTTATGTTATTATAAACATTTTTCGAGTGATATTATGAACATTAAAAAATCATGGATTATTGCAACTAAAGATTTTGAAATATTTAGAAAAAAGAAGCAAATTATAATAACTTTACTTATTTTTCCTTTAATATTAGGGATTGGATTTCCTTTAATACTTAGAACTGTATTTAATGAACCTACAGTTACAGTTGAAGATATTACAACTACAATAAGCATATTTGCCTCAATTTACATAATGTTACCAAGTTTCATACCTCCAACTCTAGCTTCTTACAGTATCGTAGGTGAGAAGGTAGAAAGCACTTTAGAAACACTATTAGCTACTCCAACAACAGACGATGAATTATTATTTGGGAAAATAATTGCTTCATTTATACCTTCTATTTGTATAATCTATTTAAGTTCTTTATTTTTCATGGTTTTAATAAATACCTTTTCATATAGTAAATTAGGTTATCTTTTCTTTCCAAATTGGAATATGAATATTATTTTATTTTTAATAGTTCCATTTATAACATTTTTATCTGTCGAAGTAAATGTTTTAATCTCTTCAAGAAGTAGTGATTTAAGGTCTGCTACTCAACTTGGAGTTCTGAGCATGTTTCCTTTCATTGGACTTTTTATGCTTTTCCAAAGAGAGTTATCAAGTATTAATCCTTTAAATTTATTAGCTATTGCTTTACTTTTACTATTTATCGCTATAGTGTTATTTATTATAATTAGGTCTGTTTTTAATAGAGAGAAAATTCTCACAAAATGCGCTTAATTTTTGATTTTCCATTAAAACTATAAATAGAAAAATATAACTCTAATAGCTATTACTTTTCACAAGCCAGGGTTAATAATTTATATTAAATTTTATAAATTTAATTTTGATTTTAAGATTTATTTCAATTTTAATATTTTATTAATATTTTAAGATTTTATTTTAAGTTTTAGAATCTTTTTATATGTTAAGATTTATTTCAATTTTAATATTTTATTAATATTTTAAGATTTTATTTTAAGTTTTAGAATCTTTTTATATGTTAAGATTTATCATGTGATTATATGGAACAAAAATATAAAGAAATCATTTCTAAAAGTGCATGTACTAAGACTAAGCGTTCTATGCCTTATAAATGGGATTTAAATATTTACAGGGGATGTGAACATCAATGTAAATATTGCTATGCTTTATATTCTCATAAATATCTTGAATCTAATTATCCTGGAAGTATTGATTCTAATGAAGCCAACTCTAACAAATTCTTTAATAACATTTATATAAAAACTAATATTGCCGAAGAACTTGATAAACAGCTATCTAAACCCTCTTGGAAAAATGAAATGATAGCTATTGGCACTGTAACAGATAGCTATCAATCTATTGAAAAGAAATATGAATTAATGAGGGATGTTTTAGAGGTTTTAATTAAACATAAAAATCCAGCTATTATATCTACTAAATCCGATCTTATTTTAAGAGATTTAGACTTGATTAATGAATTATCTAAGGTAAATTTTATCAATATAGCTGTAACTATAACTTCTCTTGACTTTGAAATTCAACAAGCTCTTGAACCAAATGCCCCATTTTCTGAAGATAGATTGAGAATATTAGAAATAGTTAGAAAGCAAACTAATGCATCAACTGGACTGCATTTTATGCCTATAATTCCTTATTTAACTGATAACTATGAACATATAGATTCTATGTTTAAAAGTGCAGAAGAAAGGAACATTCATACTCTATTAGCTGGACCTCTTAATTTATATGGTAAAACAAGAGGGGTTTTTCTTAATTTCATAAAGAATGATTATCCAGAAATCTATCATGATATCTTAGCTATTTATAAAAATGGTAGAGTAGATAGAAATTATAGTAGGGAATTATATAGTAAAATAATAAAAATTAAAAAGAATTATAGTGTGGATATGAATTATATTAAAGTAATTAAAGAAAAATTAGTAGATTATAGAGAAATTGAAAATTCAAAACAATCTATTTTATTTGATTATTGATTTTTTAAAATATATGGTATGCTAAGCCTGATACCACCTTCTAATTATACAATTTAATTAGAAGGTTAGTGATACTAATTGCGAAGATAATTAAGTTCTGTATTAACAGTATTTTTAAATTATCTGACATAGCATCACCCCCTTTATTTTTTATAAAGGAGAAGCTATTTTAGCGTGGAAGCTTCCCCAAAAAATTCAACAGCTCATAGGCTTAGACATACCATAATAATATTTATGAAATTTATAATATTTAAGTATTATTATTTATTAAAAAATTAATAAAAATAGAAAATTTTAAATAATATGAAGTATAATAATAAAATAGTGTGGAAGCAGTGAGATTCATTTTAATGAATCTCCTCCAATTTTTTTTTAAATATTTTTTATTAGTGAAATGTTTTAATATTTTAAATTCTTATTGAAAAATAGAAATTATTGAATATCCTTTTTTTAGAATTTATATAAATAAATATAGTTATAACTCTAAAATTTATTTCACACTACTTAAAAAATTTAATTATTCACTATTCTTCCATTCTTAATCTTTTAACCACGAAATCTTTATCTAATGAAAGAATAAATGAAGCTGCTTTTGGGCCTTGTTTTTGACCTAGAATCATTTTATAAACTGCTTGGAATGCTTTCTGCGGTTTTAAACCGTGGGCATTAAGTATTTCATACATTTCATCATGAAGGCTTTCAGCTGAATTAAACTCTTTTTCCTCTAGTAAATTAGCTAAATCCTCAAGAAATGCTTTTGCCTCATCAGTTAATTCTAATCTTGGGATTTTTTTCATAACTTGGAATTTAACAAATTTAGGTCCATAATTATCTAACCAATTTTTAACATTATTAATTCTTTGATTGAATTGTTCTAATTCTTTATCACTAAGGTCGCCAAATTCTTTATTTTCAAAGCTTTTGCTTAGCTGTGAGTTTTTCTTCAATATTTCAAATATTTTTTCGTTGTTGTTTCCAGCTATTTGATAAGCCACTGTTAAAAATCTATAAGGTGGTCTAAATGGTAATGATTCACCACTATGTATTTGAGCTATTTCATAAATCTTTTTAAACTTTTTACCTTCCTTTTCTGATGGTGCTTCTTCTTCATTAAAGAAAACCTTTTCAACCTTGTCAAATTGGTCCATAAAATCAAGGAAAGCCATGTTTGGTGAGAAATCTTTATGTTTCATTGGTTTACTTCTAAATATAAAGTAATTAAGACTTTCAGGAGGTCCAATTTCTAACCATTGTTCTGGAGAAAAGAAAACACCTTTAGATTTACTCATAGCATCTCCATTTAAAGTAATCCATTCATAAGGCACAGGGTATGGTGCTTTATAATCGAATATTTCTTCTGAAATTACTTTACTAACATCATATGATCCACCACTTGCAGCATGGTCTTTACCAAATGGTTCACAAGTCACTCCAAATATTTTCCATCTAGCTGCCCATTCAACTCTCCAAGTCAGCTTTCCATTTCCTGATGTGATGTTCATAGCGCCATCATATCCGCATTCACACTTGTAAGATATGGTGTCTGTAGCTTCATCAAAATCATAGCTAGTTGTAGTGTTAACTCTCCCACATTCATCACAGATTGGGTTGTAAGGTAGCCAATCATCAGCTAATGGATGTTCTCTGTATTGATTGAAGATTTTTCTAATTTGGGGGGCTTTTTTTAAGGAAATTCTTATGTATTCATCATAAGTCCCATCTTTATACATTTCAAATCCTGATTTAGTAGTAAGTTCTATTCCAAAATCATCTAAAATATTAAGAAGTGGTTTTTCAAAGTGTTCTACAAAAGAAGCACAACACCCATTAGGACAAGGTATATTAGAGTAAGGCATACCAAGATATTTATCATAACTTTCTGGTAAAGGGTGTGGAACTTTTCTAAGAGGGTCATGATCATCAGCTATCCAAATAGTTTCAGATTTTTCTCCTATTTCCCTTAATTGTTTTCCTACTGCATTAGCTATAAATACATCACAGGAATTACCTATATGTATGGAACCTGATATAGATGTCCCACTTGCAATTACATGTTTTTCAACATTCCATTCTTTTAAATCATCAGCTATTCTTTCTATCCAATGCTTCATCATTTCACCAGTAAAATAAGTGTGTAATTTTTATATTTATATTATTTATATAATTATATAATTATAAAATTGTAATTTAATATTAGTATTATTACTATATATTAAATATAATATTATAAAATTTCTTTTATTTATTTTATTTAACTTTATTTAATTTATTTATATAAGTTATAAAATTATTGTATATATTATAAATACATTATTTAATTTATAATAATTTATATTTAAATTAATAATAAAAATAATAAAAAAGAAGAATCTGTTTCTAAATTTAATAATTCTTAGCTATACTTGTATATATTATATAAAAATATAATAAAATTAAAAAATATAAGTAAAATATATAAGTAAAGGCATATGTAAAAATTTTATTAAAAATTTAAGAAAATATTATATAAAAATAATATAATAACTAAAAATTCTATAATTATAGGAAAAATTTATTTATTTATTATAATAATAAAGGTGCTAATATGCATTATAAAAAAGTTAAGGGAATACTATCTAGTAACAATGGAATGAATATATACCGGGGTTGTACAAATGGTTGTATTTATTGTGATTCTAGAAGTAAATGTTATCATATTAACCATGACTTTGAAGATGTAGAAGTTAAAAGTAATGCAGTAGAGTTATTAGAAGAAAAGCTAAAAAATAAAAGAAAAAAATCCATGATAGGAACAGGCTCAATGACAGATCCATATATACATTTAGAAAGTGAAATAGCTAATACACACAAATGCTTAGAAATAATTGAAAAATATGGATTTGGTGTAACAATCATTACTAAATCAAATCTTATTTTAAAAGATTTAGATTTATTAAAAAGAATAAATGAAAAAGCTAAATGTGTTGTACAGATAACTCTTACGACTTTCAATGAAGAATTATGTAAAATAATTGAACCCAATGTTTCCACAACCAAAGAACGCTTTGAAGTATTGAAAATAATGAGAGATAATGGAATACCAACAGTTGTATGGTTATCTCCAATTTTACCTTTTATTAATGATAATGAAGAAAACATTAGGGGTTTACTAAACTATTGTAAAGAAGCAGATGTTTGGGGCATTCTATGTTTTGGAATGGGAATGACCTTAAGAGAAGGTAATAGAGAATATTTTTATAAAAAGCTAGATGAACATTTTCCAGGCCTTAAAGAAAAATATATTGCAAAATATGGAGATAGCTATGTTATAAATAGCCCAAACACTAAAAAATTAATGGGAATATTTCGTGAAGAATGTAGTAAAAACAACATAGTTTATAATACAAAAGAAATATTCGAGTTTATTGGAGAATTACCAGAGAGTGATGTTCAATTGAATTTATTTGACTTTTAGTATTTAAAGTAATAAATATTCTTATTGAAAATAGGTTTTTTTTATTGATATTATTATGTATTTATCGTAAGTTCCATCTCCATACCAGCATGCTCTAGATTTAGGAGTAAGTTCTATCCAGAATTGTCTAAAATATTAAAAAATAGAATTTCAATAAATATTATTTTAAATCATCACCTATAGAATTTCAATAAATATTATTTTAAATCATCACCTATTTTTTCTATATAATAATTTATTATTCCACTATTAAATTAATATGTGCAAATTTAATTATATTATAAAGTTATAATCATCCATGAAAATCTTATTTTATGCAAGAATTATTAAAAATAAAAAGATGATTTAACTTTTTTAATACATTTATGAAAAAGAATAATAATGAGAAAAAATATATTAATATTTGAATTGATAGTGAGGAAAAATAATGACTGCGGAAATTTTAATAATGAATAAAAGTGCAATATCTATGGCTGCTGATAGTGTAGTGACAGTTGGAAATAGAAAAACATATACTGGAGTTAATAAATTATTCATGTTGTCTAATAATCCACCAATGGGTATAATGATATATGGGACTGCAGATTTTATGGAAATGCCAATGGAGTCTTTGATAAAAGAATATAGGAACGAATGTAAAAGACAAAATTATACAACAGTAGCTGAATTTACAGAAAATTTCATAAATTTTTTAAAAGAGTATTCATTTTCGAAATCAAATCCTGAAAAAATATTTAAAGAACAATTGGATGGTTTCAAGAATAATATGCCTGAAGATTTTCTAAATAAGATAACAAATGAAATTGATAATATTTCAACTGCTGAGAATCCTGATTTTGACGATAAATTTTCTAAATTTTTAAATTCTAAAGAATTTAAAGAACATAATCTTTTTTTCGATGAAATAGTTAAAGATAAATTTAATGTTCCAGATAATAAAAAGAAGATAATAACAAAAATCTTACAAAAAGTATTCATTAGTAATTTATTCATGGCGAGTACGGGCATTGTCATAGCAGGATTTAATAAAGATGATATATATCCTTCTTTTTCTGCAAATAATATTTTAACTATTGTCAAAGATGAATTATGGTATGATGAATCATCAAAAGAAGAAAATTATAAATATCCAATTATCCAAGCATTTGCTCAAACAGATGTAGTTAATACATTTTTGATGGGTGTTGATATTGATATTGTAAATAATATTGGGTATTTTTTTGAAAAAACCATTAATGATTACCCTGATAAAATTTTAGAAGCTATTGAGCAAAACAGAAAAATTAATGGAAAACCATTGAATAACCTTAAAAAAGAGATTTGTTTGATTAGTAAAAGTAATAATGAAATTTTAGAAGATTATAAAAAATTAATTGAAGAATTAATAAAAACTTCTACTAATCCTCTTCTTAAGTCTGTAGGAAGTTTACCAAAAGAAGAGTTAAGTAACATGGCAGAATCTCTTATACATATTACTTCGTTAAAAAGAAAAGTTGAAGAGGGTCTTGAAACTGTTGGTGGAGATATTGATGTCGCACTTATATCTAAAGGTGATGGGTTTATATGGACTAAAAGAAAACATTATTTTGATTCTAAACTAAACTATCAATTTTTTAATAAGAGGATTTAACAACATATTTAAATAATTTGAAATATAACATATTATATAGTTAATTTTATAAGTGGAGGATTGTAAAATGAACTCTTATTATAACATATCATTGAGAAAAAAAGATGAAAAAGAAAAGTCTAGGGGTTATCTTGCCGCTGAAAAAGCTTTAGAAAAATTTCAATTAAAAGCTTTAGAGGCTTTGAAAGAAGCTAAAATTTAGTGGATTTCAGATACAATTTAATCATTAGGTTTGTTTTTTATTATTTCTATTTTATTATTTTCATTTTATTATTTTTTATTATATTATTAAGATAATTCCATATTTTCATTACTAATAAACCCATATAATTTCTTGTTAATTATTACTAAGAATTATATGAATCAATTTTTTTCTAATAATTCAAATAAATAACCATCTTTTTCACATTATTTAATTGGTTTGAAGGAAAATATTCTAATAAAAAAATAATTTCTGTGATGAAGATTAAACTTCATCAAAGAAATCTGGCTCAGCTTGATAGAACTCATGAGTTCACTAAGATTTTTATATTATAAAAATTATAATATTAAAATAGTAATTAGAATTATATTTACCATATAATTATTAATTTAATAACTGAATTGCTTATTAATATTACTTGAAAATTATATAAAGTAAATTTATCATTATAACTGATATTAAATACTAAAATTTGAATAAGACAACCTGATACATTTGTAAAAAAATTGGTGAATAAATGGCAGAACCTTTTAAAAATATTTTCAATGATGAGTTTTTCAATGGATTTATGAAAGCTCTAAAACATATAATTGATGATTTTGATGAAAATTCCTTTTTATCTCAAATTATAGATGATGAATGGGAAAACATGGGAATAATGCAACGAGGGAGACATATCTCGACAATACTGAAAAATTTTTTGCCAATAGATTATGAAAGTGCAATAGCTAAAATTCTTGAATTAATAAATCATATAAAAGAGACTCAATATTGGGTATCGGTCAAAGATACAAACTTTGGTTTATCACTGGAATACGCATTTTTAGGGGTTTTTGTAGAACAATATGGATTAGATGATTATAAGGTATCAGTTGAAGCATTAGAAGAAATCACTCAATTTACAAGTTGTGAAGGGCCTGTTCGCCCTTTTATAATAAAATATCCAAATGAAATGATGGAACAAATGTTAGTTTGGTCTAAGCATGAGAATTGGGCTGTGAGAAGAGTTTCATCAGAAGGTTGTCGTCCAAGACTTCCTTGGCACATGGCTTTACCAAAATTAAAAGAAAATCCCTTCCCGATTATTCCAATTTTAGAAAATCTTAAAAATGACGAATCGGAATCTGTAAGAAAAAGTGTTGCAAATAATTTAAATGATATAGCAAAAGATAATCCTGATATAATTATTGATTTGGTGAGAAAATGGCAAGGTAAATCAAAAAATACAGATTGGATTATTAAACATGGATCTAGAACACTTTTAAAGCAGGGTAATAGTGATGTGATGGAAATATTCGGCTTTGGTTCTATAAAAAACATCAATATTGAAGATTTTCATATTTCAACGCCAAAAGTTAAGATTGGCGAGGCTTTGGAATTTAATTTTAAACTATTGAATAACAATAAGCAAAAAAATAAAATAAGGCTTGAATATGGAATTTATTACCAAAAAGCCAATGGGAAATTATCAAAGAAAGTCTATAAAATTAGTGAAAAAGAATATAAGGAAAATTCGATAACACAAATTAATAGAAAACAATCGTTTCGTGTGATAACAACAAGGAAATTCCATATTGGACTTCACCAAGTTTCTATAATAATTAATGGAAATGAGTTTGAAAAATATGATTTTGAACTGACTGAATAAACAATCTCATTAAACTTATTGATTCATTATTTGATTATAGTTTTTAATGATTCTAATGGTCAATTAGTTTTATAATTTGTTACATATTGAATTATGATTATATATTTAGCTAAATTTTTCTTCGAAACTCCTCTAAATATAATTTAATATAATCTAATTATTGAATGTCTATTTCTGTATTATGCTAATGGTTTTTACAATTTGATATAGTTTACTCACAAGGAATTATATTTTTAATAAATGTCCAAATTTTTGCTATTTTATATATTTATTTTAAAAAGAATTTGATAAAAAAATTATAAAAAACTTAACCAAACAAATAGAGTTTAATTATTGAAATATAAAATAAATAAACTTCAATTGATTTTTTAAATAAAAAATAATAATAAAAAAATAAATAAAATCTCCTAAGTGGAGATTATACTTCATCAAAGAAATCTGGTTCAGCTTGATCTAACCATTCATTAACTATTTTTACTGCACAGTAGTTTCCACACATTGTACAAGTGTCTGGATCTTCTGGAGGTCTATTCTCACGTATAGCTCTTGCATCAGCTGGACAAATAGCTAATTCGTATTGTGCTTCCCAATCAAGTTTCTTTCTTGCATTAGCCATAGCTAAGTCTCGCTCTCCATTGTGAACTCCTTTAGCCATATCTCCTACATATGCACCAATTCTTGTTGATATAACTCCTGCTTTAACATCTTCTGGACCTGGAAGGGCTAAGTGCTCTGCTGGAGTAACATAACAAATGAAGTTTGCACCAGCTTTAGCTGAGGCAGCTGCTCCAATTGAAGAAACTATATGGTCATAACCTGGGGCTATATCACATACAATAGGTCCTAACATATAAAAAGGGGCATACCCACACATTTTCTTTTGTATAGTTACATTAGCTGGAATTTCATTAATTGGAATATGTCCTGGGCCTTCTATCATAGATTGAACACCTACTTCACGACATCTGTCTACTAATTCTCCGAGAATAATTAACTCTTGAACCTGAGCTCTATCTGTTGAATCAGCTATTGCCCCTGCTCTCATTGCATTAGCTAGAGAGAGAACAACATCATGTTCTTTTGCTATTTCTAGAATATAATCAAAGTTTTTAAATAATGGGTTTTCTCTTTCGTTTTCCACAATCCACGCTGATATGAAAGCTCCTCCACGAGAAACAAGGCCTCCTTCTCTTCCTTGACGTTTGAGGCGGGCAAGAGTTTCAATGTTAACACTAGAATGAATAGCCATAAAGTCAATACCATCTTTAGCTTGTTTTTCTATTGTTTTAAACATTATATCTTCATCCATATCAATAGCTGAACCTGTTTTTCGTATTGTTTCAATAGCTGCTTGATATATTGGCACACTTCCAACTGGAATATCAGAGAGCTTTAAGATTCTTCTTCTAATTTCATCAAGGTCTCCACCAATACTTAACTCCATTAAACTATCAGCTGAATTTTCAATAGCTATTTGTGCTTTCTTTTCTTCTTCATCAAAATCGATGATATCTGTTGAAGTTCCAATTGTAGCATTCACCTTTGTTCTAAGACCTTCTCCAATGCCACATGGGGTTAAGGTTCTGTTAACGTTTGTTGGTATTACTATTCTACCAACAGACACTGAATTTCTTATAAAATCTTCTGAAACTCCTTCATTTTTAGCTACTGCTTTCATCTGCTCTGTTATTATTCCTTTTTTTGCATCTTCCATCTGTGTCATATTAAATCACATTTTTAAATTATTTTTTTAAATAATTTATTTTTAATAAATTCATTTTTTTGAATTTTATTTCAATTAATTTTAGTTTTTTCAAGTTTAATTGAATTTTATTTCAATTGATATTTAGTTTTTTCAAGTTTAATTGAATTTAAATTAATTTTACTTGAATGTAATCTAATATTAATATATTTATAGTTTATAAAGGCATCTATTTTATTTGAAAATTAGAGAATTTCTATAAGTATGAAAAAATTTATTAATAAGAATAAACAGAATATTATTAATTATTATTTTTTTATAAAATTGTAATATAAATAATATAATAATTAACTTAAATGTATTAACTTCTAATTGCTTTAAAATTAGTTATGAAAAAATAATTTACATAAAATTGATTTAATTAAAAAAATAATAGGTCCATTGCCCAATAGACACTTTTACTCATTTAAGAGCGCGGCCGTCATGGACGGCTCAGATCTATGGGGACTTACTCTGAACTTAAATATAATATGTATTTATTAATATTTAAATATTTTGATAATTCTTAGTATCCTTTTTATTATATCAATATTAAACTAGCATTTAAAAAAATTTAATAATATACATTAGGTATTTAGGAAATGTATAAAGAATATTTATTTTTAGATGAAAGTGGTAATCTTGGACTTAGTAATACAAAATTCTTCATAATATCTATTTTAAGATTATATTCGAGTAAGGAATGTTTAAAAATTAAAAATTTAAGAAATAATGTTTTAAAGAAAAAATTTAAAAAAGAATTAGCTAGTCACAATGAAATTAAGTTTAGATTAATGTCTGATGAGTTTAAAATAGCTGTATTGAATGATATTAATAAATTTAATATAAAATTATTTTCAATTGTAATGGATAAAACACACCCTTCAAATAAACTCTTATTGAAAGAAACAAATAAAAATAAAATTTATATTGATATAACTATAGAATTGTTAAGACAAATTGACTTAAATTCAACTTATACTTTAAGGTTGGATAAATTTTTACCAAGAAATTTTATAGAAGATTTTAATAATAAATTTTTCAAATCTAAAGAAATTAATACTAATGGATGTGCTGTTTTTCACAGCAATTCAGCTAAATATTTAGGTATTCAATTTGCTAATTTGATAGCTGGAAGTTGTTTTCAATCATTTGAAAGAAATAATCATATTTTCTTTAATATTATCAAAAACAAACATACAATTTTTTATTATAAAAAAAGTAAAATATGACATAGTATCATATCGATATATTTAAATATGTGGATTTAAATATATTATTATATATTACTATAAAAAATTAAATATAATTTTAAAATTAGATTAAATAAGTATAAATAAATATTTAATGGATGTTTAAAAATGGATTTAAAAGATTGTGTAAACTTTGCAAATGAAAATCCTGTAGCATGGTTAGCTACTTGTGAAAATGGACAAGCTCATGTAAGAGCAATGGCAATGTGGTATGCTGATGAAACTGGTTTTTATCTTCAATCAGGAACCATAAAAGAGTTAGTTGGACAAATTAAAAATAATCCTAAAATAGAGATAGCTTTTTATAAAGAAGATGAAGCTACAGGCACTATGCTCCGCGTCGAAGGTGAAGCTGAAATTTTAGAGGATGCTGCAGTTAAAGAAAAATGTTTTAAAGATAGGCCATTTTTAAAAGAAATCGGATTAACTAATGATGATCTATTTATATTCAGAATTGGACATGGAAAAGCACATTTTTGGAATATGGCTACAAATTTAAATCCAAAAGAGTTTATTGAATTTTAATGGTTAATTTATTATAATTTAATTATTTTAATTATAATATTTTTTTATAATTTTATATGATTTAATTATTTTAATTATAATATTTTTTTATAATTTTATATGATTTAATTATTTTAATTATAATATTTTTTTATAATTTTATATGATTTAATTATTTTAATTATAATATTTTTTTATAATTT
>Ga0082212_10001155_pt1 | contig 38818 bp, 14 predicted proteins | sample TergutNt197P3_FD_71548 | JGI IMG/M metagenome (GOLD analysis project Ga0082212, IMG submission 71548) | Neocapritermes taracua P3 segment gut microbial communities from Petit-Saut dam, French Guiana - Nt197 P3 | ecosystem: Host-associated > Arthropoda: Insects > Digestive system > Gut ...
TTCCGGCGTATTCTTGCGATTCGGCGGCGGATTTGATCAAATCCATTCCATCACGCAGCCATTGAATGGCCGCCCCCGCGACGAAAACGCTGCCTTCAAGCGCATAAACCGGAGCTGCATCTTGCGTTTCGAGCGTATACGTCGGAGCTGCATCTTGCGTTTCAAGCGCATACGCTGGAGCTGCCGCTTGCGCTTCGAGCGTTTTGCGCGTATCAGCCGGAGCTGTCTCTTTCCTGGCAACCGTCGCCGCCATCGTGGTAATCAGCCCATGCCGCGATGAAATCGCTTCACTTCCGGTATTCATCAATAAAAAGCAGCCGGTACCATACGTATTTTTGACCGCCCCTTTTTCAAAACAGCATTGCCCGAACAAAGCCGCCTGCTGGTCACCGGCGATCCCGGCGATCGGAATTTCCCCGCCAAAGACCGCTGCATCGGTATCCCCAAAATGATAACCCGACGGATATACCGCCGGTAAAATAGCGGCGGGAATATGTAAAGCATCCAAAAGCTTTTCATCCCAGCATAATTTATGGATATCGAACAGCATCGTCCGCGAAGCGTTCGTCCAATCCGTGACATGGCATTTTCCCGCTGTCAGCTTCCAGACCAGCCACGTGTCAACCGTTCCGAACATCAGTTCCCCTGCCTCGGCACGGTCACGCGCTCCCGGAACATGGTCGAGCAGCCAGGCGATTTTCGTTGCGCTAAAATAAGCGTCCGGAATCAGGCCGGTATGGGTGCGGATATAATCAGTCAAACCAAGAGCCTTTAGTTCCTCCACTTTATCAGCAGTGCGGCGGCATTGCCAGACGATGGCATGATGGATCGGTTCGCCGGTGAATTTATCCCAGATAATCGTCGTCTCCCGCTGATTCGTAATGCCGATCGCCTTAATATCGGCGGCAGCCAGCCCGGCCTCCGCCATCACCTCGGTCGCAACCGCAAGCTGTGACGACCAGATTTCCCGCGGATTTTGCTCAACCCAGCCGGGCTTGGGATAAATCTGGGTAAACTCTTTCTGGTTAATGCCTTTCATCGCGCCAGTTTGGTCGAAAATGATGCCGCGCGAGCTGGTCGTGCCTTGGTCCAAAGCAAGGATATATTTACTCATTGTTAGCCTCCTCGAAAATCCTCTTTATTATATCACAGAATGATGGCCTTTGTTTAAAAAATGTGTGGCATGACCAGCGCAAATATGGTATACTTTCAATAAGGACGGTGAAAAATGAAATTTGAGTGGGACCCAACCAAAAAAGATAGGTGCTGAAGAATGAAAACAGAATATAGCTTAAAAGATTTCAAGGGGGTAATGATGAATCCTTTTTATGACAAGCTTATAACAGAGGTTGTTGTTCCTTTGCAAAAAGAAGTGTATCAAATTTTTCTAGACATCGCAGAGCAAAACGGAGAAGAACCTGAAAAGGTTATGCGCCGTTGTTTAGCTGATTAGCAAATAAGTTGCAAGAATCCGAATGAGAATCCATCTCACTCCATCTTCAATTTTTTAGCCCAATGAGGCCAATATCATCATTTTCGTGATTATTCGTTTTTAACCACAAAAAAATTATATAATAAGGGATGCTGATAAACCCGATGCGGCATTCCGCGCCCCAACGCGGAATCTTTTCCGATTTACGAATCGAAAATGGGTTCATCAATGCACAAAAAAATAAAGGAGCGAGAAGATTTATGAACAAAAAATTTCGTAAAGTCATGGCTTTACTGCTGACCTTTTGCCTGGCGCTTTCGCTGATGCCCGGACGGGCGCTGGCGGAGGACGGCCCGATGAAGGTTACGTTCGTTTCGGACGAACACGAACATATCCACGATGAGGATTGCGGTCATGAGATACTGGCCGCCCACACCGATTTAATGGACTTCGGCCACGAGCATAGCGAGGATTGCGGCCATTTACACAATGAGGACTTCGGTCACGTACACGGTGCGGACGGCCACGAACATGGCCAAGCGGCGGTTGCCCCATTACTGGCCTTTACAGCCTTTGCGGCGAACGAATGCTTTCCCGCTTGCGATTGGTGTGACGGCACCGGCTTGATCGATGACCCCATTACCTGCGGTGTCGGATATTGGTGCAGTGCGGATTGCTTCGACATAAGCCCTTGTGCGGTCCTGTATGATACCGGCGACACCTGTCCATATCAAGCCAGCTACCAAAACAGTCTTGGTTGCGATAACTACGAATGCTGGTGTACCGATTGTGATTGTAAGCAATTGTCAGGAAGCTGCGATTGTGTTTATGAATGTGGTCATGGCGGCATTAAATGCGAATTTTGCAATACCTGCCTGGATTGTCACAAAGCATCTGAACCAAGCGCCGAGTTCTGCGATGACTGCGGTGTTTGCTATGGCGATTACTGGGATTGTCGCTGTGGCAATAATGCAGCGATTACCTACATTCCGTATGACCAGCTCGACTACCGGGAAGTCATCGTTGGCGGAGCTTCTGTCAGTGGTACATTGGTGCCGGTGGATTTCGTACATGCGGGGGGCATTGATAAAATAACCGGAGCCGGCCTCAGTTTCACGGCGGAGCAAGATAAAGCATATCAAATTATAGTTGATTTTGAATCCGAAACAGAAGTCGATATGGATCTTTATGTTGATATTTTAAATAGAATCCTGACCGGAGTCTGGGATGACGATTATATTAAGTATTCCGGTGATTATTTTAGCAATACCCCGGCAGCAACGATGCGCAACTCATTTACTGCTGCGGCAGACGGTCAGTATAATATTTTGCTGACTGACTATCATAGAAATCGCTTGAATTATAGCATCACGATTCAGGAAATAGCCCTATACACCGATCTCGACTACCAGGAAATCACTGTTGACGGCCCTATCGTTAAGGGAACATTAACGCCGGTGGTGATCCCATGGTCGTGGGGCGATCATTTTGTTAGCGGCGCCGGCCTCAGTTTCTACGCGGAAGAAGATGAAACATATCAAATTATAGTTCAGCTTCAGTTTGATACGGAAGTCTATATGGGCATTTCTTGCAACATTTTAAACGGAACGCTGACCGGTGATCCGGATGATGATTTTTCGATTTATTTTGATCATGATGAAGACAATGTAAAGGAAATAATGGTAAGCGGTTTATTTACAGCCAGCGAAACCGGTTTGTTCAATATTTTGCTGCAAAACTGGGAATCCATGCCGTTCAATTATACCGTCAGCGTTAAACAGCTTAAAGAATCTCCGCTTGCTTTTGCGGAAATCGAAATTCCTTATCTTAACGAAAGGATTAATTTTTCACCGGCAGCAGGCGCAAATTTAGGCTTTATTTACTGGTATGGAAAGTTCGAATATTTGCATGGCTTCTCTTTTACGCTGGATGCACCGGCAATACTTTATTTTTACGGAAATAATGAAGATTTAGAATGGGGTCCCAATTTATATATCAATGATGCGCCTTTTGAATTATCCGACAGCAGTTACGACGTATATTTTATTGATGACATTGGCCTAGAAATATATCTTGATGAAGGCACATACTATCTTGCGATCGGTGACGACGGATATTTTACATATGGGCGTTACTATGCAACCTACCTGTCCATTTCCGCCGACCCTGCGCCGCCGGATGTAGAAATGCCTATTGCGATTTGCTCTGTCCATATTCCGGGTGCGGCGGCGACTTGCATCAGTGTCCAGCTTTGCACATTATGCGGTGAGGTACTGGAAGCAAGCGGCGGCCATACGGTAAATAATACGGTCAACTGCTCGCTTTGTACCGACTGCGGAGAAACGGGCATTGTAAGGTCTTGTACGACACCGGCTTGCGCTTACCACGCTTGCGACATACTCACCATGACCGCCCCGGCGGGCGCTGTGATTGCCTATCCAAACATCACGACCGCTGTGGTCAACGGCGTGTTAAGCCAAGCCATCACGTTCACGGTAAGCCCCAATGCGTCATGGGAACTGCACCGCAACGCCGCAGCCACGGACAAAATAAACGGAAACGCAATAGCCCTCAATCGCGGCACGAATGAAGTATGGATCAAGATCATTGCCGAGGACGCCACAACATTCAAGATTTATAAAGTAACCATCGTGCGCGAAGATCCGATCATGGCGGCGGCTATTTCCGGCGTTACCATACCTGTCGCCGGTGAAACCCCGGCAGATACGGCTCTGCCGCTGCCGCTGCCCGATGTGCCATCGCAGTACACGGGTACGGTGACATGGAATCACGGCACGGGAGTCTTCGGCTACAACACCGCCTACACCGCGACCATTACCCTGACACCGCTGACAGGCTGGACGCTGACAGGCGTACCGGCTGACTTCTTCACCGTCGCGGGAGCGACCAGCGTTACCCATACGGCGGGAAGCAACGTAATCACGGCAGTATTCCCGAAAACGGAGCTTGAACCGCTTGGCGGCACGGCGAGCATCAGCGGAACGAACGCCATCGGGCAGACGCTGACGGCGCAAACAGGCTCGATAACAGGCGGTACAGGTATTTTCATCTATCAATGGCAAGCGAACGGGACGAATATAGACGGCGCGACTTCATCCACCTACACGCTCACGGGCGCGGAAGCGGGCAAGACAATCTCTTGCGTTATCACCCGCGAGCAAGCGGCCGATGCAGTAACCGCAACGCTCGGCGGCGGTGTCGTACCGTATAATATAGCGGTAACGAACAGCGGGAACGTGGCCGGTGATACCATCGTAACCCTTGCGGCAGCAACCGGGCGCACCGGTGATATAATAGCCCTCCATTATGTTTTAGGCGACGGCAGCGGCACGGTCAACAACCGCCTCCGCTTCACCGGCGGCACCGGGCTTACCGACGTCTTGGCGGCCGGGGATAGTTCGACCCAGAATTATACCGTCAACGCGAGTGATGCGGTAAACGGCGTAATAACGATCGCGGCGACATTCCAGCATACGAACCTTTCATTGCAGACCCTCACTTTCGCGCAGAGCCATCTTGATAAAACCTTCGGCGATACTGACTTCACCCAAGCCGTAACCGGCGCCGAGGGTACCGGCGCGATCACCTACACCACCAGCAACCCGGCTGTCGCGACGGTGACTAATGCCGGGGCCGTGACCATCACCGGCGTTGGTGATGCCATCATCACCGCCGCCATCGCCGCGTGTGATATCTACGAAGCGGATCAGGCGAGCTACACCCTGACCGTGGCCAAGGGAACGCAAAACGCGCCGACAGGCATAAGCGCAACCAATGAAACCACCGCCGACGCGAACGACGGCACGATTACCGGCGTCACAACGGCAATGGAATATAAATTAAGCACAGACGCAGATTATACGGCTGTTACGGCCAGCCCGATTATGGGGCTTGCCCCGGGAACCTACAACGTGCGTTTCGCCCAGACGGCGAACTTTAACGCCGGCGCGGACACGAACGTAACTATTAATGCCTATGTCACTGCCGAACCACCGCCGCCGGAACCATCATCGCCGCCGACACAACAGCCATCTACACCGCCAACGGCCCCGGCACCACCGCCAGCCACAGCCCCGGCACCGCCTTCAGCTAACTATGGCGATACGCCAGGAGCCGCCGCCCTGTGGACGAAAGTAAATAACGACTTGCATAAAGACCTGGATATCATCGCCGCAGGGAATCCGGCTTCCGCAACCGCTTCCGGAAATGGAGCGGGAAATACCACCGTAAACGCATCAGGCAGTGGTTTTGATATGGTCGTAAATGCGGGAAAAGACATTGTTGTCCCCGCGCAGATTTTTGATACCTTACAGGGAACGATCGGTTCGGTTATGCTTCGCACCGGCATCGGCGTAACCTTCAGCATCAGCGGCGGAAACATTCCGGCCGGTTTCGGCCAAGCTAAGATTGACCTCTCCGTCCGTGCGGACGGCAAGGTAAATGCCCCGGCGGAAAAAGTCGCGGAAATCCTGGTCGGCACGCTTGCTAATATCCAGGTCCCGATGAAAAGCCGTGATGACTTCGGCATGAGTATCGGCCAGCATTACAGTGTCGGCGCCGAAAACGCCGGAAGCTTCGCCAACCTCTATCGCTTTAATGAAAGCACCGGCATCTTCGAATATCTCGGCAGTGCCGTAATTAATGAAAGAGGCCAAGCGATGTTCGGCATTACCGGCGGCGCGGATTATGTGTTGACCGTGTCGGTCAACAGGCCGACTTTACCCATCGTGCCGACACGGGCCGGAACCGGCAGCAATTATCAGACCGTTGTCCGCGGTGATACCTTATCGCGGATTGCCTTACGAAATGGAATGAGCCTTTCGCAGTTGCTGGCACTCAATCCCGAAATCACCAATCCCGGACGCATCCGGATCGGGCAGCTCATCAGAGTAAGATAAAATAGCGTCGCCCGGCGGCGCATTAAGAGAATTGCTATACACAAAAAGAGCCGGGGCTTCACTTCTGCACCCGGCTCTTTTTATTGCCGTTCAACTCGGACTTTCGGAGCTTGCCAAATGTAACGCAAATAAATTCTTTTCAATCAACGCAATCGTCACATCCGCTATTTCCGGGTCAAACTGATTCCCCTTGCATGACTGAAACTCGGCCAGAATGGTTTCTTTCGGAAGCGCTTTGCGGTAGGAACGGTCGCTGGACATCGCGTCATACGTATCGGCGGCGGCGATAATGCGTGCTTCCAATGAAATATCAGCACCGGAAATACCCGCCGAATAACCTTTTCCATCCCAGCGTTCGTGGTGTTCCGCCGCGCCTTTAGTCAGATTATGAATCGCCGTGATTTCTTTCAAAATCTCCTGCCCGATATTGGAATGTTCTTTCATGATGCTGTATTCCTCATCGGTGAGCGAAGCCGGTTTGTTAATGATTTCATTGGGGATTCCGATTTTGCCAACATCATGCAGTAAGCCGATATAATAAAGATTTTCAATAAAATCCGCATCCATGCCCATTGCCTTAGCGATATCCACCGAATAGGATGCTACCCGCACGGAATGGCCGCTTGTATAAGAATCCTTCGCATCGATGGCGGTAGCGATTGCACCCAGCGCTTGCGAAATGATGGTGCGGTATTCCTGTTGTTTTTCATAAAGCCTGCGGGTCCGGTATTTCACCGTTGCGTAAAAAATCAGCGAAGCGAAAGCCACGATTAAAACCCCCAGCGCAATTTGCACGGAAAGATGTTCAAAAAGCTGTAATTCCTTTTGCAAATGGACCTCGATTCTGTTACCGACATTCCCCGCCGAGTCCTCCGTCCAGACTTGCAGGGTATAATGCCCGCCTTTCAGGTTGGTATATGATATATCAAAATTTTCGGACGGATGAAGCCTTACCGCCTCTTTGTCCTGTCCGGCAAGCATATAATGGAGTGCCGCATCGCCAATCAGCCCAAACGATAAAAACGACAACTCAGCCGTCAAACGGAAGGCATTATGCGGAATGGTAATGCCTTGCCCGAAATTCATATGCTCGGTTCCGTCCACATCGATTCTGGCGACACCGGCAAAGGGTATCACCGGCATGATTTGCTGTTCCATCCGATATAAGCTCACCCCTTTTTCGGTGCAGAAATAAAGGTCACCGTCAGGCGTAATCCGATTCCAGGCATTGGCATTTATCAGCGCGGCCAGGCCGGATGCCCTGTCGATCATATGATAGGTATAAGGCGAATCCGGCTGAATCAATGACGCAGCGTTCGTGCGGATAATCGCCCCGGAAGTCAGTAAAACCAAATCATCTTCGTACTGCATGATGTCAAGAAAGGTATAGGGCGGCACTTTCTCGATGCCCTGCACCCGGCCATCGCCGCCGATATAACATAAACCGGGCGAAGCGGCGACCCACACGCCGCCGTCCGGATCGGCGAGCATACGAAGTACCACCCCACCGGTCAAACCATCCTTTTCCTGATAGCGTACCGTCCCATTTTTGCTGACCGCGTACACACCATTGCCGTCCGTTCCGATATACAGCGCATCGTTCGCGTATACCATCGAAAGCACCATGATATCAGGCAAATCAATAACCGCGTCGGTTTCCAGCGCCTCATTCGCCGTTATCACCTCATCACCCCGGATAAAACTCAGGCCACCGGCAGTACCAACGGCGATTACACCGTTCGGCAGCTCCTTAATAAGCCGCGTTCTTTCGCTGATCAAACCATTATCGGGCGACCAGCTTTTATAGTCGCCGGTTGACGGCGTATAACGAATGACGCCCATGTCCGAATACGTGCAAATCCATATATTTCCCTTGCTGTCGCTGAAAATCCCCCGCACCCGCGTTTCGATCAGGTCGGTAAAATCGGTATTGATGCTCTCCCCGGACGCATCCAGTATCAAAAGCCCGTCGTTCGTGCCGACATACATATTGCCGTCCCAAAAAACGACCGCATTTACCGCGCCGGTATCGATATCCATCATGGCGTTTATGTTCGTGAAAGCGCTGACCGCCAACTGCGTAATCCCGCCCTTTGTCCCGGTAATCCAATAATTATTTTGGTAATCCTCGCAAATATCGCTGTAAAAACCTGCTCCGCTGGGGTCGCCTACATGATGAAACTGTTCCCCGGCATCAATAAAGCCAAGGCCGTTTTCCGCCGGCAGCCAAATATAGCCGTTCGAGTCCTGATAAATCGTATTAATATTGTTTAGCTGGGTTGTTACCATATCCGCACGAGTGAATTTCCCGCCATCTAATTGAAAAATCAATATTTCGCCGTTCCTTGTTCCGGCGATTACCCTGCCCCCCGAAACATTCTTAACCGCAAGCACGGGCGACTCAAAAGGATATTGTATCGTCTGGCCGTCTTTCGTATGCACAAAAAGTTCACCGCTGTTAAGTACCGCGTATATGTTATTATCCGTATCCGCGCAGAGTGATACCACGGCTTGGCGAATGGAAGTATCAAGGGCTAACGTGGTAATATTATGATCATGATCAATGGAAAAAATCCCCTCCATCGTTCCGCCATAAATCAATCCGTCCGCTCCCTCCGTAATCGTGCGGATCGTATTCGACGGTACGCCGTTGGAACGGTCGTATGCCGTGAAAACCCCATCTTTGAAAGAAACGATTCCCTTATCGTTCGTCCCGATCCAAAGAACGCCGGCGGAATCTTCGAAAAGCGTGCGAATATTTGAGCTGCCGAACCCATGCGGTGAAACCGCGTCCCACACCGTAAACTTCGTGCCATCATAACGGTAGAGGCCGTTATACCCGCCGAACCACAGATACCCATCCCGCGTTTGCAAAACGGCGTTTGATTCATCGCTCGGAAAGTTATTATAGCTCATATTATAGAAGTTCGCCGCATAGTTCGCCAAAAAACGACCCGCGTAACCATCGTGGCCGCCGTCCTGTGCGTAAACCGCCAGTGCCCTGAACATGAAAAATAACAGTGCTGAGATTAGAATTACCGATTTTCTTAGTGATTTCATTATTTTACCCTTTATTATCCTCGTTATTCGAAGCGTCCTGAATCGTCATTGCGAGGAACAACCATTACAAGCAATGACGCGCAATCCAGTATTCGCTTACTGGATTGCGCAGTGACGACTTATTTCATTATTATATAATTTTTTCAGGCAAAAAACGAATAATCACCAAAATGATGATATTGGTTTAGCTCATTCCTTTTCGAAGCAATACCCTTCTCCATACACATTCCTGACGGTGTACCCGCTCCCTTCAATCTTGCTTCGCAGCCGGTACACCGCATTTCTTAATGAACTGGGGTTTTCATTCATCGTTGTTCCCCATACCATTTCGTATAGCTCGCCCGCAAAAAATTCCTTGCTTTCGTTCTGGACTAGGACGAGCAACAACGCGTACTCTTTTTTGCTTAACAATAAATCAGCACCGTTTAAAAACGCCGCCCCCAAATTGATTTTTAGCGTCAAAGCACCCTTCGTTATCGTATCGGGAATGTCGTTTCGTTTATCTAGTTCCCAGCGCAAAGCAGCTTCGACCCTAGCGCAAAACTCATCGATTTTGTACGGCTTGGTGATATAGTCGTTACCGCCCGCACGAAGCCCTTGAATTCGCTCCTCATCACTGCTTTTGCCGGTTAAAAACAAGGCAGGAATTTTTCGTTCCTTACGCAGCTCAGGCAAAAATGCAATACCATCGCCGTCCGGCAGCATGATATCAAGCACCGCAATATCCGGCTTTTCACTTTTAAGCCACTTCCGCGCTTCGCCGAGGGTTGCGGCGCACAGCACTGTAAGCCCGCAAGACTCCAAAATGCGCCGGTTCGCGTCCAATATATTCGGATCATCCTCAACAAGTAAAATAACACCTGTTATGTTTCTATCATTCATACGCTTATTCTCCATGCCGCACCTTCTTGCGACTCAGACAGCAAAGCAAAGGCACTATGCCCAAGGCAACCTCCGAAAACCTAGTTTCACACGATTTGAGCTGGCAAGCTGAATTTTACCTCCGTGCCTTTGCCCATTTCACTTTCGATATTTATTTTTCCCCCGTGCGCTTCGATAATCTCTTTGCAGAACGCAAGCCCAAGCCCCGTTGTTTGATTGATGCTGCCTTGCTCGCTGCTGAAACCGCGCTCGAAAATCTGCTTGATATGCTCCGGCGTGATTCCGCTGCCCGTGTCCGCAACCGTAATCTCGATCGCGCCGCTTTCCGTTATATGCTTTCCGCTTACCGTAATACTCCCATTCTCGGTATGCCTTACCGCGTTGTCAAATATATTCCACAATACCCGCGTCAGTTCATTGGGCGAACCCCAGCAATCCGGCAGACTGTCAGGCAATAATAGGTTGATTGATATGCCCCGGCTTTTTGCCAGCGGCGTAAGCAGATGGGCAAGCTGTGAAGCCATCGCTTTTATGTCAACCGCCGTTTTTGCCTCAATGCTATTATTTTTTTTGAACACGTCTAAAACGCTTCCCGCCAATCCCGCAAGGCGCAATGCTTCGTTGCTGATGGTATTTAAGTCTGAAATCGTCTGTTCGGTAATTTTGCCGCCGTTCATTTCCTTAACGGCAAGCTCCGCGTAAACCGACATAACCGTAAGCGGTGTCCTCATTTCGTGCGACACCGTTTGCATCAGGTCGGTTTTCATTTTGTCAATCTGTTCCAAAGTCTCTTTTTCCAGCTTGGCATTTTCCGCTTGGGCTACCTGCCGGATTAGTTTTTCAAATAGGTAGCAGATCAGAAGCAGCGCAAAATACAGGACAATGCGGATAAAAACAAAGCTGCCGCCATGCTTGTTATCGCGCAGGTAACTGCTTGACATTATCGTTACGGCGAAAAAGAACGTTGGCAACAGCCAGATAAACCGCCAAAAAATAAGCGCCTGCTTCATATAAGGGTTATTGCATAACCGTTTCAGCAAAAACAGAAGCAGCGGCAAAGTGATGACAGCGACAATGATTGTAAATATGCTTTCGGTCAAAAAACTATTGGCTGAGGCAAAGAACGTATCCGTAATGTATATTCCGATGCCAATGCCGATCAGCCCATACATATAAGCGGAAGCCGCAAGGAACGCAAACTGCCAGGCCGCTTTTTTACGGCGATATAGGATAAACGAAAGGGTCATGCTCGGAATCGATGCGAATATTTTGAAAAACTGTAAGCCCTGCATATCAGATTTTAATGCCGCAAATACAAGGAAATAACAAACACTGATGTAGAGCGCCAAGCATGAAAAGAAGATAAACATCCCGCGCTTTTTCCATCCGAGTACAGTCCAATTCGGATAATGAATGATTATGTTGGCAGAAAAAAACGAAACGAGGACATTCAGCAGTCCCAGAAAAATAGTATCGATATTTTCACCTCCCATTTCGGCTCCTGAACCCGTCAGCGGGCAATGCCTTTAATCGCACCCCTCATCTCCTGTTCGCGGTCGCTACAACATCAACACCGGTTCCGGCGACATTATGAATCAGGATATCACCGGCGAAAACCGGGGCGGATGCTGTTTTGCCGCGAATTTCTTTCATGCAGTCGAAAATTTTCCCTTTCGGGATATCGGCGGCGGTTTTAACCGAAACTACCTTGCCGCTGCCCCCGGCAATGCGCATGAACGAAGCCAGATACCGGGTCGGGGCCGTCACTTCCTTGCGGGCATATTCTTCGCCAACCGGGCAGGAATTACCGCTGATTTTAAGTGATTCAGACGAACCGTCCACACCCTTATCAATCGTAATCAAGCAACTGGCCGGGCAACCAATGCAAACAAGCTGGTTATCAAAATCACGGCCATCTTTCGGCGTATACTTCGTTTTCGGCGGAATCTTAGGCCTTTTGGCTTCACCCCAGTCAGAAGCATCCGCTAAGATGTAATCGGCGGCGGCATAACCGGCGGCTGTTGCTTCCCGCGAAACATGGTCAACCAAATCATGGACGTGCAAAACATTTCCACAGGCAAAAATACCACGGACAGTAGTTTCCAATTTTTCATTAACCACCGGCCCCCCGGTCACATCATCCATCGTAGCGCTTACGGCTACCGTCAGCTCATTTTCCGGAATCAGGCCGCATGACAAAAGCAGGGTATCACAGGGGACATATTCGGATGTATCCGGGAGCGGTTTCATATTTTCATCAACTTTCGCGACAACAACACCCTTTAAGCGGTCTTTTCCGTCAATATCTATGATCGTATGGCTCATTTTCAGCGGAATGTCATAATCCTCCAGGCATTGAACGATATTCCGGGTCAACCCGCCGGAATAGGGCATAATTTCCACGACCATCTTTACATCGGCGCCTTGCAGCTTCATCCGCCGTGCCATGATTAAGCCGATATCACCGGAACCTAAAATTACTACGCTTCGCCCCGGCAGATAACCCTCCCGGTTCACGAAATGCTGAGCCTGCCCAGCCGTAAAAATACCGGCCGGACGGTAACCGGGGATGTTCAAAGCGCCACGCGGACGTTCACGGCAGCCCATCGCCAGGATGACCGCCCGCGCTGCGACTAAAAACCGGCCTTTTTCATCCTGCATGACCGTGAGATGGTGGATGCCGCCGGTATCTATCTCTCCGGCTTCTACATCCCCGGCTTCTAAATCTCTGGTTTCTACATCCCTAGTTTTTACATCCCTAGTTTCTACATCTCTGACATCTCTGACATCTCTGGCATCTATATCTGTCACCATCGCCAAAAAAAGGCATGGTATCTGCCTTTCCTCAATCATCGCTACATACCGAATCGCATATTCAGGCCCGGTCAGCTCTTCCTTAAACGTGTGCAACCCAAATCCATGATGGATGCATTGGTTTAAAATACCACCCAGCTCTTTCCCACGCTCAATGATAACAATATTTTTTATCCCTTTATCATAAGCGGCCACAGCCGCCGCCATCCCCGCCGGCCCGCCGCCGATGATTGCAAGGTCAACTTTCATACATTCTCCCATATCACGCTCTGCGTATTTCCACATGCCCCAGTATACCATTATTGTGCTGGTTTCTCAATCTGAAATTTTTTATCCGTGAAAGCAGATAATATGTCCACAACATTATAGAAATTTCATTTATGTTTATCGTATGATGAAGGTGAATGTCAATAAGGATATTTATCATGGCGGAGAGCGGTGGGCTGTCCGCCATGTTTATTGGTTAAGATTTTATGAGATAACATTGTCGATTACACCGACAATATTATCACCAACACGGTGAACTTCACCGTATAACAGAAGTCTTGGGCTAACGCTTATCGTGTATACGCAAGATTTATAGCTGATACTGCGTCATCAAAATCACCATATTCGATTTCCAGAAAAGCATCATCGTTTAACCCAACAAATAAAACTTGCATAAAATTATTAAAATTATATATTTGCTCACGGTTTATATCGTGAATTGTTTCCTTGATGGCTTCTGCTTTGGCAATAAGGCAGATTTGTTGATAACCTTTATCAATTCTGCTTGTATTTCCATTTGGATGAGCATAATTAAAATGTTGAGTTGGGGTAAGTGCAATTAGATTTTCTAGGTATGCACAAATCGTGGGGAAATCTGCTTCTGGAAATATATGATGAACGTGTACAGCAAGGTCTGCAATGTGCCTTTCATCATAAACTTCTGTTTTACCGTTGCGGAACGTATCATTGAATATACGCATAAAACGTTTTGACTTTTGAGATAAATAAGAATTCAACTTAGTCGAAGGAGTAAGGCCCATTTGCTCAGCATATTGGCGACGTGTGATATCTTTAGGTTTATCGGAATAAATATCGCGAAAATTATCTCGATTATACATAAGCATATCATAAGTTATTTTATATTTAGATAAACGTCCGCGTTCTGTTCCTTGTTTACTAAGATGAAATGCCAACGGATTAAGAACTTTTATGAAAATTCTATTACATTCAACTTCACCGTTGATTTTTGTATTTGAAATGGTAAAATCAGAAAATCCATCTTTCATATCTTCATAAGAAGATTTGTCTTGATTGTCAAAAAATTCATCGAATAAGTGTTTTATTCCTGAATCAGACAGCACTTTTGAAATATAAAGCTGCAAGAAATTCAAGGCATTTCGATCTCTAATAGAGATATATTCTAAGATATCACGATTAACAATGGAATAAAAATTGCGATTTCCCCTTTTTTCTTTTTGGATTACTCCTGCATAAGCCAACATCTCCATAGGTTGCTGGAAAAACTTATCATACTCGTTGCGAGCCATTTCCGTGCCAGGGTTAGGTTTTTTGAATATTGCTTCCACATGTTCAATTGTATATTCATAACGCCATATATCCATTGAGGTGAAGAATTCTTTATCGAGATTATTTTCTACATATTGTACTATACAGTCAGCAACAATCGAAACAACATCGGCAGCGCATTTTTGATCAATCCACCGAGCATTGCTATGAACGCGAATATCATAATCCTTTTGCGATAAGAAATCTTGAATATCTTGATCTTTTAGCCATTTCATAAGACTTAACCCCCTATGTTTAATGCAAAATTATAGGTTCCAACCCATTTTCTATCCTTTCATTTCTTCTTTGACGAGCCTTCCGAAAAAGAACACGGAGTTTGCATCGACATTTAATGAACGCGTTTGACGGTTTCTGGCTGTACGATAAAACGAACGATATTCATCCGTAGAATAGAATAGTAACTCGTTATTTTCGAGCGGAGCTTCGCCGTCTTTCAGCATTAATATCGCCGCTGAACCATTAACAAGGACTCCCGTAGGTTTACGGATTACTCTAGGGTTATAAGTCATATTTGGAGTCAAATACACATTATCATCAGTGAGAAAACGATACACGGAGAGATCTTTTGCTTTTTCGAACGGCACATATGAATCATACCCGTCAATATCAAGTATTTTTGTGCCAGTGTTGTCTATGTTGCGGGATTTAATAACTCGTATGTCTGATTTTTCCCCATTCATTAAACCATTAGTAAGCTGACGATCACGGAATACCTCAAAGATATTGAATTTCAGCTTATCACAGACCTCATCAAATGATTTATCGCGATAAATAAGCCAGTAAGGAAAATTGCGGTCGCATATATAATTCTGCTTAACGGTACGACGTTCGTTATCTGTTATTGATATAACCATCGTGTCAGATGGTCTTGTATTCGGATTAATGCAGACCGCTACAGTTTCAATAAGCACATTCCCAAAACCTTTTTCGCCAAAGTCAATAATAGCATCAATGCCCAATTTTAATAGAAAATTGCGTGTTGCGGCAAATTCAGGAGTATTTAGCAAAAACTTCGGCATTACCATCGCAACATAATTACCCAAACCAATGGATTTTTCCAAGAAAAAAGCAGAAGTGTTGGTTGCAGTAGGATTAACAGAATTGCTTCGATATTGTTCTAGTTTTTTTCTGTGGACAGATTTTGAAAAAGGCGGATTTCCAATCACATAGTTATAATCACATTGGAAATTATTTAACAGGAAATCATTACAAATATACTCAATCTCTACATTCGAAGGTTTTCTTAGGTGCTTTACAAGCTCCTTTAACACCGTTAGAGCGTTATCGTCAATATCAACAGCAGTGATTTTAACGCTTCGCTTGTGCTCAAATAGTTTCATAATAAAAGGTAAGAAGCTACCAGCTCCCACTGAAGGTTCTAGGATGTTGATGTTATCATTATTGATAACCGGAATATTTTTAATAATTTCATTTATAAGTGATTTGTTAGTAAAATACGCTTCCTGTTCATTGCGTTTCGAGTTAGCCAATTCAACGATTCGGCACAGGCTCGCAAATCCTAAATTTCTAGGGTTTCTATTTATGTATTTAAGCAATGATTGTAATTCCGTTAATTGTTCATTGGTAATTTCATTTTTGACTTCCGTATCACTTAAATATCGCTTACTCAACGCTATTTTAATGTTTTCGGCAATGCTTTGAAAGATTTCAGTTGGTACGGCTTCTCCTAAAGACTGACGGATTTTAATTTCTTCTTTTTTAAGAAATTTTCGTTTGTCTTCAGTGGTAAGCTTGTTTAATTTATCAAATTCAATATCTACCCACTTAAAGCTATAAGGTACTGTCATCAAAACCATAAGCTCCCTGATACTGAACACACGGTCATCAGCGGGGTGAATCGTATTTTGGCTTGCTAATTGGTCATTACGGGTATGGACACAGGGCCCAACTTTGCTCCAAATATTGCGGCGGTATTTATCTCCATTTTTTTGTTTATTATACACAACTTCACCGTTAATTATCTGATGAGGGATACGGTTTTTATCTTTGTTCTCAAAAGCAGTCTGCCCTTCTGACAACCCCGAAATCCAACTACGCATATGCTCAGGATAAGTGCGGAAAAAGTGGTAGATATCTTCTTTATCAATTTCACCGAATTTTTTTAGTGACTTCATACTGCCAATGGCATCAAAAAGCGTTTTTTCTGTTTTGAATGAGGGAAACAACTCAAGCGGAGAGATATAATCAGCAAAATCTCTGCGTACTGCAATCACAAGGGAGCGGGTACGGCTTGAACATGCGCCATAGTCTTTAAAGTTGAGGACTTGCGAGTAAATAGAATATTTATTGCCCAGATTGCGTTCGATTGCTTCACCGATAGGGCGCTCTTTATCATCAGTATCTGTACAAAACGTTTTCATAAATAAAGGCACATTCTCAAATATGAAAATTTTTGGCTTTATTTCAGATATTATTTTTATAGATTCAACGATTAACGAGTTGCGAATTATTTCATCAGCCGTTTTTTTATGATTTGCTATAGACATTCCCTGACATGGAGGCGTTGAAATAACTACATCTACATCTTTCAATCCTTCTTTTTTTTCCCACAAAGCTATTTCGCTTAAGAGTTTTTCCTTTATAGCAGAATTAGAAATATCACCTAGTATGTATCCGCTATCATATTTACACTTATTATTATGTTTTTGCACGGCAAGGCGGCGTTCGATAAACTCATTCGTTGCTATGCATTCAAAATTTTCCAGTTTAAAACCATAACAACCTATTCCTGCACTACTGAAAAGACTAATGTATGTCAAAGGGGTAGTCATTGTAACTCCTCTCAAATTTGATTATAAATATCAATTCTCATCCATATACTGTGCTTCTAATTTACTATTATACTAAATATAGAAAAATAATCAATTAGAACAACTTCTAATTTTAATAAAATTTTCTAAATTGAATGACTGGAACAATGTATATTATGCCACTAGCAACATTATAGAACATACGTTCGTTTATGTCAATATAAATTAGTAAAATTAGTATAAACCATTGGGCTGGAAATTATTGTGCTAACCATCTGTCGGCAGCACTGCCCCCGCCAATATCTCCGACCCGGGCCCGGCCTTCCGGACCGCCGTTTTTTCGATTCCTAACTCCGCCGCAATCAACTCCGCCACACGCGGAACACAGAACCCACCCTGACAGCGGCCCATGCCGGGGCGGACCCGCCGTTTCACGCTATCTAAACTGACCGGGCCGGGATTTACGAACAAGTCCCTTGCCCGCCTGATCGCCGCGACGATTTCCGCCCGCGTAACGGTTTCACACCGGCAGATGACCTCCCCTTGGCCCGGCCGAATCCCCGGACGTGAAGAAACAAAGTCCGCTTTCTCCTTGCCAGGCAGCATCGCCGCCACCAAATCAGCCACATACGCGCCGATCGCCGGGGCGCTGGAAAGGCCCGGCGAATCAATCCCCGCCACATCAATAAAACCGGGCGCATCGTTTGCTTCCGCAATCAAAAAATCACCTTGGCCGGAATTCGCCCGCAACCCGGCAAAAGAAGTAATGATTTCACGGCGGGGAATTTCCCGGATGCTGTCAGAAGCTTTATTAAGGACAGTATCCATCCCGGCCGCCGTAGTATTCACCCCTGATTTATCGGTAATATCCAAAGCGGTTGGCCCCATCAGCAGATTGCCATGCACGGTAGGGGTAATCAGGACACCCTTGCCATAAACAGTCGGAAGCTGGAAAAGGGTATGTTTTACGGCCTTTCCAACCGTCTTGTCAAACAAAAGATATTCGCCTTTTCTGGGTTTGATGGCCAGCGGAATATTGCTAACCAGATTATGGATTTGATCCGCATGGATACCGGCGGCATTAATAATGACCTTAGCGCCAAATTTTTGCCCATCGGCTGTCAGAATAAAATAACGCTCGTTATTCTTTTCGATTTTCATGACTTCTGTATTACGATAAAACAGTACTCCATTCGCGGCGGCATTTTCAGCCATTGCAACCGTCAGGCCAAAGGGACAGACGATCGCCCCGGTTGGGGCATAAAGGGCATATTTTACCTTTTCATTAATAAAAGGCTCTTTTTCCCGCACCGTCTCTTGCGCCAAAATCGTCAGGCCGGTGACACCATTTCTTAGGCCGCGTTCCAGAAGCTTCTCCAACTCAGGCTTATCCTCTTCGCGAAAACAAAGAACCATCGAACCATTATTCTCATAATCAAAATCAAGCTCTTTCGCAAGAGCGGGCATCATTTGGCTGCCATGCAAATTAAGGTGCGCTTTTAATGTCCCTGAATCCGCATCGAAACCGGCATGGACGATCCCGCTATTCGCCTTCGAGGCACCTTCCCCGATATCGCCATTTTTCTCCAGGACAGCTATTTTTAACTGGCGGCGAGAAAGCGCACGGGCGATACAGCAGCCAACAACACCGCCGCCGATGATGATGATATCATACATGAAATTCCTCCCGCTACGCAGTTAATAAACCGCAAAAATATCGTTAAACTTCCGCACATTCTCCGCGATGTCACCACTAAAAACAGCCGAACCGGCGACGATGACATTCGCCCCGGCCTGAATCACTTCATGGACATTATCATGATAAACACCGCCATCGACCTGGACATCGGTCAAAAGCCGATTTTCATCAATATATTTACGTACTTTTCGAATCCGCGTAAGCGAATCGCTTAAAAACTCCTGGCCGCCGAAACCGGGATTCACACTCATGATGAGAACCATTTCCACTTCATGCAAATAAGGATAAAGCAATTCGACCGGGGTCTCCGGCTTAATCGTGATGCCGGCTTTGATGCCCATCGTATGAAGGTCGCCAATCAGCGCGCTTGGCGCATCGCAAGCCTCCAGATGAAAGGTAATCATATCGGCGCCACTGTTCCTGAAAGCGGGAACATACCGCCCCGGATCCATAATCATGAGATGCACATCAAAAATTTTATCCGTTATCTTGCGAATCGATTCAATGACAGGCATCCCGAATGAAATGGAAGGCACGAAAATACCGTCCATAACGTCAATATGGAGATAAGGAACAGCATTTCCCATCACATCAAGCGTTTTTATTTGTTGCCCAAGAATAGAAAAATCGGCAGCCAGAATGGAGGGGGATAATTTTATCATTGTAAAAATTCCTTCACTTGCTCATATACGCCCTTACCATCAAGGCGGTATTTTTCAACAAGGGCGGCGGCGCTGCCGGATTCACCATAGGTATCGCGGATGCCGATGCGATAAACCGGAGTGGGAGCAGCTTCCGCCAGCACTTCACAAACCGCGCTGCCCAGGCCGCCGATGATGGAATGCTCTTCCGCCGTGACCACCCGCCCGGTCTTTCTGGCACTTGCAACCACTAACTTTTCATCGAGCGGTTTAATCGTACAAATATTAATCACTTCCGCGCTGATTCCCTCAGCGGCGAGTTTTTCCGCCGCTTCCAAAGCCGAACCGACTAAAATTCCGGTCGCGACAATGGTAACATCTTTTCCTTCGCGCAGAATCTCACCTTTTCCGATTTCGAACTGATATTCAGGGCGGTCATTTACGATCGGGCAAGCAGCCCGTCCGAAACGCATGTAAACCGGGCCTTCATAAGCGGCGGCGGCATGGACAGCCGCTTTTGCTTCGATATCATCAGCCGGATTCATCACGACCATGCCGGGAATAACCCGCATTAGAGCGATGTCTTCATTACATTGGTGGCTTGCGCCGTCTTCGCCGACCGTAATTCCGGCATGGGTCGCACCGATTTTTACATTCAGGTGAGGATATCCGATCGAGTTCCGCACCTGCTCAAAATTCCGGCCGGAGGCAAACATTGCAAAGGAACTGATAAAAGGGATTTTTCCGCAAGTCGCTAAACCGGCGGCGATGCCGGTCATATTGCACTCCGCGATGCCGCAGTTGATATGGCGGTCGGGATAGGCTTTCAGGAAAACCCCGGTTTTGGTGGCGGCAGCCAGGTCAGCGTCTAAAACAACGACATTTTCATATTTTGCCCCCAATTCGACAAGGGCGTTTCCGTAACTTTCACGGGTGGCGATTTTTTTTACTTCACTCATTTGATAACCTTATTCCTTTCTGTTCGTCATTGCGAGCGTTAGCGAAGCAATCCAGAATCACACTTACGTATTGCTTTACTGGATTGCTTCGCTACGCTCGCAATGACAGCTTTAACATTCACTCTTACTTTAACATCTCATCTATCTTCTCCAAATCAGCCATCGCCACAGCATATTGCTCATCATTCGGAGCCGTGCCGTGCCAAGCCGCCTGTCCTTCCATAAAGGAAACGCCCTTGCCCTTTAGGCTATGCGCAATAATGCAAGTCGGCTTACCTTTAGTCGCCCGCGCTTCGGCGAAAGCGGCCCGGATAGCATCATAATCATGAGCATCTATATTAATGACATGGAAATTAAAAGCGGCGAATTTTTTATCAATCGGATAAGGCGAACAAATTTCATCCACCGGCCCATCGATTTGCAGACCATTATTATCAACAATCACAACGAGGTTATCAAGCTTCCGGTGTCCGGCGAACATCGCCGCTTCCCAGATTTGGCCTTCCTGTATTTCACCGTCCCCAACCAGCGTATAAACACGGTAAGAAGCTCCATCCATTTTTCCGGCAAGAGCCATTCCGGCGGCAACGGAAACACCTTGGCCTAACGAGCCGCTGCTCATGTCGATACCGGGAATATACTGCATGCTGGGATGCCCTTGCAGGCTGGAGCCAAGCTTCCTTAACGTAACAAGGTCCGCAACCGGAAAATATCCCCGCTGGGCCATCGCCGAGTAAAGTCCCGGCGCGGTATGTCCTTTCGAAAGCACGAAACGGTCACGACCTTCTTTTTTCGGATCCGCCGGGTCGATGTTCATTTCTTCAAAATAAAGATAAGTATAAATATCTGCCGCCGATAACGAGCCGCCGGGATGCCCGGCTTTCGCGCTATGTACTGCCGTAACGATTCCTTTTCGGACGGCATTCGCTGTTTTCATAAGATCAAGATTGTTCATTTTTTCGCCTTTCATGGAATTTTAAATTTTTATTACCAATAACTTACCATAATTTTTACATTGCGTCTAGTATAGCGTTAATAAATACTTGACAGTTGAAGTCATTGCGAGCGTAAGCGAAGCAATCCAGTAATCGTAATTCTGGATTGCTTCGTCACTGCGTTCCTCGCAATGACATAACTATCATAAACTTAATTAACGCTATACTAGTTATGATTTTTACTTTTTTTTCATATATTAGGGATAAAGTCACTTGGGAAGGTGCAAACTTGAAAGTCTCGCATAATCCAAACTCCCGAAGCAAATTACATTTTAATATAAAAAAAATAATCACTATCACCGCAATGATTCTTTTATCATGCCTTTTCGTTTTTGGTTATACCCTTTTTAATGATCGGCGCACATTCGATGCCTTATCACGAGAACTTTTTATTAGCGAATTAGCCGCGAATACTTTGAACATGCACTATACCATTGCTTACCCGGAAAATTTCGGGATCGATTATCTGCCGCAGCTGACCGCTTATATGCCTGATAACCGTGAATCGCGTGAGGATGAATTAAACGATATCATTCTCTCACTGGAAGGAATTACATCCGCATTTTTGAAACCGGATGACCGATATACATATCATCTTTTAAAGACTTACTTGCTGAACATGAAAGATGGCCAGCACTTCCATCTTTATGATGAGCCGCTTTCACCCGGTTCCGGGGCGCAAGTGATGCTGCCGATTCTTTTGAATGATTACACTTTCCGCGGAGTTGTCGATGTGGAAAACTATTTACAAGTTTTAAACCAAGTTGATGATTATTTGGCGGGATTATGCGCTTTTGAACGTGAAAAGGCAGCGGCCGGATTATTTATGTCAGACCGCGCCGTCAGTCGAGTCATCGAGCAATGTGATATGATTATCGATAAAAAAGCGATTCTCGCTGAGACTCATTTCTTGCAAATTTCATTTAAAGAGCGCGTAAAAGCTCTGGCTGAAAATGGTTTGATTACAAATGATGAAATGGAGGCTTTTATTGCCGAAAACAACCGTCTTTTACTGACCGTAATCGCACCCGCTTATACGAGAACCGGTGACGAATTATTTTTACTGCGGGGTTCGGGTACCAATGAAATGGGGCTGGCACATTTTCCTGAAGGGCAGGAGTATTACACGCATTTGCTGGCGCAAACCACCGGTTCGAAGCGGAGCATTGAAGAAATAAAAGACTTGCTGTTTACTGACTTTCGGAAAAATTATAATGAACTCGTTAGCTTGCTGCAATTAAATCCTGAACTTATAAATATGCAGAACGAGGAAGATATTCCCTTTATTTTAAATTCACCGGAAGCAATGCTTCACGATTTGGAGGAAAAAATTAATGCCGATTTTCCCTCTTTTGCCGATGCTTCCAGAAAAAAAAATGCTTTACCGGAAAACCCGCAAAGCATCATTCATCCCCTGACAATAAAGAACGTCTCCCCAGCGATGGAGGATTATGCCAGCCCGGCTTATTATCTAACACCTCCGATTGACTATTATTGGGAAAATACGATTTATATTAATCAAAAAAATAATCTAACCGGCCTTTCCCTTTATACGACCCTAGCCCATGAAGGATATCCCGGCCATCTTTATCAAACGGTTTATAACCGGATCTTTATGGAGCAAACGGGCGGAAATCCGCTCCGCTATATTCTGCATTTCGGCGGCTATCAAGAAGGCTGGGCGCTTTATGTCGAAATGGGCGCTTTTGATTTTGCGAAAAACCTGATGATTACAGAATATCCGGAGGTTGATTTTTTGTATGAATATTTTCGCTTAACACATGCGCTTCAACTTGGGCTTTATTCGCTTTTGGATATTGCCATTCATTATGACGGGGCTGACCTAAATCAGGTGAAAAAGATGCTAGCAACCATCGGAATCGCCGAAGACGATGTTTGCATCTCGATTTTCGACTATATCATTTGTGAGCCAACGAATTATCCGAAATATTATCTGGGTTATTTAGAAATCTTAGCACTTAAAAATGAAGCAAAAAATTTATGGGGTGCGAAATACAGTGATTATGAATTCCACCGCGTTTTTTTGGAGGCAGGCCCGTCGGATTTCGGGATGCTTGGGGAACTAATGCGGGGGTACCGGAAATAGCGCCGCAAAATGATTTTCACTGGCAGGAGCGATTTCCTATCAAATAAGAAAACGCGCCGCCAATGGAAATTTCCATCGCGGCACGTTTTCATAATTAATTACTTATTTAATCTTAATAAAATATTGCGTGTCACCTTAATTCAAAATCAAGCAACTGTAGGAACCGTTCCGATACATAGGCAATCGGTACTTCCTTAGTGTAGGCAATCATCGCCCAGCCATTCTTGATTTCCATGACTTTAACGACATCACCACGGCGAAGAGTTCCAACGATCTGCCCTTGCATACTGCCCGCACTACGGACGAACAGACGTGAGCCGGCACTAACCAGGACAGAGTATCTCGTAATCGTTCCGTCGGCACCTGTTGCTGCCTGCCCGATTTCCGGTCTGACCGGTCCGCTGATATGGCGGAGATACTGCATGGAAACCCAGGTTCCGGTGTGGGCAAGGGCCCATCTGCCATCAGGGCTAATCTCTTTGATTTCCAGAATCGTATCTTTGCGTAGCCTTCCCACCACTGGGAAGCTCGTACCCGGCCCGACCCGCTCATTAAGCAAATTAACGTTGACGGCATAAATCGTCTTCGCGGGTGCTTTTGGTGCTGCTTTGACGCTGGCCGCAGCTGTAGGTGCGGCACTACTGCTGCCCGCTCCCGGATTCCAAGGCGCGGGCGGAGGTCCTACCGGCGGTACAAAAGGCGGCTCAAAAGGTGATACTTCATATGTTTCAAGCTCTGCCGTTTCGGCGATAACATATTGCGAAGCACCGGAAATCTCGAAAGAGATACCAGTAACCGCATCAAACTCATCACGATTTACCGTTGGTACGATAACCTCGACTACTTCGCCTCCTTCAATATGAAATACATTGACATTTTCAGCATCGACGATTCCCATCGTATCCAGTTGGAACTTAGGGATGGTAATCATCAATGTCAGGCCATATTCGCCAGTCGTGGGCGGAGTAATAATCATGCTGCTTTCGGGTACCACCAGCCCTTCTTCATCACTGCCTAACCTGGAGTCAACATCAATGTATTGGACGATCATGTCGAAGTTGATATCAACAATGTTTTCTTCATCGATGTCACTCGTATTAAAGGTGATATGAATACCCGCACGTTCATCTTCGAAGCCAATGACGATGCTGACATCATCATGAAGCTCTTTTAGTGTAAGTAAGGTATCCCTTGAAATGACAGATCCGTCATTTGCCTTCATTTCATCGATTGACAGGATGACTACTACTTCTGGCTCATGGGCAATCTCCGCTTCGTCTTCAGCAGTTTCCACTCGGCCGATAATGTAAGAGTGATCAACCACATCTCCGGGGCTAATGTCCGGCGGAGTGATAAGCGGCTTTTTCTCCAGTGATTCGATCGCCAAGCGGATAGCAACAGCGTAACCGTCTACCGTACCCTGTTCCGATTCGGAAAGATACCAGTCGATCGCTAAGATTGCTTCATTTAATAAATCCCAGCTATCTGCTGTATATACCGCTTGAACGAATTCATTTGCTTCTTCAATGGCAACGAGAACATCTGTATAGTCAGCGAGTACAATATTCGGCCAGACAAGCCTTCCGCCAACCATGATTTTTACATCCGTAAAGACAGCTTCTACACCGGCGGCAAAAGTACCTACGTAAAGGTCAGTGGGTCTTTGGCCCTCGGGAACGGTTTCGGTCTTTATGTTCAAAATACCGGCTTCGCCCGGAGGGGTTTCCGTGATAAACTGTCCGGTGGCCGGGTCATAAGAAACCTTAAAGCCTTCGTATGTCACATCAGTGAACCAATTTTGTGCGGCGCTATTAATGCTATGTTCGGCTTGGATGCTGCCATCAGCCATATCTTTCCGAATCGCGCCGGTAATTCTCTTGGCACCGCCATTAAGGCCTGTGTTCATGAATGTCGCCCCGAAGATGGTGTTTTCTGTTAACGGATTGGGGTCCTGAATCGTAACGTCACGAATCATCAATCCGGCGCCTGAACGAGGAACTCCGGCCACAGAGCCGTCATTCGGAATGTTTGCCTGGGGAGTCAGCGTAATTTTTCCGGTAATTTCAACCAGTTCAGTTACATTTTCGATCATGAAACCACTCATGATAAATTTATGGTATTCATTGATAACCGGATAAGCAGCGAAGCTCGTCGCATCAAGAGTAATCGCACCGGTAACCGGGTCGATGCGCTGTGTGCCATCGGCCGTCATCGCGGCTATCTCTCCTGGTGCCGCACCGTGTATTCCATCGAATTTAAGCAGATTCATTCCGTCATAAGGGCTTTCCTCCGGTTCCGCTTCACCTGGCCAGAATACTGTGCTGCCTATCTTAATCTCGACATCAAAGAATTTCGCTTCCACACCGGCCGAGAACATGCCGATATAAATATCATTCGGCCTTTGCGCCACAGGAATAACAGCCGGACCATTGGTTTGCGGAGAACCTGTTTCACCGGCCGGGACAACAGACGTAAGTTCGCCGGTGACAGGATTATAGGTAACGCTGAACCCTTCATAATATGTGTCCATTACCCATCCATGCATATTTTCGCCGCCGGCTACGCTGTGGATTGCCCCGATACTGGCAGCATCCTTATCAGGCCTTGATGCAGCGGTCATTCTCTTTTGAATCGCACCTAAGCCAACATTAAAGAATGAGGCCGAGAAAATCGTGCTTTCCGTTCCGGGTAAGCCTTGTATTGCGGCATCACGGATCATTAGTCCCGCGCCGGAGCGACGGTTAATGAATGCGCCGCTAAAGCTGCCTGAATCGGTATATTCATTGTTATTAGAAGTTACCATTACTTTTCCGGTGATGGTGATCGGTTCCGCTAACTGTCCGACATTTTCGATCTTTAATCCGGCCATAATCATTTTGTGATACTCATTAATCACCGGATAAGACCTGAAGCCGGAGGCATCAACTGTAACGGTTCCATCGATCGGATCGACTTCTAATGTCCCGCTCGCCACTTCGTAACCTTCGTTAAAGTCCATCGCGGTCGGACCACCGGGATGCGTACCGTTAAATATTAAGAGTTCCAGTCCGTCCCAAGGATGGGCTCCGCCGACTTGGGCATAGCTGGCATAAACAACGATAGATTCAGTAACTACTGTATTAGCTGTAAACGCTCCCCCCAGCCCATCCGAAGTAAGCGACCACAAACGGAACATATAGCCGCCCTTAACCGGGGCAACCGGCATTACACTTCCGCCGGTGTTATTGATGGTTCCGCCTTCATTAACATAAACAACATCGAATTCATCGGAATCAATCATAAAGGTTACAGTAAGTCTTTCTTGCCAACGCGCGTATACTGTCAGCGGGGCGGATACTACCGTGGCGCCAGTAAATTCAGTACCGGCGGACGGTGCGGTAAACCAACCCATAAACTGTAAGTCTGTTTCCGCCGGCATCGGCATTTCACTGCCCGGCGTGGCATCGATGGTGCCGCCTTCATTAACATGTACTTTTGCAAATTCTATTACGCCATCCATGAAAGTCACTTCAAGCTGTGCTTTCCAGTGAGCATAATATGTCGCTGCGCCGGTAATCTTAGTATTGGGATTAACCTGCGTCCCGGTTCCGCCCGCACCGGTATACCAACCCACAAACTCGAAGCCCGGATTGGAAGGCACCGGCAAAACGCCTAGACGGCCTTCATAGACAGAAAGGGTGTCAAAGACAGAGCCGTCATGCATAAGAGTAACTTCATGCATCGGGATATCCGCCTTCACGTCGATACTGTTGGCAGCATTTTCTATGTTAGAATCTAAATATTTATCCCATCTCATATCTGAACCAAAGTAATAGCTAGGTAATACTGATTGTCCGTAGCAAGACTTCATCCGCTCTAACTCTACGCGATAGCGGCGGTCAGATAATAAGGTAGACAACTTATAATTGGAAGTTTCGGTATTGAAATATATCCGAATCTCTTGCCCCGATGATGTTCCTAATACTAATTCCTCACGATGGTCGCCGAAAATATCTGCCACGAAACCGGGACGGTCTTTTGTGCCGCCGCAAATAACGGTTCCGGCAGTATTGAGGGCAGAACCGCCGCCAACAAGCAGAGGGGCGATATTTTTTCCGGCCGTTTGGGTTTTAAGCGTGGGGCTCCAGAAAATACTGAATGCCGTACCAACCATTTGGGTGGAGGTAGATTCTGCGCCGTTCCACAAACGAAGTCCGCCTTGAATACCGGCAGGTGTACCGTGTTTACCTTGATTTCCGAACAACTGATAGCCAGGCTCATTGGTAAAATCACCGACCATCGCCCGTCCGTTATCGCGACTGTTACCCCAAGCAGATGCGGTACCTGGCCCGTCTGTATACAATACTGTTCCGGTTTCGGCATCACGCAACAGCGAATCCCACCAAGAACCTTCTAAGCAAGTCCATTGAGCAAGGTATTGTTGATCGGGATGGAAGTAACCCACAAACATCGAATCGCCATGCCCTGTTTCCTGGATATTGTTATAGTCCTTTACATCAGTATTACCTTGCCATCTTGCTTCGTATCCGGTCCAGATAACCTTACCTTCACGCGTTGCTGCATCGATACCGAATGCGGCTGAACCATTTATGAAAATGTCTTGGCCACTGCCGTCAATATCTACAAAAGATGCTTGATGGTTACCTTGGCAGGTAATCGAACCATATTTTACCAGCCAGTCTAACAAGGCTTCTCCTGTCAGGGCACCGGCAGGTGTCAAATTCCAGTTCCGCGGTTCCGCTGGGTTGAAAATAAGTTCCCTGCGTCCGGGTCCGCCATGCGTATTACTCCAAGCGACCATGCCGCCTCTATTTCCGGCGCCGTTCGCGAAAGGGTTCGGCAGTACTTCGAAACCGGAGTCAATAAAGACATTGCTGGTCAAATTCGTTCCGTTCCAGCGATATTCCGTTACGGTAGTACGGGAGTAGTAACCGCGTTCTTCAACCACACTGGGTGTCACACCGTCTAAATATCCAACGCCGCCGACATGGCGATTGACTCGGTTATAGGGTTCCGGCTGATTGGTCGTTAAGTCATTCCACAATAAGCCATTGTCAGGAACATAAGAACCATTAGCACGGAAAGTACCGCGCGGTACCGCGTATTCGATGGTATCCATTTCCGCACCGGTCGCACCATTAAAGACGGAATAGAATTCCGGGCCGTCCATAATATGCCCGCTACCTCTGTATCTATCGCCGCCGGAATCCATATAAGCATTTACGATCCACAATAAAGCGAGGGCGTTTGCCTCATCGCGCGTAATGACATGGCTCTTAAACGCAACCGGGTCGGTCGGCATATTCTTTAATGTTTGCCATGTTGCCTGTGTCCATTGCGTTACATTGGAATTAGCTATAAACGCATCCCAATGGCGCCCGGCATTCGCTGATCCGCCGGCATCGCCTGCATATCCAGCCGGGAACATGCCCAGCATAACCTGGGGAGGATATTTCCACCAGCCGAAATTACCACGGGAAGCATATGCGTCCAGTTCAAGATCGGCGCCATGCTTTGCGCTGGTTACATCGGGATGGGATTGCCAATAGAAGAAGAAATCAGACATCCAGCCAACGGTAGTTTTGTCGCTCAGCCTAGTAGCGGCTGTCCGGTTGCCGTCTTGGTTACGGTAGTCATCGGTATTACTCCAGTTCCGGCTGCCGTCCCAGTTAGTGACTCTCGTAAGTTTCGCCGGGGATGCACCGATGAAATCTTGGCCGATATACTGGAAATTTCCGGTGAGCTTTCCGCCGACCACTTCCCAAACGCGGGAACCGGGTGCGGTCTTAACCATAAATTCGGCCTTACCATCCGAATCAAAGTCATAAAGCATGCCGATTCCGTAGTGTTGTCCTGAACGGACATTCACGCCTAGATCGAGCCGCCATAATAGTGTGCCATCTAATTTATAACAGTCCCAAATAATCGGGCCTTGGAAACCTTGGCTGATAACGTCAGGGGAACCTGTTTCCCATTTCACCAAAAATTCCATTTCGCCATCGCCATCCACATCAGCGGCAGTGATATGATCCATTTTATAATCTGCCATTTGCACCGGCAATCCGGCCGGAGCTACGTTGACATCGGCAGGTTTTTGGGTCGGAATGCTTAAATAGCCCGTCGTTTCAAGACCAGTATCGATACCTTCCGTTAACCGCGGAGCTGGTTTTTGCGGTTTGGTCTTGCTGACATTATTTCCATTTACCACCGTCACGATGGTGTATTCGTCATCAACCGTACCGGAGGAATCGAAATAGTTCGTGCTATTGGTAACATTCGCCCGGAGGACACCATTTTTGTAAACGGCGAAATTCGCGCCAACAAGGCCCTGTCCGTTCGCGGGCGTAGTGCCGTCAACGTCGGTAGCCTCGTTCGGGAAGAACCGCCAGCTTAAAAATACACCATCATCGAGCTCAGCAGCTAATACACCCCGATCCATGAGGGTGCCGTAAACTTCGAATAATGCGATCGGCAGACTGCTGATATCAGTAGGGCCGGCGGGATTATCTGCGCCTCTTATCAGGATATCGTCTAATTCTGCTGTGTATGTGCTTCCATCATTATCACCGCCATGCCTAGTGCCTACGCTCATCGCAGCAAGCTCACTGCCGGCGGGGATTGCTATGCCGGTCTGGGTAAAGGTTTTCGCCGGATTCGCTTTATCAGTAATCGTAAAATCAACTTTGTTATTCAGGAAATCAAATAATAAGTCAACAGTGTACCAAGTATTGAGGGCATCGCCATAATCCCAGCGGATTGCCGCTTGGTTCGTTCCATCTATCCAGTCGCCCGGATTCGGGTAGGCTGAACTCATCGTGAACGCGTCTATCTTCGTTCCGGGAGTGTATGCTGCATTGCGGGTTTTAGCCGGATAGCTTGCACCGGTTGAACGGTCGCCGAAAGCCATGCTATTGCCGGAACCATAAAACAGGAACTTTTCAAGCCCATCCCATTCGGCTCCGACACCGAAACGAAAGATTACATTCTGGTTGTTTGCTTCTGATTGGTTGTCAGTGGTTGTCCCCACAGCGGCACTATGAAACCGCACCTCCCCGGTGGAAGCCATATTCCTTCCTTGAGCCTGATTTCCACCAGCAGCATGGGTCGATATATCAAACGTTGGTTTCCAGTCTAGGGAAACTGATACCAGGTCGTCGGTAAAAGGCCCATCTGCAAAGTTCATTGCTCGGTACGCAGTTCGGTCATTGGCAAAAACTGTTAAGACGCCACTGCCAACAGTTGCCGCAGCGTTTGCGCCAGCCGATGATCTGCCGAATACCGTAAAGCCACCATCACCCCCCACACCGGCTTCGAAATCCTCTGAATAAAGAATATCCGAAGGCCCGGACGCCCTGGCGGTTAACGGAGCTTCACCGCCGATAGAAGTAAACAGCATAACTGTGACAAGCATATAAGAAAATAAACGCTTTGTCGCTTTGGTTGTCAGTTTTTTTAACTGCATCATCTCTTTCTCCTTTTCATTTTTCATAAAATATGTTTAGGTTTTTCTTAGGTAAACCCATAAACCCTTTTTCTTTCATGCACTTCCGTCAGTTCTAAAAAGTGCGCCGCGCTTGGCTTGCCCGAGCCGGGTGCAAAAAACGCACCCGGCTCGGAGCCTTGCTTATGTCCAACATGACCCCATTTTACCTTAACCTAATTCTCTGCCCTACCCGAATACGTCCAGGATTGGTGATATCCGGATTGAGCGCAAGCAACTGTGATAGACTCATTCTATTACGCTGCGCGATTCTCGATAATGTATCACCGCTGACTACCGTGTAATAGTTATTGCTTGCTCCTGGTACAGCACGCATCTGGACAATCGGCAAATTCGGTCTATTGACCGATACAGTCAAAACGTAGTCCGCACCGCCGGTGACACCGAACATCGCTTGGCCTCTTTCATTAATCACCGTACTGCCAAGATATTCGAATGCGCCGGTTGTTTCATTATAGCGATAGAGATTAGCGAAGTTTCCGGCATTTTCAGCACCAACAGTATAGTGCTGGCCGATTGCCATACCGAAGTCTTCACGGCTCACCATCGGAACTTGGATGTTGGTAATTGTTCCTGCCAAGACTTCCGCCACTTTCGCCGCCGGGGCATTTACCTTACCACCCGCGCGGACGGTGAGGTCGACCTTATCTTTTCCGAAATCATCTGGAATGTTCCCGCCGCTAATACTGAAAGTTACCCCGACTCCGGTACGAAGCATAACCGAACCGGTCGTTCCCTGTAAGGTATCGAAAATCTTCGCCGGGACAACAATGTCTCTTCCGGTATTTACGACTAGGTCAAAACCGTTGCCTGACGCATTTACCGAGGTATTTCTGGCGGTACTTCCGGCCGCGTTTCCGGCTGTAATCGAAGCTGCCGCGTTTCCGGCCACGATGACATCCAAGTCTTTATGAAGGTCATTATTCACTTTAGTCCACAGATCAGCTGCTCCCGGGGTATTGCCATAGTTCGCCGGCGGCGGGGTCGAGGCTGACGGTGGAGTCGGTGTTGACGGTGTCGATGGTGCCGGAGCGGGCTTTTCTTCCGGCAGCTCCTGAACCGCAGGGCCATTGGTATAATACAGATTCGATACCGGCAGGTTCCTTGCCAGCACATCATCACGGATATCGTCACCCAGATAGAAACCTAAGTGGGGCGGCTGGTTATATACATTGTTCTGCCAGTTAGCCGCAAGGCGGTATGTGGTATCATGCATTAAAGTATATAAGGTATATTCTGTTTCGATGTCAGTCGTGTAAATCCGCAGGAAATCACTGTCACTGGAACGAACTAGGATTTCTTCCCGCCAGTCGCCAAAGAGGTCAACGGTAAGTCCCGGATTCGCTTTGGTACCATTACTGGATCGGGTTCCGGTCAGAACCTGAAGCTCATTAATCGCATGGTTTCCGCCCGGATCATAGGCAAACTTCGTAATTTCTAAATTCATATTATCTTTTCCGTCTAAGAACTCAGAGAGCAAGTCGCCATTCCAGTATAACCGGTGATTAACCGGCGCAAGGCCACGTTCGCCGATATCGCCGACTTCATCCGTCAGCATTTCACCACTGACGATGTTGTACATCGGGGTACCGTCTGATGCCCAGACCTCAAAGCCCGGTAGCGGAGTAATATTAGCGGCTACGCCACGCCCAACGTCACCGGAGTTAGCTGAAAATGTCCAGATCGGTTCACCGGTCGCCGCGCTCATTAAGAGAACATTATTAGGCGGGCCGTTTTCCTGGGGGATAAAGATATACTTCTCATTCGTGTATGGACTCATGACCGACATATGAATCGCATCCCCATGGCCGGCCATTAAAGTACCTCTGGTGCCATTGGCACTCCAAAGGATGGTGCCGTCCCACTTCAGGGCAAATGCGCCAAAGAGTAGGGAGTCATAACCGCTGCCGTCTACATCAGCGGTAGTTAAGTTATGATTGCCACCCCCGCCGGCTCCCGGCCATTCACCTTTATTGAATTCCCAGATTTTCACAATCTGGCCGCCCAATAACTGGTAAGCCGCCACATGGCCAACGCCATAATGATCACGCATTTCGATTACGGTCGGATACGGTGCCGCGCCGGTTACGCCGTTTTTCGGAAGATATGCTACCATGCCGCCGTAACGGTCGCTGCGGTTATTCGAACCGTCGCCCCAGTTATCTCTTATGCTGAAAGGGGCAAAATAATTTACCGTATCAATCGGAGTTCCGGTTAAGCCGTCAAAGAAAGTCAGCAGTTCCGGACCGGTAGCGATTCTGCCCGGCACACCGGGATTCGCTAAACCAGTCGCCGGATTGATTACGCCGGGGCCGCCTACATAGACGAACTTCTCGGCTTTTTCGGCGATATTCCAAGCGGTGCCAAGCTCTGCACCGGCATATGTCTTGCCATCGTCACCGATAACCCAAGCCGGTGTATCATTCAGGTCATCAATCGTGCCATCCTCCTTCGGCAGATAACCTCTCGTTCCGGGTGCTGTCTTAACGGAAAACTCAGCTTTACCATCTTGGTCAAGGTCAAAGAAATTGAAAGTGCTGTGGTGGGCGCTGGAGGTAATGTTGACACCCATGTTGATCCTCCATAATAACTCACCCTCTAATGTATAGCAGTCAAAAATCGTTTCACCGGTATGCCGCGTATATAGACCGGGGTCTTGAGCATGAGACGGATACCATTTTACGATTATCTCATACCTTCCGTCACCGTTGACATCCGCTACCGCCATGTCATTAGCCGTATAACTGATTTCCGGCGGACAGGTAAGCTGCGCCACTCCGTCACGGTCGTTGGCCGTATTAGTGGTGCTTGCGCCGAATTTTAGAGCCGGGTTCGGACGAGTTACTGGTTTTTGCATGGGAATGTCGATCCAGTTGTTCGCCTGAGCCGGATAGTAAGCCGCGCTTCTTTCCCCGGTGCTAATTACTTCTACTTCATAATTGGCTCCGGCTGTGCCGCCCGCGTCAATATAGTTCGTTCCACTAATCGGTGCGGCATTCACTTTCGCGCCATCGCGATAAACGTTGAAAGTCAGTCCTTTTTTGTATTCCGAACCAAGTAAGCGCCATTTTACAAGATTGCCGCCGCCGCCTTTGACCGGAACAGCCACAACACCTCTGTCAAGCCACTCGGCTGAACGAGCCGCGCTTGTAAGTGCTTCACTTAAACGGTTCTCAATATTTAACACCGCGCCAATATTCATCGGGTTAGTCGCAACACCTGAAACAGTGGCGCCGATCGTGCCTTCATAAGCATATACCCCTTGCTTATTCGGGTCATAAACCAGTGGTAATGCCGGCTTCGCATAAGGAGCGTGCGTCATTTCCCATGTTACGTTTACTTCTGCTTCTATCGTTGGTTCACCTTGGGCATCAGCCGTCAGAACCGTAATGGTCGTAGGCATTCCCAAGTCGGCTTCGTTCTTCGCATCACCGATATAATTAACTTTCGTCCATCTCTGCTTCGAGTTGATATCGGCCGTCGCCGCGGGGGCATCGTATGAAAGCATATCGTAGGGAACGATGCCTAATATCGTGCCTTCAGAATGAGCTTCGGTAAAGAAATAGATATTATCCAAACCGAAATTGCTGATTCCGGTATTAATCGTGGCCGCACGTTCGCTTGTTAAAACCACCCTTTCAATCTGACTTCCCTCAAACGGGACATCCGTGACGATGTAGTCAGGCGGGCCGGCCTGGCCTCTCGGAGTCATCGTTACAGTAGCCATCTGGGTATACATATCAAGCTCCATCGTCACAGTATACCAAGTATTTAAGGGAATTGGATCGACATCTAGCAGCATACCCGTATGCGGGGATACTGTTTGGGGATCGTGATTGCCGGGGCCGGGCAAGGTTTTTTCCGACCAGACACCGATACGCCCACCGCTACTCGTCGGGCTGGTATTGATGACCCTCATGCCAAGCAGAATATCCGCCCCATCTTGCAATGTGACGTTCCATGTATTAGGGAGACCGGTAATGGGAACCGGACGCCAGTCAAAGGTGACATATATATTCTTGCCGGTGATTTCGTAAGGTAAAACACCGTTGCCGCCCCGGTTTCCGGAACCGGAAGCATCGAAACGGAAATAGTGATTAGTCTGAGGCTCAGTCTCTCTCACATGGGTATGGTATTCGCCGCCATCAAAGATCCAAAGCTTGTCATCGGTGCTGAAATTAGTACCGAACTCCAGTTCGTAACCTTGGGAATACAGGTGGGTAAAGTCCGGCGTAGGTTCATCGATAGCGGGTTCATAGGAAATATTAATCGTTACGTCCCGGGTGATCGGTACTCCGCTCGCGCCTTTCATATTACTGGTTGCGGTCAGAACCACCGTTTCGTCGCTAGTGCTGCCGGTCTTTGTCTTGACGGTAACGGTATTGCCGTTTTCTGTCAATTCGACCTTATCTTCATCTTGCGGACGTACCGACCATAAAACCGTCTTGTCATCGGCATTAGCAGGACCAACTGTCGCCGTAAAACTGCGTGAAGTTTCAGCAGTGAGCGAGCCTGGGCCTTGTTGCAGGGCCACCGGGCCGACCGGAGCTACCACCACGCTGTCCGGATAGAATACCGGCTTCACGATTCCGGATTCTCCGGCTTGGATTTCAATATTGGTAATCTGACCGCCGTAGTTAGGGTCGGCATTCGGATCAGCAGTTGCCCATGTATTACCATAGCGAATCGCCCCAATACCCATCGCGGTTAGATCAATGCCGCTCGGAATCATAATGGCGGGTGATTCATAACTAAAGCCATCGGCGGTAGCTGTGAACCGCGCGGTCAGTAAGGTAAGGTTAAAGGTCACGGTAATGGTATGCTTATCATTAATCGTAGCGCGGGCGGTAGCCGGACGCCACACGGTTCCGACACTGGCATTGTTCGCCGGAAGATCCGGAGTTCCCGCCACGTATCGCAGGGCGATATTCCAAGGAGCCGCATTGCTTGTCGATACCGCTCTCAGAGTGAACAGGCGGTTATTCGGGGATTCGCCGAACCAGACATCATATGAATTATTCATCTGGCGGTTATATTCCGGCCACCAGTCGAAAGTAAACTCAACGATATCATTATCATCGATACCGGCATCAACATCCCAGTCGCCGCTGTCAAGGGGCAGGGTCCATCCCCGCGAGAAGTCTCTGGCAGTGTCTTCCGCACCACCGGCATTTAATGATGAATTAACTCGTAATACTTTGTCCGTATCAACTGTGGCAATCGTAAACGTACCCGGATGAAGCGCTGGGGATGGCGGAGTAACGATTGTCATCGGTGACCAAGAGCCTCCATGTCCACTAGCCGACCAAAGGAAGCCCGGCATATTGCTGGGGACATTGTCAGTAATGGAAGTACCGGCAAAGTCGATTTTCGTGCCGATGGGTGATAAAGCTACCACGAGCGCTTCTTCACTGACTTTTACATTGCGAAGGTCTTGGACATGGTCTACATTATTACCACCTAAACGGGCGGCCGCGAACTTAAAGCCGCCAACTGTTCTATTAAAGGCTACCGTAGAAGGACAACCAAAGGCAAGACTGCTGGAATTGGTTCCATCCAAGTTAGATATCGTGATGTCTACCGTTGCGCCGTATAAAATTTCGATTTTCACCCGATACCAAGTATTGGGCGCATAGGAACCGGAAAATTCCGAACATTCTGAATTTAATGCTCCAAAAGCTAAGTTTGCGTCAGTATTAGCAACCCATTGCTCTGCACCAGAATCCCATACTAAGAATTCATTATCAATGTTGGAAGGGTTAAGCGTATCATTTACACTGGCAAATACTTTGTTGTCCTGTCCTCTTACCACTACTAAAGTGGCAATCTTATTCCCATCTTCATCACATACAGAGATCGAGCCCTCATTACCATTGGACTGGACGTTATTCTGGCCGACGACGCCAAAGTTCCAATCGAACTCTATAATCGCCTTATCTTTTGTGATGGTAGCAGGACTATTGAAAGCAAACGTCCCTTGGCGAGTATTACCCGCCGCGAAACGGTTGAAACGGATTGCTTCATTTACGAGTTGCAGGGATGAGTTCGTATCGACAACATTACCCCAGTTGACAATAGAGCTTAGGGTACCATATTCCGCCAGTAAACCGCTAAAGTCCATATCTATTAATACGCCGGGCGGAAGCTGAGTCGCCTCTTTAAACTCGGAGTCAATGACTAAACCCGGTGAAACCACGCCTGTATCGATAGTGGACTTCGCCGTAATCGTGGCAGTCCCATCGGCAATAGCCGTCACGAGGCCGGTTGCGCTGACAGTAGCCACCGCTTCGTTAGAACTATGCCATGTCACTGCTTTATTTCCAGTGGAAATATCAGCGGGCAAAACCGTGACCGAAAGCTGTTTCGTATTCGTCGCGGTTATCGCACCCGGCCCCCAGTATAGCTGAACAGGACCGGCTTGGTCGATGGAAATATCGGTGGGGTCGGCATCCACGAATACGACCGTAATATCTACTTTTTCTTTAATATTTTCATCAGCATTCGATATCGCCCAAATTTCCGCATTGCCTTCTGCAACAGCCGTCACGAGTCCACTTGCGCTGACTGTGGCAATATCCGTATCTGAACTAGAAAATGTTACTGTTTTATCAACAGCATAATCAGGAAGAACATCAGCGGTAAGCATAAAGGATCGCTTAGCATCGTCTGCGCCGCCGCCAATCTCCATTGCAAATGAAGTATGATTTAATTGAATACTTTCGGGAAAACCGCCAGCAATCTCTTTCATTCTCGTAACGACGATAGCGTTAATATATACTCGTCCTGTATTGGGGGTAACATCACTGTAGGCGGAAACCGTCACATATCCATCAATGGCATCAACCTCCACTATTTCAGTCTTTAAGGCATCTGTGTAAGGGAATGTAATGCTTCCTGTATTTACTGATTTACCCTTATCAATATCGTTAATCATAATGGAATTAACATTATAGGCAGCGTTATTGCTTGCTGTGGCATATACATCTATTTTGTATACTCCTTCCGGCAAATCAATACGGAAATCAACACGATCATTCGTGAAATATCGTTGCTGCCCCAAAGCGGCGGCAATGTCAGCATCAAATGTACCAGGCGGATAATCGTCCGGATCAGTCGAGATAGTTCCCCCAGGACCCGCGTTGCCGGCACCGGTCAAGCCAGCGGTTGTAAAACCATAACCGGGACTGACGCTATATGCCTGGCTCATAATCGACGTAAAGCTGGCCGGAGTCGTATTGCCAAACGTAAACTTATGAACGACTTCACCCGGAACCAGCACTGGAGGAGGAGGTACCATTTCCGTAACAACGATTGCGTTAATATATACTCGTCCTGTATTCGGGGTAACATCACTGTAGGCGGAAACCGTCACATATCCATCAATGGCATCAACCTCCACTATTTCAGTCTTTAAGGCATCTGTGTAAGGGAATGTAATGCTTCCTGTATTTACTGATTTACCC
>Ga0082212_10001156_pt1 | contig 38815 bp, 34 predicted proteins | sample TergutNt197P3_FD_71548 | JGI IMG/M metagenome (GOLD analysis project Ga0082212, IMG submission 71548) | Neocapritermes taracua P3 segment gut microbial communities from Petit-Saut dam, French Guiana - Nt197 P3 | ecosystem: Host-associated > Arthropoda: Insects > Digestive system > Gut ...
GTCTGTCAAGAGAGATGTTTTAGAGACTGCAAGCTATCAATTACCATTATGGTTTTATGCCTGTGGTTCATCTATAGCCATCAGAGATTAGTGAGTGCGTATTAGCAACCAAAATAAAGGAGGCAGATGATATGAAATACCCAAACTTGTTCGAACCGATAAAAATAGGCAATCGATACTTTAAAAACCGAATCTTCTCTTCACCAATAGGGCATCCTGACATGACATCCACAGGCACTGTGTCTGACGATGTAATCGCTTTCTTTGAAAGGAAAGCACAGGGTGGCGCGGCCGCAATCACTCTTGGCGAGTCAAGTATTGACACAGAGCATTGGAGGCGAGCTTCATATACTCTGAACTTGGGTAATCCAGGAGTCCGCAGAAGTCTTTCACGCCTAGCCGATACGATCAACCGCCACGGCACGGTTGTATCGGTTGAGCTTCAACATACTGGAAGGCTTGCACTTAGTCAAGATGGAGATAATGATGTTAATTACGGGCCTTCAGAAAGTGAAATAGGAGGTATTTTTGTCAGAGAGATGCCCGAGGATGTTATTCAAGAGACCATTGAAAAATATGCAAATGCGGCGCTCTTTGTTAAGCAGTGTGGCTTCGGAATGGTTACGGTCCATGCAGGTCACGGCTGGCTTCTCAATCAATTTTTCGCCCCCAGACATAATAAACGCACTGACAAATGGGGCGGCAGCGCAGAAAACCGCGCTCGCTTTGCTGTTGAAGTCGTCGACGCAATCCGCCGCAAGTGCGGCGTTGGCTTCCCGATAGAAGTACGCATAAGCGCGGTTGAGTTCGATGAAGGCGGATACAGTTTAGAAGATGGCATACAGTACGCTCGCATGCTCGACGGTCATGCAGACATAATCCATATCTCGGTTGGAGGGTTGATACTGAATGATCCGATAGCAGAAAATGTCAATTTCAGCAACACGCACCCAAGTATGTTCCTTGAAGACGGCGTAAACGTAAAGTATGCCCAAGAGGTAAGGAAAGCACTGAAACACACGAAGGTCGCGGCCGTCGGCGCCCTTGCGGAGCCTGAACTGCTGGAGGAGATAGTCGCCTCAGGAAAAGCCGACATTGTAATGCTTTGCCGCCAGTTGATGGCAGACCCGGACACCCCGGTTAAGGGCCGATGCGGCCTGGAGGATGAGGTGCGCAAATGCATCAGGTGCTTCACATGCTTCTCAGGGCACTTCACAAAGCTGAGCTCGTACTGCGCTATCAACCCCGAGATAGGGTTTGAACGCGAAACGAAATATGCAGACCCTGTCGCGAGACACCGCAAGAGGGTACTGGTCGTAGGGGGCGGCGTAGCCGGGATGCAGGCGGCGCTGACCGCGGGCCAGCGCGGGCACGAGGTCATCCTTTGCGAAAAGACGGGTGTTCTGGGAGGGACCCTGCGCTGCGAGTCATCGGTCCCCTTCAAGCAAAACCTGCAGAAATACCTCGACCTTCAAGACAGGCTTATCAGGAAATCCCCGATTGACCTGAGGTTGAATACCGAGGTTACGCAGGAACTAGCAAATGAAATCGCCCCGGACGTCATCATCGCGGCCCTGGGCGCAAAACCTGCAGTCCCGCCAATCCCCGGGATCGACGGGGAAAACGTCCTTCTGGCAGAATACGCATACATGCACGCAGGGGAAGTCGGCGAGAGGGTTTTGATACTCGGCGGCGGGCTGTCCGGGATTGAGCTTGCGATATATCTTGCCGGGCTTGGCAGGAAAGCCTCGATCATGGAGATGGCGAACAACCTCAACTTCTCCGGGAACATCATCCATTCGATGGCAGTGTACCCCGAGCTTTCAAAATGCGGAATCGATGTAATAACATCGACCAGGGCAGTGGAGATAACGGCTAAAGGGGTGCAGGGGATGTACGTAGGCGATGAGTATTCGCTGCCAGGGCCTTGCGAGACGCTGAAAAAGGGAATGCTGGAGTCTGTGATCACTTCAGCCTCCCTGAACCGGAGTGAGAAGGTCGGCGAGAAAAAGCTATATGAGGCTGATACAGTTATCTGCGCCCTCGGCCAGGCGCCGCTCCGCGAAGAAGCGGACGCGCTCAGGTTCTGCGCCCCGTTCTTCTATACGGCGGGCGACTGTGTGGAGCCGGGCAATATTTACGCGGCGAACTCCACGGCGTACACGATAGCCCGCGACATCGGCAGGTATTAGGCACTACGTGAAATGGCCAAAGGTGTATCTCAAGCAAAAGGAATCCGGATTATCCGGGTCAATATAACCAGTATCGACAAACCCGGCATATTTGTATAAGCGTATTGCGTGCTTGTCCTCCATCTTGACACATATATCAATGACATCGTATCTCCGTTCTGCAGACAGAGTATCTATTACCAGTTTTAGCGCCGCTCCGCCATAACCTCTGTTTTGATATTTATGATCTATCATAAACTGCTCTATGGTGTAGCAAACCGGTTCGTCGAGCAAATCTTTGACCATCAGAACGCCTACGATAATCTCATCATTAGTAACTGCCCAGACTCGTGCATTTTGGTTTTGCATCGCATATGCGCTCGCCAGAATACGAGTAGGAGCAGCAACGTAACCGGCCTGCTCATCGGTGACCTTTAACCCGCAGACCGCGAGATAATTTGTTTCGTTAATTTCTACCAACGATACCATCTTGTGAGTTCACTTTCAGAAAATGTAAATAATCAGCAACAATCGCAACCTGTAAGGAAGCAGGAGGTGAAAGCGATTTTGTCCTGCCCGTAGTTGTAGGCGAGCCCGTTGTCAATGCAAACCTTGCTGACGTACAGGCCGCACGCCTCCATAGAAGCGGACGCCTTTTCAGGGAATCGGCAAGGCGCGGAAGGATAGGTGCAGGAATCACACAGGCTGCAAGCCCCCGCGCCCATTGCAAGCGCCCGTACATTACCTTCCCGAAGCGAGTCGTACATCCGCTGGAAATTCGCCTTATGCCGCGCCCCCGTCTCCATGATGCCCGCCCAATCGTAGCTGTCTTCAATCTCTCCGACGGTCTGTACGAGCAACCCGGAGCCGTAGCTCCTGACACGCTCGCGCATATCCTCGAGCGAGGCGCAGGCAGGCGGGCAGGACCACGATTTCCCGTATCTGTCGCACTTGCCGGGAGCGCACATGTCGCGGACTTCCTGCATAAAGTCAAGCGTATCCACATCGAGTGGCGCATGGTGGGTGAAACCGCATTCCACCGCCAAAGCGGCAAGGCTGTCATAATCACGCATTACCTTTGATACTCCTCAAAAAAACATCTGCTCCGTGAACTGGTCGCGGAACACCTCGTTGCCGGCCAGGTCTATATACTCGCAGTGCTTGCATATGTCCATGAGCGCATCCCGCGAGGAACCGGAGCAAAGTGACAGTACCGCCCCCTCACCTGCTGTGTTGCCGAGCGTTAGGGTCTTGGGCAGAAAACTGTGCGGGAACATGCCGATGCCCGCTGCGCTGTGCTTATCCATGTAGCTGCCGAACCCCCCGGCAAGGATGAACGACTTCACCCGATCCTCCCCGATACCGGCGTGGTGGATAAGCGTTCGGATACCCGCCGCTATCGCTGATTTCGCCAGTTGCAGCTTACGGACGTCGAGCGCGGATATATAGATGCCGCCGGACCCCATGGTCAACCAAAAGACGTTCTTACCATCGACTTTACCAATGTGCGGCGCGACGTCGCGGCCAGCCTCGTCCGCGTCGAGCAACCTCCCTGTTTCGTCAACGGCGCCTTTTTCCACCATGACTGCAAGGGCGTCGAGCAGTCCGGAACCGCAAATCCCGCGAGGCGCCTGGTTGCCGATGACTGTCACTTGCAGCTTGCCGTCCCACTTGACATGGTCGATGGCGCCGCTGACAGCCGCCATCCCCATCGCGATCTCGGCGCCTTCGAATGCCGGCCCCGCGGCGGTCGAGCAGCAGTAGAACTTATCGCCATATTTCATCGCCAGCTCGCCGTTAGTGCCTATATCAAGAAATATCGTGGGGCCTTCGTCGTCAGGCAGCCCTGCTGCAAGCATGCCGGCTATTGCGTCCCCGCCAAAGTATGATGAGATTGCGGGGCAAAGAAAAACTTTCGCTGTTTTGCTTGCATGGAGACCTTCCCACGCGCCGATTTCCTCTCCGAACAGGTCGACCGGCGTGAACGGGGCGGTCCCCATACCTACCGGAGAATAACCTGCAACAAGGTGTTCCATGACAGTGTTCCCGGCAATCGAAACATAGCCTATATCACGCGCGTGCTCCCCGGAAACCTCGCAAGTGTGCCGTATGAGCGTGGAGAGCTGGTCGCGGATCAGATTCGACAGCGTTTCGTGCCCGTTTTCGGCGCAGTACCGGATTCGGCTTATTACATCGGCCCCGTACGGCCTCTGGGCGTTCGCGCCGCTGGCTGTAGCAACGCGTTTCCCTGTGGCGATATTGGTCAGGTGGACGACGACGGTAGTTGTCCCTATATCGGCTGCGACCCCGAACTTTCTACCCGTGTGCGGATCTGGCGCTGCTGCGTTCTCATAACCGCCAATCGCGGGTGAAGGCAATGCCCCGGGTGGCGCATATACGGATGAAGCGCCGGCGCCGGTAGCCCCCGCCTCAGATATCGACATCTCCGCCTCCTCCGGCAGATAGACGTCCATATCGCCGCCTACCAAAGTACGGCAAGCGAGAATCTCATCGCCGCCTGGCGCCGTCCGGACGAGGCATTTGCTGCAGCGCCCCGCGCCGCCGCACGGCGCGTCGATGTACGTTCCGGCAGAATTTATCACCGAGTATAAAGATTCTCCGAGGACCCCCTCAGTTTCGCATATTAGCTTTCCTGAACGGTGGATCCGGATTTTTGGGATCATATATTCGCCCCTTCCTGGCCTTATATCCCCACTGAATTAGTCAGGGGGCCTTACGGTACCCATAGGTAACCGCTTACAAATCCTACCACCATCTTTGCACCGCCTCTTTCCGCCAATTTCACGCGATTATCAGTTAAATACCGGTTTTGGCAATAACCCCGAATAAAGACCATGAGTTGCAATGCGTGATCGACGCCTCGACGAAGCTGCCAAGCAGGCAAGCATCGCCAATCAGGTGGACGAGCCTGCCCCCGTTTGTCCGCGCCTTCAGGGGGTACAGTTCGTTATCCGCCACGCCGTCGACCAGGACCTTCATGGTGGTTCCCACATACCGGCGGTGCTTTTCTTCGGAAATAGAGTTTTGCAAATCGAGCAGGCGGTCGAACCTGATTTGTTTTTCTTCGCGGGTCGTAGCGTCGGCAAGTCCGGCAGCAGGGGTGCCCGGGCGCTTCGAGTAGATGAAAGTGAACATCGCGTCAAACCGGGCTTTCCTTACGAGTTGCAGCGTATCCTCAAAATCCTCGTCCGTCTCGCCCGGGAACCCGACGATGACGTCGCTCGTTATCACAATGTCCGGCATGAGCTCCCTTGCGGCTGCTACCTTTTCCAGATAGCCCCCGTGCGTGTACCCCCGGTTCATCAGGCCAAGTATGCGGTCGTTCCCCGCCTGGAACGGCAAATGAATGTGCCTCGCAGCCTTCCCGCTCTCAGCCATCGCCCGGAAAAGGGCGACCGACGCGTCCTTCGGGTGGCTTGTCATGAAACGGATAAGGAACTCGCCGTCAATATCGTTTAAACTGCGGATGAGCGCCGCGAAGTCAGTTGCGGCGCCTTCGTAGGGCTGCCCCTTGTATAACCGCCCGCCGCCGTAGGAGTTAACGTTCTGGCCGAGCAGCGTGATGTCTTTATAACCGCTTGCGACAAGCCCGCGCGCTTCAGATATGATATCCTCCGGACTGCGGCTCCTTTCACGGCCGCGGACGTGCGGCACGATGCAATATGAGCAGAAATTATTACAGCCGTACATAATCGGAAGCCAAGCCTTAACAGTCCCGTCACGCCCGATGGGAAGGCCTTCGGCTATCGCCCCGTCGTCAGGCTCGGTGTCAAATACGCGCCGCCTGGTCGTGCGCGGGCGGGCGTTCATAACGGGCTGCACAGGCCTCAATACGGACTGCAATAGCTCGGGGAAACGCCATAGTTTGTTGGGGGGGAAGACCAAGTCGACCTGGTGGTAGGATTCCCTGATCTTCCCGACAGTCTCCGGGACCCCGGCGAGGCACCCGCAAAACACCACGATTTGCGACGGCTTCGCCTTTTTTGTGTGTATCAGCTCGCCTACGTTCCCCAGAACGCGGTTTTCTGCGTTTTCACGGATAGCGCATGTGTTTACCACAACGACGTCGGCCATGTACTCGTCGCCCGTCGCGCCAAAACCCATCTCAGCCAGCATCCCCCGGAGCTTCTCGCTGTCGGATTCGTTCTGCTGGCAGCCGTATGTATCTATGTAAGCAAGGGGCTGCGACGGCCAATCCTGCAAAACGCAGCGGACCTGCATCATTATCGCTTTCTGCCTATCTATATCAGCCGCTGGGATTTCGCACATACGCGATTCGCCCGTCATTGCCTCAACCATCATTCTCTCCGAAAACCCCTGAGTGAAATCCAAGCAATTCTACCACAGGCATTGGCAATCCGCAAGGGAGGGGTGACCTATAAAAAACGCTGTATTATCCCTTGATTATCTGCCTGAAACGTGTTACGATTGCCACAAAAATAACAATGGAGTGTGCATGGGAGAGAATGAAGAACCTGGTGATTGATTTGCGCGTTGTCAGGAACAATCTTCGCGCTATAAAAGACCGTGCCGAGGGGGTACAAGTAATTGCAGACCTAAGCGCAAACGCGGGAGGGATGGGGCTGCTCCCCACCGCGCAGTTCCTGCGCGACGAAGGCATCCGCAACTTTGCGGTGTCCGACCCCGGAGACGCAAACTTCCTCCGGCAAAACGGGTTTGGGAAAGAACGCATAATGATGCTTCGCAGTACGGCCGACCCGAATGAGATAGCCGAAATGCTGGCCTGCGGCGTGATTTGCACCGCAGGGTCTTACGATTCCGCCGTCGCGATCAACGGAATAGCCGAATCGCGGAACGTTACTGCGGAAATCCAGGTGAAGATAGACACCGGGCTTGGCCGCTACGGGTTCAAACCGACCGAGTTGGACAAGGTCGCGGCCATATATAAATACATGTCGCGCCTTCGCGTGGTAGGTACATTCACGACACTGTCCGCTTCATGGCGGAGCAAAAAGCATACAATCGCGCAGATCGACAAGTTCAATACCGTGCTCGACAAGCTGACCGATATGGGCCTGGAACCGGGCGCCGCGCACGCCTGCGATTCCGCATCGTTGTTCAAGTATAACTTCGAACTCATGGATGCGGTGCGGGTCGACACCGCATTATCCGGCAGGATACCCGGAAAAGCCATACAGGGGCTTTCGCGCGTAGGGTACATCGAGGCAGGTCTGGAAGAGGTAAACTGGTATCCAAAGGGTCACACCATCGGCATGGAGCGCGGGTTCGTGACAAAAGCGCCCACAAAAATCGCCATCCTGTCAGTCGGTTACTTCCACGGGTTCGGGGTGGACCGGTACATAGTGGAAAGGAGCCTTTTCGATATTGCCAGATACCGCCGCAGGAAGACGTTCATCAGGATAAACGGCCAAAGGGCACGGGTCCTCGGGAGCGTCGGCCTGCTGCACACCATGGTCGATGTGACCAACATCGACTGTACGGTCGGCGATATTGCCCTGCTTGACGTCGACCCGGTCAACGTCAAGGGCCTGCCGATTGTTTACAGGTAACCACTGATTGGAGGAGATCGTTGGCAAAGATTCGGGAACTTGACCAGCATGTGGCTGACTTGATAGCAGCGGGCGAGGTCGTTGAGCGGCCGGCGTCCGCTGTCAAGGAGTTGCTGGAAAACTCCATCGACGCCGGCGCGGGAGTTGTCACTGTTGAGATCGACGCGGGGGGCCTGACATTCATCCGCGTGACAGACAACGGGTGCGGGATGTCGCCGGAAGATGCGGAAATCGCGTTTCGGCGCCACGCCACAAGCAAGCTCCGCGACGCTACAGGGCTTGAAGCCATTGGGACGCTCGGCTTTCGCGGCGAAGCGCTCGCCGCTGTCGCCGCCGTATCAAGGATTGAGCTAATAACGCGGGAGCAGGGCGCCCGGGAAGGCGCGCGCGTAGCGCTGGAGGCGGGGAAAATCATCGATATATCAGCCGCAGGCTGCCCCGAAGGCACAACGATTGTCTTGCGCGATCTTTTTTTCAACACACCGGCGCGGTCGAAGTTCATGAAATCCGACCGCGCCGAAAGCTCCGCTATTGCCTCCGCCGTGCTGCGCGGCGCATTGTCGCGCCCGGAGGTTTCCGTCCGGTTCATAAGGGATGGGAAAACAGAGTTCCATACCCCGGGCGACTCGCGTATAGATTCATGCATATACAGCCTGCTCGGACGCGACTTCGCGGCGGGGCTGATCCCGGCAAAATCCTCCGATGATGCGGTAGGGGTGGAAGGCTATGTATCGGCGCCAGCGGCGTCGCGCGGCAACAGGAGTTATCAGTTCTTTTTCGTCAACGGCAGGCACATTAAGTCCATCACCCTCCAGGCGGCGCTCGAGCAGGCATACGCGAACACGCTCCCGTCCGGGCGCTTCCCCTCATGCGCCATATACATAACTACGAACCCCGGCAATGTCGACGTCAATGTCCACCCGGCAAAGACAGAGGTCAAGTTCGTATCCGACAAGCAGATGTTCGACAGCGTATACTACGCTGTGCAGGGCGCGCTTGAGCGCGCATCGCACGAGGCGGGCATTGGATACGAGGGTAGCGGGCGTCATCCAACGATCGGGTCCGGGGCCAACAAAGCGGCCCCGGGGGCCGCTTCGCGTTACCCGGAGCCCTCGGCCCGAGGCCGCGCGTCAAAAACCGGGGATGGCTTTAAGTCTATGCAAGTGGATGAGTACCGCAAAAAGTATGCATCGGACGGGGAAAAGCCATGCAAACCGCCTGTTTTCCGGCAACCCGGAGCACAAGGGCAAAACGATAGCTACGGCGCGCCATACAGGGGCGCGCATGGCGGGCAAGGCATGGACGCCGCGCCCCCCACTGCGGACGACCGCACCCCGGACTTCGACCCCCCACCCGCGCGCCGGGCCCGCGTCATCGGTGAGGCGCTGAACACATATATCATCATCGAGGCAAACGCCGGCGTGTGGTTCATCGACAAGCACGCAGCGCACGAACGGATACATTTCAACGCGCTGAGAAGCGGGGACTACGAGCCGATGTCGCAAACGCTCATTGCCCCGGTCGTGTGCCGCCCCGGGCACGAAGGCGCCGCGCTCCTGCTTGAGAATATCGAGACGATCGATAAGCTTGGTTTTGAAATAGAGAGCTTTGGCGAAGACGCGATCGCGGTCCGCAGGATACCTGAGGACATCGAGATTGGGGATACCGAGCCTGTGCTTTCCGAGATATGCTCTAAACTCACCTTTGGATCCGCGCCGGACCTTGAATGCCGCGACGAGCTATACCGCGCGGTTGCCTGCAAGGCCGCGATAAAGGCGGGCAAGGCCTCGGACCTTCGCGAGATGGAGGTTCTGGCTGCAAGGGTGTTGTCGGGCGAGATAACGCACTGCCCGCACGGCCGCCCGGTCGCTTTCGAGCTGACAAAAGCGGCGCTGGACAAGAGTTTCAAAAGGACATGAGAGTTCCCACGCTTGTCGGCTCAAAGTTGATTGCCATTCGAAAAGCAAGATAGTGTGCAATAAGTCTGACAGTGCTGAGAAATGTTGCATTACGGATGGCAGCAACTCTTGAACATCAGTATACCATGGTATACCAGATGCAGTGCATTTTTGGAAATGAGGAATTGTATCATTTTGATACAATTCCTCATTTGACGGACTATAATGACTTATCATCATCCGGGGCTTGTGGACCCTGCGGAGGTTCCGGGGCCTGTGGGGCCGGTCCCGGAGGTTGTTGCCCCTGCTGCACCGTACCCGAAGGCGGCGGGGAATACCATTGCGTGGTATTCTTATGAGAAAGGTTCTTTTTGCGGTACCTTTCCATCAGCAATCGAACGACTCGATAGACCAGATATGCTATTATCGCAAGAATAATCAGGATAATAAGGATCGGCACGAAGCGAATCAGCACGATAAGGAAACCCTGGCAAAATGCCACGAACCCGTCAATGGCCCTCTCCACAGCCACGCTCAACCGCTCTCCGAACGTCAGTTCCGGTATCTCCTCCGCCTCCTCTTCTTCGGCGTCCTCAATGAAAATTACCTCGCGCAACTGTACGTTCACGGTCGAATACAACACATCATCGTTGAACGTGTACTGTTGCCGCTCGTAGCTCCTTATCGAGGATTGGACCTGGGCCAACCTCTGCTCGAACTCGAGTCTGTCTTCCGCATCCAGACGCGTATTCTCCAAATCCCTGAGCAGGCGCGCCTCCTGATCTCTCAGATCGTCCAGCGTCGAATCGCCGTGCCTGTAGTTTGCCGTGACGTCTGTCGAAGTCTGCCGCAGGCTCACCAGATTATAGTTATCCTCTAAAACAACAAGGAAATCCGAAAGGCGTTCGGAATACATGCGTAGGGTATAGTTAGCGCTTCTTTCCGTATCCGGGGTGCGCATATCGCGGCCCTGGACATTAGCGCTCTCGACGTACCCTTCCATATTACCTACTGCGGTGAGAAGCGTACGGATGCCCGACATGAAGGCGGTCGTTTGGATTTGCACGTCGACGGTGTAAACTATCCGCTTCCCCCCGGAAACAGAGGGGGGCAGCAGTGGGAGCGGTACGGCGCCATCTCCTTCGTTGCCGGCCGAATCCGGTGTACCCTGGTCTGCTACCGCACCGCTGCCGCCTGCATCGCTACCGCCAGTCACTCCACCACCGGGAGATCCGGTGGAAGAGGGGCTTAACCTGCCTGGATTGTATTCGGTATCACCGCTGGAGCAGCCGCCGATGAGCATCGTGAGGGCAACTGCAATGAGTACTATTGGGACAAACCGCTTCATTATCATATCCTCCTGCGAAAAATATTAAATGTAGGTATTGAAATGTTACGAAATTATTAAGCAAATATTACATAACTGTTAGGCTGTTGTCTACTACGAAGCGGATACAAATGTTTCCAATACAGTTACACCGGGTAATTACGCGCCTCCTTTTACACTATGCATGTAACAGTTCATGGGTAGCCGGGATTTCACTCTGTCTTGTGTGACCCGTCGGCTGAAGCCGGCTATCAGCATATACCGAGGTAGGTATAGAACATTGGTACAGCATTGAAGCCGGCTAAGCGACGTTGTTCACGCAAGACAGAGTGAAATCCCGGCTACCCGTGGACTGTTACCCTTTCTGCACTTCGCGTGATTATTTTTGCCCCGCCCGCTTGACAAAACAGTTGACAATTTAGTAAAATGCAACCGAGGCGCCTGATAAAGGGTAGACGGGCCCGCATTAGACGACCTACTATGGAAGAAAAACTGAATATCGCATACTCGAGGGAATGGTGGACGAGCCTTTCTCCGAAGTCCGGCTCAGCGCTGTCGGGAAGGAAACACCCGACAAGCGGGAGCGTGAGGATTTTGGGAAAGGTATTTTTACGAAATACAGGAGGAAAAGAAGTGAACAGGAACACAACCATGACAAGGAAGATAGGCCGTAAACTGCTCTGCATACTGCTCTGCGTACTAATGACGTCATCGCTGCTCATATACGCGTCGGCGGAAGGTGAAGACGGGCCGGCGGCCGAGCCCGTACTGGTGCTCACCGGCTCGGACATTCTGGGCGCGGACGACTACACAGAGGAGAACATAACGAATGAGAAAGCGTTCACGCTTGCGGAACTGAAAGACCTAGGGTTGACGATAGAACGCTGCTATTCGGCAATCAACAGAGTCGGAACGAAGTCGATCTATATCGCCGAAGGCCTGGACATCGCCGCCTTACTGGAGAAATACCCGGGCAGCAGCGTTGCAGTCGTTGCATCGGACGGGTTTAGAAGGGCAATCGACTTCAGCGTGACCCGTTATTACTACCCCGGGATTGCCACAGATGATGAGACCGGCGGGGAAGCCGTCGAGTTCATGCTTGCGTGGAAAAGCGCCTCCAAGACTTCGGAGCAATCAGAGGACGGGACGATAGTTCCGCCCGCTGCAGACGACATGGTAGACCACGCACTCCGGTTGATGGCGGGGCAGGCGGATATCGCTGACGTGAATAACAGCATGTTTGTAAGCAACACATGTAAACTGGTCGTAGGCGACGAGGTCGGGGCGGATACCCTGACAGCGCTCGGGAACAGTTTATCGCGGGCCGACGTCATGCTGTTGCCGCAAGCTGTGCATACGTACACATATACGACGCAAGGCGGGGAGAGGACCGCGACCGTGCGCGGCGCGCTATTGGCTTCTCTGCTCGCTGACGTCGCGGACGACGCCGTTGTCTCGTTTGGCACTGTTGACAACTACAGCAGGATTTCCGAATTCACGATGACAAAAGCGGAACTAGCCGCAGGAAACGCGATTTTGGCATATGAGGTCATGGGCGACGACGGCGGGTGGGAGAGTTACCTGAGGCCAACGGACAATGGCCCCGGGTACTTCAGGCTTATGGTCGACGGGACGAGCGGCGCGCATGTTGTAAACAAGGTCAGCGCGGTGTTTTTCGACGACCTTGGCGACTATGACTGGGCGCGCGACGCCATCATGGGGCTGGCTGCGGCCGGATATGTCGGTGGAAAAGGCGACAATAAGTTCGCGCCCGGAGACGCGCTTACAAGGGCCGAGATAGTCACGATCCTGGGGCGTGTCCTGAAAGCGGAGCTGCCGACCGAAAGCGACGGGAGGTTCCCGGACGCGGATTACAACGAGTACTATGGGATGTATGTGCAATGGGCGGTGAATGAAGACATCGTGCATGGGTATGACGATGGGACTTTCAAACCGAACAACAATATAATTGAGGAGCATCTTGCGATTCTGGTTGGAAATGCCGGGCTTACGGAGCTTCCTGATTGCATCGACTCCACATCGAACGCAAACGCAAACAGGGCGCAGATGGCTGTGGCCATGTACGCGCTGATGCTGGAACTGGGCTAGGCCCCGGGGGCAGGGCCCGACCGTAAAACAAAAAAAATCAAATACCCGTAACGTGTCAACACAGCCCGATAAGATGTGGGCGTAGCCTATGTTAAAGTGTGGGGTGAAAATGATGACTTGTGCTAATGCTTTAATAAGAGGATTGGTAAAACGGCTGATTTGCGTTCTTGTTTGCCTTGTCATGGCGGTATCTTTGCTCCCAATCACGGCGATGGTTGCCGCCGGTACGGGCGACCTCACTGTCGTGCAGCCTGTGCTTCTCGTTACAGGCGCGGGGATAACCGGCGGGGGATATACGGAGCAAAGTATATCAAATGAGAGATCGTATACGCTCGAGGAGCTGAAATCCCTCGGCGGCTTGACTGTGGAACGCTTGTACTCGGCAATCAACAGTTCGGGGACCAGGCGGATCTACCGCAGCGAGGGCTCGGATTTGGTCGGGTTACTCGCAAGGAGCAACTACAGCGGAAACACGATAACTGCGGTGGCTAACGACGGGTACAGAGGGACGGTCGAGTTGGGGGCGACCAGGCATTATTACCCCGGTATCGCCGCCGGGGATTCAGCCGGTTCGGCGACAGTCGCCCCGATGCTCGCGTGGAAAGCCGCCGTGGAGACAGCGCCTGCCGTCCCCCCGGCTTCCGCAATGCAGGATCAGGGCCTGCAGGTGCTTGTCGGGCAGACGAATATATCTGATTTCAACAACAGTTACTTCGTCAGCAATGTCGCGAGATTGGTTGCGGGCAACGAAATTACGGAAAAGCCCCTATCGATTCTCGGTACTGCCTACACACGAGGTGAAATGCTGAACATGCGACGCGCCGAGCGCCTGTACTCGTACTCGACGCAGAACGGGGAGAGAAACGACAGGGTGCGCGGCGTGCCGCTCGCTATCTTGCTTGACGGGCTGAGCGACAACACCGTAATCGAGTTCCGGACCGCGGATGACTGGGCGGGCATATCAGCGTACACTTTAAGCATAAAGGAGCTGACCGCGAGAAATGCGATACTCGCTTATGAAACGTTTGAAGACGCTTCGTGGAAGGGTATCTATCGGACCGTGCGGAGCGGGCCCGCAGTCGGGTATTTCACCCTTTATATAGACGGCGAGCAGCCGGCTTCGATGATAAACTACTTAGGCGTGCAAGGGGATGGTGCGAAAAGCGAATATAAGCACATTACGCACACGGGCGCGCCATACAACATCGACGCGATTACCAGCGCAACGCTGACAATTGAGGGGCCCGGTGTTGAGACGTCAGTGCCAATCACCGTCAGGGAGTTGGAAGACGCATCAAACGAAATAATCCACCGCGGCACATATTCCGACGGCCGGGGGCAGCGCAGCTATGAGGGGATACGGCTGCTGCCGTTGCTTGACGGCGAGCTTAACGGGAATGTCTCGATGCTCAACGACAGTGTCGAGATAGTATTCAAAAACCGCTGGCGGCAGGATGTCGGGCGGCTCACATACGGCCAGATAAGGACGGCGGACCAGGGCAACGCCCCGATCATCCTGGCATACGGCACAGCGGCCGCAGACGGGGGCAATATAAGGCCGTTCGTTTTCGACGGCGCTTCCGGGGAGGACCGCACCCTTGGAAACGGGGACGGGCCGCTTAAGCTGGTATACAACATGGGTATGGCGGGGGAACTGCCGAAGAGCGGCAATTACTCAAGCATAGCATACCTTTATGTTGAAGAATCCGGGGGGCGCCCGGGGTTCAAGCACACGACCGCGTCCAACCAGGCGTATGACAATCCCGCCAATACGGAGTATATGGTGACCTTCACCGGCGACGCCCTCGGGCGCGAGGTCAACTTCACGGTGAGGGAGCTGCAGGACATGGTCCAGTACGACTCGAGGACGAACCGCCCGGTTGCGGGTGGTTTAGGCCATCGGGATGAGTACAGCCTGTCGAACACTACCTACTGGTATGTAAACGAGTATGAGGGGATTAAACTGTGGGATCTGCTTTTGCGGATTGGAGTCCCGGCCGGCAGGGCGAACGACGACAGTACGCTGGTCAGCTTTTCCTCATGGGATAACTATAGGATCAATACGCAGTTCTCTTTCCGGCAGCTTGCCAACCCCGACTTATTCTACTTCTATGAAAAATCGCCGCTGGATATAGGCACGGACAGGCCTACGAGGGCGCAACTGGCAACGCAGGAGTACCAACCGGGCAATCAGGGTACGGGTTGGGTCAGGGACGGCAACAACTACCCGGTCAAGAGGGGTTACCCCGTCATGCTTGCTTACGGGCTAAACGGGTATCCGTACGTGCGGGATTCCGGCCTGCCGGGTTTCAGGGCAGGGCTGGGGAACGATGGGGGCCCGTTGCGCTTGATATACGGTAAGACCGATGGGCTCAACCGGACAAACCCCGGAGCGCTGGAGAACTATGCGTACTTCTACAACAATGGCTCCCAGCAGCTCCAGCGCGTACAGGAAATCTACGTTGGTGAAGAGGTCCGCTATTCGACCCACATGGAAAACCCGGATCCGGCGTACCGGGTGATATCCGGACAGGCCGTTTTGACGGTGGATATTGTCAGCGCCGGCGTTACGACGACGCATAGCTTCACCATGGAGGAGATTGAATCGATTGTTTACGGGGTCGATAAGCGCACCCGCGACGGTGAGGGCCGCCAGGAAAAGGGGTACTACTTCTATGATACCGTAAACGGCGTCAGGACGCAGGACCTTTTTGAAGGTGTAAACCTTGATTACCTCCTGACTGAGCATATAGGCCTACAGGGGACCCTGGGTTCCGTTGAGCTGTACAGCGGCGGCGGGGCGTTGCCTGCGGCGGTGCTCGACCTTTCCACTATCAGCGATACAGGGTACAACTCCCTTCGCGGTACGGAAGGCCTTGGAACGATGCTTGCGTTTGCGAAGAATGGATATCCGCTGGTGCAGGGCAGTAGTTCGGCGGGATATGTCCGTAACGATCCGCATCTAACCGGCAGGGCAATAATGAACAGTGGCGGGCCTTTGATGTTCGTACGCGGGCAGACTGACGCTGAACGCGCCGCAAATAGGATAGAGAATGGCGTCAACGGAAAGACAAGCGTACAGAACCTGACCAGGATAGTGATAAACCTGGTTCCCGACGATTTCGCTCATGTGGGCGCGGAGCATGCAGGGCTTGCTTCGCAGCAGGTCCTGTTCTCAGGCGCGGTCGCTAAGGAGTCCGGCGTCGTCCTCACAGTAGGCGAGCTAGAGACCATGCAGAGGTTCATGGTGACGGGAACATACTCTATCAGCGGAACAACGAGGACATACCGCGGGTTGGATTTGCTCAGGCTGCTCAATAACAAGGCTATCGGCGCGAGCGGCCTGATGGATGAGATTATTATTACGGGGGTCGGTGGAGAGACGAAGCTCACGCTGGAACAGTTGACGGATGCGGCCGCTGCGGGGAAACCGGTAATCCTTGCATATGGCTCGTCGGCCGGAGGTCCGCCCGGTTACGCGGGCGCAGGGCCGCTGATACCGCCGGAGGGGCCTATGCGCCTAGTCATTGACGGCGCTCCGGCAGCGGATTGCGTAACAAATATTAATGAAGTATCCGTTATTGCGTCATCGCTTGACGGGTGGAAGCATAGCACGGGCGTATACACGCAATATCTTGGGACCACGATTGAAATCTCAGGCCAGAACCTGTATCGCAACAGGAGGTTCACGGTTGCCCAGATTGAAGCGATGGATAATATTATCGTGTTCGACACGTATACCGTTGGAACCAACAACTTCTGGTGCCAGGGCGTCGAGCTGTACAAACTGCTGCAGAACATCGGTTTCGCCGGGGATCTGACTACGTCTGAGTTCACGGCCACCGCAACGGACGGGTACAGCGTTCAGTTCAGCGGCAGTCAGTTGGAAAACGGGGTTAACGGCAAACCAATAATAATCTCGTTCGGGCAGGGGACGACCCAGTCAAACGGCTTGCCGTTGGTGGAATCATCTTCGGATCCCGGGTTTTCGGCGGAAGCGCTGAACGATGGCGGGCCTTTGCGGTTAATGATCCATGATAACTCCGGCTGGAGTATCAAGTACCTGGCAAGGATAACAGTGGGCGCCGAAGGGGGCGTCGACGAAGACGGAGGGGGCGAAGGCGGTTACGGGTTCACCATATATCAGGGCGGGCGCGAAGGCGGGTTCCCCGAAGCCGGGGTCCGCAGCGCGGGCGTCGATGGCGATGGTGGCCTATGGGTAGGGACATATGGCGGGGGCCTTGCGTATCTGCCGCAGGGCGCCGGCGCGTTCACGGTCCTTGATACCACAAGCAATCCTTCGCTGGTCTCCCCGTTTACTTCCGGCGTCGCTGTCGATAAGGACAGCGGAGTGTGGTTCAGCCAGAACCACAGCGCATACGATTCCGGCGGCAATAATGGCGTCGGTTATCTCAAAGATGGCGGGATTACCTGGTATCGCGCCCCCGGCACTGTTGCGGACGACTACGTCCAGTCTATCGCGATCGGCCCTGATGATAATGTATGGTTCGGGTCGGCCGGGGGGCTTTCAAGATATGAACCGGGTCCGGGTTTTTGGCGAACCTGGACGGTCGCCGACGGCTTGCCTGCAACCTCTGTGAACACGGTCGTCTCAGATGGAAAAGGCGGCGTTTGGATAGGATGCTACCCCGATGGGGAGGGCGACGAAGAGTCGCCGTTCACGGGGGGATACGCGCACGTGACCGCCGCCGGGATTGTTGATTACACGAAATCATTCACTGCCGTGGGCGCCGAAATGGGTGACGCATGGGCGCGCGGGATCTCGGTCGCCGAAGATGGCGGGGCGTGGATCGTACGCAGCGCCCCGGGTTTGGGGACCATAGGCGGGCGCGTCGACTACGTCAACATCGAAAGCGGAGCTTACATGAGCTGGACAGGACATGAGCTGCTTGGCGCCGGGGTCCTGACCGGCACGCAGGAGATCCGCGCCATAGCCGCCGAGCCAAACGGCGGGATATGGTTCGGGACGTCGGGCGCAGGGCTGTTCCACTGTCTGATCCCCGGAGTAGTCCACAGGGTCTACAGCTCCGGTACGGGCGCGTGGCCGGACGATACCCCGATGGATAATATCTTCGACCTAAGGTTCATAGATGGCGTGCTGTATGTGGGGAGCGCGGGCGGTATAGCCTGGACCAAAGCGACGGATGGGCCGTTCAGGCCGGATCCTGCGCCTGTCATCGCTTCCCGCGATGTCGCTCTGCAAGCTATCGCAGCGCTCGAAACAGGCGCCGGCAGGGAGATAACGCGCGCTGAGTTTGTGAAGGTGCTGGCGAATATGACCGCGTGGATCGAACTGCCGGACAATGTCGCCGGAAAGTTTGGCGACGTTGCGGCGGATGTGATGCATTCAGGGTATATCATCTGGGCTGCAGCCTACGGTATCGTACAGGGTTACCCAGACGGCAGTTTCCGCCCTGAAAGCCCAATGACCCGCGAGGAAATGGCGTTTATTCTGGAGCAGTTCGCCTGGGTAACGTACCTGCTGCCGTCAAAGATTCAAGAGAAGCCTGAGTATTCAGATCAGGGTTTGGTAAGCGCTTATGCGGCAAAGGCCGTGAGGTCCATGCAAAGGTTTACGGTTCTGGACTCCATCCCCGGCGGCGCGTTCAGACCGAAAAGTGCGGTTACTAACACCGATGCAGCCGGGGTGCTCAGGGCATACGTAGACGCTTTTTGGAGATGATGCGATTTTAGAGGATCATTGATCATTATCCATGTTGCAAATAATCAAATAATAGATGGTATGACTGATATGAAAACTTCGCGAAAACTGTTTCTTGCTGCAATAGTTATAGTGTTATTACTATGCGCGGCGTGCGCGCCGACGGATGCGGCGCAGGATTCCTCTATTGCGGAGTCGCCGGCTGAGACAGCGGGACAAACGCCCGCAGAGAGACAACGCGAAACAAGCGGGCCGACAGCGGATACCGGCGATAGGTCCGGGGATTCCACCGGCATCCCCGGGCCGGGTGTACCCGGCAGTGATGCGACCGGGATCCCGGAGCCCGGGGACAGCGGGCAGCAGGATACCGGTTCGCCCACCGCGCCGCTGTCGCCGTCGCCATCGCCGCCGCCCACCACGCCGCTGTCGCCGTCGCCGACGACCCCGGTCAGCCCGCCGCCCACCGCGCCGCCCTCACCTTCCCCGTCGCCCCCGGTAACGCCAACGCCAACACCATCTCCGTCAACGTCGCCAACACCAACGCCGACGCCATCGCCGTCAGACAGCGGCGATAACGTTTCGCCGTCGCCTCAAAACCGTCAGGTGGTGCTGACCATCACCGGCAACGGGGTGGAGGGTGAGACTACCTGGACCCTTGACGAGCTGCAAGCATTGGTAGACGGCTATCAGGAGAATATCTATTCAACGACGAATAACTGGCCAAATTTCGGGCACGCGGAAGCCCATGGCGTCTCGCTGCCATACCTGCTTAGTCAAGCGGGGGTACGCAGCGGCGCATCGGGCATTAAATTCATATCGACGGATGGTTACAATACCACCCTGACATACAACCAGGTATTTAGGCCCCTTTATTCCTACTCAAACCACAACGCGGCCGCAAGCAGCGGCGCAAGCAGGGTCGAGCCGGTCGTTGCCTGGGTGTGGGGTGACGTCGGGAAGACCCGGCAGGAGAATATCCGGTTATATATAGGGCAAAGCAGCCACTGGGAAGTTAACACAATGTCATTTGTCACAGACCTCTGCAGGATCGAAGTCTCGACCGTATCCGCAGGCAGTTGGGCAGTTCCAAGCGCGTCCGTTACTGACGGGAGCGAAGTACCTTCCGGGACCGAGTTTGCGTTCACGCACGACGCCATTGATAATATCCGTATCTATTACACTGTAGACGGAAGCGAACCGGATGTAAACAGCCGGGTATACAACCCCTCGACCAGTTACTTCCAGCCCCACCTCACCGTTCCGCTGGTCCTGACGGAAAGCGTGACTATCAAGGCGTTCGCCGCAGGGCTGGGAAGGGAAGCAAGCCCGGTAGTGACGTTCGATATTACTGTAACGTGATGGGGGGATGGAATGCGCCCGCAGCGCCCGGACGTGCTGCGGGGAATGCCCGTAAAACAGCAATTTCCCTGACTTTTGCATTACTCATGCTCGTGTCGCTGACCGGATGCGCGGCAACCGGCCCTTCGGTATCGGCGTTTCCTGATGATACTTCGGCGTCCGCTGATATAACACCGTCAGGCGATATGACGGCAATATATACCCCCGGTACCCCGGAAAGCACACGGCCGCCTGGGCGGGAACTCTCGTTCCTGTTTTTCAGCGACACGCAAGCGGATCCGGAAACGGGGGATTACTCCGGGCTTGGAGGGCTTCTTGCTCAGGCAGCCGCGCAAGCCGATAACACCGTGCTGGCAGTTTTTGGCGGCGATACTGTCAACGACGGGGGCGATGCGGAAGAGTGGCTCAGGTTCCGCCGGGCCGCGTGGCCTGCTCTGGAAGGTTTATCCACAGCGGCGGTACCGGGAAACCATGACAGCTACCCCTTGCTCGCCAATCAGTTCAATTATCCCGAGAATGCCCCGGGCAGGCCAGGTGAGGGGTGGTTTTATTCGTTTGGGATGGGCCCTGTGTTTTTCGTCATGCTTGACAGCAATATCATGGGCGCGGCTAATGAGGCTGACATTGACTGGCTAAGGAACACCCTTGAAAGCCCCGAAGCGCAGCAAGTCGCTTGGCGCGTTGTCGTAATGCATCATCCGATGTGGCCGGCAGCCTCAATACCGAAAGACGCCGAGCGGGCCGGGACTCTGCGCGGGCATTTTCTACCTGTGATGGAAGATTGCGGAGTCGATTTGATTCTATGCGGACACCAGCACAGCTACGCGCGCAGCGCGCCGATGCGCGGCGATTCAACCGCACCGCCGGGCAGCGGTGGCATAGTACAAGTTATGGTTGCTTCCGGCTGCAAGGATACATATTCCGCTGATTGTTTCGACTATATTGCTGTCAGCGCGCCCACTCCGAACTATCTGCTTATAACAGCGGATGAAGGGAGCCTTGCAGTCGTCGCATTTGACGCAAGCGGCGCTGCGATCGATACGTTTACTATTCACTCCGGGGAGGTTCTTCAGTGAAAAAAGCACCTTTTTTAGTGATTATCGGGGCACTGCTTCTATCCATTCTGCTTGCTTTGGTAACTGCGTGTACCCCGGGCAGCGGTAGTGGTAATGAGACTGCTTCGCCCTCGGGCGATACCGGCGCCCGGACGTCACCATCATCACCCCCGGTCGGCCCGGGGAATACTGTTGGCGTCCCGGATGACGGAGACGCCTGGCGAATAAGCGTTATCGGTCCGGGGAATGAAGTGGCATGGAGCTTCACTGAGACAGCTCTGATCAACGCGCTGACAGACCGGACCGCCCTTCCATCAGGCGTCCCCGGTCAATTTGCACATATATTCTCGACAATCAATAACTGGCCGGCTGCGCGGTTCTACGCCGCCGATGGCTACAGCGTGGCGTCGATACTTACAATCGCGGGGCTTTATGAGGCCGCGCAAACAATCACTTTCCGGGGGAACGACGGGTATGAAATCAGCTTAACGCGCGACCAGCTTCTGGCCCCGCAGTTTTTCTTCCCGCAGGTTAATGAGAACGAAAACGGGGCCGAGCCGGTCTACCCTGTCATCGCCTACCGATGGCGCGGGGGCACGGACGATATCGGCGCTATCAGGGATGAGAACCCATGCCTGATAATTGGGCAACGCAATCCATTCGAGCACACAAACCCTGCATATGTGGAGAATATTTCGGAAATCGTGGTTTCTACGGACCCGTGTCAGGCGTGGGCAATGGCTTCGACATTCCCGGCGCCCGGCTCTATCGGGGTGGGGGAGACAGTCAAGCTTCAGCATGAATTCTACGGATTGGTCAAGCTGCACTACACCCTTGACGGCAGCGACCCGACCATGTTATCCAGTGTGTATAACCCAAGCACCTATCAACCGGAGCTCAATGTCCCGATTCCAATCGACGGACCGACTGAGATACGCGTTATAGTGCACGGATACGGCAAACTCGACAGCGATATCGCCGTCTTCGAGTTTACGCCAATAGGGTAGAAACCCGGGCAGGGCGCGGATGCTCCAAATTGGTTGGCATCGTTAGCGTCTGGGTTGGAAAACCACCTTGACTTCACTCACCGGAAGTTGAAAAGTTTTTACAAAAAAAAATAGAACGCAAAGGATTGGAACCTTGACGCTTTTGTTTATACTCGCTGCTGACCCCCTGCCGCGCTCACGCTTAGCGAACCTCATTTTACGAATGAAAAAGGCCGTTACAATTTTTCATTCATAAAATGAGGTAAAAAGAAGCCGCCGAGGGTTTAATCCCAGGGCGGCTGTTGTCGCAAATAGGTTTTTAGCCCCATTCTTACGGCTTTAAAACAAGATACGCAAATACCACAGTCCCTATAATCCATACAGCAATTGCTGGAATATAGCTTTTTTTCCTGTACTCTTTCGGGTTTTCACCGTGAAGCCGTTTGCGAAAACGCAAAACGCTTTCTGTACGCAATACTCCAATTATCAAGATGACGATTGAAAAACCTGCCACACCAAGATATTTCATATCAATACCATCCTTGATTTTTTATTGTATACTCGAAATTATCAAAGCGACCATTACTATTATATCCCCAAGCCCACACCGTTCCATCACTTTTCAACGCAAGACTATGGAGACTCCCCCCTGCTATGGCTGTAATCCCTGTCAGTCCACTCACCTGCCCTGGCGTTGTTTTGCTAAATAAAAAACTGCTGTTACCCAACTGGCCCATGACGTTATTTCCCCAAGCCCACACCGTTCCATCACTTTTCAACGCAAGACTATGGAAACTCCCCCCTGCTATGGCTGTGATCCCCGTCAATCCGCTCACCTGCACGGGTGTCGTCCTGTCTGTCGTGCTGCCGTCGCCTAACTGGCCATTGCAATTATATCCCCAAGCCCACACCGTTCCATCACTCTTTAATGCCAGACTATAGTCATATGCTGCTGAAATATATACCACATTTGTCAATCCAACTACCTGTGTTAATAGTGATGTAGAAGATGTCGTTCCGTTGCCGCACTGACCATATTCATTTTTGCCCCAAGCCCATACCGTACCGTCTTCTTTGAGGGCAAGTGTATGACTAAACCCTGCGGCCATCTGTAAGACATCGCCCGCAGAGGCATAGAGTTCAATAAGTCCACTCTGGGTCGGCTGGTAGCCATGGACGTCAAAATCGTCCTCATAATAAGGAGACAAAACTGCTCCATAAGAGTTCGTCAAAGCATTGTGGACATTCAGCCACTTCCCGGCGTGTACCTTGTTATATAAATATGTCAGGCTGTCAGCGGAGTTGAGGATACGGCTGTGCAAATCATTTGTACCCATTTCTTCATTGGCCAGCACACAGGCCACCGCAGCCGACACCTACGCCGCCGACATGGAGGTACCGGTCATCTTGCCGGTCCCACCGTTTGGAATAGCCGAAATGACGTCGCGCCCGAGTGCAGCTATATCCACATCGCCATAGTTCGAGAAATATGAGTACCCGCCGTCAGCGTTCACCGAACCTACGCTGATAATGTTGCCAAGGTCATAGCTGGCAGGATATATGGGGGTCTCATTGAGGTCAAGGCGTGAGTTGCCCGCCGCGCATACGAACAAAGCATCCGTCGCAGCTATAACATCATATAGCGCGGGATTATCTTGTGTCGCTCCAAACGAACAGTTTATAATCCTTGCTCCGTAGGCGCTCGCCGCCTAGATCGCTGCAATAATCTCGCTCGTGCATGCCATGCCGTTCTGGAACACCGGCAATGACAGAATGAAAACATCACCGCCATTTTCTCTCGCGGCTTGCGCGATCAAACCAGCGATATGCGTACCATGGGCGGACTCATATGGGTTGTTACTATCATATACATCCACACTGTCAGGGTGCATGTAACCATCTAGCATTGAGTGGCCTAGGTCGACCCCCGTGTCGATGACTGCCACAACCACAGGGATTGACGGGGGTTCGGACTCCTCTGCTTCCTCTTCAAGCTCCTCCTCGTGTTCTGGTTCTTCAGTCGGTTCAGGCGTTGGAACAGGAGCAGGTTCAGGTCTTGTCTCCGGCTCTTCTGTGTCGGTGATTTCCTCAACCTCCACAAATAGTGCCGAAAAACTGAGCTCAAAGTCGGGTTGGATATACTCTATGTCATCTCCCGCCCTGGCGGCTTGCAGAGATTCTGCAAACTCCGACGGCCATACAGCTTCTTTCAGTACAATGATTTCGTAGTTATCCAGTGATGGCATGTCGAACTCAACAGGAAGTCCAATACTCGTTTCTGAATCAAGCCCAGGGGCGGATACGTCGGGCAAACGTCCCCGGAGATTCAGGGACCTGTCAGCCTGTATTGAATCAAAGCTAATGGCTGTGTCTAGCCTTGATCCGACCTTTGCCCTGAAGGCGGCTTCATGCCCCGGCTTGTATGCGACGATAAAGCGATCGACCTTTCCGGCGTCAGGGTCAGGCAGAAACTCCTCCGGAATTCCATCTGGAAATCTCTCTTCAAACCTGCGCATCTCTTCCGCCAGTTGTACCTCGTCGAGCCGTTCATCCACCATTGCGGAAAAAGTGCGGTCAGCTAACGACAAGTCTGACCGCCTGGCAAGGCCCTCCGCCATTGCGGGGGATACCGGGAAAATAGTTACAAGTAGCGCAATGAGCAATAATATACTTATGTGTTTCTTTGCTTGCCGTTTCATGTGGGTGCCTCCCTACCCCTATATTTTTAGTTGTGGACACAATATCAAATAAATGCAACAAAAACCGATTACTTGTGTGAACGGCGGTTTTTTGCTGCTGTATAGGTAGTTATACAGCTCTCTGGACATGTTCCGCACTAAGTGATTGCTGCGGAACGATTGCTCCATAGCTCACGCCCTTTCAAACTCTTGTAACAGCAAAATGAATGAAATCTTCTTGTTGATTTTTCCTCAGGGAATCGAATGAACTATCAGTGCCTGTTTCTGTTGAAAAATACACTATTGTGTGTTATCGTATGTTCTAGTTAAACGCAGAAGCGACGGGGGTTTCGCGCCGTCCTGGCGATGATACATATATGGTTACCTGGTATGCATTAATCTGAATATTCATCCGTAAAAAAGATTAGCTACAGGAAAAGGGTGGCGATTAAAATAAGAACCGGCAAGTATGCTGCGTTGATTGCCTTGTTGTGCGGCGCGGCCGTTATGATTGCCTCGTGCGGCGGACCGTCTGACGCCGGCCAAGGGACTCCCGATAGCGGCGACTCTGAGTACGAGGCGCTGACGATACAGATCGAAGGTCTGCCTGGGCTGGATGGCGGTATTGCGGAGATAAGCGTTGCGGAGCTTCGCGCTCTGCCGCAGCACGAGCTTGAAGCCAGCTATATGCGCACAACAGGACTGTACGAAGAGTACCTTATGACAGGCCCTCTGCTGAGGGACGTGATTGCTCTGGCGGGCGGCGACATAGACGATTACGCCGGCCTTGGCATGATAGGACGCGATAATTACTGTTGCCTGTTTTCCCGCGACGTTATTGACAGCACGCCCGACCTTATACTTGCCGTGACAGTCGACGGCTCCCATAGGCTGGAAGACGATATATACCCGGCCTGGGCGGCGGTTCAGGGGCAGTTTGGCCCCTACTGGGTCAAGCAGGTGGCAAAGATAATACTATATGAGGAAATACCGCAAAAGGCCATTGCAAGCATATGGGTGTTCAACGGACTGACCGGTGGGATTGCTCCGATCAAGTATGAATACTATGGCTCGCAGGATAACGCCATAGACCTGGAGCAGGTGTTCTCCCGTTTGGACTATGTCGACAGCAAGGCGTTCTTCACTATGAAATCCTCCGACGGTTTCAAGAAGAACGAGGCTATGAACATGGTAAAATCCCGCTACTATATAAAGGTGGACGGTGCGGACTCGCCAACCAATGTTGCGCCATATATCATGCTGGGTATGAATGTACAGAGAATCGCCTGGTTCTCGACCAACGCGGACGCCGTATTCTTCCCGTATATGCTTATGGAATACATGGATACAAGAACCGTAAATGGCGAAGAAGGGATCCCGCTCGACGAGTTGCTTTACGAGGTTGAAGTGGGGACGGTCAGGGCGGTTGAGTTTGAAATAATCGGTGCTGCGGGTGAGTCCTATAGCGTGCCCGGGAGCGATTTGTCAGGGGCGATTATGGTTCCGCTTCCCGACGGGGGCGCGAAGGTCGTCTGGGAAGATGGTTACAATTACCCGGACGTCGACAGTCTGCTGAGGATTCGCCTGGCAAGGAGTGCAAGGAGTTAGGGATCAGGGGACGGGGGCGCGTTACAAAGACCCTTGCTAGGGGGAATCGAGGCAGAGCAGGAATGGCAATGGAAACCGGCAACAGCGCGTCCGTGAGGGCCGGAACAAGAAAAATATGGATAATTGTCGCAGCTTTCGTCATAGTAGCTGTGCTTGCCGTAGCGGCCATATTACTGCTCCTTGGCCGGCAGGGGGATACGAAGCCGACCGTCGCGGAGGGCGCTGCGATAACCGAGATTTGCGGTGTGGATTACCGGGATTTCACAGATATCACCCCCGGGGTCATGACAAAGGAACGCAGCGCGAAGTTCCCCGCTGTCGATAAAGTATCCGTCAACGGGGACCTCTATGCGTTTATCGTGAAACCCATAGCGTACAACGGCCCCGTAGTGCTTGCGGTGGTGATAGACGGCAGCAATGGCAAGAGTATAGGCATGCGCATAGTGGAACACGCGGAGACTCCGCACTATGTGCGCGATATGGACAACACCTGGTTCACCAATCGGTTCGCGGGCAAATCAGTGCTCGAATACCTTGGAATCGTGAGGCTCGCCGCCCGCTCCGATAACGAGATAGTCGCAATCACCGGGGCAACAGTCTCTACCGAGGGGATAGTGAATGGCGTGAACGCCGCTTTCGGGGTTTTTCAGGAGTATGTTTTAGGGACGACCGCCGCGGAGGTACCCTACATGGTGCGTTTTGAACCCGGAGTGGGCGACGGGCCGGTGGAGACAGGCAGCCTGGTAATCCGGGCTTATGGACTGGTGCTGGCCGAGATCGGCCTCGACGAGATACGCGCACTGCCTTCGGTGAGGCGCGTGATGAGCATACATTCCACAGCCGGGGTGACCAGTCACAGTTTCAGGGGTACTCTGCTTTCTAATGTGCTCAACCTTGCAGATCCCGGGCTGGTGGGTGAATATGACTGGGCGCTCGCTGTCGGCGTCGACGACTTCATGTCCGGCATCGGTATGAATGAAATAATGGCTGAGAACAGCGTGTTTGTCATGTACGAGGATAACGACGAGCCATTGCTGAAAAAGAACGGCGAACCGGGAGGGATCCGGATCGTAGTCCTTGACGATGTGTTCGGCCAGCGTTTCACGCAATTTATGATCGAGATAGTATTAAGTGAGGAACTGCGCTGATGAGAAAAATCAAGCTAAAGGCTGTGATATCAAGCCTGTTGCTGCTGGCGTTCCTGTGCCTCGCTGTGACCGGGGCGATGCTTCATTTCGGGAAAACGGGGCTGATCCTGGGAATCCCCCGCTACACCCTGCTGCGTATCCATGACTGGGCCGCAATTGTCATGGTAGTTTCGGTGATATTGCACTTTATACTAAACCTGCGGCTCTTTGCCGCAGGTTTGAAATCGCTCGCCAAGCGGAAACGGGGCGGAAATCGCGGCCCCGGGGAGGATTGATCAGGAAGGGAACATAAGTATCACTGCCCAAGACCACAAGTCAACCAATACTTCCCACGAGTCCGGTCAGGCGTTGCAAGTGCATCCCGCATGCGGAGTAAGCGCAACCTCGACCGCCAATCCGTAATATGCGGTGCTTACCAAAGGTACTTGTTTTCCGCCCGGGCGTCTATGATGAGGTCAACATATACTTTGAAATCCACAACTTGAAACAAAATCAACAGATTATTCCCAAGGGTTAGTTTCCGATATCTTTTTTGATGAATATACTTATTGTCATAATAGGGACAGCGCTCCGGTATTTCCTCTAATGTGGAGACCTTTTCCTCAAACAGATTGAACAACTCTTCTGCAGCTCTGATACTTACTTGAGCAAGAAACCTCGCGTGTTCAAAAAGCATATCTCTCGCTCTGCCGGAAACAAGTACCTGATATGCGGGCGCGCTATCCATTCGCCGCCTTCGCAGACATTGCATGCAGCAAGGCGCGGCCTTCCGCAATCACTTCATGTGCAGGATAGTCCGGGACTCCACGGAGACGGTCCGCTTCTACGGCTAGAAGCTGCTCGCGTAAATCAAGCTGCTTTTCCCTCTGATAAAAAGCGACAATGTCCATAACCACAAGGTCGCCTTCTCCGTTGACTGTCAAGTGTACAGGTTCGCATGTGTGCTTACATAATTCAGAAATATCCTTATAACCGTTACGAATCGCTTTGGACGACTTGATAATCATTACCATTCCTCACATTTGGGATTATTGTGCTCTAATTGCGTACTAATTATACCACGCGAATTATATAAATGTCAAGATAACAGCGCCTTAACCTATACTTTCTGTACCCAAATACCTCTGAAGATAAGGCCTGACGCACCTGACAAGGATCCCGATAACAGCGCCGGTGACGACGCCTACCAGCAAAAGCGCAGGCAGATACAGCAGTACGACCCAACTCCGGAATAGCAAACAAGCCACCAGAATCTGGCCGATGTTGTGAAATGCCGCGCCCGCAACGCTCACCCCCATAGGGCTGACGCGGTCGCGGGACAGGCGCAGGAGCGCAATCATGACCAAAAAGCTGAGGCAAGACCCGCCAAGGCTATAGAAAAGGGCGGTGGCGCTGCCGGCGAAAATGGCGGCCATCAGGCATTTTAATACCACAAGTACTATCGCCCTTGACCTAGGAAACAAGTACAGAGCCATAAGGACTACCACATTGGCAAGCCCCAGCCGTATACCCGGAATGCTGAAGCTGAGCGGTATCATCCGCTCAATCAGGCTCATGACCAGAGCATAGGCTACGAAAATCCCCAGCATGGCGACTTCCCTGGCCTTGTTCTTTCCTTCAGCGGGTGATTGCATCGAGTTCCGCCTCCTTTCCGCCGTCAATGAGTATCAGCAAACGGTGTGGGAGGCAGGCTATCACGCTGCCCGGACGGCTTTGCGGGCCGATGTGTACGCAATCCTGATTACGGCAGTCGGACTCAATTATACGGGCGCCCTGGGGCCCGATGCTGAGTAAATTGTACCCGGAGGCGACTTCGAGGCGCAGTTCCTGCTCTTCATCGGGCATATCTATGGACGAAATCAGCTCGCCATCGATATAGATGCGCGCGGACAAACCCTGTTCGCCGGATCCGCCCCGCCATATCGAAAAGGCCGCCCAAAGCGAGAGCGCCAGCAGCACGGCAACGCCGATTATGATAATATCGCCCATTTTCAATTTTACGGCTTTTTCCATGACGGGATTATACCACGCGCAGGTGGAAAAGAGTAGAACAGCGAACTTTAAATGAAATACTGGCAGACGGGTAGTATACAAACGAGACCACTTATGTTAAATTAAGCATCAAGTGGCCAATACTCAGCAACCCGTCATCCCGGGGCTACAGCAAATAGGGAGGGGCAACCCATGAAATTAAGAAAGAGCAGACTCATCTCAACCCTGCTGGCGGCTGCGTTGGTTTTTGGCCTGCCGGCAATTATACCGCAGACGGCAAATGCAGCAACCCCGCCGAACGGTCCGTTCCATGTCGGCCCGAGGGCCAACAACTACGACGACCCGGCCAACGGTCTCTATGTCTCACCAACGGGCAACGACGCCACGGCGAACGGTTCAATCGACAGACCATATAAAAGCATCAACGCCGCCTTGGCGGCCGCAAAGCCGGGCGATACGATTGTACTGCGCGGTGGCACTTACCGGGAAGGCGTAAATGTCCGGATACGAAAACCAAACATTACGATCAAGTCGGCAAAAGGCGAACGGGCGGTCATTGATTTGACCACATTCAACCCCGGTCATAACGAGGATTCGGGCGTTTACTTCGACGTCGACTCTTCGGGCGGCAGATTGTTGTGCGTAGAGGTCATTGGCGGTTACTACGCGGTCTGTATGGAAACAAAATGGGATTGGGGAGACCCGAACGACAGGGCCGGGGCTTCAAACATCATCATCGAAGACTGTATTTTGCATGATTCGAGAGACGATGTAGTCAAGGTGAAGCCAAATTGCGACGACGTCACCATCCGATTTAATGAAATATACAATTCGGGGCGGGAGTTTACCAATCATCCCGGCTTTATAAAGGGCGATTGCAATTCCGAGGGGATTGACAACGTCAACGGCGACAGGATGGTCGTCCAAAACAACTTTATCCATGATATCTGCTCAAACGCTATCTACGCCAAAGGCGGCGCTATTGACGCGCTGATAGAGAACAATATAATCGCGCGCGCGTACGGGGCCGGTATAATGGTAGGGTTTGATACCAGCCCGGAATACTTCGATATCACCGTGAATCCCCGTTATTATGAGAATATCGGCGGCATTGTACGCAATAACCTTATCATGGATACCGGCTGGGAAGGTATCGGGTTATATGCCTCGAAGGACGCCCAAATCTACAACAATACGCTTATCAATGTCGACAATGGCGGGCTCTACCACAGCGCGATATACTTTGGCCTCTCATTCCAGGATTGGGATGATGGCGCCGGCCGTCCCGCCAGCGTAAACCCCAATATCCATCACAATATCGTGAGCCAGCCCGCTTCGTTTAGCCGTCAGATGATAGAGGTCCGCTTTGCCAATGAGCGCCAGCTTGGCGAAATGCCTGCGCTTGAGGGCAACCCGGTGATGAGCAGCAACTGTTACTTCATCGAAGGCAGAAGCTCGTCGTTTACCGACCGCAGGCCGCGCAGCGCGCTGGATAACGCAGGGCTCTCCGCGTGGCAGGCGCATATCAGCGGAGACGCCGGCTCAGTTGAAGTCAATCCTGCCCTGGGCGGAGACTATATAGCGACGAACCCCCGGTGCGCCGGTATGGGGATATCGGGCGTTGCCACGTCGAGCTCCATGTCCAACTTCCGCACGATGAGGACCTATACACCTGGTTTGTTCGCCGACGTTGATGAAAGTCAGTGGTACGGCATTAGCGGCGAGGGGGTCATTGCCCGCGCCTATGAGTACGGCCTTATGCACGGCGACAGCGCCACCACCATGAACCCGTCGGGTGGTTTTACCATTGCCGAGGCTGTAGCATTAGCAGCGCGCGTACATAGCATATATTCAAAAGGCGCGGACAATCTTACGATATCCGGCAGCCCCTGGTATCAGGTATACATTAATTACGCCATTGACGCCGGGATTATCAGCCGAGGCGATTTCAGTGATTATGGCAAACCCGCGACACGCGCGGAGATGGCGTATATTTTCTCGCGCGCTTTGGCGTTTTCGGAGTTCCCGCCTCAAAACACCGTCATTTCCCTGCCTGATGTGGACAATAAGACGCCGCACCACGACGAGATACTCCTGCTGTACAAGGCTGGCGTCCTTGCGGGCAACGACGGCGAAGGCACATTCAGTCCCGGGGCCGGTATGACCCGCGCCGAAGCTGCGGGCATCATAAGCCGTGTGATACTCCCCGATACGAGGCATAGCGGGAAGACATACGGTTAACGGCGGTCATTGGACAGGGGCCGGGGTATGCCCCGGGGTATGCCCCGGGGTTTGCCCCCCGATCGAAGCGGTTTCGCCCACTTTAAGCCGCTGCAAAGTCTATATCGCCGAACTGTACTATCTCCCCCGATCTCAGGACAAGCACTGCGCCCATCACACCGGGGAAGGAAGCCAAAAATTCCAACGTTTTTTCGCTACCTAACAGTATGGCAATGGTGGAAAGGGCGTCGCCGATAAAAGAAATCTCCGATACTATAGTGACACTCGCGACGTCGCTCTCCGCCGGCATCCCGGTTTCGGGGTCAATGATATGATGGTAGGTTACGCCATCCTCTGTGAACTGGCGCTCATATATGCCGGAAGTGACCAGCGACGCTTCACCGACGCCGATGCTGCCAATAATCGCGCTCCGGCCGCCAAATGGGTCGTTCACGCCAATGCGCCAAGGCTCGCCCCCATGCTTCATTCCAACTGTGACAATATTTCCTCCCAAATCGATTAACGCGCTTTTTACACCTCGCCCCCTGAGGAAATCAGCCAAACGGTCGGCGATATAGCCTTTCGCTATGCCACCCAAATCCAGCCATGTCTGCGGATTTTCGAGACGGACCGTGCCTCCATCTATATTGACGCCCCTGAACCCTACGGTTGCCCGCGCCTCGGCAAGCGCATTAACCGACGGCACCGCGGGGTCGCCGCTGAAGTCCCACAATGCACATAAGCGGCCGATTGTTATATCGAAACAGCCGCCTGAAAATGAGCCGAACTCCAGCGCTGACCGGATTATATCGATTGTGTGCCCGCTCACCGCGACGGGGGCGCCCCCCGCGTGGTTAATACGCCAGACGTCGCTGCCTTCAATTGTGCGGCTGAACATTTCCTCAAACTCAGCGCACAGGTCCAGGGCTTCCTCGAGCATCGCGCGGTCCGGCGGATCGTACAGCGTGACTGTGCAGACAGTATCCAGAAGCAGCCGGGTCTCGCTGATTGGCCTCGGATTATTGCTCCCGCCGCAGCTTGTGAGAGCAAGGGCCGTTGAAAGCAGCAGCAGGTATATGATGACTCTTTTCCCCTGGGTGGACAAATCAATCAGCTCCCGACCATACATTTCGGCAAAATCATACCACACAGGGGGTAATTACGCAAACAAAGCCCAAACAACTAAAAAACCCTTGACAGATGTTGCGGATTTGCATAGAATCAGTGTGATTAGAACAAGGCGCGGGACGGTATTAACGTTAGGCTGGGAGGTTTACGGCATGCCGGATAAACAGAACGATAAAGGATTCATGGCAATGCTGGAACGTAAGGGCATTGTACGGAAGTCCGGTGCTGAAGAAGAGCCGGCCGATATGAGTCCCGCCGATGCGCAGCCGCGCAATGAAGCGGATCTGCGCTCCCTGCTTAACCAACCGGATGGGGACGCTATGAAAGTGACCCCTGCAGCCCGCCAGCCGGTACCAGGCTTTTCTACCCCGATACTGCCCGGCGATAAAACGGATCAGGATACACGCGGGACGAATACCGCGCCGGTCGGCACGGCAGTGCCCATACGCCAGGATACCCAGACCGGGCGCATGGAGCGGGAGGGCGGTGCGTCCTCCGCAGCGCCGGGGTCCGGGTCGTCCAATCAAGACGGCGGTTCAGCCAAGGACGGGGCCATGAGGCCGGCAGCCTCCCCAAAATCCGGAACATCCCCCGAGTCTTTTGAAGCCTTAAAGCAAGTGGGATCCCCGGGGCAGGGGTGGGGTACTTCCGGCAATATCACCGGCATCGACCCGTTCAAGGAAATCAATACCACCGGCGATAAACCTGCCGCAGGGCCGGTTGCCCAGCCTGCGCAAGCCACGCAACCACCGCAAGCCCCGCGACCGCCGCAGCCGCAGCAAACCCCGCTTGAGCGCGCGCCTGAGAAGCCTGCGGTAGACAGCTATACGGACAGGTATCTCGACATCGAAGAGCTTTATGAAGTGTTGTCGCTGAAAACGAAAAGGACAGATACTGTTTACCTCATCGAAGAGTACTTGAAAGCGCTGCCGGACTCGCTCCCGGACCAGTCGCGCCGCGAAATCGTGGGCAATATTGTCGCAGCTTCAGGTTTTGATTACGATCTTCTGATGGGGGATGGGGTACTGCGGGTAAAGACCCTCAAGGATTACGCCGAGCGGTTTGCAAGGTATACTGACGATTATATCGCGGCACGTAACGCGGAGCTTAATGAACTGGAGCAACAGAGCATGAGGATCCGCAGGCTGATAGAGAACCGGAAGGATTTGCACAAACAGCAGTTCTTCGTCATCGAAGCGGAAGCCCAGAGGCTGAAGGAGATTCTTACGTTCATATCCGGGTAGGGAAACGGGCTTCGCCGGTGCAAGAAGGGGGGATGCCTGTTATGCACGATTATGAGCTGACCGATCGTGGCAAGATTCTGATTGCCATTGTGGTTGCAGTTATATTTTTACTGGTTCCAGCCGGTATCCTCGTGTTCAGCGCATTAGCCGAACAGCCTCTCGACGAGTCGGGCCCAGGGGTATCAGGAGCGCCGACTGCTTCAGTTGACGAAGCCGCTCCCTCGCAGCCTTTGATCACCCCGCCGCCATCAGGCGGCGATTTTAATCCTCCGGGCGTGCAGCCCCCGGATGTCGTCGCTTCACCCTCGGACCCGGGCGGCTCTGAAGAACCTGCCGATACCGGTCTTGTTATTGGCGGGGACCCTTCCGGGGGCACACTGTCGCTCACATTCTCCCCGGGCATTCAGGAGACTCTGGACAGTGAGGCTCTAGCGTCTATTGATTTGTTTCTGTCTAACCCGGGGAATTCGGACAAGAACAGGATTGTAGTGGAGCTGCCCCGCGTACCCGGGCATGAGGAAGATGCAGCAATGACAGCCATTGTCAGCGCTTTAGTAGAGCGTGGGGTTTCCGAACAGCGTCTGGCGTTTATAGTGAGCTCGGATCGTATGGAGGAGGAGGGGGGGGTATTCGTTGTACGCATGTACTTCGCCCCATACCAGGCAAAGTGAACGATATTTAGGGCAAATCCAGGGATATGCCACCATTAAATAAAATCGGGGGATATGATACTTATGATTAACGACGAAGACATTGGCGCAGGATTGCCGCCGCAGCCGCCGCAGCCGCCGCAACCGCCGCAGCCGCCGCAACCGCAATATCAACCACCGCCGCCATACCAGCCGCCGCAGCAAGCGTACCCGCAGCCGTACCAGCCGCAATACCTCCAGCCGTACCAACCACCGTACCCGCAACCGTACCAGCCGCCGTACCCGCAGCCATATGGGCAGCCATACCCCCGGCCGTACCAGCCATATGGGCAACCTGTGGTCAGCAGCCCCGGTAAGGGCGCGGCAATCGCGTCCATGGTACTGGGTATCTGTTCGCTCGTACTTCCATTTTTAGGCGTCATTACGGCAATCATAGGCCTTATCCTCGGTATTGTGGGGGCGAGCAGGCAGAAATCCACGGGAGCGTCCGCAGGAATGGCTGTTGCAGGTATCGTATGTTCAGTTGTGGCCCTCGCGGTGAGCATAATATATATAGTTGCATGTTATGAAATATGGGATAGTCTGTTCAGCGGGCGCGGTTATTTTGGCGATCTCACGGACTGGTTTGACTGGTACTGATAGCCGGCTTCAACCGACGGGTCACACTGCGTAAGTTCGGCTTATACGCTGAGCCTGAGTGAAATCCGGACGGGAAGGAATGCAGTCATAACGCCTGACGCAAGTGACCGTTTGAAGTGTAACCAAGCGATCCGCCGGCTGAAACTTGGTGTTGACAATGCAATGCCGGATATGCTATCATGTAGAAAAAATCGGGGGAGATGATTTTATGAGCGACAACCAATGGAATAATAACCAACAACCACCGCCGCAACCACCACCGTATCAGCAGCCGCCACCATATCAGCCGCCGCCGCAGCCATACGGGCAACCGTACGGGCAGCCCTATGGGCAGCCGATGATGAACCAGCCGGGCAAAGGCATGGCGATTGCTTCTATGGTGCTTGGTATCATTTCGCTGGTGATTCCGTTTGTTGGTATAGGAACAGCAGTCGTTGGTCTTATACTCGGCGTTATTGCTATGAAAAAGCAGAAAGAGGTGGGGGCGCCCACAGGGATGGCCGTAGCCGGTATAGTATGTTCGATTATCACACTGGCAATAAACATTATACTGATTTTTGCATGTTATATCCCGCTATGGTGCGCCGCAAGTTCACTTTCTTCCTACTACTACTGGTAATAGCAGCAAAAGACATAAAAATCTGGGTTCGAACAGAATCCAGATTTTTAATACCCATAACTTCAGAGGTCAGATATGTTTCCTAGCCTGCACGTGTTTGGCGTAGATCTTTCCATGTACGGCATTATGATGATCCTTGGGATGGCTGCCGCAGTCGGTATTGTGACCCTGCGGTGCCGATCCATGGATTACCCGCAGCAAGACGCCCTTCTGACCGGGCTGATAGCCATAGCAGGCGGTATGGCCGGGGCGGTACTGTTCCGGCCTATTACAAAGCTGCCTGAGATTATTATCAACTGGGAGTTCTTTTCAAAGGTCCCATTAGGCGAGTTTCTATCCTGGTTTTTCGGGGAACTCGTGTTTTTCGGGGGGCTCATCGGCGGATGCATCGGCGCTATACTGTATTGCCGGGCTTTTAGGATACGTCTGGGCCCCATTGCGGATTTATTCGCACCCGCCATACCCGTAGGCCACGCTTTCGGGAGGGTAGGGTGCTTTCTCGGGGGCTGCTGCTACGGGGTGGAGGTCTCCCCGTCACACCCGTTCGCCGTAATCTATCCGCCCCGGACAGACGGGCTCGACATGTTCGCGGCGCCTGCCGGGACGCCTATCCTGGCCGTCCCCCTCATAGAAGCCGGGGTGAACATCCTCATTGCGTGCTTAATAATATTCATTCTGCCTAAGCGCAAGGTAGTAGGGCGGGATATTGCAGTCTACGGGATACTATACGGCGTCCAGCGGTTCGTTCTGGAGTTTTTCAGGGGCGACATCGCGAGAGGGGTTTATTGGGGCGTCTCGACGTCCCAGTTCATCAGCATAGCCCTTGTGATTGTCTCGGTAATCTGGCTGATATACATACTTCGAAAAGCAAGGGGACTCAGGCAAGCTCCTTTAGAACCGGTATGAGTTCCTCAAACTGCATCCCATGCGACGCCTTCACAAGAACGGCGTCGCCCTTTTTTATTAATCCCGGCAGAGCCTTGATGAGGCCGGTTTTGTCCGGGTAATAGTGCGCCACGTTTCCGCCGGCTGCCTTGAACGCGTCCCGGATGTGCGCTGCTTTTTCCCCGCAGCAGATTAGGGCGTCTATCCCTGCATCGGCGCAAAAACCCCCAACTTCGCGGTGGAGGCCGTCACTCAGCGCGCCAAGGCCAAGCATATCGCCGAGGATTGCCACATGACGGCCCGGTAACGAAGATAGCGACGTCAGCGCGGATTCGACAGAGTGAGGGTTTGCATTGTAGCTGTCATTAATGAGCGTTACATACCCGGTGTCGCACATGTCCGCGCGGCCACTGACAGGTGTAAATGCCAACAGCCCGCTGCAGATTTCGCCATTACTCAATCCTAATAACTTGCCAACGATTATGGCAGGAAGCGCCATCTGCGGGATATGGTTCCCATACGCCGGAATCCTGACCGGGAAACGCTCCATATCGTTCGCAGTCTCGAATGCAACATAGTCCATCCCCTCCATTCGGATGTTCTCAGCGCGGTAGTTATTATGACGCTCTAATCCGAACGTGATTTTTCTCATACCGGGGTCATACTCGTAAAGCAATGCGTCGTCGCCGTTTAGTATAGCAATACCGTCGGGGCCCATATACGCAATTGCCTCAGTTTTTGCCTTAAGGACGCCGTTCAGGTCGCCGAGTTCATCAATATGCGAGTACCCAACCTTCGTGATGATGAAAATATCCGGGCGGACCATCCCGGCCAATCTACCCATCTCCCCGAAGCCGCTTATCCCCATTTCAATCACAGACGCCTCATGCCACTCCTTGAGCGCAAGAAGCGTCAGCGGTACCCCGAGTTCGTTGTTGAGGTTCCCCTCCGTTTTATGTACTTTAAACTTTGCCCCCACCACTGCGGAAACGAGTTCTTTTGTGGTCGTCTTCCCCACGCTGCCTGTTACCCCGATGACTGGTATATCAAATTGACGCCGATAATACCCCGCAACTTGCTTAACCGCGTCAAGCGTCGATTCTACGAGGACATACGGCCCCTTTGCATCCGGGATCGTCCGCTCCGCAAGGCAGCAAGCCGCGCCGGACCTGAAAGCTTCGTTTGCGTACAGGTGCCCGTCCGTACGCGCACCTCGGACGCATACGAAGAGATCCCCCTGCTTCACTTCGCGGTTATCGCGCGCAGCCCCGGTGATAAATGTGCTGCGCCCGGGATTTGACCCGATATACTCACCATTCGCGATCTCTGCGATTTTCTGCGGAGTCAAATGCTCCATAACACGCGCTTCCTCCTGATTCTACTTCCTGAGGCCGCTGACGGGTGACTCGCCCGCAACCCGCCGGGTCTGTAATCGCGCTTTTCATAAGCTGCTCCCGTACACAAGATTTCCAGACATAGTATACACTTTAACTCCGCTTCGCACAAATGGGAATTAACTGAAAAAACATTTGACAACGATTCGCCACAGGCTTATAATAATTTGCACTTGTCTTTCGTGCTCATCACGCCATATGGCGGCATAGCTCAGTTGGCTAGAGCATGCGGTTCATACCCGCAGTGTCGCTGGTTCAAGTCCAGTTGCCGCTACCACGACGGAGCAAAGTCCGCTCCACTCCGCCGCCGCCTTTTCGGCGACGGCATTCGTCCCTCTCCCCTGTTCCTCCACTCCGGCGCAAGCCCGATCCGCAGGGCTTTGCGTCGGTGCGGGTGCGAAATGCGATGAAATGGCCCGGTGGTCAAGCGGTTAAGACTCCGCCCTTTCACGGCGGCAACACGGGTTCGA
>Ga0082212_10001157_pt1 | contig 38808 bp, 26 predicted proteins | sample TergutNt197P3_FD_71548 | JGI IMG/M metagenome (GOLD analysis project Ga0082212, IMG submission 71548) | Neocapritermes taracua P3 segment gut microbial communities from Petit-Saut dam, French Guiana - Nt197 P3 | ecosystem: Host-associated > Arthropoda: Insects > Digestive system > Gut ...
AGAACTGAAAAAATCGAATCTGGAACTTGAAACAATGCGGCAGGCAATGATCGACCGGGCCGTGGCGTTTTTGCGGACACAGCAGTTGGAGAACGGTTCGTTCACGACAAACCTGCGCTCGGGGATAGGCCAGACGGCAATCGCCACGGTCGGCTTGCTCAAGGCCGGGGTTGCACCGGACGACCCGATGGTCAAAAAGGCGGTCGATTACCTGATGACCTTTGCGAAAGACAGCGGGGCTTTCGCATCGGCAGGCGAGAGGATCGTCAATTACGAGACCTGTGTTGTCATGCTGGCACTGTCGCTCGCCAACAACGGCGGCATGTATGACGAGATACTCAAGCGGTCGGATGCCTTCCTGCGAGGGCAGCAGTTCTCCGAGGCCAACGGGATTTCGCCGAACGACCCGAATTACGGCGGTATCGGTTACGGTGGCACCGGTCCCGACAGCCGCGCCGACCTGTCGAACACCGAGTTTCTCATCGAGGCACTCCGCATCACGAGCAAAGGTGCCGATGATCCGGCCATTCAGAGGGCATTGGTCTTCGTGTTGCGATGTCAGAATTACGAATCGGAACACAACAACTCGCCAAAAGTGCCCAAAAACCCGGACGGCGGCTTTTATTACACGTCGGAAGACGGCGGCGAAAGTTCCGCAGGCGAAACGGCGGATGGCGGACTTCGCAGTTACGGTTCGATGACCTACGCAGGCTTCAAGAGCATGATTTACGCCGGGTTGACCACCTCTGACCCTCGGTATCGGGCGGCGGAATCGTGGCTCAAAAAGAATTACGACATCGAATCGAACCCCGGCATGGGACAACGCGGTCTGTTTTACTATTACATGCTGATGGGCAGAACGCTTGCCGTGGCCAAATGGAAAACCTTTACATCGGACGATGGCGTCGAACATAATTGGCGTGCCGAGCTGACCGAAATGCTGGCACTGCGTCAACGCGAAGACGGTTCGTGGGTCAATGTCGAGCCTCTGTGGATGGAAAATGACTCCAGCCTCGTTACGGGTTATGTCCTCATGGTATTGGGTGAGTACGATTCAGACACCGAAAAGAGGTAAATTTTTTTGTCCGCCGCAAACCCCTATACCGCACCGACGCTGGATTGTAACACATGTTACTCCCAAAGCATCCATGATTTCTCCCTCAAGTTCTTTTTCATCAATAGGTTAAGGCTGAAATGCCTCCCGAAAGTGCGCCCACTAATATTTTGTGGTACTACTTGAATACCAGTAGCGTTGTGCTATAATGCGCCCATTGATCGTTTTTGCACACAGGAGAGAACCATGTACGTTGATAAGTGTACGGCACACGCCAATGGGAAAACCTATACCCGATATCTGCTCCGGGAATCACGGCGCGAAGGTAAAAAAACCATCAAAACCACCATCCTCAACATCACTCCCTGGGGTGAACGGACTTGCGAAGCCCTTCGCTTCGCACTCGCCAATCAGAAGCGATTGGGCGAAATCAGTATCAATCCCGCCGATCGCATCGATCCCGCCGATCTTCGTAAAACCCTCAGCGACATAAAACTCACGCAACAGTCGCCCGTCGGCGATGTTTGGCTCCTGCATCAGAAGGCCATGCAAAACGGTCTCGTCGCCGCACTCGGTGATTCGCGTCATGGACGACTCGCCCTGTGGCAAGTCCTGGCAAGAACGCTCGATCAAGGCTCGCGGCTCTCGGCCGTTCGACTCGCGCGAATGCGTGAAACCGATTTTTTGCGTCTCGGCAAGTTCTCCGAAAACGATCTCTACAAAAACCTCGATTGGATCGCCGGGCATCAGCACGAAATCGAAAACACACTTTACAAACGGCGGCACGGAAGCAAGCCCTGCCGATTGTTCTTGTACGATGTCACGTCGTCTTACTTCGAAGGAGTCGAAAACGAACTTGCGAACTACGGCTACAACCGCGATAAGAAACGCGGCAAAATGCAGATTGTCATCGGCTTGCTTTGCGATGAAGAGGGGGTTCCTCTTGCCGTCGAGGTGTTCGAAGGGAACACTGGCGATGTTCAAACATTTCATTCGCAGGTTCGCAAGGTTGCCGACCGTTTTCAAGTGAAGCAGGTTGTGTTCGTCGGCGATCGCGGCATGATCAAAAGTGCTCAGCAGCAAGAACTGACGGAAGAAGGTTTCGGTTTCATCACGGCACTCACGAAGCCGCAAATCGAAACATTGATTCACCGTGGAGACATTCAGCTTGAGTTGTTCGACGAAAACGTCAGCGAGGTTGCACTCGACAACGGCAAGCGATATATTTTGCGTCGCAATCCTGTTCGCGCCAAAGAGATCGCGGCGTCGCGAACATCGAAACTCAATGCGTTGCGAGAATTTGTTGCGAAGAAAAACGAGTATCTCCAAACGCATCCGCGTGCGAAGTTGGAAATCGCTTTGAAGCAGGTGAATCACCGGGCGATCCGATTGAACGTTGCCAAGTGGATCGCATGTGCGAGTGATTTATCGTCGCGGAAGATCAACGTGCAAGTAAACGAATCGAAGCAAAAAGAGATTGCATTGTTGGACGGCTGTTATTGCTTGACAACGAGTGTGAGTGCCGCCGATATGGACAAGGAGTCGGTTCATGCCCGCTACAAAGACCTTGCGATGGTTGAAGAGGCGTTTCGCACTTGCAAGACGGGGCACCTTGAGCTTCGCCCGATTTACGTGCGAAAGGCGGAGCGGACGCGGGCACATGTGTTTGTGGTGATGCTTTCATATTTGCTTGCGATGGAGCTTCGCGCGTGTTGGCGTGAGATCGATGCGACGGTGGAAGAAAATCTTTCGGCCTTATCGGGATTATGCGGCGTACGCGTGAATGTTCCGAGCGGCGAGGAGATTTACATGATCCCCAAACCGCGTCCGGATCTGAAAAAACTTTTCGACCTGGCAAACACACCGCCGCCAACAATCCTGCCTGCCGGAAAAACAAATGCGGTCACCAAAAGAAATTTGAAAACGAGACGCAAATAATTGAAAACAATCGACTTGCGGCAGATATATCGTGCGAGAGGGTGTGAACATGCGCTAAAATATGCCCGATGCCGGTGGTTCGTAGACACGAATCGGCAAGATTATACACTATGCCGGAATGGGACAGCAAACGACATCACGGAATCACCAGCACACCACCGACGAATCCAAGTGATGTTGTTTTTACGCCACCATTTTTGTCGCGATTATTTAAGTTGTTTAATAGCAATGACTTACAATATTGCCGTGCCTCTGTGTGAAAAAACATGGAGAGCAACTCACAAAATAAGGTCTGATGAGGCAATAGCACTCAAACTGAAACAATTCCTCCGCTTACTTCGTGCGCGGCTCTGATCATGCATGGCTCTGACCGCAGATAAAAAACCATATTTTAACATTTGTGCCGTTTTTGCTGTTTGCGCATTTTGTATAAACGGAATAATATTCATTTTTGTCTATATTCTTGGTTTTTTATATAAACTGGACGATAGTTCACATATTAACTGCTATTGTACAGAGATAAAAATTCGTGCAAACGCTTTGATGCGGTAGTTATAATGAATTCGGAGCAGAATTAAGGAGTAGAAATTATGGCAGTTTTTGGTTCCACCGGCACAAATCTTGGTACCTATTCCAGTTCCAGTAACGCTTCAAGGGTTACCGGCCTTTCCCGCACTTCCGGGAACAGTTCGGCATCGAAAGCGTCCTCCGGTTCTCGGGCGAAAGCGACCTGCCCAACCTGTGGTAAGTCCGCAGCCTCGGCGTATTACACAGGTACTGCGAGAACGAGTGCAACCTGTACGACCTGCGGCAAGACGGCGAATTCCACCAATTCGTCCTGCCCCACCTGCGGTAAGAACGCAAGTAGTTCAGGTCGAGCATCTTACGTCAGTTCAGCCTACCGGAGATAGCACGTAACCCGCGAATAGCCAATGCCGCAGCACCGGCTAGGGCTGCGTCTGCGCCGAGTTGTGTCGTTTCGATGACAAAATTCTGATTGGCGTCACGAAATATCTGCCGTTGTATGGTCTCGTACATGGTCGGAGCGAATAGTTCAAACGACTGCGAAACGCCGCCACCGAGAATGACCTTGCCGGGATTGATGAGGTTGATCGATGCGGCAATGGCTTTGCCGAGATAATAGCCGGTTTTTTCATAAACCGCAATGGCATCAGCACTTCCATGTTTTGCGTAACCGGCGATTTCCACTGCGGTTGCGTCTTGACCAGTAAGTTTTCTAAAACGTTTCGCAATACTTGGTCCTGCTGCCTGTGCTTCGGCGCAACCATAATTCCCACAACCGCAAAGTATGGCCTCGCGTTCGTCTTCCTCGACGCAAAAATGCCCTATTTCTCCTGCATTGCCGAAACTACCGGAAAAAATATCATTCCGCAAGACCAGCCCGCCGCCGACCCCGTTGCTGACCGTTACCCACAGAAAGTTTTCAACTTCGCGACAACCGCCGAAGTATTTCTCAGCCAATGCACAGGCGTTGACGTCGTTTTCAATAAATACCGGCTTATCGTATTTGCCGGCAAGGATTTGCGCAATCGGAAAGTTGCTTATCCCGGAAAAACAGGCGTAAACCCAAGTCCCGGAAATCGGCTCGGCTAACCCAGGAATCGTGACACCAATGGCCTGTATATCACATTGTGACAAGTGAGTTGCGTCAAATACCTCGCCAACGGCTTCTTCCACCCATCTCAGTAGCTCGTCAGTGGTTGTGGTCGGAGCAAGCGGCCTGTGAGATTTTTGTAACAGACACAAAGGGTTGTCCGTCCAATGGGTTTTTGTGTCAACAAGACATAATGCCGCCATTAATTTGGAACCGCCAATGTCAATTGCCAGTAGGGGGATGTTCGATGAAGTCACGATAACAGGTCACAGAATGAGTTGATGATTATGTTCAGACCACTTTGCAATGATGACGTTTTATCACACAAGGCGGAAAATCACAAGAGGTTACTTTCAATAGGCATCGAAAACAAGATCGAGGCTATCCATTGACTCACACAGCCTAATACAACCACAGATATTTGGCAAAGTATTAAAAAAACAAACAATTTGCAAAAAACATTCGACAAGGATAATCCATTCAACCGAAAAATGAGGTAATGCCGTTTTCTTCGTTAGGGGTGGTAGCGTTGATGGTGCAAAGCAGAAACGCCACCAACAGGAAAAAGCAAGGTATTGTTGTCACATAAGGGTCAAATTGGTATGCCGGCCATAGTGTTGGGGTGGACTGCCTGGAACATCTCGGCAACTTGGGATGGTTATTCTTCGAAATTCAAAGTAATAGCAATTTTCGCTGAACTACCAATGTGACACCGGTGGTTTTCAACATTTCAAACAGTACAGTTACTTCAATCGAGAGGTCGGGATTAACACGATACAACAGGAATCATGCCATTGAGTCTGGATGGAAACTGTTGCCCGACAGGAGGAGAAAGATGCAAAGAATAGTAGTCTCACTGGCGATGTTATTCGCCTTGGTGCTGATTCCGGCGATGGGTTTCGCCCAGAATCAGAATTCCCAATCACTGAATCAGCAAACTGCGCAAGCGATTGCCGACAAACTCAGTGACAAATACCCGGATTACACGATCAATGTCCGCTATAACAGTGGAACAGCCACATTGAGTGGTGAATTGTACTCCAAAGATCAGGTGGATGAAGCCGTCAGTTACGTCCAGTCCCTGCCCGGTGTGAGCAAGGTTATCAATACCTTGAAGGTTGCCCAGCAACTGACACAAGTCGTGCCTATCCAAGGAGTGTCACGAGTTGGTAACAATGTTGTTCATTCGGCGGTTTCCGAGACGTCCGCCGTGCAAAGTGTTCCGCAACCGGCGGTGGTACAACAAGTCCCTGCATCGAACGTGATTACACAGGTCAGCGGACGTCAACAGATGCAGGGTGTTGTTGATTTTACGCAGCAAATACCGCCTGGTGCAACGACACAGTCGCCTCAGGTGGCAGCTCCCCCGGCTCCGTCGGTGGCTGCTCCGCCCGCTCCGGCTCCGTCATTGATACAGGCACCCACGTCCTCAGTACCGACTCCGACACTGACCCCGGCTCCCACCGTTCAGGTTGGTTACCTCGAATCATCGCAACAGGCGGAAGGAACGAGTTATTCTGCACCGTTCAGTAACCCGGCCCCGATCACGATTTCGACGGATCAGGATGTGAGTTATTCTCCGCAGTATTCCCCGCAGTATTCGTCCTACTCCATGAACGGAAATATGCCGATGCCGATGGGACAACAGACCGCGACAGCCGGTCGTTACGACCAGCCCAACGTCCCCAATTACGCTTGGCCGGCTTATGCCGCGCCGAACAATTACTCCGAAGTGACCTACCCGCGGCTTTACTGTCCGCAGGCCGCACCTTACATCGGGCCGTTTTACCCCTATCCGCAAGTGCCGCTCGAATGGCGTAAAGTGACGCTCGAATGGCATGACGGCTACTGGTGGGTCGACTTTGACGATGGAACGGCCAAAGGTCCCTTCTCCCCGTTGTTCCGCCAACCGAACCCCAAACGTTACTAACGAATCGTCGGAAAATACTATGATACCGTTTTGAATGACGTGTCAAACCGACATGCGTTGTGACAACCCTTTCCTTGTTCCAAAATTCCCCAGGCGAATCATCTGATATGGTGATTCGCCTTTTTTTGGACAGGCTTCAGGCTTCAGGGAGAGAAAAGGTAGGGCGGTCACGCCGTGACCGCCGTCTGGAACCTGGAACATGAAGTCTGAACCCTTGTTTCGTTTTTTTCAGAAAAACCCGCAAGTCAGGTGTGGGAGTACACGATAAACAACAATAGGAATTGTATCGGCAAATCAGGTTATTCCGAACATTATCGCCGCATGGCGAGCGGAAGACCAGGCAACCTGTCCGTTGATCCAATACACAATGAAAACCAAGTGTTTCGGCGAAATCTGAAAAACTGTTTTCACTAACAGCAAAAACTCATGTCACGAACTTGAGATGATAAGGAAGTGTCAGAAATGTCCAACAGAATCATTTACACATCACTCTTGAGCCTGGTCGTCGGCGGTGCGATGGCGTTTTCGTCCGGGTGTATTGGTCTCCCGGGACCGTCACTCGGTCCGGCAGGCGTTCCCATTCCGGTTGTAAGTTCCTTTCAGGATGAATACGAAGACATGGCTTGGGAACACGAACGCTATGACAGGGTTCCCATTCTGGGTCCGATAACCCCGGGAACGGAACATGTTGCCCTCGATACGCCGTCGGATGACGAGGTTATGCGAGCTTTGGAAAAAGCCCGGCAAACGAAAGGCGGCATCCCATTCCTTGAAACACGTTACCGCAACAACGTAAAAATCGTCAAGGAAAAGATCGGCGATTACGTTGATCCGCCGCGTGTTTTCCCATTCATTGGCCCGGTTCAGTTGCACCATGCTCACTACAAATGCACGATTTACTTCAGTGACGTTGTGCATGCTGGCTGGCCGATTCCGCACACGCTCACCAACGAAGACGCCTGCGAAGTCGTTTACATTGATCACGACCATTTCCACATGGTCGGCAATATTGACGACGGCAACAGTAATCGTTTTGCCGCTGCAATGGATTGATCGGCTTACAAGAAAAATTTCGGTGGTTGAATTGGCCGCCAGAGATTTTCCAAGTTTCATTCGCGTGTTACGTTCTGCAAACGGATGCCTCCATATTGCATGAGTAACACTGCCCGAAAGACTCCCCGGTTGAAAAGCCAGGGAGTCTTTTTTTGATTTGGCCGACTGGTTGTGAGAGATAATATTTCTCGCAATAATAAATAACATCTATCATTTCGCTGTTTTTATAGTCAATTTTCATATTCATTTTGTCGCCGGCGCAATACCCCTCACTCTGTATATTTCAGCACCGGTTTGCGGGCGGCGGCCACTTCATCGGGGCGGCTGATGGCCGTCGAGTGCGGGGCGTTGTGCAGTGTGTCGGCATCGGTGTTGATGATTTCGATGAGCGTATCGGCGAAACGATCGAGCGTTTCCTTCGATTCCGTTTCGGTCGGCTCAATCATCAGGGCTTCCTTGACAATGAGCGGGAAATACACCGTCGGAGCATGATAGCCGTAATCGATCAGCCGCTTGGCCACGTCCATCGCCGAGATGCCTTTTTCCGCCTTGACCTTTGACGCACTGGCGACAAATTCGTGCATACAACGGTCGCCGCAGGGCACATCGATGTGATTTTTCACCTTTGCGAGCAGGTAATTGGCGTTCAACACGGCGTTTTCTGTCATCTGTTTGATACCCGTCGCACCGAGTGTTCGCAAGTAACAATACACGCGATTCAACACACCGACACTGCCGAAAAACGAACGCACGCGACCGATGGACTTGGGGGCATCGTAGTTGAGCGAATAGCGTTTTTGGCCGTTTTTCTCACAACAAACCACACGCGGGGCGGGAAGGAATACCGTCATCGCGGCATTGACCGCAATCGGTCCGGCACCGGGACCGCCGCCGCCGTGCGGGGTCGAAAAGGTTTTGTGAACGTTGTAGTGCATCATGTCAACGCCGAAATCACCAGGCCGCGTAATTCCGGCGATGGCGTTGAAGTTTGCCCCGTCCAGGTAAACCAACCCTCCGGCATTATGCACGAGATCGCAAATCAGCTTGATGTTCTTCTCGAAAATACCGAGCGTGTTCGGGTTGGTAATCATAAAAACCGCAACCTTATCGCTGAGTTTCGTCTTGAGATCGTCGAGATCGACATAACCGCCGGAGTCGCTTTTCACTTCGACCGTTTTGAGACCGGCATAAGCGGCACTGGCCGGGTTGGTGCCGTGTGCCCCGTCGGGAATCAGCACGATATTGCGTTCAAACGGGCGATTTTGCTGTTTTGCTCTGTCATTTAAATAGGCGACACCAACGAGCAGGGCGGTCAATTCGCCGTGCGCCCCGGCCGCCGGTTGCAACGAAACGCCGGGCAGACCGCTCAGTTCGGCCAACATTTCCTGTAATTCGTACAGAATTTGCAACTGCCCTTGCACGGTCGATTCCGTCTGGTAGGGGTGTAAACCGGCCAATTTCGGCGTTGCAATGAGCGTTTCGTTCCGCCGGGGGTTGTATTTCATCGTACAGGAACCGAGCGGATAGAAATGCGTGTCAACCGACATATTGAGCATCGCAAGGTTCATAAAGTGCCGTACAACATCGGGTTCTGTCAATTCCGGCAATTTCGGCGCACTATCAGCCAGTTGGTCAGCCGGGAGTAAATCGGCCTGCGGTTGCTCGGGGACGTCCGATGCCGGAAATTCCGAACCATGTCGCCCTTTTCGGGATTGTTCAAAAATCAAATCAATTGCCAATGTGTTACGCATTCCTGTTGCCTCTGTTTGAATAATGTTTTTAAAACATAATGCCGATTTCACATCCTGCAATTATATTATGTTTCACACGGAGTCACAGAGGCACGAAGCGGCTTTTTTTCTCTGTGTCTTCGTGTGAAAAAATACCGATTTTGCGATTTTTTCCTGGCAGGTGTTTTGAGATAAATAGAAATTATTAGGCATTCTTTTTAAAAATCTTGCATTAACTTGTGTTTTCCGATAAAATCAAAGGAATGATGGTTGCTCGACAATGGATTGACAATTTTTCACGTTGTCGAGTGCCTGATTCCCCGCCTATTCAGAGAAACTGTTGCGAAAATCATATTTTTCAATAGTTCTTTGTCCTAACTGGTTTTGCGACGGCATTTCAGCCCTTGTGTACTATACTTGTACAAAATATTATGCGTTGCAAGACATTGACCCAGAATTTGTTGCGTCTTACGCAATATCGTTATGAGGCTAATACCATGATTGGTGCATCTTTTATGACAAAACACCTCCGAGTCGGTGCCGTTTTCAGCATTATCCTGGCGTTCCTGTTAGTGACGGGTTCCCAGTTGTCGGCACAACCGGCACAACGTCCGCAAGGTCAGCCGGGACAAGGTCAACCCGGTCAGGGACGCGGTCAACAAGGTGGTCAAGGTCGTACACCGGGCAACACCGGCGATCCGCGTCCGCTTGAAATTCCCGACAATCCGCCCGATGAGGAAACGTCAACATCGGACACTCTGCCCGGCGAAAGCTATGCCATGTTGGTTCGTCCGGACATCGCCACGCGCATGGGGTTGACCGACCAACAACTCGTCCAAGTGGGATCGTTTCTTGTCGAGCGTTCGCAAAAACTCAAAGACGCGCCGCAAGAAGAGTGGGACGCGATTCATGCGGAAAGTGAGGAAAAACTGAAAGCCGTTCTCACCGAAGAACAGCAGGCGAATTGGCTCAAAGTCATTCGCGAGAAAACCATCGTGATCATGTTCGATGGTCAAAAATGGGACGAAGTTCTCAAGTGGTTTGCGGACAGGCTGAGTTTGCAGTTGATTATGGACGCGCCGCCGCCCGGCACGTTCACCTTTGCCGACCGCAGGGAATACTCGCCCGCCGAGGCCATGGACATGCTCAACAGCGTTTTGCAAGCCAAGGGTTACACGCTGGTGCGTTACGACAACCTGTTGCATCTGTTCAACCTACAAAGAACGAAGCAAATTCCGGCCATTTATTTACCCAAACTGAAACCGGAAGATTTGAGCACACGCAAGGCCAAATTTGAATACGTGGCCGTGACTTACGCACTCGACCGGCGAGATCGTACTGCCGTGGATACGCGAATTAAGCCGTTTTTGGGGTTAAACTCGTATGTCATCGACCTGCCGGGCAACTCGTTCATGCTGATTGACACGGTGGCCTCGCATAAGGTGATCAACCCCGTGATTCAAGCAGTTGATAATCCGGGCCCCCCCGCCCCAAGACCTCCGACACCGCCTGATCCGGGACAGTTGCCGCAACCGCCGACGGAATGGAACACCTACGTGATTGAGAAAAACGATCCGGCCAAGGTGGAGGAAATCGTCCGGCAGTTCGGCGGCGTTTCGTCGATGGTGCGTTTGCCCAATACGCCGCAGATACACATCCTTGCCAACAGAGACCAACACCGCAACGTCCAATCCATCATTGACCGCCTCGAAGTCGATCCCGGCGTGACCTTGAAGCCGGAAGTTCAGGTGTATTCGCTTGACCAATTGGCTGAAGCTCCGCCGGAACGTCTTTGGGCCTGGTATCGTGCAGCGGGACCAGCCGCAAGCCTGTTCGATATCAATACGGAGTTTGTCACGGCATTTCAAAACATGCTCGAAACAATCGTGCCGAATGCGGTTCACACTTACGAAAAAAACAATCGCAAATTGATAGTTCTGGCTGTGCCGGAAGATCACCAAAAAATCAGTGATTTGATTCAGCAACTCAAAACCGGAAGTTTGGCCGACATGCCGGTGATCAAAATTTACAAGCTCAAGGGCATCCCGGCCTCGTTTGTCCGGCGCGTATTGGATAATATTGAGAAACTCGTGCCCCAGGCGATGATCAATTTCAACCAGGGTGACAATTGTCTGTTGGTCGTAGGCACGAAAGAAGAACATCAACTGATTACCAACGCGATTGACGAATTGGAAAGCATGTCCGATGGCGATGTCGAACGCAAAATGGTGTGCTATCCGGTCAATTTCTCGCTGTTGAGCCGTTGGAACATGCTATGGCGTCAACTGCGACAACTGCCGGAATTTGAAGGCGTGTTCGAGTTGAACGAGGGACGCGACAATCAACTTACGATTTGGGCGACCGCCGAGCAACACGTGGTTGTACGACGGTTACTCAACGAGTTACTCGGTGCCAGTGAAGAAATGGAAGACGAAGGCGATACTACCGAAAGCGGCGGAGGAACAACGTCGGGAACGCCAAAAAGCAGACTCAGACTTGATGCGAAATCGTTTGTGGTGCGGCGAGGCGATGTGGAAAGGCTGAGTTACATTTTGCCGCAGGTTATCCCGGGCATCAGCGTCATACCGGAAATCAGCAGCAGTACCATTATCGTTTATGGAACCGTGGAAGCTCTCGAAAGCGTGCAGGATTTTATCGATAAGGTTGACGCCGAATTTGGTATCAGTGTGCGCGTCTTTCCGTTGGATGAACCGCCGCCGGAAGATTTGTTAAATGCTTTGCGTATGCCGTTCCGTCGGGGTGGCGGGGGCGGCGGTTTTAACCGATTCGGCCAGCCGACAATCGACCTGGCCGGCAATGTGATTTTCGACCGGAAAAACATGCGTCTGATCGCTTACGGTACCAAAGCGGAATTGGCGCAACTCGAAAATATCATGAATGCGTTGAAAACGACGACGCCGTCCGAACCCAAGACGATATTGGTGGTGCCGGTCGTTCAGGATTTGCCGGATCAATTGGTCGATTTTGTGCGTGACGCTATGCCGAGAGCCGACATTCAATACGACAAGGAAAATAAACAGGTGATTATCTCGGCAACGAAGGCCGAACAGTTGGAAGCCTCGAAACTGCTGCTCGAAGCGGAAGCAAGTTTGCCGCCGCCGGAGCGTATTCGGCTGTTCCAAATGGATCGGCTCATCACCGACGATTTCATCAACCTGGTCAAATCGAACGTCAATTACACACGCGAGGTCAAACGCGACGATCTCGACCCGATGAGCCTGTACGTCAAGGCGCGGCCGGCGGTGTTGGACGAGGTCGAACGCTTTCTCGAAGACTACAAAGACCAACTGGCGGCCAAACCGATCAGCAGGTTGATCAGCTACCCCGTGACGCAGGCGGAACGTTCGCGTTTTGAAGCCTTGCAGAACGATCTGAAAAAGGAAATCGGCGATTATCGCATTTTGAACGACGACCGCCGCAACGTCATGTCGGTTTGGGCCTTGCCGCTTCAGCACGAACGCATCGCCGAGTTACTCAAGACGCTCAAAACCGTCATAGTGCCCGAAACGGCGGAGCAAACGATCATCCATTCGCTGCGTTTCACTGAAAGTGCCACGCTGCAAAAGCTGATTAAGGACATTTACCCCGACCTCAACATCACGGAAGACAGCGCGAATAACCGCCTGATCATTCGCGTGCCGGTGCAGATTGCCGATGCGGTCAAATCGCTGATCGACCAGATCGATTCGCTCGACCCGAACCGTGTCAAGCGGTATTACGCCACGTATCCGGTCGGCAGGGTCGGCTACTATGACATGGACGACAATTACTACGGCTGGTATCACATGGTGCGACAGTTGCAAACGCTCGTGCCGAACGCGAGAGTGACGTATGACTACTCAGGCATGGCCATCGTGGTTTGGGGCACCGCCGATGAACACGAGGTGATTAAGGAAACGATTGAAAATATTCACACGTCCGAACCCGCCGAACGCTTCGGACGTTTCCCGCTTCATCGCGCCGATTATTACGATGTGATGCTCATGGTGAGACGGATGTTTTCCGGCACGGTTATCACGTTTGAGCCGACTGGCAAAACCCTCGTCGTACAAGCGATGAACTCCGAGCAACTCCGTCAGGTTGAAGCCCTCATCAGAAAATTCGATCCCGAAGAGCCGGGACCGAACGACTTGCAGGTGCGGTTTTACCAGTTGAGTGCCGCCGCTCCGGACTATTTGATTTCGACCTTGCAAACAATGGTGCCGGAAGCGTCTTTCGTGCCCGACGGCGTCAACCGGCAGTTGATGGTGCTTGCCCGGCCTGCCGACCACGAATTGATACGGAAAAACGTTGACCTGATTGTTTCCTCGTTTACGCCGGACGAGCCGGTGCTTTTTGTGTATTCGGTCACGGATGACCAGCGCAAACGTATTGAAAATTACGTGCAAACGGCCACCGAGGAGATGTCGGGACTGGCCATTCGCATTGTGGACGACACGCATCCCGGGCAAATGTCGATTTTGGCCAAGCCGCTTGGTCACGAGTGGATCAACAATGCCCTCGTGTTGTTTTCGGTCAACATGGGCGACGATTACGAACTGGAATACGAGGTCTTTTCGCTCACCACAATTGACTTTGAAACGGCTCAGGAGATGCTCGAATCCCGCGTACCAGAGGCCAAAGTGATCCAAGATGAGAAAGGGAGACGCATTCTCGTCTGTGCCGCGAAAGCGGACATGGTCAACGTGCGAAAGACCTTTGAGATACTCGACCCGACCAGGACGAAAAACCTGAGTTTCATGATCTATCCCGTTGCTATCAGCGATCCAGAAACCGTGCTGGAGTCGATCAAGCAGGTTTACCCGAACATCAAATCCGAGGTCGATGAGCGTAACAAATCCTTGTTCATTTGGGCCACGCCCGAGGAGCATTCGTCCATTGCGGATATGATCGAAAAGATCAACGTCGATACGGAAATCACGCTACAGGAGCGGTTCCGGTCGTATCCCATCCCAAAGTTGTATTACGCTTCGGTGGAGGCTATGCTGACGACGCTGTTTCCCGGCGTTGAGGTCTATACCGATATGTTGTCTCCCCGCATCACGATTCGGGCATCCTCACGCGAGCATCAGTCGATTGAAACCCTGCTCACGCAAATGCAATCGACCGACGACCAGTACCACCCTGAATTTGCCGTTTACCCGATGGGCGATATCGATCCCGTGACGCTCGAAGCCCTGTTGCAGGGCATGTTTCCCGAAGCGGAATCCATCACGGCCTTCGAAATCAAAGACCTGTTGCAAGACGATGCCCAAAGGAGGATGATGCGGCAAAACCCTATGGCTCGCTTTTATTATGATTATCAGATGGAACAGCGAAACGCTGTGAGGAACATAACGCGTCAATCAACAAACTTCAGATTTGATGCGAAGAACGGTTTTTTTAAGGTGGACACCGGTACGCGTTCGGTGATTGTTTTTTTGCCGGAAGACGATCAAAAAAAAATTGCATCGATGATGGCGTCCATGACATTACTTGCCAAATCTTCGGGTAAATTGTCTGTTCAACTCTATGACCTCGACGAAGGCTATCTGTATTTTTATATTTCCGTATTGGAAGAAATCGTTCCGACGGCAAAAATCACACCAGGCTGGGGATCGGGAATCATCGTTTTTGCTTCGGAAGAGGATCACAAGCTGATTCAGGAATGCGTCGATCAAATGAACGCACGCGGAAAGCCTGATTCGCAAATGGTCTATGAGGTTTTGACGATTCCTGACGGCTCTAACTTAAACCGGGATATGGTTGTCAGGCAGATGTGGATGATGTTTGACGGGTTGACGTACAATGGTCCCATGCCGAACCAAATTCTATATCGCGGGCAACGAAAAGATGTTACCAGGATCAAAAAATATATCGAAGCCATGGCCGCTGAACAGATGGATGCCGCCAATGCCAAACCAAAGGTCTATACGCTCACGTACATCAGCGTAGCGAATGCGAAAAAATGGCTCAAAACCGCCGTTCCCAACGCTCAGTTTGAAGTCCAAGACACGACATTTGACTATATGTATTCCCCGTTTTACCCACGTCCGGTCATACAGTCCCAAGAAGACCCCACGGCGAGATCGTTGGTCATTTACGCAACACCGCTTGACCACAAATTGATTGCGGAAACGTTGGAAGCCCTCGACGTTGACGTACCCGAAGAAATCAAACCGATACCACGGGATTACAGCTTTGTGATGTATCCGCCGAACATGATGACGATGGCGTATTGGGCCTTGCAACAGGCATTTCCGCCGCCCCAGGCGTCTTTTGCAACCAGTCCGGCAACCCAGGCCACCTTTGTGATCAATTCCGAACGCATCGCCATACTTGCCATTGCGTCCCCCAAAACGCACGAGGAAATTAAGAACTTCATCGACAATTTCGTGCAGCAGAAATTGGAAGAATTGCCGGTTCTTGAGGTCTATGCGATGAAAAACTTTCCGGCACTGCGCGCCATGGTGCTGATACGTTCCGTCCCGATACTTAACAACCGCATTCAGGTTTTTCAGGGTGCCTCGCCCGAACAGATCATCGTCAACGCAAGGCCGGTCGATCAAGCGAAAGTCGTCGAGATCATCACCAAGTTGGAAACGGTCACCACGCCGGAAAGCATGATGCAGTTGAAAGCCTACCAAGTGCCGCCGGCTGCACTGTCGATGACGTATCAAGCTCTTCGCTCGCAGATCATCGGCGGCATTGTCTATACGCTGGATGCAAATTATTCAACGCCTTTTACCGTCGGTCAAATGGCACTCATGCCCCAGGCGGCAGGGGTAGTGCGACCGAATTATGAAACCAGCACAATCATCGTCTATGGGACGGAGGCCGACCACGCACTGGCGGCCAAGTTGTGCGAATCGATGGGTGAATCGTTCCCCGAACATGTCACGCAAACATTTTTCACGACGAATATTCCGCTTGGTGAAGCATACGTCTATCTGGTAAACCATTTTGCCGGTCGGGGGGTAACGTTTTACATGCGACAGGACACCGGCGACTTGATTGCACACGCCGCTCCGCAAGTGCTTGTGGAAATCCAAAAAACCATCGACGCCATCGACGTGCCGCGTCCCGTCGAGTCGGAAAAATACATCGCCGCGTATGATTTGACCGAGTTGCCGCCGTATCTGTTCTATAATTGGGCGATGCCGGCTCTTTCGGCGGTTTCACCCCTGCGTATGGGGACGGTCATTCTCCCGACAGACGTCACCGGTCGGATTGTTGTTTACGCCACGCCGGTCGAACACGTCAAAATCCAAAAAACCGTCGGTGAAATGCTGGCCAAAAATGAAGCGACACATCCGGTGCCGGAAAATTACGAGATCAAGTACATGCCCGCCACAGTTGCTTGGACGAACATCCTTCAGCCGCTTGCACCTTCTGTGACCCCGGGCTTTAGTTTCACCGACCCACACTGGTTCACGGTCACGGCCACGCCCGCACAGCATGAAAAAATCGCCGCTGCTGTTGCCAAACTGAACGAAAATGACACCAATTCGTCAGTCGCTCAAATGTACCGAGTCGATCATATCGGCACGACCACGGCGATACAGATGCTGACAAGACGCTTTCCTAATGCCGTTTTTACGCCCGATGCCGTAGCGAATATCATCGTCGTCTCCGGTGCGTCGCAAGAGGAACAGGCGATCATCGCGGACTTCATCGCCGCAATCGACAAATCGGAAATGGTGGCAGAGACTTACGAATTCAAATACATCTCGGCCGGAGTCGCGTGGGTCTATTTTCTTTCACCGCTTGCACCGGCCACTGTCCCGGGGATTGATCAACTCAACCCGAACAGGATGTCGATTCTGGCCACGCCCGGACAACATCAAAAACTCGCCGAAGTGGTTGCCAAACTGAACGAAGACAGCACCATCTCACAACGGGTGACGGAAAATTACGAAATCAAATACATGACTGCCGTGATCGCTTGGCAGACATTTCTTCAGTATGCCGCGCCGACCGCATTGGCAGGGTTCAGTTCCGTTGATCCGCACCAAATTTCGATCCTGGCCACGCCCGCGCAACATCAAAAACTGGACGAGGTCGTTCAAAAGCTGAACGAAAACAATTCCGCTTCGACCGTCCCGCAATTGTATCGTTTTCATCGTGTGAGTTACTCCACGGTCTCTCTGGTTTTGTCAGGGCGATTTCCGGGCATGATGATTTGGCCCGACGCATTGGCCAATTCGCTGGTCGCTTACGGAACGCCGGAGGAACACGCCGTCATCACGGAATTAATCGCCGAACTGGACAAATACGACCCCGAAACGCAAGTGAGCATTCAAGTTCACAATATCGGCTCGGTTGATGCAAGACCATTTTCAGCCGCCTTGCGAATGTACTATAGCGGTACCGGAACGGCAATGACCGGCAGAGTGATCGGCCAGTATTTCGACGTCCAGCCCGATTCGTCCGGTAGAAATCTCATCGTGGCCGCAACGCCGCGTCAACATGAGGAAATTGATTCCCTCATCAGCCAGATCGCCGAGGGCCGCTTGAAAGACCCGACTCTTGAGTTTAAGGTTTATGACCTCGAAAAACTGAATACCACGGCGGTGACCACGACTTTGTCCAGTTTCTTTTACAATGAAGGGCTGTTGTACAACCCAACGTATGATTACATGACCGGCAAGTTGATGGTGCTGGCCAAACCGGAAGAGCATAAAGCGATCAACAACATCATCGAAGTGTTCCGGGTGGAAGAACGTGAAATGGAAGTTTACGCCCTCGTAGAACTTGATCCCGAAACGGTGCGTGTATTGATCAGCCAACTTTTCTATGAAGACCCGTTTTCCAAACAACCGGTTGTCACGCCGGATTACTATTCCGACCTGCTGATTATCCGCGCGACGAAATCGCAGCATGAAAAAATCCGTGCATTGCTGGCCAGATACGGCGAAACCGGCGAAATGCAACCGGCGGTCAGACCGACCAGCTACATACCGCCGCGTTCTCCGGGCATGGGACAAACCGGCACAACGCCCACCGGCACAACGCCTTCCGGCCCCACCATCACGGGTTCGGACACCATCCGCATCATTCAAGGCGGTGATGCCCAACTGATGCTTGAACAAGTGCAGAAGCTCTTACCGCAGGTCAGCCCGAACACTCCGCTGGTGTTGCCGCCGGAGAACAGGGAACAGGGAGCAGAGAGCAGGGGGCAGGAGGAACAGGGAGCAGGAAGCAGGGGGCAGGGGCCAGGGGCTGTAGCGCCAACGCCGGGATTTAACGCACCGCAGGGCATGACCGGCACCGATGGGCCGCGTATGATCGAATGGGACGATCGGCTTTCGCAGGCGATTATTATTCCCGAAATTGACGCCGTGCTCGTACCGGTCAGAACGCAATTGCAGGAAGTGCCCTCACTGAATATTCCGCAACCGGATGTGCAAAACGAAGCCGCACCGCCGGCCAACCACGTCATCCCGCCACCGTACCAGCCGCAAACCAACCAGCCGCAAACGCCGGAAAACGGAACGCCCATTGCCGTCACGCCGCAAGGGGTACCGGTGTATGCGATTATCAACCCGGAGGACGGCTCGTTGACACTCGTCTCGGACGACAAGGAGGCACTCGACCGTCTTACGGCGGCACTGGCTCAACAAATTCAAATTCAACCGACGGAAGAAACGCCCAAAATCAACCGTGTCCTGTACGAAGACCGTGAATTTTCCGAGTATGCCGTGCATAATCTCCGTCCGACGCTTTTGGTGGCACGGCTGAATATGCGAATGCCCTCACGTTTTCCCAATCGCCAGACCGCCGCGCAGCAGCAACAGAATATGATGATGCAACAACGCAACAGAGCCAATCCGTTTGGCCTGCCGTTGGGCAATACCGGAATGGCGACAACGAACTTGCGACCGCCCATGCCGAATGTGTTTCCCCAGGATTTGACCAACTCAATCATCGTGACCGGTTCACGACGCGATCGTGCCATCGTTGAGGAATTGATCGACCAGCTTGACGTCGCCGACCCGATTTATCCGCCGGTGCGAGTGCAAGTACAAAACACCGACGCACTCAAGGTCTTTCAGGAACTCATGGCCACTTATCGACTCCGACTCATGCAAACGTACTTGCCGAACGGGGCAAACCCCACCGTGAACGTTGACCAATTGACCAATTCCATCGTGATTCAGGCACCGGCCCACTTGGTCGCTGAACTCAAAAAATATATTGAAGACACGGACAAAACACTCAGCGAAAACCCCGTCGGGGGGTACACGGTGATTCCTACCAAGATCAATTCCAACCTTGTCAACGTGATACTTCAGGACTTGTACAACAGGAACCAAGTCCTGATGTACAACCCTTACGGCATGATGATGCAACAACCCTACGGCAACATGGGCTACGGCGGCATGGGTTACGGCGGCGGAATGGTCCAACCCTATCCCACGATGCCGGGAACTTATGGCCGCAGTATGTATTGAGGTGAGGGAAGGTGAGAGGTAAAAGGTAAAAGGTAAGAATCATGTGTGCGCCGATTGTGATGGGGAAAAGCTATGCTTTTGCGGTTAGGATTGTGCGATTGTCCCGTTACCTGGCAGAACACAAACGTGAATATGTACTTGGTAAACAGATACTTCGCAGTGGAACATCCATCGGTGCCATGATTCGGGAAGCGGAATATGCCGAGAGCACACCCGATTTTATCCACAAACTTCATATCGCTTTGAAAGAAGCAAATGAAACGGATTACTGGCTTTCCTTGTTGATGGATTCTGATTATATTAACGCAAAAGCCTATCAGAGTATGAAAAGAGATATTAATGAAATCATTTCCCTTTTGGTCGCATCCCTAAAAACATTGAAAGCAAAATTGAAGGCGGAAGAGAAAGTCAAGAAATAAGAGGTATGAAATTTACCTCTTACCTCTTACCTCTTACCTCTTACCTCACCCATGCGTCCTTCCTCCGTCATCATCGATCGTGACACGTTGCGATTTTCGGCATCGCACTGGGTGAAATATCGCCCGACGGTTGTTGACACATCTTCCGCCGGCGACATTGTGATTCACCGTGAGGAAAACGTGGTCGTTGAACCTCTGCACGGACATACCTTTCGGGCGAAGCTGGAAATCAGCGGCCCGCTTGACGAATTTGGTTGCGTGGTCGATTTCGTGCTGGTCGAGCAGATTTTGGTGAAAATTCTGCAACAATTCGAGCACAAAATTCTTATTCCCATGCATGATCCGGATTTGACACTGCGGCAAGACGGTTCCCAAATGACAATTAGGGTATTTCACCGCGAATGGGTATTTCCGGCAAAAGACGTGAAGTTACTGCCTGCAAAAAATGCGTCAACGGAAACGATTGCGGCGATTATTCTGGCCGATTTTGTTGCCGTGATGCAAAAAAACAACATTTTGCCTCTACCGTTTTCCGATGAACAATTTGTGTTGACTCTCGAAGAGGACAACGGTATGTACGCCCGGGTTGCATATTGTGCCGACTGAATTTTTCATCGTGAAAGGTAGGGCGGTCACGCCGTGACCGCCGCGATTCGTGACATGGTGAAATTAAAGACGTAAGATCATGGCTCAGAACAACCTACGCAAGGCAGCGGTTTTTCTCATCAGCATTCCGAAGAATCAAGCCTCGGAGTTGTTGAATCGACTGGACCAAGCCCAGGTCGAAGCCGTGATGGTCGAAATCGCCAAATTGGGAATGATCACGCCCGAGGAGCAGGAAAACGTCATCCGCGAGTTCTCAAAAGCCAATCCGACCAAGCTCATCGGCGGGGCAGGTGGTTTTCGTGTGGCCCAGCAACTGGTTGAAGACGCGCTTGGGCAAAATGCGCAAGGTGTGCTCGACCAAGTAAGAAATTCGCTGGAGTCAATCCCCTTCGGGTTTTTGCAGAAGGTCGATAGCGAAAACCTGCTGACGTTCATCGTGGATGAACACCCGCAAACGATCGCACTGATTGTCGCCCATCTCGCGCCGGGGCAAGGTGCTTATATTGTCAATGCTTTGAAACCGGAACGCCAACTCGAAGTCATCCGCCGCATCGCCACCATGCAGCAAACCAGTCCGGAAATCATCAAGGAAGTCGAAAAAGGACTGGAAAACCGAATGTCCAGCGTCATGAGTCAGAAACTCGAAAGCACCGGCGGGGTGGAAAGCGTGGCCGAAATTCTCAACGTCATCGACCGTCAGACCGGTCGGAATATCATGGAAAATCTCGGTCAAGACGACCCGGAACTGGTCGAGGACATCCGCCGACTCATGTTCGTTTTCGAGGATATTCTCAAACTGGCCGACCAGGACATTCAGTCGATTCTCAAAAACATCGAGTCCGCGCAATGGGCTTCGGCACTCAAGGGTGCCAGCGAGGAACTCAAGGAAAAAATCTTCCGCAACATGTCCAAACGTGCGGCAAAAATGTTGCAAGAAGAAATGGATTTCCTCGGCCCGATGCGTGCGTCGGATGTCGAACGTGTGCAGCAGGAAATCGTCGATGTCGTGCGCAAACTCGAAGATGCCGGAGAAATCACCGTCCACGCCAACGGCGGTGACGAACGGTTTATTCAGTAAGGCTTTTGCCGGAAAGTGGTAAGCCACATCTTAGCGTGGGGCGTTTGTCGCTTGATCCCAGTAGGGCGAAAGTTGTCGCAAATTGGCAATGATGGTCGGGAATTTCTCAAGCACCGTATCGATTTCCGTATCGGTCGTGTAGCGACTCAGGCTGAAACGCACCGAGCCGTGCATCGCGGTAAAAGGCACTTGCATTGCGGTCAGAACATGCGACGGTTCGAGCGAGCCGGACGTACAGGCCGAGCCGCTCGAAGCGCAAATACCCGCGTCGTTGAGTTGGAAGAGTATGCCTTCGCCCTCAACGTAGTGACAGGCCACGTTGAGCGTGTTGGGCATGCGTTCGGCTTCGCCGCCGTTGATTTCGACGTGAGGAATGCGTTCGAGAATGCCGCGTTGTAACTTATCACGTAATTGTGTCATGCGGGCGATGTCTTCCGCATGCGTTTCTTCAGCCAACTCAAACGCACGTGCCATGCCGATGATGTAGGGCACGTTTTCCGTCCCGCCGCGTAGTCCGCTTTCCTGGTGGCCGCCGATCAAAAACGGGCGACAGGGCGTTCCGCGTCGAATGTACAACCCGCCAATGCCTTTCGGTGTGTGAAATTTGTGGCCGGAAAATGACACGAAATCAACGCCTCGCATCTCGCCGGAAAGATTGATCGGCAGCTTCGTCATGGATTGTGTCGCGTCGGTGTGAAACAGTATGTTCGGGTCGGTCTCTTTGGCAATGCGAGCCAGCCGTGCGACGGGAAACACGATGCCCGTCTCGTTGTTGGCGTGCATGATCGAAACGAGAAGCGTGTTCGGCCTGAGAACTTGCACGTACTCCCGCAAATTCAACCGGCCGGAGCGATCAACGTTGAGCCAAGTGACCTCATAACCGCTGCGTTGGAGGTCTTTGCAAACTTCGAGCACGGCAGGATGCTCAACGGTGGTTGTGATGATATGCCGCCGATTCGGATTGGCCTTTGCAACCCCGGAAAAGACGTGATTGTTGCTCTCCGTCGCACAGGACGTAAACAAAATCTCGCTTGCATTGGCTGCCCCGACATGCCGCGCAATGACGGTACGTGCCGCTTCGATTTGTTTGGCCATTTCCGTCGCGATTTGATACGCCGAACTCGGATTGAAATAAAACTCTTCAAAATACGGCTGCATTGCGTCCCGAACTTCAGGAGCAATGGCCGTTGTTGCGTTGTTGTCAAGGTAAATCATGGTTGGTGATATGGATGAAAACCGGCTTGTTGGCAGTGTCAATCGGCAAAACGGTCATGGCGAGACCACCAATGATACCGTATTTTATACCTTATTTCTCAAAACAAAACAACCTCGGTGTGACCTTCCGACATGCCCCAGACTTGACGGACGGAGATTTTTCCGTCATACTAAAGTAAGGAGGGACAATGGTATGATCGAAACATCCGGTAACATCAAACCGCTTTTGCTTGCGGAATACGTAACCCTGTCGAACGACGAACTTGACTCGCGAATCAAAGCCGTCAGGGAACTGCTGGGCGACCGCCTGTTGATTCTCGGACACCACTACCAGCGAAGCGAAATCATCAAGCACACCGACTTGATCGGCGACAGTTTCGCGTTGAGTCAGGCGGCGGCGCAAAACCGGACTTGTGATTTCATCGTGTTTTGCGGCGTGCATTTTATGGCCGAAACGGCGGAAGTGCTGGCCAATGCACCGGAAAATCTTGCCGCAAGAAACGGACGCAAAGTATTTGTGGCTCTTTCCGATGCCGAGGCGGGTTGCCCGATGGCCGACACTGCAACGATCAATCAGGTCGAAACCGCTTGGGCGGAACTCGCACGCCATTTCGATCTCGCAAGCATCGTCCCGGTGACTTACGTCAATTCGACCGCTGCGATCAAAGCGTTTTGCGGTCGGCACGGCGGTCTGGCTTGTACGTCGTCGAATGCAATGGCCGTTTTGCAATGGGCATTTGAGCACGGTGACCGCGTGTTTTTCCTGCCCGACCAAATGCTGGGGCAAAATACGGCAAGACAAATGAGCATCCCGTGCGAGCAAATTTGCCTTTGGAATCGTGAGCAAGAACAATTACAACCGCTAACGCCGGATGCCAATCTTGCCGACTGTCGCGTCATACTTTGGGACGGTGCCTGCCCGATTCACCTGAGATTCGGTTCCGATGCCGTTGCCGAAACGCGGCGCAAATTGCCCGATGCCAAAATCATCGTCCACCCCGAGTGTTACCCCGAAGTGGTCGAACAGGCCGACTTCGCCGGTTCGACGAACATGATCATCGACACGATTGCCGCGTCGGAGCCGGAGTCACATTGGGCTGTCGGGACGGAATGGCATCTGGTCGAACGACTGGCTGGGCAATTTTCCGACCGCACGATCACGACGCTTGGCCGGGTTGAAGCCGTGTGCGAAACGATGTCGCAAACGCGACTTGCCAATCTGTGCCACGTCCTCGAACACATCGCCGCTGGTACGCCGGTCAATCAGGTTGCCGTTGACGATGCCATTGCCCCTGACGCTCGCGTTTGTTTGCAACGGATGCTCAAGAATCAATGAGAGCACACACTCAATGGGCTTCGCTCTCGCAGAATTTCTGATAGGCGGCGAAATCCAACAATTCTTCCAACTCTTCTTCGCCGGAGAGTTTGACCTTAATGAGCCAGCCGCTGTCGTAAGGGTCTTGTCCGAGTGTGGCCAGGCGGTCGCTGACACTGTCGTTGACCGCGATGATTTCTCCGGTGACGGGACTGTACAACGCACTGACGGCCTTGACCGATTCGATTTCGCCGAAGGTTTCGCCCGCTTCCGCCGTGTCACTAACGCTCGGCAGATCGATAAACACCAGGTCGGTCAGCAACTCAAGAGCGTGTTTCGACAGTCCGATCGTCGCAATTTTCTCGCCTGCGGCATCGGTTTCAACAGCGGCCCATTCGTGAGTTTTGGCGTACAAAAGTTTTTCCGGTTGCATTGTGATTGGTCCTTGTTTTTGTTAGTTTGTGTTATTTTGTCACAATGATGCGAATGATTTATCGCATGAGTAAAAATTTTCGGCAATCACACTTGGTACCATGTTTTAGGGGTTGGTACTTGATTACCGGAACGAACCTTCTCTTATCTTCTCATCTTATCAATAAAAGGATTCAATGAAACAAAACTTGTTGCGGCATCTTTGAGTTCGCGTGATGCGTGTTCCCAAAACCAGATGGAAAACTGAATTCCCCGTCGGACGACCGATTCAATGACCGGAACATAATCGCTGTCGCCGGCAATGAGGATCATTTCATCTTCGTTTTTATCGCGAATGAGAGAAAACGAATCTTCAATGATCGTGACGCCGATGCCCATGTCGATTTTCTTTTCCCGATTTTGGACATTGCGGTCCATGATAATCGTTTCAAAACCGGATTTCTGGGCAGCCTGCCACAACGAGTCATTTTGCGGAGGGCGAGAACCATAAAGAACCGCACGTTTCAGGTTGTTCTTTGGCCCCGCGACAATTTCCAGTAACCTGCCGAAATCGTATTTCCAATCATAATCGACAATATTCCTCAACGACGCATCATAAACGTCAAAAGCCAATCCGCGTTCCACCGCTGAAACCCGCATTCCTTCGATCCAAACATTTGAATTGTCAACATAAACGAATTTTGGCATAGCTGATTCTCCTCTTTCCAGTTTCTTGGGGACACCCGACAGAGTGCTCTACTCTATATCCTTACGCAATTCCCGAATTTTTTATACAAATGCCGATTTGTCGGTCGAGTTCGCTTCGGGAAAGCCGGATTTGCGGGATGGTTGGCGGCAGGTTGTAGGCGTCGTCTTTTTTCGATTCGCCCACTTCGGCGTCCTCGATGTCAATGTGCGTTGCCATGACCTCGTCTTGCAAGGCCGAAAGCCACTCGGGGACTTCGTAACCGACGCCCATCGGTTCTTTGGCGAACAGTTCGATCTGTTCTTCGAGTTCGTCGAAGGCCGTATGTTCATTCTCGTCGTCACGGGCTTCGCGAATCGCATCGGGAACCAGTCCGCACATGCGCGCGATTTGCAGCGGCCTGATAAAACGCTCATTCAAGCGTTCACTTACGCTGGGCAACCACATGCCGTATTTTTCGCTGAGTTTGCGGTAATGTCGCAGGTGTTCTTCGGCGGCCTGCACGCTTCGCTTGGCCACGGCACGTTCCCAAAGTTCGGCGGCCTCGTGGCGTCCGGCGCGAATCATCTCGTCATGCACCCAATACACGGGCTTCAGGTTCCACGAAATCCGCTCGTAGCCGGTGAGTACTCGCAACATGTCGAGCAGCATATACAGCTTTTCGCCCTTGTCCGAGTGGATCGTCGTACTGTTGTAGTCGATGTACTCAGTGTAATTCTCGGCGATGGCCTCGAAAATGATGTCGATGTTGAACACGGCCTCTTCCATGCTGATGTTACCGTTGATGAGGTCTTCGACCAGTGTTTGGGCGGTTTCCAGTTCGCCTTCGTCTTCGTAAATGCGAATGAGCGACTTGAGGTAATTGGCCGTTCCCTGGTGCAACACGGCACGCAAGTGTCCGAAACCCATAAAATGCTGAGTGAAAATGTCGTGCCCATATTTTTGGATGAACCGCTTCATTTCATCCCAAACGCGGCGGTCGGCAATCGCTTCGACCGTCGAAATGCGAATCTGCTTACTGTGCGAGAGCCAGCCGGTGAGCAGTATTTCGATGATCCGTTCGATGTATTCGACCAGCGCGTGGCTTGTCGTCGGAAAATCGTCATTGCTGTCCTTGATACGCCAGCGTTTCGACGATTCGGCAATACATGCGGCGATACAACGGGTTGCCTTTTCAAAGAGGCGGTCGTACTCGGTGATCGCACCCTGACGCAAGGGGTTCAACTGTTCCATCTGCTCGACCGTGTTGAGCAGTTGCACGGTTTCGGTGATCAGTCCGAGTCTCGGCGCATATTCAAACAGTCGGATAATCATCTGTTGCAGGAACCGCACCGCCACGATCGTTCGGGCATCTCCGCCGCGCGCGGTCGGAACGTAAAGCAAGGTCTCGTGCTTTAATGCGTCAAGCATTTTCGGCCACAACTTTTTGACCGCTTTGATGTCCGAACGGTAAAAGGCGGAAAAAACCGGCAGGGTTTTCTGTTGCCAATGGTTCAGCCGATCTACGTATTCCTTGTCGGTTGACACGGCGTTCATCGTATAAAACGCGTCGGTCAATTCCACCGTCGTCCAGACGATGCGGTCAGTCAATATTTCCTTTGTCCCGCGATGACGATCATATTCCATGAGCGAATCCTGCGTTCCTTTCGGTTCCGGCACTTCGTAGGCCATCACCTGAGTCAACAATTTTTGCAAGTCCGTCCAGATTCGATCCGCCTGCTTGAGCCATTCGTGCAACCGCTCGGCGACGGTCTTGAGTTGTTCTTGCATTTTCAAAACGGCATCTTCGTCGTTATTGTTCCGGCATGATTCCGCGAGTTTTGGGAATTTCGACGCCGCATAACGCCAGAGTTTCGCCAGCGACATGATGAAAGCCAGGCGTTCACCGATTCGATCCGCCTCTTTCGTAATTCCGAAATCGTCTTCGTCCTTGAACGGTGACGGTCCCCCATCGGCAAGCTCGTCGTCGATGCCGTCGTCGGTCGTATCGTGGTAGGTTACGTTTTCGTAGGCCGCACTGAACAGGTTTTGTTCGGCTTCTTCGGCCAGGTCTTCTTCGATTTGGCGTTCAATTTCACGCTCCATGGCCTCGAAATCTTCTGCCTCGAAATCTTCTACGTCGAATTCATCATCGTCCTCAAATATTCCCTGAACATAATCATTGCCGTCAAGGTTGTCGATCATCCCCGGATCATCGAGTTCCAATTGCGGAACGAGCCAATACTTGTCGGCGTTTGCTTCGAGATAATCGAACAGCTTGATGGTCATTTCCCAGCGTTTTTCTTCAGGAACCGGTGCAAAACGTTTACGACCATGCGGCTTGGCGTGTTCATCTTCCCGGTCCGGTTCCTCTTTCCAAACCAATTCGATCCAGCGGAGAAGCAATGCATGAAACGAGAAATCCCCCTCGGTCAGCGGAATTTCTTCCGATTGACTCAACCAATGCATCATGAGAGCCATGGTTGCCACCAGGTCGCGCTGATCGAGTAAGGCTTCACCGAGCAAAACGAATGCCTTGGGCGATTCAAAACGCGCGACGTGTCGGCTCCAGAAAGAAATGTCACCGGCAGCGGTTCCGGCCTTGTTCCATGCGGCCAGTGCCGTCGCGACCATTGCCGCCGAAGACCACACCGTCTGGCCGGAAAAGCCTTCGACGCTCGATATTTCGGTGCTGCCGTACTGATCCCACCACCCGGCCAGGTCGCTCATCTTATCGGACAGATGCGATTGCAAGTCCCCGTTGCCTGCCGCCGCCGCATCTTTTTGCAAACGACTGTACAAGTCGAAAATGTCGTTGAGCAGATTGATGAGGTCATCAACGCGGTGGTCATGTACCGTGTTATCGATGGCAGGAAACAGGCTGTATTGCGCCCCAAAGCCGATGATCGTCCAGGGATCGACAATCGCTCCGCAGACGATGCCACGCCGTATCAATGCCTCAATTTCCGGCAACACGACCGCCGCTTCATCAAGCTGATCGTGGTCGGCGTGTTTGTGCCCTTGCGTAATGAGGCAATCGATCTTGCAAAGCAACCGTGCCGAAACGACGGAAATAATTTCCGCTTGCCGATTGGCTGCATCATAATACCCCATCCGGGCAAGTGTCCGGGCCAGATGAAAGCGTTGCAATTGATCGGCGCGACGCTTGGCAAGTTGTTTGTTCAGGTTTTGACGCGCACCTCCGAACGGTTGTTGCAACCGTGCCATTTCCTTTTCGAGTCGCGGTTTCGATTTTTTGTCAATCTGCGTGATCAAAAACTCATAAAACCGGTCACGATAGCCCGCGATGTGCGGCATGAGCGTCGAGAGCGACGTGTTCGAATCGTAAGTGTGCGTGTGATCGCCGCTGATGCCAGCACCCATCAACATGGTTCCGGCGAGCACGGCACCGGTCTCGAACAACAGTTCGTCGTAAGGCACGTCGGAAACTTCCGACTCACCCGTGTAGGCCGACTCCAGCCGCGACATCATGCCTTCGAGCGTCACCTGATGAACGACGAAACGCCGATAGTAACCGCTGTTGTCAATTGTGTGCGGGTCCCAAGCCCCAAAATGATAGTTCGGACGCCGATTGACCGGATGGTCGAAATCATAAGCCCGCGGGTCGAGTACAAGTTCCCGCAGCTTGTCGGGATCAAAACAGGCGTCGCGTAATATGGCCGGATCAGTACTGCGCAAAATAGCAAGTGCTTTTTCGACCGCCGCCTGGTAACGCCCCACCGCAACACCGGCACCCTCGATATAAAGCGGTATGGGTGCAACCCACTCGTTGGGGTTCGGCTCGTTTTTCTCACGACCTTCGAGAGTCGGAACGGGACGATAGCCAATGTAGTCGTTCAACTGGCGAATAACTTTCGACAGAAGGTCATCGTCATCGTCCCACGGGTGTTCCTGCGAGAGCAAAACCTCAAAACAGTGTCCCAGAAAAAACGGTGAAAACAGGAAATCGTCCGGCTGATGAAACAGTGAGTCCGAGTGAAATTCCCGATATGCAGGCAACAGTTCTTCGAACACAAATACCAAGGCTTGCACCGCCTGATCCGTCGAACGGAAGGCATCCGATTCTTTTTGAATCGCAACCAGTTCCTGCATAAGGACTTTATACATGGTAAGCCAAGTCTTTTGCGGCCGTTTCTCGGCCAACCAGGCATACACGTCATTGATTGAGCGCAAAAAGGCCGTGTCACGAGTTCCGGCAGAAAAAGAGAGATAGCCCAAAATCTCTTTGATTTTCGCGCTAATATCGTCAGGTATGGGAACACTTGTCATGTTTTCCCTAAGTTTCTATGAGGCAAAGGATTCTGACGCAATTGCGGACTCAATACGCAATTGACCCAAACTCACCATTTTACCAATTCGTCGTAACGAAACGGTGAATACTCATAGTGTATAGGTTTTCTCCGTTTTAGGTAGGGCGGTCACGGGCACGTCACTTCCTCCGATCCAGCAACTGTTGCGTCATGCCGATGAGGGATTGATACACGATGCCGCCGCCTTTGAAAACATTGAGTGCGTCGCAGGCGGCTTGAACCTTTTCGTAAGCCTGTTTTTGGCTTTCTTCAACGCCGAGAAAGGTCGGGAACGTCAGCTTGCCTTGCGATTTGTCCTTGCGAACGCGCTTGCCGGTTGTTTCCTCGTCGCCGACCCAATCGAGCAGATCGTCGGTGATTTGAAATGCCAGGCCGTAATTGCGACCGTACTCTTCCAATTGCCGATACTGTGTGTCCGACGCACCGCCGATGATCGCACCCATGCGGAGCCCGGCCAGAATCATGCTGCCGGTTTTGCGATGATGAATCGATTCGAGAAATTCCAGCGACGGCGGCCCGCTGTCCTTCCAGGCCATGTCGTCCGCCTGACCGCCGACCAGTTCGCACGGCCCGCATGCTTCGGCGAGTAGGACCACGCAACGTCTGGCCGTTTGCGGATGAGACACGTCACGGCTCAAAATTTCGAACGCCAGACAATGCAAAGCGTCCCCGGCCAGAATCGCGCTCGCTTCGTCGTATTTGATATGGCAGGTCAGTTGCCCGCGACGCAGGTCGTCGTTGTCGAGTGCCGGCAAGTCGTCGTGAATCAGCGAGTAGGCATGAATCATCTCAATCGCACAGGCCGCCGGCATCGCATGAGATCGGGCATTGCCGCAAAGCTCGCAGGCCAGCAGCGTCAAAATCGGTCGAAAACGCTTGCCCGGCGCGAGCAGACAATAACGCATCGGCTCGGACAGCGATTTCGGACAGCGCGAACCGAAATTCGTGTAGGCGTCCATTTTCGCGTTGATTTCGCCCCGCAATAATTCGAGGTAATCCAATATGGCCTGCTGTTCCCGGTCGGAAAATTTTGACATGGTTCAGTGGTGAGTTGTTGGTGATTGGTTGTTTTGCCGAACGTCTTGGACGCCGGTATGAAGTGAATCATGAGACGGAGATGAATCGCAGCGCAATCTCCGGATACGTTGCTTTTTTCCATTTCACATTATGTTTCAATCATGTTAATCGACACCGAACCAACGAGAACGAAACCTATTCAGAGGTCGTGCCAAAGGTTCGACTAAAACGACAACTAAAACCTTGCAAACGGTATTCAAAAATCTGATGATCACATTGTTCTTTTTAGGACGAAAACGGTTTGGTATTCTATCATTGGAGTGAATGGAGTCTAATCCATCGGCCGTCAGGATATACTCTTCGTCATCGTCTCCCAATACTTTGGCATTAAAAAAGGCGGCGATTTTACACATCTTTTCTATAAGAGCCTCGTCCGGATTTTTCGCATAGATTTGACCTTTCCACCAGCATAACCAGAATTCGTTGTCTTCGAAAATCCCATCGTCTCCATACCAAAGTACCGTGAGTTCGTCATCACGATGATTGTTGATTGGATCAATTTTTAATTCTGAATCCGACTCAATGTAAGATTTCCATTCGTCAAGAGTTATAGGGGCTGTTTCACTATACACCCAATGTTCCACTCTGGAAATATGCAAATCGTATCCCATAATAATAACTCTTCTGCGCTACGATACTCCGGGGATTGCGCGGTCCCATAAAATATCGCTGCGTTTCATTCCCGGCTCATTGTTGAATTCACTCCACTCTACCGGACAAGCGGTTTTTGTATTTCAATTGTCGCATCGCCATTTGCATCTTGTCCTTTCGTCGGCAAACCGTTATCCGGTTGTCGATTGAAATAGGCCAACAGTTCTGCCGTGCTCATGTCTTTGGTTTCGGCGTAGATTTTCGCCTGGATGTCGTTTTTCATCTTGACGCAATCAAAGGTTTTTGTTTTATTCATCGTTTTCATCGATCAACTCCCTGGGGTTTCTGATTTCAATCACGGCATAACCGTTTTTCATATTGACACTGTTGTATCCCCGAATCCTGTCCAGATTGACAATGTGTTTGAAATTCCAACTCGCCAGCACATCGACCTTGTTGAGCGTTGCAATGGCGATGTGCCGACAGTCCTCGACGCAGGTTTTTCCGACCACTTTTTCGGCAATGTAACAATCGGCAAGTTCAATCGCTTCCTCTGTCAAAAGAACACGTTCAAAACATTCGTTGTCGTATTTGTTCAGAAGTTCCCGAACATGCAGGGGGGCTTTGATCAACTCCTGTTCCAACACGCTGGATATGACAAAGACAACCTCCCTGTTTTCCATTCGCTCAAACAAGACTCTGGTTGTCTCGGCGAATTCATCGTCGAAATACCCGCCGACGATTGACGTGTCAATGTATATTCTTGATTTCATGTTTGTATTCCAGATTTATCCGGGGATTGTGCGGCACCATAAAATATCACTGCGTTTCATCCCCGGCTCATTGTTGCCATCACACCGGCGTCTAAGACGCTCGGCTAAACTTTATTCAAAATCGAACGGCATGTCGCCGGAGTCATCCGGTTCATTGTCGCGTATGGTCTTGCGGACACGTTTTTTGCGAAGCGGTTCCGATTTACGCTGGCCCGGTTGGACGGCATCGGTCAGGAATTGCGACTCGGCGGCAACTTCCGTCACGAAACCGCCGTCGGGATTGACGCCTTTCAATACCTCGATACGTCGCTCGGCGTTTTGCAAGGTCGCGTGGCAGTGCCGCAACAGTTGGATGCCTTTTTCGTAATCCCGCAACGACGCCTCCAGACTCGATTGCCCGGCATCCAACGCTCGCACGATCCGTTCGAGTTCTGCAAGGGCGTCCTCAAATGTTAGTTCATTGGTTTCCATGTTTTCATATTTCACGCAAAGACGCTAAATCGCCAAGTCCGCAAAGTGTTACTAAAAAATTCTTAATCCTCTTTGCGATCTTTGTTTTCTTTGTGTCTTTGCGTGAAATTCCCTCTGCGAGAAATTAAATCTTTTCGATGACTTTTACGGTAAACATTTCGTCGCCCTCTTGGATGACATCGACGACGCTTTGGCCGCTGATGACACGACCGAAAATCGTGTGCTTGCCGTCGAGCCACGACGTTTCGACGTGCGTGATGAAAAACTGCGAGCCGTTCGTATTCGGTCCGGCATTGGCCATCGAAAGCACGCCGGGACCGTCGTGTTTCAGGTCGGGGTGAAACTCATCTTCAAATTCGTAACCCGGCCCGCCTGTTCCGGTTCCGTCGGGACAACCGCCCTGGATCATAAAATCGGGAATGACGCGGTGGAATGTCAACCCGTCATAAAACCCGTGCTTGGCCAGGTCTTCAAAATTCGCAACCGTTCGCGGCGTCTTGTCGGCGTATAACTCCAGCGTGATGGTTCCCCGAAGTGTTTCAATAACGGCAATTTTCATGTGGGTGCTTTCTTGTTGTTATATGTGAGTAAGTTGTTACAATGTGCAGTGCAATGACGCGGCTAACGCAATTCGACCGCTCCGTGACCGTCGCGGCTCAGATTTGTCCCATTTCTAATCCATCGACCGGCGGCGTGAACGGTTACACTGAATGGATATCTTCTTTCATTTTCCGTTGCAATTCCATCGCAACGGCACTAATTTCACGGACGGACATGCCTTCGAAAAGCGTATTGTGCCACTCGGTATAATCAAAGGGTTCTCTGTTCATCAGGTAAACGAATCGCTCCGCTTCAACCAAGCCAAGATGCTCAACGAGAATTTTCATTCCTGCGCTCATGAGTATAGTGTCATTCATTCTTGATCTCCTTGTATAGACCGAGGAATTCTATTGGGTTGCTTATGTATATTTCCGGAAAACGCTTTTTGAGTATCCCACGATCCGTCGTAATGAAAAAATCTGAAGTGGCATCAACAGCACAAGCAACATGCAGTGCGTCTTTTGGTTTGAGACCTTGTTGTTTGTAATTCTCCGCACGCAAAAGAACCGATTCGGATTCCTCAATCATGACGGTTGAAAGATATTTCCATGGGGCGATGTTGTCTTTTCGTTGAAAATGAGGATTGGCATTGTTTTCAATGTCGAGAATATACGACCAAACAAGCTCAAACGTTCCGTTTTTGGTACCGTTCTGAATAAACAATTTCGCTTCCGTTTCCAATCGGACGAGCAGTTGTGACTGGTCGTCGAACGGTCGGTTAAAACAGCAGTTGTCCAAATACAATTTCGGCTTGGTCATTAATGTCACCATGGCTCACTGGTTTTCCGCCGCTTGGTGTTGTTTCTTCACTTCATATCGAATGCGCAGCATGTTGTCTTTGGGAAGATCAAGGAATGTTCTCGCCGATTCATATTCAATGGACAGGATACTGCTCTTGGGAATCCAAAACCGTTGCATTCGTGGTACATCGTTGACAATGTAATGCTCATCGACCTGATCCAAGAGGATCGCTTCATGGGTAACGGCAACCAACTCTCCTTGTATGGAAACGGTTGATCCGTTGATGCTATTGGCAGTTGGGGAAACGGGCAATGTCGTTGCCGCGCCGAGTACGTCCCGACGGAATTGAACGGTACACATCGTCCCCGGTTCCAAATCAATCGGTCGCCAACGACTCGGTTTTGGACGGTGAACATGCCAGCAAAAAATACCGACAATCAAAATGATGAGAATTGCCATGAGAGATTTTCCGCACTTGCAAGAGCACGGTTTCAGCTTGTCGGTTCCTGAATCCCTCGTCACTTCGTTAAATTTTGTTTCCATCGTTTACCTCGATCGTTGTTTCATTTTGCCAGAAGTGTTAATTGTTGAAAGCCAAATACACCGTCGTAGCGTTGCGATTTAGGATTCAATAATTCAATCATGAAAGATGTCATAAGCCTTAATCCTCCTCCATCACGCCATCGAGGTATAGCGTGTCGGGGCACAAATCCTGACCGTGCGGCCATACAACCGTTCCCAAGTCGGGACGTGCCTGCAAAAAATAATCACGGTTTTGCAGTTCCATGAAAAATTCGCTTCTTACGACATAGGGTTTCATGTCAAACCGTTTTATTTCGCCGTTGCCAAACGTCAGCGATAATGTCAAATCGTCGTGTGCCGTGACATCAACGACTCTCGGATTCAGTTTTGTAGCTGTTGCTGTTACTGTTGTCATGATCGTTATCGTAATGGTTCGATAGGCGACAAATCGTGTCCGTTGATTGCCATGTCCCAACATTGCATGAGTTCTTCTTCGTGAATATCAATCCAGGTTTGCACCATTCGCAATTTTTTTGAAGGCAGGTCTCCCGTGATCAGGTTTCCATTCGGCAATTCCAAAACAGCTTCGTCGTCCTGATATTGAACGTGGATATGCGGTAAATGATGTTGCCGGTTATCAAAGGCGTACATCATCACTTTGATCCCGAAAAACCTCGCCAATTCCGGCATGTGAACGATTTCCTTTCCCCCAAAAACCAGCCGCGATGATTCATCACATACGTTGAATAAAATTAGTAACCGTTCACGGCTTGTGTTTATCTCATACTTCCAGTTTTGCCAGTTCTTCCGCAGTGGCATCGACCGTGTATCGTATCTGCTTTTCGGTATGTGCCGAGGTGATAAAGAACCGCAAACGTGCGGCCTTTTCCTCGACGGCGGGATGCACTATCGGCTGCACGTTGATGCCCCAGTCGAACAGGGCTTTCGACAGCATGAGGCTATGCACCGAGTTGCCGATAATCACCGGGATGACCGCCGAGTCTTTGCTCATGCCGGTGTTAAGCTCGCGTTCTTTGGCCAGCTTCAGGAACAGTTCGCAATTCGCACGCAAGCGAGTCACCCGTTGCGGTTCCTTTTCCAATGTGCGTAACGCCGCCAGTGCCGCCGCCGTGTTCGCCGGAGAAATCCCGACGCTGAACACGAAACCCGGTGCGGTAAATTTGAGGTACTCGACCAGTTCCTTTGTGCCGGAAATGTAGCCGCCGCAACTGGCAAAGGTCTTGCTCAAGGTGCACATCCAGACATCCACGTCGGCACGATTGACGCCGAAATGCTCGCCGATGCCGCGTCCGGTTTTGCCCAACACGCCCATTGAGTGCGCTTCATCGACCATGAGCATGCACTTGTGCTGTTTTTTGATTTCGATCAGACGGTTCAAGTCAGGGTAATCGCCGTCCATACTATAAACGCCTTCAACGGCGATCAGCACGCGACGGTACTGGTTGCGGTACTTTTTGAGAATCCATTCCGCCGCATCGAAATCATTGTGCGGAAACGGTCGCCGTCGCGCCCCACTGAGCAACGCCCCTTGCACGATGCTGTTGTGCGACAGTGCGTCCATCAAAATCAAATCGTCTTCATTGAGCAGGTGCCCGATGATTGATTCGTTGGTCGAGTGCCCACCGACCAGTACGATTGTGTCTTCCGTGCCCAAAAACCGCGAGATTTCGCATTCCAACTCGCGGTGTATCGGTTTTTCGCCCGACACAAGCCGACTCGCCGAAACGCTCGTGCCGTACTGCGCACAGGCTTCTTGCGCCGCTTTTGTCACCGCCGGATTGCCCGAGAGATTGACGTAATTGTAGCTCGAAAAGTTGATGTATTCCTTGCCACGAATGATCGTCCGGTCGTTGGTCACCGACTCGTGTTGATCAAAAAAGCGGTTCAACCCAAGCGAACCTGCCAAGTCGAGACGATCTCGCAACGCTTTGTATTCCGGGAAATGTGCGATGTCGTACCACTCGGTGGGCACCTCACCCGATTCGGGCAGTAACGATTTTGCCTGCGCGGGTTTTGCTACACCGCCGAGATATTTTTGCGCCGCTTCAACGACCTCCCTCGCTGTGTAAAGCGTCGGTAACACCGATTCGGGAAACTGCCCGCCGAAACGGTCTTCCAACGACGCAAGTATCTCCATCCGTTCCAGCGAATCCAGCCCCAACTCGGTGATGTCCGTTTCGAGCGTGACGCCCTGCGCGCGTTCGCGACCAACTTTCCGCACTTCCTCCAACACGGCATCTTGCGTTTCCTCAAAGGTCAGCGAAAACACGCGCACTTGTTGCGCCGTCATATCGGCTTCCGGTGCGGCGGCCAGTTTTTCCTGCTCTTTGGCTTTGGCTTCGCGCCGACGCTGCTGCATTCGTTCGGCCATTTGCCGGTCGCCGGGTACGCCCAGTTCGAGCGTTTCCGACTTGTCGAGAAATGCTTTTTTCGCCAGTGTCGAGCCGGGAGCCACCCATTGATCGAACAGTTTGAACGTTCCGGCAATGTAATCCTCACGGCAACGATGCCGCTGCACCTTGCCGCTCGAAGTTTTCGGAATGCTGCCCGCCTTGATGAGCACAATGGCATCCGGCGCAATTTCGTGGTCAACGGCAACCGCCTTGCGAATCGCGGCAAACAATTCGGCAACCGCTTTCGTCTCATGCACAAAGGTGCGGTCAATTTCCTGCACGATGACCAACCGTTCCGATTGACCGTCATCGACCATAAACGCACCGCCGCTGTTGACCCGTAATGTCGGATGCACATGCTGCACGGTCGATTCGATGTCTTGTGGGTAAACGTTGGCACCGTGTATGATAATGAGATCTTTGATGCGTCCGGTCACGAATAATTCGCCGTCCCGCACGAAACCCAGGTCACCCGTGCGCATAAACGGCCCTTCGCCGGTATCCTTGATCGTCGCGCGAAACGTATATTCTGTCGCGTCGGGTGCCCCCCAATAACCCTGCGCGATACTCGGACCTCGCACCCAGATTTCACCGATCGTGCCATCGGGATATTCGATTTCGGTTTCGGGATCGACAATGGCCGTGCGCTGGTCGATGAGATTGTGACCGCTCGAAACAAGCCAGCGTGTCTTTTCCGTGTCGTCCGTTGCTTCTTTTGCAACACCGTTGGCCAGCGCGTCGGCATCAACCGGCAGAATGATCGGCTTTTGTCCCAACTGTCCGCCGGTGACCATGAGCGTCCCTTCGGCCAATCCGAAGCAGGGATAAAACGACCCGTACCGGAAACCGCAACGCTCAAAACGCCGCGCGAATTGGTCAAGCGTTTCGGCCTGCACCGGTTCGGCACCGTTGAAAGCGACTTTCCAACAGCTTAAATCCAGTTGGTCGATTTGCTCATCGGTGATCTGTCGCGTACATAGGTCGTAGGCAAAATTCGGTCCGCCGCTGGTCGTGGCACGGTACTTGGAAATCGCCGCAAGCCAGCGAATCGGCTTTTGCAGGAAGGCCAACGGTGCCATGAGGATATTCGGTCGCCCCCAGTAAACCGGCTGTAAAATCCCGCCGATCAAGCCCATATCGTGATAACTCGGCAACCAGAACACGCCTTTCGACGCCCGCGTGTGTTCAAAGGTCAGGCTAATCAGCCGCGAGTTGTGCAGCATGTTGCCGTGTGTCAGCATCACCCCCTTGGGCGTACCCGTCGAACCGGACGTGTATTGCAAAAACGCCAGCGTGTGCTCCGAAACATCGGGATGTTGCCATGCGTCTTCGATGGCTTCCGGCATGTCGGTTGATGCCTGCCAGGTCAGATCGCTCAGTTCGGGTGCCTCGTCGATCAGAGTGCGGACGCGCCCGAGTATGTCATCGGTTGTCAGAGCCGCACTCGCGTCGGCACTTTTGACAACGGCACTGATGCGTTGCATCGAACGGTTGCGACGTGGCGGATACACCGGTACGGCCACCGAACCGGCATACAGGCAACCGAAAAATGCCGCAATGAAATCAACCCCCGGCGGGTACAGCAGGAGCACCCGTTTGCCGGTGAGCTTGCGTTCCTGGAGCCAACCGGCGATCGCCCGCGCACGACGGTCGAGTTCTGAATACGTCAGTGGTATTTCGTCCGATTCGCCGTTGGCCAGGTACAAAAACGCAAGGTCGTCCCGCTGCGAATGGCAACGGTAACGCAACATCTCGACCAAATTGGCCGGGGAATAAATCGTGGAT
>Ga0082212_10001158_pt1 | contig 38792 bp, 27 predicted proteins | sample TergutNt197P3_FD_71548 | JGI IMG/M metagenome (GOLD analysis project Ga0082212, IMG submission 71548) | Neocapritermes taracua P3 segment gut microbial communities from Petit-Saut dam, French Guiana - Nt197 P3 | ecosystem: Host-associated > Arthropoda: Insects > Digestive system > Gut ...
GTTTGACTTTTTCGCGAGTCTACACAACATAGAACCGGAAATAGCTCAGCGCCGCAAAAACGAGCTTTTCGCGAAATTCGGAGTGGACGAGTTTGCCGAGGTAAAGGTCGCCAACCTGTCGACCGGTATGAAGCAGAAGGCGTCGCTTGTGATTTCAATAGTTCACGACCCGAATATTATCATTTTCGACGAGCCGACCAACGGCCTCGACGTTTTGACCGCAAAAGTGGTGACGGATTTCCTGCTTGAACTTAAAGAGCAGGGCAAAACGATCATCGTTTCAACGCATATCTTCAGCCTTGTTGAAAAGATCTGCGACAGGGCGGGGATAATACTCAACGGGAGGATGGTCGTGTGCGACACTATCAGGAACCTGACCTCCGAAAAACCGCTTGAAGATGTGTTTTTCGACGTTTATGCGGAAAGCGTTGGAGGTGTACTATGAAAAAGATACTTACAGTGATGAAAAAGGAATTCGCGCGGTTCTTCCTTGACAGGCGCATGGTCATAATGACGCTGCTGCCGGCGATCCTTATCTACGTGATTTATTCGTTTATGGGCGTGGCGATGAAAAGCATGTTCAGCGCGGATGAGGACTATACGCCGCTTGCTTATGCGGTAAACCTTCCGGATTCGGTAAATAAACTGCTGCAATATGTAAATATAGATATCAGGCAGATCACCACAAATGACGTAGCGGACGCAAAGGAGCGGATATCGAAAAAGGAAGCGGACGTCTGCATGATATTCCCGCCGGATTTTGACGCGCAGGTTGCAGTTTACGACGCGCAGACATCCGGAATACCCGCTCCGAATATAGAGATTTACTATAACTCGACCGTCCCGAACTCCGCATCTGCCTATGGGATGGTCTGCTCGCTGCTCGACGCGTATGAAGCTTCGCTGTCTAATAAATTTGATGTGAACAGGGATGTGGAAGCAGCCGACCAGGCGACTTCGGAGGATGTATCCGCCAGCTTCATATCCTCTTTGCTGCCTCTGCTTATGATGATTTTCCTGTTTTCAGGATGCGTAGGGCTTGCACCGGAATCGATAGCCGGTGAAAAGGAGCGCGGGACCCTGGCCACGCTTTTAGTGACGCCTCTGGGACGGAGCGAACTCGCTGCCGGTAAAATACTGAGCTTGGCCGCGCTCGCGTTTCTGTCCGGGCTGATCACTGCGGCAGCGACCATACTGTCCATGCCGAAGCTTATGAGCGGCGCTGATGAAATGATCGACGCCGGAATTTACGGAGCGACAGAGTACGCGTTACTCGCTGTTGTGATCCTTTCAACGATACTGCTGCTTGTGGCGCTTATCTCGATAATTTCCGCGTTCGCGAAGACTGTCAAAGAAGCGAGTACCAGCGTTATGCCGCTGATGATTTTGGTTATGGTGGTCGGTGTGACCGGGATGCTCGGGGGCGGTGCTCAGACGAACACTGCGTACTACCTGATCCCGTTATACAGCAGCGTACAAAGTATGAGCGGTGTGTTCTCTCTCGATTACTCGGCGGTGAACATTGCAGTGTCCGCTTTAAGCAGCCTCGTTTACGCAATCGCCGGGGGCTTTGCGCTGACGAAGATGTTCAACAGCGAAAAAATCATGTTCTCGAGGTAGGCGGCTATTTACGGAACTGACGCGCTGTGAATAAAGGCGTTTCCGGTCTGAGGTGTTAGTTATGGCGCTTTCATATGAAGAAATACTTGCAAAGGAATTCGAATGCCGGCCCTTGTATGCCGGGAACGTCATCAAGCTGATCGACGACGGCAACACTATCCCGTTTATTGCGCGTTATCGCAAGGAACAGCATGGGGCAATGGATGACCAGAAACTGCGCGGGCTGGCCGACCGGCTGCAATACCTTCGTAATTTGGACAAACGCAAACAGGAAGTATGCGACTCCATCGAGGCGCAGGGTAAAATGACTGACGAACTGGGCTTGGCGCTCGAAGCCGCGCAGACGCTCGCGGCGGTGGAGGATATTTACCGCCCGTACAAGCAGAAGCGCCGGACGCGCGCCACTATTGCCCGAGAGCAGGGTCTGGAACCGCTCGCCGAATGGCTCCTGGCGCAAAAGCGCGATGACGGATCGCCGCTTGAAAAAGCCGCCGGATTCATCGATGATGAAAAAGGCCTTACGGATGCTGATAGCTGCCTTAATGGCGCGTGTGATATACTGGCGGAGGACTTTTCCGACAACGCTGCGCTTCGCGCTAAACTGCGTCCGCTGCTGTTCCGGGAAAGCGCTCTTTGTTCCGAGAAATCGGGCGATGGCGCCCCTGTATATGAACTGTATTACGAATTTGAGGAAGCAACGCGCCGTATTCAGCATCACCGGGTACTGGCTGTCAACCGCGGTGAAAAAGAGGGCGCGTTAAAAGTCACGTTAAAAGCGCCGCACGAAGCGGCGCTCACGCTTATTAAAGACTCTATACTGCTGGATAACGGGTCGCCCGCCACAGAGTTTGTTCAGCGGGCTGCCGAGGATAGCTGGGACAGGCTGCTGTTTCCGTCGTTGGAGCGCGAACTGCGCGCCGCACTTTCCGAGGGCGCACATGAGCAGGCGATTAAAATGTTCGCGGTAAACCTCAAACAGCTTTTAATGCAGCCGCCCGTACGCGGGCAGGTCATACTCGCCATAGACCCGGCTTACCGGACAGGCTGTAAGTGCGCAGTGATCGACGCTACAGGACTGGTGCTGGATACGACCGTAGTATACCCGACGCCGCCGGAGTCCCGAACAGTTGAAGCCGCTGAAAAACTTAAAAAGCTTATCAGTAAACATAAGGTATCAGTCATCGCGATAGGGAACGGAACCGCGTCAAAAGAAACCGAGATTTTCACAGCCGGGCTTATCAAGGAAACTCCGGGCGTCTCGTACACTATGGTCAATGAAGCAGGGGCGTCTGTCTATTCTGCTTCAAAACTGGCAGCGGAGGAGTTCCCTCAGTTTGACGTATCCCTGCGTTCAGCGGTGTCCATAGCCAGACGCCTGCAGGATCCTCTGGCGGAGCTTGTAAAGGTGGATCCGAAATCGATAGGAGTCGGGCAGTACCAGCACGATATGCCTCAGGCAAGATTGAGCGATACGCTTGACGGTGTAGTAGAGGACTGCGTTAACAGCGTCGGCGTCGATTTAAACGTCGCGTCCGTTCCCCTGCTTTCACGCGTCGCCGGGCTGGGTCCTGTAACCGCGCGAAACGTTGTGAGCTACCGTGAGGAGAAAGGCGCGTTCCCCGATCGCAAAGCGCTGCTGAAGGTGCCGAAACTGGGTCCGAAAGCTTACGAGCAGTGCGCCGGCTTCCTTCGCATTCCGGGTGGGAAAAATGTCCTCGACAATACGTCTGTCCACCCGGAATCATACAAAGCGGCTGAAGAGCTGCTCAAAGCATTTGATTTGAGCCTGAGCGACGTCGGAGCTATGCCTCCGATTCATGAGTGGATCAAACAACGCGGGGAAGAAACCGTGGCGCAAAGCTGCAGCGTCGGCTTGCACACATTACGAGATATTGCAGCCTCGCTTGTGAAGCCGGGGCGCGACCCGCGCGATGAATTGCCTCCGCCGCAGCTGCGAACCGATGTTCTGAGCATGGAGGATCTTGCGCCCGGTATGGTACTGACAGGTACAGTAAGGAACGTTATTGATTTCGGCGCATTCGTGGATATCGGCGTGCATCAGGACGGGCTCGTGCATATTTCAGAGATGGCCGACCGGTTTATCAGGCACCCATCCGAGGTTGCGAAGGTCGGAGACGTAATAAATGTCACCGTGCTCGATGTTGATTTGCGTAAAAAGCGCATTTCGCTTAGTATGAAGGCGTCTTCAAAACCGAAGCCGCCGGTTGCGTGATTAACAGCCGTCTGTTTCAAGCGTGACTCTTGCGTCTTGCGCCCGAAAGACGTTTTTTATTGCTTTATAAATGGACATATTATATAATGTCATAAATTTCAACATTACTGGACGAAAAGATTGGATTTACTAACATGAAGCGCATATCGAGTATCCTATTAGCGGCATTGATGCTCATCTCCGTTTCCGGATGTAAAATAACGACGGAGAGCGCTTTGCCTTTGGATTCGATAAAAACGTACAGGGACATCCCCGGGCTTACAGAGGAGGATAAAACTGCTGTTGCGGAACTTTTGGCGGGCAGGGAATCTTTCACCTACGGAGCTCTGCCGGCGACTGAAGCTTTTCAGATGCCCGACGGCAGCCTTGCCGGTTTTGCTAAAAAATTCTGCGATCTATTGACCGGTTTGTTTGAGACAGACTTTATCCTTGGACTTTACGAGTGGGACGAACTGATAGGCGGCCTCGAAGCGGGAACTATCGATTTTACCGGAGAGTTGACGCCAACGGAAGAACGTATGCTTATGTACAGCATGACGCCTCCTATAGCGGAACGTATGCTGCGTGTTTTTATTCGTGAGGACTCGGAAATAAAAACGGAAGCGGACCTGACCGGTTTGAGAATCGGGTTTTTAGCAGACTCAGTAACAGCGGAATCCATTATGGGCACATATCATATCCCGTTCATCAGTGTTGACGTGAATAATTATGACGCGGGCGCCAGAATGCTCGAAAGCGGCGAGATAGACGCCTTTATCGAGGAAGCCGTAGCCGATCCCGCTTTCTCCGGATACAATTTTATTCATTCACAGATAGTTTTTCACATGGTACACTCGCCGGTATCTATGACGGCATTTGACACAGCCCTCGCCCCCGTAATAACGGCGGTCAGCAAGTATCTCGAAGCCGGAGGGCTGGACAAACTGTATGAACTATACAGCGCCGGCGACTTTGAATACGCGAAATATAAGCTGGAACGGTCATTCACGTGGGAGGAAAGAGCATACATTTATGCCTTGAACGCGCAAGGAAATTCGGTGACTGTCGGGTATGAGCACGATAATTATCCTGTGAGTTTCTACAACGAAAAAGACAGCTCGTATCAGGGGATCGCGATAGACATACTGGATGAGATCAGCAGGCTTACGGGAATCAGGTTTTCGCCTGCGGTTTCGGAAGACGCCACATGGTCGCAGATATACAACAAACTGAAATCGGGTGAACTCGACATGGTCGCCCAGCTTCTGAAATCAGAAGTCCGGATGCCGGACTTTCTTTGGAGCGAAGTTCCGTACGCCCACTCATATTACGCGCTGATGTCTAAATCGGACTATCCGCATCTGGAGACCTATCAGGTAAAGCGAATGTCCGTTGGCGCAACAAAAGACTCCGCGAAAGTCGATATTTTCTATGAGTTGTTCCCCGACCACGAGAAAGTAATAGAATACAACACACAGGACGAAACACTTGACGCGCTGGAGCGCGGTGAAGTCGATATGATAATGGCGTCGGAATACATGCTTCTTACGCAGATAAACTACCGCGAGAAATCAGGCTTTAAAATAAATATCAAACTGGATGCTGATCTTGATTCCTATTTCGGTTTTCTCAAAAGCGACGAGGTTTTGTGTTCAATAATCAGTAAAGCTCAGCAATTTGCAAACGCGGACATCATTGAAATGAGCTGGACCGGCAGAAATTTCGATTATTCAAAAAGGCTCGCCGAAGAGAGCGCGCGATTACTGACGATATTTCTGATCATCATGGTTTTAGTGCTGGCAGTGACGATGTTTATTCTGATTAAAAACGTGAAGCTCAGTAAGAAACTGAAGGATATGGCCCACAACGACCCTCTGACCTGCATATATAACAGGCGGTTCTTCATGGAACTTGCTGCATTCCAGATGGCGCGCTCGACCAGGACAAGAATAGACTGTTTTATAATGATTTTTGACCTTGACCATTTTAAAGCCGTAAATGACACGTATGGGCATTTAGCCGGGGACGAGGTATTGAGGGAAGTAGCAAAAAGGGTGAAAAATACGATACGCCCGTACGATGTCCTTGGCAGATACGGCGGTGAGGAATTTATTATCCTTATGACTGACGTTATACCGATAAACAAAGATAACGCGCTCAACGCCGCGGAGCGTATCCGCAACGAAATATGTAAAATTCCTGTAGTGTTTGAAGATGTTGAAATACCTGTATCGGCGAGCATAGGGATCGCGTACGCGGCGCCGGTAAACGAGTTGCCTGAAGCGATAAAATTTGCGGATGAGGCGCTTTATCTGGCAAAAGAATCCGGCAGGAACCGAGTCATATTTTATGGAGACGAGGTCTGATTGGCTGCTGCGGCAGTCTGTAAATGGTTAGTGGTCAGCTGTCAGTGGTACGTTAAAGAGAGGATAATATTATGAAAATCAAAAGCCTTGGATTGAAAATATCAATCATTGTCGCATTGCTTATCGCAGTAATTGTAGCGGTCGTGTTGTATGTAGTAGTAACAAAAAGCGAAGCGCTGGTGACTGATCTGACGGGAAAATCGTCAAAAGCCGCAAACCTCGCGTTTGCCAGTCAGGTAGAGTCGCTTGAAGATGAAGCTTTAGCATTCGCGAAGTTTATTGCGGGAGACATCGACGTTATCAACGCGGTGTCAAACAGAGATGAAGCTGCTCTGCGGGAAGCCCTCGACCGCCTCGAATTTGAGGTCGACTCTATAGCGATTTGCGACAGCAAAGGCATAGTGCTTGCGCGCGCAAATGACGCTAAAAAAGGCGACAATATATCTGATCTCGAAGATATACACGTCGCGCTTACCACAGGGACGGGGATCAGTACGATTGAAAGAGGCGCGTTTTCAGGACTCTCGACCTGCGGAAGCGAAGCTATCAAGGATTTTTCAGGGAGTATTATAGGAGCGGTAACATGCGCCCACGATCTCAGTAATTATAAATATGTCGACAGAGTAAAGGAATACAGCAACTGCGAAGCGACGTTATTCGACGGGGATACAAGGCTGAGCTCGACCCTGATAAATGAAAAAGGGGAAAGGGTGATCGGGACAAAAGCAAACGAAGACGTCGTCAACGCGGTTCTCCATCAAAGAAATGAATCCCAGACGCAAGCATTCTTATTCGGACATAATTACGCCGCTACTTATTCCCCGCTGATCGTGGATAACGAAGCGATCGGGATGCTGTTTACCGGCGTGAATATAGACACAACCATCACCGACCGCCAGACTCTGATCAATATGGTATTGTGGTTGTCAGTATCGATCGGCGTAGTCGCGATAGCGCTGGTTTTCCTGTTCAACCTGTTTTCCGTAAGCAGGCCGCTTAAGAAACTCGGCGTTTTCGCTGACAAGATCAAGTCGGGCGACCTGGGGCTTTCGACGAATTCAGAGTCCACAATAGACGTCCGCTCGTCCGACGAAGTCGGAGAACTCGCGCGGGCGCTGGAACACGCTTACACACAACTGCGCGGTTATATAGGGGAGATAAAGGAGCGGATGCAGGGTTTGATGGACGGCGACCTTGTATCTATGAGCGAATATGAATTCCAGGGCGACTTTATTCTGATAAAAGACTCGGTCAACGGAATTATACGAAATCTCAATCAGACAATGAGCGAGGTTAACTCATCCACGACACAGGTCTCGACCGGCGCTAAACAAGTCGCCGACGGCGCGCAGTCTCTCGCTCAAGGCTCGACTCAGCAAGCCGCCACCATCCAGGAACTGTCAAACACCATTTCCGACATAGCAAATAAAACAAAGGTAAACGCGGAAATGGCTGAAAAAGCAGCTAAACTTGCAGATACGATAAAAGGCAACGCGGAAAAAGGCAACAACCAGATGGACGAAATGATAGGGGCTGTCAAGGGGATCAACCAGTCGAGCCAAAACATCAGCAAGGTCATCAAGGTGATCGACGATATCGCTTTCCAGACAAATATACTCGCGCTCAACGCCGCCGTCGAAGCGGCCCGCGCCGGACAGCACGGTAAAGGATTCGCGGTAGTCGCTGAAGAAGTCCGCAACCTTGCGTCAAAAAGCGCGGCAGCCGCGAAGGACACCGGTTCAATGATACAGGATTCGGTAGAAAAAGCGGAGCTAGGCGTCCGTATCGCCGAAGATACAGCCGCGAGCCTCACGGAGATAGTAAACGGCATAAACGAAAGCAGCGAGCTCATCAGGGATATCGCAAAAGCTTCGGATGAACAATCAAGCAGCACAAAACAAATTACCATTGGTATCGATCAGGTAACGCAGGTGGTTCAGCAAAACAGCGCGACCGCGCAGGAAAGCGCAGCCGCTTCAGAGGAAATGAGCAGTCAGTCGAATCTGCTTCATGATTTGGTTTCGCGGTTCAGGCTGGGTGGTACGGGAGCGCCGCGCAGTTTGCCGGGAGCCGTTACGCCGGCGCCGGCCCGCTACAATGTCCCGGACGAGCCGGAGTACCCGTCGCAATTCAGCGACGGCGGGTTCGGGAAGTATTAATAAATATAGAATGTAAAGTGTAAAATCAGGACGCCGAAAGGCGTCCTTTTACTTCGTTTGGGTGTGGTTTTTATGGCTGCGTATTTACAGTATCTGCTAATTGCCAGGTATGTACATAATCAGCTTCTTGATTATTTCATTGAGGACGAGCGGTTTGCCGAGATGGTCGTTCATACCAGATTCGAGGCTCCTTTCGATGTCCTCTTTAAATACATTAGCGGTCATGGCAACAATAGGAATAGTTTTCGCCTTAGGTATATCCATCGCGCGTATACGGCGCGTCGCCTCCAGACCGTCCATCTCCGGCATCTGCATATCCATAAATATCAGGTCATACATTTCGGGAGCCGCTGTAAACATTTCAAGCGCTTCAATACCATCCTCAGCGCAATCTATTTCTATTTGAGTAGGTTCAAGCAACGCCATCACTATTTCCCGATTTATCTCGATGTCCTCCGCAAGCAGCACGCGTTTTCCAGAAAAGAGTCCATCAATATCCTGCGGCACGCCGTCGGCAGGCTGCCCGTATTCTCCGGTATCCCGGCTGACCCGATCCAACTGTACTGTAAAAGAGAAAACAGCTCCTTCGCCGAGTACCGAACAGACATAAATATGGCCGTTCATCAGCTCGACGATGCGTTTTGAAATAGCGAGGCCGAGACCGGTGCCGCCAAACTTACGTGATGTACTGCTTTCAGCCTGCTCAAAGGAAGTGAACAGACGCGCCTGCTGTTCAGGGCTGATCCCGATCCCTGTATCGGCGACTTCGATTTGTATGGTATACAAGCCGTCGGCCTCGCCGAGAAGGCGCAATGTTAACGAAATCGACCCATGTTCCGGTGTGAATTTAGCCGCGTTTGATAGAAGATTCGTTATGACCTGAGCAAGCCGCTGATCGTCGCCGAAAAGCATCGAAGGGATATTCGGGTCGAGATCCACAGTGAGGCTCTGCTTTTTTTCGTTGGTACGGAATTCCATCACACCCACAACGCTTTGAAGCATCTTCTCAATGCTGAACTCAACGCAGGAAAGCTCAAGCTTGTTCGCTTCAATTTTTGACATATCAAGGACGTCGTTGATAACGCCTAAAAGGTGTGAAGACGCGCCTTCGATTTTCTCAAAAGCATAATCTTTTTTTATAGTTTCTTTTGCGGTTTTACCTATCATAGTCATGCCGATGATTGCGTTCATAGGCGTCCGTATTTCATGGCTCATATTTGACAGGAAATCGCTTTTCGCCTGGCTTGCCGCCCTTGTTTTTTCCAGAGCCGCTTCGAGCGCCAGAGTCATTTCGTTTCTGAGCATCGCGTTGGCGATCAGAAGGCTTCCGGAACGCAGTATGGACTCCTCGTTTGCGGAAAACAGTCTTTCCCGGTGGCAATCGTCGAAACCGACAAAGCCCCAGAACTCATCGCGCAGGAATACAGGCACGACCAGCAGCGAGAGTATCCCCTGAGGGGATAACTGCGCCTGCTCCTCCGGGGACATATTACGTACTATGCCGTTGACACAGTCCCCGTTTGATAGCCTTTCCTCCCATCCGGGTATGTTTTCGTCATATGGAATGTCAATTGTGTATTCATTGCCCTGCTGCGGTTCAGAACCTTCGGACCATTCGTACAGTTGGGTACAATACAGTTTTCCGTCCTCAATGTGATTTTTCCATATATATACGCGGTCCGCGCCCACAGCGTGCGCCATCATGCCCATACTGCTCCAAAGAACGCTTTCAAACCTGTCGACTTCAGCCTGGAGCAGCAGGGTAGTCGCGTTATTGACAGTGCTCAGCAAAACGTCGCGCTGCTCAATGTCTTTCATCATCCTGTTGTGTTCACGGAGGTCGCGGGCGAACCCCGCGATCACGTAATTGCCGCTGTACTTGACCCGTACCAGCGTCACCTCCATCGGAATGGACGTGCCGTCTGGAATCTGATGCACCCACTTAAATAAACACGTACCGTTTTCAAACGCTTCCTTCAGAAATGCGCTGTATATCTCCGAGGAGCGCCGGCCGTCAGGCTGGAACTCGGGCGAAATATCGTTAAACCGTTCAAGGTATTCCCGCTTGGTGTCAAAGCGGAAAAACCTGACCGATTCATCATTACACTCGATAACCTTGTATTCCGTATCCCATAAAGTGACGCAGAAAGGCATTGCGTCAAGCATGATGCGCATACGCTCATCCGCTTCACGCATCTTTTCCATTGCCGCCAGCTGTTCGGTAGCAAGCAAGTTGATAGCGTGTTCTGTCCTCGCGTCATCCTTTGTTTTGAAGATGCAGTTGTCAGGAATGTTGACGCCGAGAGCGATTTTTCTTGCCATATGCCTGCATGTTTCAGAGCCGCAGGCGCCGCAGTCGACATTTTGCTTCTCATAGTCGTCTTTGCCGAGCAGTTCAAAAGCGATATTGATGTCCGCTTCCGTAATTTGCGGAAATTCTGTTGGAATAAGGCTGTACTTTCTTAAAAAGCGATCGAGGTCAAGCTTATCGTCAAATGTTTTATACACCGAATCGTAGTATTCCTTGCTGCGAGTCGCCGTCGCCGCGTTTCTGTTATCGTGCATAACACTGTCGATCTCAAATGTGCTTTTGCCCCTTGAACAGGCAGGACCTATGTTACACCCTTCGCGGCAGTTCAGCACATCAAAAATATCGGGCAGCCATTCTTCGGGAGTGTTGGAATATGTGTTCAGGCTGGAGTATACCGTATAGCCTTCCGCCTTGGATATGCGCAGTCCTTTGCCCATATGGAACTCGATATTTTCCTTAAGGCCTCCGGGCATAGGGAACAGCGAACCCAGACCGCTTTCATGGTGGTCAAACCCGGTTTCTATTTCCGGAAGCTCAATTTCATTTGTCTCGAGATGATCAAGAAGCTTCGCAAATGTGATATTGTACTGCGCGAGCCCGGTGTGGTCAAACTCATTCGATTTCGCCAGACACGGCGTGATCGCGGCAATGCTATCCTCAATACCTTCGTATTCTTTCATATAAATAGAAACACAGGCCATGGGGCTTTGAACCGGGGACAGGTTCTTCAGCAAATCGTGCCTGTACATCTCGCAGTATGAAACTATTGCGGGGCATGGCTGGGTAATAAGCCGGGAACCGGCGCGCTCTATATAGCGAATATATGACCATATGCAAATATCCGCGCCGAGCGACACATCGTATATCTTCCTGACGCCAAGAGTTTTAAGGTATGTGAACAACCTCTTATAGTACGGTATGTTGGTCCTGATGGACGGGGCGGAGATCAGTGATATAGGTACACCGTTTGCCAAATCGCGGAAGAATCGCTCCGTATCGTCTTCATATTGCCTGGCGTCATGTTTGCATGCAGAAATACAGCGGCCGCAGGCAATGCACTTTGTGTGATCGACCTTGACCTTGATATTCCCGTCTTCGTCCTGATACGTGATATTCGCCGTCTCCATCGGGCATTCACGCACGCATCTGTTGCAGCCCGTACAGAGATCATCCTTTGTCTTGACGATTTCTTTCACGCGGATACTAACTCTCCCCATGCTCACTCAGTGAACAGTGTACACTAAGTGTACGGTGTACATTGCGTATTTTGTGTTTACACAATGTATACAGCTTTTACGCTCCATCCTTCGTTAGCATAATACAAAAACAGCGAAATTGCAATGGAGTCGCTCGATTTTTATACTCTTTTTTGCACAAATGTACCAATATAATGCCTAAAATGATGAAATCCAAACGTTATTACGCTAGATACTTGACTTTTTTCGACTACTTAAATTATACTGTCCATAGAATTCGAATACTTTTTTCAAGGAGGCAATATTATGAACAGCAGACAGAAATTTTTCCGCTGCGAGCACTGTGGCAACATGATCGGGCTCATCGACGACAATGGCGTGCCGCTCGTATGCTGCGGGGACGAAATGGTCGAGCTTATTCCCAATTCTACGGAAGCCAGTAAGGAAAAGCACCTGCCCGAGGCAACAGTTTCAGGCGACAGTATAAGCGTACAGGTCGGCAGCGCGGCACACCCAATGGAAGCGGATCACCACATAGCATTCGTATACCTGGAGACAAAGCTCGGCGGTCAGCGAAAGAGCCTGAATGCCGGCGACGCGCCGTCTGTAAAGTTTATTGTGACAGACGACAAACCGGTAGCCGTATACGCCTATTGCAATCTGCACGGGCTATGGAAAACAGAAGTGTAACTACTATATTTAGCTAGGGGGATTTGTTTAATGTCACTGACAAACAACAAAATGGTTCTTGATTTTGTCGAAGAAATGAAAGCTATGGTGGAACCAGCGCAGGTTATCTGGATAGACGGCGGGAAAGCGCAAATGGATGTATTACGGGCGGAAGGGTTCTCTACTGGCGAGCTAATAAAGCTCAATGAGGAGAAATTGCCGGGCTGCGTTTATCACCGCTCTGCGCTTGACGACGTTGCGCGTGTTGAGGACAGGACGTTCATCTGCTGCAAAAATTCGATAGACGCCGGTCCATCGAATAACTGGATGGCGCCCGCCGAGGCGTATGCAATGGCGAAGGACATATTTAAAGGCTCTATGAAAGGCCGTACGATGTATGTCATTCCGTTCTCTATGGGACCGATCGGTTCCCCGTTTGCAAAGGTCGGTATTGAAATCACAGATTCTATTTACGTCGTACTCAGTATGGATATAATGACCCGCGTCGGCAAAGCGGTGCTCGATATGCTGGGCGACTCCAACGACTTTGTGCGCGGCATGCATGGCAAGTGCGAGCTTGACGCGAAAAACCGCTATATCCTGCATTTCCCTGAGGACAACGCTATATGGAGCTGCAATTCGGGTTACGGCGGCAACGTCCTTTTAGGTAAAAAGTGCTTCGCTCTCCGCATCGCGTCATATCAGGGGAAAACAGAAGGATGGCTTGCCGAACATATGCTCATTTTGGGCGTCGAAAACCCGCAAGGGGAAACATCTTACGTTGCGGCTGCGTTCCCGTCGGCTTGCGGAAAGACTAACCTCGCAATGATGATACCGCCGGAGGGCTATAAATCGAAGGGCTACAAGGTGTGGACGCTGGGCGACGATATCGCGTGGATACGCGTCGGCGAAGATGGCGGACTGTGGGCATGTAACCCTGAAAACGGGTTTTTCGGCGTTGCTCCCGGCACGAATGTTGGGTCAAACCCCAACGCTTTGCTTACTACGACCAAGGATACGATATTTACTAATGTCGTTCTCACCGAGGATAAAACTGTTTGGTGGGAAAAGATGGATAAAAACCCGCCCCATGGCGCGCTTGATTGGAAAGGAAACCCATGGGATCCCGCATCCGGGGAAAACGGCGCGCATCCGAACTCACGCTTCACGGCCCCCGCGCGTAACTGCCCGTGCATCGCGTCAAACTGGGAAGACCCCAAAGGCGTGCCGCTGTCGGCGATCATATTCGGTGGGCGCCGCGCGAAGACCGCGCCTCTGGTATACCAGTCCCGCAACTGGCAGCACGGCGTATTTGTCGGTTCAATAATGGCGTCCGAGACCACCGCTGCCGCCGCAGGCGCAGTTGGAGTCGTACGCCGAGACCCGATGGCGATGCTCCCGTTCTGCGGGTACAATATGGGAGACTATTGGCAGCACTGGCTCGACGTAGGCAAAAAGGTCACGAAACATCCGAAGATATTCAATGTCAACTGGTTCAGGCTCGACGATGAAGGCAGCTTTATCTGGCCCGGATACGGTGAAAACTTCCGCGTCATTGACTGGATAATCAGGCGTTGCAAGGGCGAAGTAGACGCTCAGGACACCGCGATCGGTTATATCCCCGCCCCGCAGGATATAGATATTTCCGATCTCGATTACGAGATCAAACCGGGCAGAAAATTCGCGTCCGGTGATTTGGAAGACATCCTTAAGGTCGAAACTGACTATTGGAAAGAAGACCTGAAATCGATCAAAGAGTTCTATGCGCAATTCGGGGAAAAACTTCCTAAAGAACTCGCGGGTGAACTGGAGACGCTCGAAAAGAATCTGGGTTAGCGCGAGGCTCAGACGCAGCGTAAAGCTTAGAAAAACAGATAACGCATAGGGATTTCCCGTGCGTTATCTGTTTTTCTGCTTATCGGGTATCAGATGGAGAAGATAAATTATGCCCAGGGATTTGTGGATTCCGGAGCCCGTATGTCCAGAAGCAGCGTGTGGTATTCGGTTTGCCATAGATACCACTTGCCGTCTTTTGCCAGACGTGTGGTTACAGCGCGGGGGGCGTCGGCGCCGCCTGACCTGACGTGCAAAGAGACGATGCCTTCGTTAGTGTAACTGTACGGGTGCTCGCTGACGGTCACAGTATATGGAGCCACAGGCGAATAATCATTTTGTGGAGTAGCCCCGTTGAGGTAGGATGCGCCAAGAAACCTTGCTTTGTTGTTTTGCGCCATTCGATCCCTGAGGAAGATTATATCACGCTGTGACATCGGATTCGGTCCCCTGAGATAATTGATCATTGCCATGCATTCGTCCTTGTCCAGCGGATATACGCACAGCGCCGCAACGATAAGAGCGACCGTGTCAAAAGGATTTTGCATCGCTGCCTGTGGCAACGCGGTGAATTGTGCTAATGTTTCTGGCATTTCGGCGAATGTAACAGGTATTACCCTGTTGCTGCCGCCCATGTTTTGCGCTGCCTGACCGGCTGCGTTCCCAGCCGCGTCGGCTGCCTGTTCCTTGATTTTGTCAAAAAGTCCCATCGCAAAAGAAGCCTCCATTATAATGAAAATATTTTACATCCCCAGGGATCCACTACTACAAGGTAACGCTAATCACAGGTACGGATCCGGCTGAAGACTGTTGCTGAAACGGTTCAACACAATAATGCATAATATTATCCCGACGTTCGCCGCTATAGAGAGTACGGAAGAAATTGTTATATTAGCGGAAACAGGAAGGTATTGCCCGGCAATGTCGAACACCTCCTGCGGCATTTCATTCCATAGATTGTTATATAACGAATCAAAAACTATATTGGAGGTAAAAGCAGTGATTAGAGTGCTTATTGTCGAAAACCCGATGGATATATAAGTGAAAACTGAAAAGACTTTTACTCCCTTCAGCGGAGCGGAATAATTGTAAATAATACCTCTCCGGATTCCGTTAATACACCCTAATAATGATTTGTAATAGAAAGAAAAGCATACTATCATGCAGACGATAAGAATCAGAAAAAAGATCCCTATGCCTGTCAGAATACGGGACGCGTCGTAATTACTGTTTGAGGTAAAGACAGAGGTAAGGCCAGATGAAAAACCTGCACCGATAAACAGCGCTATAGCTACTATCAGAAACACAAACATCACAATGCATATTGCTACAAGCCCGATGATTATTGAGACTTTAAATAAAGTCAATGCAGGCAGCGTTTTTTCCGGCGTCTTTGGTCTTTTTGACGCTGCGAATATCAACCAGAATCCAATGACCGGCAACGCAAGAAGAACAGTCGGTATGATGCTGATAGCGGTGAAAGTTATTAGCTGCGCCGCAAGGCTTCCTGCTGTGAACAGGATGATCCCTATCAGAAACAGCACGGAACCTCCATAACTATGAAGCTTGTCCGTAAAGCTGCCGTGCCCTGTGTACGGACCCGCCAAGTTTGGAGTGGCGGGGTAGTTTCCGCCCGAATGCATTGGCGGATATCCTGGCTCGGGCTGGTAGCCTGGCGGCGGATAATAGCCGTGAGGCGCGGGCTGGTAGCCTGGCGGCGGATAATAGCCGTGAGGTACCGGCTGGTAGCCTGGCGGCGGATAATAGCCGTGAGGTACCGGCTGGTATCCGGGCGGCGGATAATGACCGTGAGGTATTGGCGGGTATCCTGGCGGCGGATATAAGCTGTGAGCTATCGGCGGAGAGTCAGGTTGCATCATCGGATTGCCGCTCTGCGGCGGTTTTTGCTGCTGCGATCCGTCAGTATCTGCCGGGGTTCCGCATTCGCTGCAGAAACCACCTATCGTTAACTCACTGCCACATTTTGTACAAAGCATATGTAAACAAACCTTTCACCGGTATTCATGTAAGCACCGGTCAACTTATCGGCATTATCGCCTTGAGCAACCTCTTCAGCTAAAGAGGTTGCTCAAAATCGTTTCCGAATATTCGCTGCCAGTCAACGTTTGGTCAGCACTTTTCCCATATGGTCGCTACGCCCATACCGCCGCCGATGCAAAGCGTTGAAAGACCGTACTTTACGTCGCGTTTCAGCATTTCATGTATCAGCGTGACTATAATACGGGCTCCTGACGCTCCAACCGGGTGTCCGAGTGCCAGCGCGCCGCCGTTGACGTTGACTATCGACATATCAAAGCCAAGTTCTCTGGCGACTTCAACCGACTGCGCCGCAAACGCCTCGTTTGCTTCGATAAGACCCATATCTCCTATTGTCAGCCCCGCGCGCTCCAGCGCCTGTTTCGACGCGGGAACAGGCCCGACGCCCATTATTTTAGGATCGACGCCGCCCTGGCCCCATGACACAAGCTTCGCAATGGGCTTCAAGCCTAATTTCGTTACTGCATCGCCGGATGCTATGATTATCGCCGCCGCCCCGTCGTTTATCCCGGAGGAGTTACCGGCTGTGACGCGGCCGCCGTCAGGTTTGAACGCGGGTTTTAGTTTTGCCAGCGCTTCCATGGTTGTCGCGCGCGGGAACTCGTCAACCTTGAAGTCGACCATTTCCTTTTTTACTTTGATCGGCACAGGTATTATCTCGTCGTCAAATCTTCCGTTCGCGATAGCCGCCGCCGCTTTATCCTGTGAGGAAAGCGCGAACTCATCAAGGTCCTCTCTGGTAATGCCAAACTCGTCGCAGATGTTTTCCGCTGTTATACCCATATGGTAATTATTGAAAACGTCTGTCAAGCCATCGTGAACCATTGTGTCGATGAGGGTCGCGTTACCCATACGGGCGCCGTAACGCGCCGCCGGTACTGAATATGGCGCTGCGGACATATTCTCTGTTCCGCCGGCCAGGATGACGTCGGCGTCGCCTGCAAGGATGGCTCGCGCGCCTTCGATGACGCTCTTCATACCTGAACCGCAAACCATGTTTAGTGTGTAAGCCGGAACTTCGACGGGTATGCCTGCGCCGATTGAGACCTGTCGGGCAACGTTTTGTCCCAGCCCGGCTGTCAGGATACAACCGAACATGACTTCATCGATATCGCCGGGAGCGATACCAGCGCGCTCAATAGCCGCCTTTGCGACGATCGTACCGAGCTGCGGCGCGGAGACGTCTTTCAGTGTTCCGCCGAAGCTGCCGACTGCCGTCCGGCAGCAGCTTACGAGATATATATCTTTCATAATCGACCTCCAAAGTCATTTATTTATTGCACGGTTAATATACAGCACAAACTAAATGAAGTCAACAAAAAGGTATCAATTTATGTTATTGACAACGATAACCCGTCAAAATATACTGTCCTCAATTGTCCGGGGCTTGAAGGCGTAACAGTCTGGCTCCGATACTTCATTTTGCACAAAGGGGAATTAAACTATGGACTTTAAACATCCGCCCGAGGATCAGGAAATTATAGATATGGTTCGCGAGTTTTGTCTGAAAGAAGTACAGCCTATAGCCGCTAAGCTTGACGAAGAAGAGAGGTTTCCATCAGAAACGATAAAAAAGCTTGGCGAAATGGGCGTAATGGGGCTCGCGTTCCCGGAGAAATACGGCGGGTCGAGGCTCAGTTATGTCACATACATCGCGGTGGTTTCGGAAATCGCCAGGCACTGCGCCAGTACGAGTATCACAGTATCGGCGCACAGCTCTCTGTGCTGCGGCCCGATTTACTATTTTGGCACAGAAGATCAGAGAAATAAATACCTGACGCCTTTGCTTAAAGGCGAACGACTTGGCGCATTCGGGTTCACAGAGCCGAGCGCAGGCACGGACGGAGCCAACCAAAAGACGACGGCTGTGGATAAAGGCGATCACTGGCTTATAAACGGCAACAAGGTTTTCATCACAAACGGCGGGCAGGCGGAAACATTCGTTATCACCGCTATGACCGATAAAGAATTGAAACATCGCGGCATTTCGATGTTCATTATTGAGAAGAACTACCCCGGATTTAAAATAGGCGTCCATGAAAAAAAGATGGGAATCAGGGCTTCGTCGACGACTGAACTTGTATTTGAGGATATGATCGTTCCAAAGGAGAACCTTCTCGGTGTGCGGGGCAGCGGATTCAAACAAGCGTTGTCAACGTTCGACAGCGGTCGTATCGGTATCGGGGCGCAGGCTCTTGGTATAGCGGAAAGCGCGATTGAGGAGTGTATCAAATACACTAAACAGCGTGTCCAGTTCGACCAGCCGATCAGCCGTTTCCAGAACACACAGTTCCAGCTTGCAGATATGGCAACGCGGGTCGAAGCTGCTCGTCTTTTGATCTGCCGCGCGGCGCAGGCAAAGCAGGACAAAGAACCATACTCACATTTAGCGGCGCAGGCAAAGCTTTTCGCGTCGGAAACGGCTACCGACGTCACCAGACGGTGCCTGCAGCTTGCCGGCGGATACGGTTATATGCGTGAGTATCCGTTTGAGCGCTTTATGCGCGACGCGAAAATCACAGAGATTTATGAAGGGACTAGCGAAGTCCAGAGGATGGTAATAGCGAATCACATGGATCTGCGTTAGCCGCCTTCAGCCCCGCACAGCGGGCATTTGGGTTAGGTCTTATTTTGAGCCCAACCTCTTCAGCGCATCGTGGATCAGGCGCGCTCTACATACTTATTATAATTATTTATGCACTATTACAAATATTATGTAGAAAATATATACATTTTACATATAAATTTTGTATTATTGTTTTCTGTACAAAGCTCAACGCATGAGGTATAATCTTTTACAAGCGGCTATTTTTCATATATAAGGAGGAGTAACATGAGTACATACGGATACTCAATGCCGGGTTATTTTCAAAACATGCCGGTCATAGGAGCGGCGCTCGACGCCCCGAACGCTGACAACGAGGCGGAACTCAGGAAAGTTGAAGAGGATATCCAAAGTGAGGTAGAAGCAATTCTGGCTTCGGGGCGAAGCGACGAGTCGCTGAATGAAGCAGGTCAAATGACAGCTTTGCAGCGCCTTGATGTGTTGCTAGACGAGGGCTCGTGGTGCCCGCTTAACAGCCTTCTGAATCCTGCGCTAAACCGTGATGGCAGCACAGGCGTCATCACCGGCCTTGGCAAGATTCGCGACAAATGGGCGGTGATCATAGCCTCGGACAATAAAAAGCTCGCCGGCGCGTGGGTCGGCGGTCAGGCAATAAAGCTGACGCGCGCCACAGATATGGCAAAGCAACTAAACATACCGCTCGTATACGTCCTTAACTGCAGCGGCGTCAAGATGGACGAGCAGGAAAAAGTTTATGCAGGCCGCGTTACGGGCGGTACGCCATTCTACCGGCACTCGGAACTCATGCAGCTGGGCATCCCGGTGATCGTGGGCATATATGGTACAAATCCCGCCGGCGGCGGTTACCATGCGATCAGCCCGACTATCCTTCTGGCGCATGAGAAAGCTAATATGGCTGTTGGGGGCGCTGGAATAGTCGGCGGTATGAACCCTAAAGGATACGTTGACGAAGAAACTGCTCAGATTCTTATTGACGCGACAAAGAATGCAAAGAGGGAGGATCCTCCCGGTGCGGTCTCGGTCCATTTCAGTCAGACCGGCTTCTTCCGCGAGGTATACAGCGGTGAAGAAGGCGTTCTTGAAGCCATTAAAAAGTATATGGACGCCGTTCCGGCTTACAACGAGAATTTCTTCCGCGTTTCAGACCCTGCGGAGCCTGCGTTCTCAGGCGCCGACTTGTATACGCACCTGCCTTTCAACCAGCGCCGCGCGTACGATATACGCAAGGTTCTGGCTTGTTTATTTGATAACAGCGAGTTTATGGAATTCAAGGTCGGATACGGTCCCGAGATAATCTGTGGGCTGGCAAAAGTGAACGGCCTTCTATGCGGCGTTATATCCAACGTTCAGGGGATGATCCCGAACTATCCTGAGTATCTTGAAAACAGCGTAGGAGCCGGTGGAAAGCTTTACCGGCAGGGGCTCATGAAGATGAACGAGTTCGTCACACTGTGTGCCCGCGACAGGATCCCGATAGTATGGGTACAGGATACATCCGGTATCGACGTTGGAGACCCTGCAGAAATCGCGGAACTCTTAGGTTTAGGCCAGTCTCTGATCTTCAGCGTACAGAACGCAAAGATACCGCAGATGGAAATAACTCTCCGTAAGGGTACGGCAGCGGCGCACTATGTTATGGGCGGACCGCAGGGTAACGACACGAATGTATTCAGCCTCGGTACAGCCGCGACGGAGATATACGTCATGCACGGCGAGACGGCGGCTGCCGCGATGTATGCCCGCAGGCTTGTAAAAGAGCAGGACGCCGGGAAAGATATCCAGCCGGTCATTGACAAGATGAATGAACTGATCCAGAGCTATACGGACAATTCGCGGCCCGGAGCATGCGCTAAACAAGGCCTTGTGGACGAAATCGTAAAACTGGATGAATTGCGCCGGTATATCTGCGCTTTCATCGGAGCGGCATACCAGAATCCGGCGGAAATCTGCGCGTTCCACCAGATGCTCACTCCGCGCGCGATCCGCGAGTGGGACTATCTTAATAATGTGTAATGTAAAACGGAAAACGTAAAATTACAGACGTGGGACGAAATCCTGCGTCAGCCCAACGATGACGAAAGAGGTGGACTTCGATATGGCAAAAAAACCGTTGGTCGACGGTAAAAAGCTCTACATAACAGACACGATACTGCGTGACGCGCACCAGTCCCAGGCGGCGACTCGAATGAGGACGGAGGATATGCTTCCGGCGTGCGAAATCCTTGACAGCATAGGGTACTGGTCTCTTGAATGCTGGGGCGGAGCGACATTCGATTCGTGTATGCGGTTTCTTGATGAGGATCCGTGGGAACGTTTGCGCACGCTTCGCAAAGCGTTGCCGAACACGAGGCTCCAGATGCTGCTGCGCGGGCAGAACATCCTCGGATATCGGCACTATTCAGATGACGTCGTCGACAGGTTCTGTAAAAAATCGATAGAAAACGGGATCGACGTAGTGCGTATCTTCGACGCGCTCAACGATACACGCAATCTGCAACAGGCGATGAAAAGCGTTAAGGAATACGGCGGGATATGCGAACCGGCTATGTCATATACGATCAGCCCCGTCCACAATGAACAGTATTGGATCGACTTGGCGTTAAGGCTTGAAGACACGGGCGCCGACCTGATTTGCATTAAGGATATGGCTAACCTTCTGTTGCCGATGGCGGCGCATAGCCTGATATCGAAGCTTAAAGAGAGGATAAAGGCGCCGATCCATCTCCATACACATAACACTACCGGCACAGGAGACATGGTCTACCTGATGGCAGTTCTTGCGGGCGTCGATATCGTTGATTGCGCGCTGTCGCCACTGGGCAATGGAACGGCGCAGCCGGCGACAGAATCTCTTGTCGCTACGCTTGCAGGAGACAAACGCGCTACAGGTTTGAGCCTTGAGAAGATGAGCGACGCGGCGAAACACTTCCGCAGTGTTGCGGATAAGCTGACAGCGGAAGGATCCAGGGACCCGCGCGTGCTTCAGGTGGATACGAATACCCTTATATATCAGGTACCGGGAGGTATGTTATCAAACCTTATCTCACAGCTCAAGGAAGCAAAGGCTGAGGATAGATATTATGACGTGTTGGCGGAAATACCGCGAGTTCGTGAAGAATCCGGTTATCCGCCGCTCGTGACTCCGACGAGCCAAATCGTCGGGACTCAGGCTGTTATGAACATTCTGGGCGGCGAGCGATATAAGATGGTAGGTAAAGAGTTCAGGTCGATGATGCGCGGCGAGTATGGTACGCTGCCTGGACCTGTTAATGAAGAGGTGCGGAAAAAGTGCATAGGCGATGATGAGGTCATTACGTGCAGACCCGCTGATCTCCTTCATGCGGAAATGAGCCAGCTGACAGAAGAAATAGGTGATTTAGCCCGCTGTGAGGAAGACGTTCTCAGCTACGCGCTGTTCCCGCAGGTTGCAACGACATTCCTTGAAAATCGCCGTAAGAAGGAACAAGGCCCGGGCGGAGAGGAGCTTATTGCAGTAATAACTGCTGCTATCAAGGCGCATGGAGCGCGGGAAGTTCACCCGCTTATAAGGAACGTCGGCAGCTATGATCAGGCGAGAGCCGGAATCCAGGCTGTCAACCCTATGGTCAGAAGCATTTGATCAGGAGCCAGGAAACAGAAGAACCGAAACTTGTCGTGGCAACTGCCCTGAATTAAATACCGGGACACTTGCGCCCATTCAATCAATATCTATAGAAATTATATAATATCTAGGAGAGGAACTCACAATGAAAAATTACAAAATCACAGTAAACGGAACCACATACGAAGTAGGCGTCGAAGAGGTCGGCGGCGCAGCGGAAGTGAAATCTGTTCAAGCTGCGGCTCCAGCGCCGAAACCTGCGCCCGCGCCGAAACCGGCAGCCCCGAAACCCGCGCCCGCGCCGAAGACTGCGCCAGCTCCTAAAGCAGCGCCGAAAGCCGATGAGGAAGACGTGCTGGCGCCTCTCCCCGGAACTGTTATCTCCGTCAGCGTTTCCGAGGGCGAAGAGGTGAAAGCAGGACAGGTGCTTCTGATTTTTGAAGCTATGAAAATGGAAAATGAGCTTGTAGCCCCACGCGCAGGAACTGTCGCGAAAATCCATGTGGCAAAAGGCGACGTTCTGGAAAGCGGGAAGCCTGTCGTCACCATCGCGTAAAAAATGAACTAACAATTTAAAATACAGGAGGTTTCTATAAATGGACTTTGCATATTCCGAAGAGCAGGAAATGATAGCAGAAATGGCAAGAGACTTTGCAAAAAAAGAAATCGAGCCATATATTGAGGAAGATGAAGAGAATCATCATTACCGTGTAGAAATTCTAAAGCAAATGGGCGAGCTGGGCCTTCTTGGGTTCTCGATTCCGGAGGAATACGGCGGGAACGGATTAGGATGGATGGAAGGCGTAGCCGCGCTTTATGAGATAGCGAAGGTACATACATCGTGGAGACTGAGTATCAGCGGTAATGTATGGGGACCGGCGATGACGATCCTTGAACATGGTACGGAAGAGCAAAAACAAAAGTATATCCCCGGTTTGTGCAGCGGCGAACTGGTAGGCAGCTTCGCGATCACCGAAGCGAACTCCGGGTCAGACGTCGGCAGCATGAAGATGACGGCCATCGACAAGGGCGACCATTACCTCGTAAACGGCTCGAAAATGTGGATCTCCGGTGGGCATACTTCCGACGTCGGGCTTATATTCGCGAAAACTGATCCCACTGCGGGCGCAAAAGGTATCTCATGCTTGATCGTAGATTTTAACAATACGGAAGGCATTGAGAGGATACCGATCCACAAGAAGGTCGGTATGTGGCCCGCACCGACCTCTGAACTCGTTTTCGAAGATGCGAAGATACCGAAGGAAAACCTGCTTGGAGTTGAAAACAAAGGATTCCAGCTGTGTATGTGGATGTTGAATAACACGCGCATGGGTTGCGCCACCGGCGCCGCCGCGCTGTCAGCCGCTTGCCTTGAGGGCAGCGTGCAGTACGCAAACGAGCGCACTCAATTCGGCCAGCCGATAGGTAAATTCCAGATGATACAGCAGCAAATCGCCGAAATGGCACTCGAAGATGAAGCCGCGAAATTTATGGTTTTCAAAGCTGCGTGGCTTAAGGAAAACAAGATGCCGAGCCAGCAAGAGACGTCTATGGCGAAAGTATTCGCGTGCAATGCGGCGGTTCATGCCGCTAATGTTGCGATGAAAATATACGGCTCATACGGCTACTCCGACGAATATCCTTGCGGCAGATGGCTGCGCGACGCCAAACAGTTCGAGACACTCGAGGGGACGTCTAACATACATCTGGGGATAGTCGCCAATATCGAACTCGGCTATCAGCAGAACCGGTAGTCGCACATGAACGTTTTATATGAAGTCAAAGACCACATAGCTGTAATTACGATCAACAGACCGGACGCGCTCAATGCGCTCAACCTCGAAGTACTTGAAGATATCGCCAGGACAGCCGAAAAAGCAGAAAAAGACAATGACGTCTATGTTCTGGTCATCACCGGCGCTGAACGCGCGTTTGTAGCGGGCGCGGATATCGGTCAGATGAAAGACTTTACGCCCGTTGAAGCAAAAGCCTTCGGCGACTTTGGAAACAGCGTGTTTCTAAAAATCGAATCGCTGACCAAACCTGTTATCGCCGCAGTTAATGGTTTCGCGCTTGGCGGTGGCTGCGAGCTTTGCATGGCTTGCGATATCAGGATAGCAAGTGAAAAAGCCAGGTTTGGCCAGCCGGAGGTCAGTCTCGGCATAACGCCCGGTTTCGGCGGGACGCAGAGATTGCCGAGGATCATAGGCCTGTCAAAGGCGAAGGAACTCATCCTTACGGCAAGGCAAATCAAAGCGGACGAGGCGCTTAGCATTGGGCTTGTCGATCGTGTCGTTCCGCCTGAAGAGCTCATGGATTCGGCTCTTGGGTTAGCAGGCGAGATAGCAAAAAATGCGCAGATCGCAGTCAGGCAAAGTAAAGCCGCTATCAACAAAGGTATGCAATGTGATATCGGGACCGGAGCCGCGTTTGAATCTCAGGCATTCGCGCTTTGCTTTGCTACAGAAGATCAAAAAGACGCGATGACCGCATTCTTAAACAAGTCAAAGGTTGAGGAATTTAAAAATAAATAATCGAGTAAAGGAATGGTTCAAAGAATGAAAAAAATCAGCATTATTGGCGGCGGCACCATGGGCGGCGATATCGCTCAAATATTCGCGCAAAAGGGCTACGATGTAGTTTTACGCGCACGTTCCGACGAAGCCAACGCGCGTTATTCCGCAAAGCTCAATAAATCCACAGGCCGCCTTGTCGAAAAAGGCAAAATCACGGCGGAAGATCAGGCTGCAATACTTGCGCATGTGACGTTTACAACAGACATCAACGCGGTCGCTGATTCCGACCTCGTTATTGAAGCGGTCGTTGAGGATATCGAGGTCAAGAAGGAATTCTTCACGACTCTCGACTCTATCTGCAAACCTGAGACTATCATTGCCACAAACACATCGTCGATATCGATCACAGAGCTTGCCGCTTTCACCAATCGCCGCGACAAGTTTATCGGAATGCACTTCTTTAATCCGGCGACTGTAATGAAACTGATTGAGATCATCCGAGGACTTGAGACTTCCGATGATACGTTCGACAAAATCAAGGAGCTTTCAATAGCGATAGGCAAGGATCCTGTCGAAGTCAGCGACAGCCCGGGTTTTGTCGTCAACAAAGTGCTGGTACCGATGATCAATGAAGCTGTCTGCGTATTGATGGAGGGGGTAGCCAGCGCGGAAGACATTGATAAGTCGCTGTGTCTGGGCGCTAATCACCCTATGGGTCCGCTCGCGCTGTCAGACCTTATCGGCAACGACACGGTACTTCATATTATGGACGTCCTTTTCGCGGAAACAGGCGACCCGAAATACAGACCGGCTTTACTTCTGAAAAAGATGGTAAGAGGCGGCCTTCTCGGCAGAAAAACCGGTAAAGGATTCTTTGATTACAATAAATAAAACATCCTGTCATTCTGAGCTTGCGAAGAATCTTTTATATCAAAATTCTATTATACTACAGAGGTGAAATGTATGTTTTTCAATGAAGACCATGATGATATTCGCGAACTGGCAAGAGACTTTGCCGAAAAAAAGATCGCTCCGATAGCGACTGAAATCGACCAGAACGACGAAGTCCCGCAAAGCATTTACAACGAGATGGCGGAGATGGGCTTTTTCGGTCTGAAGATCCCTGAAGAGTACGGCGGGATCGGGCTTGACACCCGCTCATATGTCTGCGTCGTGGAAGAGATTTGTAAAAAGAGCATCGCATGCGCCCTCTTGTTTTCATCCGCGAACTCGCTGTCAACGGCGCCGATACTGTTAGCCGGTACGGAAGAGCAAAAACAAAAGTATGTCCCCGGGATCGCCGCCGGGCTTGACGAATTTATGGCTTTCGCGATAACGGAGCCGGGCGCGGGGTCCGACGCCGCGTCTATGACGACAAAAGCCGTAGAAGACGGGGACTGTTATATACTGAATGGGCGCAAAACATTCATCACCGGGGCGCCGATTGCAAAGAACGCTGTCGTATTCGCCAAGACGGACCCCGACAAGGGCGCGAAAGGTATAACAACCTTTATCGTCGACATGAGCCTGCCTGGTGTTTCAGTCGGTAAACATGAGGAAAAAATGGGCCAGCGCGGAGTCGAAGTATGCGACATCGTACTGGAGGATGTCCGTGTACCGAAGAGCGAGATCGTCGGCGAGCTCGGCAGGGGGTTCATTAACGCGATGAAGACCTTGTCTATAGGCCGCATAGGCGTCGCCACACAGTCTATCGGAATCGCGCAGGGCGCGATGGATGAGGCCGTAAAATTCATAAAAGAGCGCAAACAGTTCGGTCAGCCTCTCTCTGATTTCCAGGCTCTGCGTTTCATGATAGCGGACATGGAAACGAAGTTGAACGCAGCCCGCCTGCTGGTATATAACGCGGCGTATAAGATGGATATGGGCGAGGACGTTTCAAAAGATTCGTCGATGGCGAAACTTTTTGCTTCCGAGATGGCTGTCGACGTTGTGGGACAAGCCCTGCAGTTACATGGCGGCTATGGATATATGAAGGAGTACACCATTGAACGCCTGTGGCGCGACGTCCGGGTCCTGACTATATATGAAGGCACATCCCAGGTCCAGCAAATCGTTATATCCGGAAACGTACTGAAATAGGAGGAAGTTAATGAATATACTGGTATGCGTAAAGCAGGTTCCCAATACGGAGGAACTGAAAGTTGACGCGGCGGCAGGCTCGTCTAATCTGGAAACAATTCCAAAGATACTGAGCACATTTGACCAGTGCGCGCTGGAAACGGCTGTCAGGCTTAAGGACGCCGATCCATCGGTAAATATCGTCGCTGTGACAATAGGCTCTGACAAAGCGAAGGACGTGTTGAAAAGCTGCGTTTCAGTCGGTGCGGACAAGGCATATCATGTCAATGACGCCGCGTTTGAGGATATCGATTCGCTCGCGACGAGCTTTGTGCTTTCACTTGCGGTAAAGAAAATCGAAGAGTTGGAAGGCGCCGCGTTTGACATTGTATTCCTGGGTCGTCAGGCTAATGACACCGACGCGGGACAAGTCGGAGCGCAGCTCGCGGAATTCCTCGGATATCCACAGCTCACATATGCGCGTGAAGTCTCTATTGTTGACGGCAAAGCCCGCGCTACGCGTGAGACAGAAGACGGGTTTGTCGTTGTAGACGCCGCGCTGCCCGCCATAATTACCGTGACGAAAACAGAATACGACTTGCGTTTTGCCTCAGTTAAATCAAAAATGGCGGCCAACCGCGCGGAGATACCGATCCTGACCGCAGTTGAACTCGGCCAGGACGCGTCGTCTGTCGTTTCCCCGGCTAAAACAGTCAAAACGTTTATCCCGCAGCGTAAAACCGGCGGCGTAAAAATAGAGGAAGAAACCGGCGAGCTTTCCGCCGAGAAACTGACGGCGCTCCTCAGCGACGCCGGAGTTATATAAGGAGGGGCGGAACATGAGTGAATATAAAAACATTTGGACATATGTCGAAGTTTTCGGCGGCAAAGCGAAAAATGTGGGTCTCGAGATCATAGGTCCTGCCAAAAAGATGGCTGAATCAACTGGTGACAAAGTAGTTGCGGTGCTTGTAGGAAGTAACCTTGACGACGCGGTTAAGGCAGCTGTTTCATATGGGGCGGATCAGGTCATAACCGTTGGCGGCGGCGATTATGCCGAGTATACCGCCGAAGCGTATACATTCGCGCTCGAGCAGCTTGTCGAAAAATATAAACCCGCCGCGCTGCTTTTCGGCGCGACAAGCAACGGAAAAGAACTTGCCCCTCGTCTTGCGGCGCGCCTGAAAACCGGAGTCGCGGCTGACTGTACAGGGCTTGATATCAGCGATGGCGTTATTCAATGGACAAGACCTGTGTACTCAGGACGTATGCTGAGCGTTCTGGAATGTCAGGAAGCCAGGCCTCAGATCGGTACAATACGCCCGGGGATTTTCAAACGCGGCGAGCCGGACGCGGCGCTCACAGCGGAGATCGTCAGTGAAGACTTCGCTCTTCCGGCGGGAACTGTACGTACGACGCTTGTTGAAAAGATAAACGAAGCGGCTGAGGGCGCTGTAAAGCTCGAAGATGCGGAAATAATAGTGTCCGGCGGGCGCGGGCTTGGTAAGCCGGAGAATTTCGCGCTTGTGAAGGATCTTGCGGACTTGCTCGGCGGAGTGGTCGGAGCGTCGCGCGCCGCGGTCGACGCCGGCTGGATACCGCATGTGCACCAGGTCGGGCAGACGGGCAAGACAGTAGGGCCGAAGCTGTATATTGCGTGTGGAATCTCCGGCGCCATTCAGCATTTAGCCGGTATGTCAGGTTCCGATGTGATCATAGCAATAAACAGGGATCCCGACGCCCCGATTTTTGAGATCGCCGATTACGGCATAGTCGGGGATATAAAGGAAGTCCTGCCCGCCTTCACAGCGGCGGTTAAAAAGATAAAATCATAAAAGTAAGAGTTTGATTGATATATTACGAGGCGGTCGATTGACCGCCTCGTAATATATCCCCTTTAGATAGACGCTGATAAAACCAACTCTGCTGTCGCCTTCAACGCAGTGAAAGATACTTTTCTCTTGAGTACGAGTATATTAAGAAGGTAAGATTCTTCGTATGCTCGTAATGGCAATTAAGCAGCGTTTGCCCGGTATATGCGCCCCTTACCACGGCAACCCAAATTGAACCAGGAACAGCACTATCCCCGCGATCGTTATAGCGCCAATGATAATGATAGACTTCCTGTATTTATCTGTTTTCCTTTTCATGCGAAGCATATTAAAAACAAAAGCCAGAACACATACACACAAAGACGCGACAAGCAATGTAAAAGCAAGCGGAAGCAGCGAAGTGTTCCAGTAATCCCTGACCTCGATATTGAAATACCGTGAGAACATATGTTCTTTTTCCGGCTGCGCGCTGTAAAGAACAACCCATACCGCAAACGCCGCCGCCCAGGATACAAAACTCATTATTGCCGCCATTCTTATAACCCAGTCGGCTTTTTTCCTGCGCTCACTGAATTCTGAAGATTCCCGCGCTCTTGGTCTTTCGTCACCGCTCATTTTTGCACCCTCCTTAGAAAATTGTCAATGGTTCATCACAATACTTCTGTGTTCTCAAAATTCTTTAACATCACTACAGCGTCTTCAATCGGGTCGCTGTAATAATCCCTCCTGCGCCGTACAGCCACGAAACCGTGCTTTTCATATAAACTGATCGCTGCTTCGTTGTTCTTGCGTACTTCGAGATACACTGAGGCTAGCGCGTTTTCTGACGCATAGTTAAACGCGGCGTCCATCAGCAAATCGGCGACGCCTTGCCTCCTTGCGGCTTTATCGACCGCGATCTGAAACAGCTCCCCCTCGTCCCCGGCCAGCCGGAGGATAACGAAACCTAATGTGCTGGTGGGCGGTGTGTCAGGAGAACCGTCCCCCTGACACACCGCGAATAAGGAGTCAGTCCTATATACCTCGCTCAACAGTGCGCCTTCGGTCCACGGCGGTGATATGGCCTCCCGCTCGATCTCCAATATACGGGGCAGATCCTCTTCCGCCGCAGCTGTAATATACATCATTTCGTGTCGTACCAACTCTTGCCGGAGCGTGTCTCGGCAATTAGCGGAACAGAGAGACTCGCCGCGTTTTCCATCTCCTCACGCAGAATCGAACCCGATGCTTCCGCCTCGTGTTCCGGGCATTCGACTATCAACTCGTCGTGTACCTGCAAAATCAGTTTTGCCGCTAGTCCCTCCGCCCGGAGCCTGCGCGATACGTTTATCATTGCGATTTTCATTATATCAGCCGCCGTGCCCTGTATCGGCATATTGAGCGCCACGCGCTCACCGAAAGATCGTGTGTTGAAGTTAGGTGATTTTAATTCCGGCAGATACCTGCGGCGACCGAGCAGCGTTGAAACATAACCAAGCTTTTTCGCGCTTCCAACGATCTCCGCCATATACTCGCGTACCCCGGAGTATTTCTTAAGATAACTATCTATATATGCCTTCGCCTCGCGCGGCATGACGCCAATATCATTAGCGAGCGAAAACGATGATATCCCGTAAACGATACCGAAATTTACCGCCTTAGCGCGACTTCGCATAACAGACGTAACTTCGGTGACGGGCACGCCAAAAACTTGCGATGCGGTTACGGTATGTATATCCTCGCCGCCCTCGAAAGCCGACAACATAACTGGATCGCCTGCGATATGCGCCAGTATACGCAGTTCGATCTGTGAATAATCGGCGTCGACAAGAACGTTCCCATCCCCTGCCACAAACATTTTACGCAGTTCCCCGCCCATTGCCTTACGAACCGGGATGTTTTGCAGATTCGGCTCTGTTGATGAAAGCCTGCCGGTAGCTGTCACTGTCATTTGGAAATGTGTATGTATACGTCCGTCCGGACCGATTACCTTCAGTAAACCGTCCGCGTAAGTAGACTTCAGTTTAGTCAACTCCCTGTAATCCTTGACCAGGTTTATTATGGGGTGTTTACCAGTCAGGCTATCCAGTACTTCGATATCTGTTGAATAACCTGTTTTAGTCTTTTTCGGCGCCGGCAGCAGCAGCTTTTCGAACAGTATCGCCCCGAGTTGTTTTGGAGAATTTATATTGAATGTTTCGCCCGCAAGATCAAATATCTGTGTTTCAATCCCCGAAATACTGCATGCAAGCGACTCCCCGAAGCGTACGAGCGCGTCTTTGTCCACAAGAAATCCGTCGAGTTCCATTTCCGCAAGAACTCGGCAAAGAGGCAGCTCGGTATTGTAATACAGTTTATCAAGCTCCATCTCACGCAGTTTTTCACTCAGCGCGCTTTTTAACATGGCTATAGCGCGCGTCTCTTCCGCCAGCGACCTGCCTGTATCGGCGAGCATAGTCATCTGGCCGTCTTCCTCGAAAGACGAACCGGGGGCGTAACCGCAGTAATGCTCTGATATCCGACCTATGGCGTAGCTGCTGTCAGTCGGAGCTATCAGATACGCGGCTAATGCGGTGTCAAAAACCCAACCATCAGTATTAAATCCACGCGTCAGGCACGCCCGCATGATGTCTTTAACGTCGTGCCCGGCTTTTTTTACTCTGTCGCTTAAAAGTTCCCCGAGCGCATTTTCAAAGTTCTCTGTGGCGCCTTTCCGCAGGGTGTATACTATGCCGGAGGGCAGTGTATCAGGGGTTGGTATATCAGGAGAACCGTCCACCTGCGCTTTCCCAATCGGGATGCATACCGCAATGCTGTCGAAAAACTCCGTGTCGATACGCAATGCGACCCACGCGGCATTTCTTGCGCCGCCCAGCAGCGCCGAGCACTCTTTCGCTGTTGTAATTTCAACAATCTCCGTATCTTTGACCGCCGAAGGAGCGCCAATGCGGCGCCCCTTCGTTCCCGGCGGTTTCAAGCCGAACTTTTCAGTCAGGCGCGTAAAGCCGAGCCGCCTGAACAGATCATATAGCTTGTCATTATCAGGCTCGCGGAGCAAATTATCCGGCACTGTAAACTCTACCGGCGCGTCGACCTGAATCGTTGCGAGTTCATATGACATTTCCGCGCTCTCACGGCCGGCTTCGAGCTTTTTCCGGACTGAGTCTTTTATATCCAGTCCCTCAAGCCCGGCGTATATCTCATCTATACCGCCGAACCTCTGCACAAGCTCCATTGCCGTCTTTTCTCCCACTCCTGCAACGCCCGGGATGTTGTCCGAAGAATCGCCCATCAGCGCTTTGAGGTCTATCATCCGGACAGGTTCGAAGCCGTATTCTTCTATGAACGCATTTGTGGTATAATCCTTTGTTTCAGTCTGACCCGCCTTGGTTTTAATATGCTTTACGCGCGTCAATTCAGAAACAAGCTGCAAACTGTCCTTGTCGCCTGTGACTATGACGCATTCCCAGTTTTCGGCTTCACATTTCTTCGCTATGGCGCCGAGCAGATCGTCTGCTTCCCATCCCGCGAGTTCATACCGCCGGATGTTCATAGCGTCGAGGGCTTCTTTGAGTATCGGCATTTGTACGGCGAGTTCATCAGGCATACCTTTCCGCTGAGCTTTGTAGCCGTCATACTGCTCGTGCCGGAACGTCGGCGCCGGTAAGTCGAATGTCACGCACAGCGCGTCGGGGGCTTCCTCTCCGATCAGCCGTTGCAGTATGGTCAGGAAACCATATACCGCGTTCGTCGGCGTCCCGTCACTCGCGTTGAGTTGTCTGATGCCGTAGAACGCCCGGTTGACTAAACTGTTGCCGTCGATAGTCAGGAGTTTCAAATTCTGCATTCCCCTTTAAGTCATGTATGTCCTGCCCCATTTTTACACAATTGCGCTCAAATTGCAAGATGCATTGTCAGGCATATAATAACTCATAACTGTTTCTCAATAATGTTGAATTATTACACTTTTCGCGTTATAATCGTGAATCAGGAACACCCGACCATTTAAAACGCGCAGCTGCTGTAAAAGTGAAGCCTTTACAATGAGAGGAGACCGGCTGTTATGAAATTCACGTCGAATATGGTGACAAATGTTGAGCTGATAGACGAACAGCATAAAACACTATTTAACCACATTGACCTTGTGGAAGCTATGGGAAAAACGCCGCTGGATAAAGAAAAAGCCATGGAAACGATAGGCTTTCTGGGCGATTATATTGAAAAGCACTTTGGAGATGAAGAGGAATTGCAGCGTAATTCCCGTTACTCCCGATACAAAGAGCACCACAAGCTGCACAAATGGTATATTGGAGAATACCGCAAACTCAGAGCCGAGTACGACAGAAACGGCTATTCTGAGTATTTTGCTCATATACTCAACGAATCTATCGTAGACTGGTACGCAAAACATGTGCTGGTCGAAGATATCGCATTGGGGAAACACCTTGGCGCGGAAGTCGTAACATAGCTTGCCGAATGCCGAGGTTTACAAGTCGTGCCGTAAAGCCACTGCATGCTTGCGTGGGGAGTTTTCAGTGACAGTCTGGCCTGCAGGATATAGTATTATGGCAAAAGCGGTGGATAAATACGAATAATATACATCGAAATAATGAATATTATGCATTTCTGTACACCCCGCCCGCCCGGCACATTGGCACTATTGCTAATGTAACTAACGCATAATTAGATATTGTTGTATATAATTTTGTGAAACAAGTATTGCATAATAATCCATTATCTGCTATACTTGCTAACGTAAATAATACTGCGAAGGCGAGAGGACGAATGAATTACAAGCCAACGCCTGTTTTTAATGAGTCAGAAGGGGATGTTTATGAAGAAAGTAATAATTATCGGAGCTGCCGGAAGGGATTTCCACAACTTCAACACATGCTACAGAGGAAACGGTGACTATGAAGTCGTTGCGTTCACGGCGGCGCAGATACCTGATATCGACGGGCGCAAATATCCTGCGGAACTGGCCGGCGCCGGATATCCTGACGGTATCCCGATTTTCCCGCAGGACGACCTTGAAAAGCTGATAAAGGAGTATGACGTCGACGAGTGCGTCTTTTCATACAGCGACGTGAAATACGAGTTTGTGATGGGCGTCGGCGCCAGAGTAAACGCGGCTGGTGCAGCCTTTACTCTCCTCGGCCATAAACCGACTATGCTGAAAAGTACAAAAAAAGTAATCGCGGTCGGCGCTATCAGAACAGGCTGCGGCAAGAGCCAAACCTCGCGAAAAGTCGTAGAATGTCTCACGGGCAGGGGGCTCAAAGTCATCGCTGTACGTCACCCGATGCCTTATGGAGATTTGGTCGCGCAAACAGTCCAGCGTTTCGCGTCGCTCGACGACTTGAAGAAGCACAACTGCACAATCGAAGAGATGGAAGAGTACGAACCCCATATAGCCAGCGGCAATGTGATCTATGCGGGCGTCGATTATGAAGCGATATTAAGGCACGCGGAGGAAGACCCGGCAGGGTGCGACGTCATCCTTTGGGACGGCGGGAATAACGACTTCCCGTTTTACAAACCCGATCTGATGATCACCGTGACTGATCCGCACAGGCCGGGGCATGAACTTTGCTATTATCCGGGTGAAGTGACGCTGCGCCTCGCCGACGTCGTTGTTATAAATAAAATCGACAGCGCGGATTACGCCAACATCCAAACCGTCAGGAATAACATCGCAAAGATCAACCCGAAAGCGCAAGTCGTCGACGCTGCCTCGACAATCAGTATCGACGCGCCTGAAGTCGTCAAGGGCAAAAAAGTTTTGGTCATAGAGGACGGTCCGACCCTGACGCACGGCGAAATGAAGATAGGCGCCGGCGTCGTAGCGGCGAACCGGTTCGGGGCGTCGGAGATAATCGACCCGCGTAACTACACTGTCGGCCGCTTGTCCGAAACGTACGCGACTTACCCCGATATAGGGATGGTGCTTCCCGCTATGGGGTATGGCGAGCAGCAGATGAAAGACCTGGCCGCGACGATCGAAAATACCCCGTGCGACTCGGTAATAATCGCGACGCCGATCGACCTCGGCAGGGTCATTGATATAAAGAAACCTTACACCCGGGTAAAGTATGACCTGCAGGAGATAGGGACGCGAACGCTGGACGATATTATCGGAGATTTCCTGGGAGCCTAGGAGACATGTAGCAGCCGGGATAGGCAGCTTAGCTCCGCGCTTTTGATTGAAACAGAATTGCGTACTTGTGACCTCCGTTTTGTTAACAAAAATGATTCAAAAATGCTGTATGCTTCCCGTTGGTATAGTTATCGCAAAGCGAAAGGATGCATGATATGGACTCAGCTCAAAGCAGACACACAACGGGGCGGCGTGTTTTGGATATGGTGGCGAACGCGATCATCGGAAAAGATACGGTGATACTGCAGGTGTTCCTTGCAATACTCGCCCGTGGGCACATTCTGCTAGAAGACATACCAGGCGTCGGCAAGACGACCCTCGCCTCCTCCCTAGCGCGCTCGCTGGATTGCTCGTTCAAGCGGATCCAATTCACCCCCGACATCACGCCGAGCGACGTGACCGGCTTCTCCATCGTAAACTTCAAAACGGGCGAGCTCGAGTACCGCGTCGGCCAAGTCATGAGCCAAATCGTGCTCGCGGACGAGATCAACCGCACCTCCCCGAAGACCCAATCGAGCTTATTGGAAGTCATGGAGGAGGGGCAGGTGACGGTGGACGGCGTCACCTACCTGATGCCGAAGCCCTTCATCGTGCTCGCGACGCAGAACCCCGTCGACTTCGTGGGGACGTACCCGCTCCCCGAGGCGCAGCTGGACCGCTTCTTCATGTGCGTCTCGATCGGCTATCCGAGCGCGGAGGAGGAGACGGACATCTTGGGCCGCTATACGACCGGCGCGCGGCCGATGGACGAGCTCAGGCCCGTCTGCGGGGCGGCGGACATCCTCTCGCTGCAGGAGCGGCTGGGGGAGGTCTACGCCTCGAAGGAGGTTCGCGCCTACGTCTCGTTGATCGCCCGCGAGTCCCGCAAGCACCCGTCCCTCCAACTCGGCGTCTCCACGCGGGGCGCGATCTTCCTGCTCCGCGCGGCGCAGGCGACGGCGATGCTCGCGGGCCGCGATTACGTGATCCCCGAGGACATCCAGCTCATGGCGAACCCCGTGCTCAAGCACCGCGTGCTGTTGAGCGCGGAGGCGCGGATGCGCGGGATGACCGCGGAGCGGGCGCTAAAATCGCTGATCGGCTCCGTACAGGTGCCGGTGAAGGTGCCGTGACCTCACGCGCCTGGGGGGTCGCCGCCGTATCGGCCGCCCTGCTCGCCGTCGCGCTCTCTACGGGGGGCGCGGTGTATTACCTGTTATTCTATACGCTGTTCTTCATGATGATCGTCGGCTTCCTCTGCGCGCTCGTAACGCTTCGCGCGCTCAAGGTCGGCGCGTCGCTCCCCAAGGCCGAGGCGGTCCGCGGGGAGAGCGTCGCGCTCGCCGTAACCGTCGAGCGAATCATACCGCTCCCCGTCTCGCGGATCGCGCTCCGGATCGCGTCCGCGGCGGAGCGCGGCGCGGCTTATAAATTGCCCGTCCGCCTCGAATACCGACGTAGCCGCGAGCTGCGCTACCCCGTTCACTGCCCCCATCGCGGCGCGTATGAGGTCGGGCCCGTCCGCGCGGAGGTGATCGGCCCGTTCGGGCTGTTCGCCTTGAGCAAGAGGATCCGAGGCGCGACGTCGGTCCTGAGCGTGCGCCCACGGCTCTACGCGATGCCGCCGATCCTGCTCGAGCCGGGCGATACGGGGCCCCAAACGCGGATCAAGATGACCGAGGACGCCGCCTCCCCGTCGGGCGTCCGCGATTGGCGCGAGGGGGACGGCCTGAAGAAGATCCACTGGAAGCTGACGATGCGTAGGCGCGAGCTGGTCGTCCGGACGTTCGAGGAGACCGCGCGGCCCGATACGCTGATCCTGCCGGATTTATCTCCCATCCAAGCGATCCGCGCGCGCGCGCTCGCCGTCGAGGACGCGATCTGCGAGGCGGCGCTCTCGATGGCGGACGCGCAGCTCCGCGCGGAGCACCCCGTCCGGATGCCCCTGGCCTCCTCGAAGCCCCGGGAACCCTCCGGCCGCGCGGCTTCGGACTTCGCGCGCTTCTTAGAGGCGTTCGCGGAGACGGCGTTCGACGGCCCCTATCCCTACGAGCAGCTGTTGCTGCTCGAAACGCGCCGGATCCACCGAACGGGCGGCGCGGTGCTGATCACCTCCCGCTTGACCGCCGTGATCGCGGACACCGCGCTTCGGATGCGCGCGCTCGGGATGCGGATCCTGTTTTTATGGGTGACGGAGGGCGCGCGCGGCGAGGCGATCGAGCTGATCGCCCGAATGGAGACGGGCGGCGTCGAGACCCGTAGGATCGATCCGAGGGAGGCCGTTCCGCCCTCCGAGGCCATCGCGTGAGGGGGCGCGCGCGCGCGGTCGGTTTATTATGGAGCGCGTTCGCCTCGACGGCGATCGCCGCCTCCGTCGCGCTCGCGTTCATGGATTCCTTGGGGCTCGCCGCGCCCGCCTACGCCGCGATCCCCGCGTGCGCCTCGATCTCCGCGCTGCTCGCGCTCATGGCGCGCAACCGCTGGACGCTCATAGCGGCCGCCGCCGTCGCCTGCGGGGGGTTCTTCATCCTGCGCGCCGACGGCCGCCTCTTCGCGGGGCTGCGGGCGCTGGCGTTCGAGCTGGCCGCGATGGCGCGCGGCGAGGCCGTCGATTTCGCGCCGCACGCCGCGAACGCCGCGATCCTCTTATCCGCCGCGTTCGCGATGATCTTCTTCTTCCTGTCTCGGATGCAGGGGGGGGTCTACCCCGCGGCGGCGATCGCGTCGCTCGTGATGCTCGGCGGCTGGCTCGTCCAAAGGCGCTTCGCGCCCGCGCTCGCCCTGCCCGCGCTAATCGGGCTGGCCGCTCAATTCGCGGGGACGGGGGACGCGCCCGCGCCCGTCTCCCGCGCGCTGCCCGCGGCGCTCCTCGCTTCCTGCCTCGCGCTCTGCCTCGTCCCCTCGGAGCGGGTCGTATGGCCCCCGCTGGAGGACGCGGCGAAGCAAGTGCGGCAATTGTTCGACGATTACTTCCTGTTCACCGCGCCGCGCAGCGTCTATTCCATCGGCGCGGACGGCTTCCAGCCCGAGGGCGAGTCGCTCGGCGGGCCCGCGAGGCCGCGGGACGCGGACGTGATGCGCTTGAATACGGATCGAACCCTCTTGATGCGCGGCTCGTTGAAGCGGACGTACACCGGCTCCTCTTGGGTCGACCGGACGCCCGGGAACCGCTACCTGATGATCGACCCCGGGAAGCGCGGATTCCGGGACGCCGTGTTCGGCATGGACTCGATCGGCTCGGTGAAGGCCGCCCTCGTCCGGGTCGAATCGGACGTCGAGCTGCTCTCCGACGGCGCGTCCACGCTGTTCGCGCCGATCCGCATGGAATCGTTGTCCACCTCCGCGTTCTCCCCCGCGTACTTCAACGATGCGGGGGAGGCGTTCTTGACCCGCTCCGTCGCCGCGGGCGACGGCTACCGCTTCGCCTCCTGGGTCCCCGTCAACGAGATCGAGCTCCGCGCTCGGATCGAGGCCGCCTCCGGCGCGGACGATCCGGGCTACGCGCAGGCCGTCGAGCGGTATACGCAGCTGCCGCAGGGGATCGAGGGCGACGTCTTCCGGCTCGTCGAGCGGCTGGCGGGGGGCGCGCGGGCCCCGGACGAAGCGGCGGGGGGGGTGCGCGGTCCCCTGCCCCCGCG
>Ga0082212_10001159_pt1 | contig 38787 bp, 34 predicted proteins | sample TergutNt197P3_FD_71548 | JGI IMG/M metagenome (GOLD analysis project Ga0082212, IMG submission 71548) | Neocapritermes taracua P3 segment gut microbial communities from Petit-Saut dam, French Guiana - Nt197 P3 | ecosystem: Host-associated > Arthropoda: Insects > Digestive system > Gut ...
CTTCCTGAGTCAGCCTAAGATGTTCTCGCCAGGCTGAATCCGGCTCAGACCGTCAAGGTGCATCTTTTTGACCACGGCATGGGGAGTCATAGGCTCATTGAGTTCGGGAGTGGGGATTTTTTTTGACAAGAACATTCAATTTTTATCTAATCCAATGAAAACGAATAGGCTCATGACCATCTATCGAGTCAAATTCATGGTGGTCGCAAGTAACGAGTTCGCCACCTAAAGTTATGGTCTGCGCCAGAGCGATTGAATCGGCAAGCGAGATTCTATAGGACGTTTTCAGCCGTCCGGCTTCGTAGAAAACCTCGTCTGTGATTTCATGGTAAATACGAATTGGCAAGCGTCTAATCTCGTCAAGGATTTCAACAGCACGATCTATTCCATAAGCGCGGATTAAATCATAATAAACTTCAAGTAGATTGATTTTATTCATCGCCAGAATAGCATCACCGGATTCCGCTCTTTCATAAGTGTCCTCGACTAAATCTGCACCCGGTTCGTCTGACAAAACCGCAAGCATCGCGCAGGCGTCCATTACATACGTTGTCATTAGCCTTCAAGCTCCTTTTCCGCTTGTTTGCGCTCCATGAATGAGTACGAAGATATTTTCCCATCTGCACACAACCCACGCAAAGGGCAGCCCCTCTTTTTGTTGGTAATTGGCGTGAGCCGAATCTCACCATCAATTTCTTGAACGCGCACTTTTTCTGTCGGTATTGTTTTGACTAAAAACTCCGGCAGGGCGCTTATGCTCATCACAGTTTCGGACATTTTGAACACCTCGATTTATTTTAGTGAAGATATTTCATTCATCACATAATAGCTGATCGTTCAGGACGAAAGCTCTCTTTAAAGCGTCCCCAGGCTCCGGCGGCGACAATAGCGCTTCGACGAAATATTTCTGCGCTTCAGGAGAAAGATGTATGCTCTGTGGCACAATTATGGGTTCACTCATATCTGACGCCGGCAATTTTGCCATTTGTGTATGACCTCTTTATCTCAGCCTTTTTCGCGCTGCCTTAGTCTATCAGGTGGCCAACATTCCAGTATCGTGCCAGCGTTTCAGCGTTGACGGACAGAGCGCCTTGATTTAGGCTTGGCGGATACGAATTGGGACACTTCCGGGCTGGTTTTGGCTATCATGGCAAACTCCATTTGATCTCCCATTTTAACTTTATCACATAGGGGGATTTTTTTCATCCGCGATCTGGATTTGGCGGATACCAGGGCTTGGTTTTGGTCCAAGATTTGAGCAAAGCCATCCAAAGCTCATGGGCGGCGGTCAGGTCTTGGACAGTTTTATCTTCATCTTTTTCATGGCGTTCATCCTCAAATCCGTCAGCATCTTCATAGCTGTCGGCCCAGGCAATGGCTGACTTGATTTCCAGATTCCAGTCCATAATCTTACCTTCCTGAATTGATCGCAGCAATGGCTTTGTCTAATTCGTCCCGGGACATGTGCAGGGCCGGTTCCGAGGTGCCGTAGCCTATCTCTTGCTTTCCGGCTTCCAAATCCCGCATAACCGCGTCCGCGAATTCATCCACCGGAACACCGAAATCATGGAGCCCCGGCCCGCCCAGGTCCGTGCGCACAGCCGGAGGAACTATTTCCGTCACTTCAACGCCTGCCGCTTTAAGTTGCATACGCAGGCTTAGGGAAAAGGAATGGAGGGCCGCCTTGGTGGCGCAATATACAGGCATCGCCGCAATGGGCGTGAAAGCGAGGCCGGAGGAAACATTGATGATGGCGGCCTGCGGTTTCTGGGCCAGACGCCGGGCCAAAAGCTGGGAAAGGTGAAGCGGGGCTTCCAGGTTGATGGCGATTTCTTGCTGGAAATAAGTCCACTCTTTTTCCGTGGTCAGGAGATCTGTCCTCTGTTGGATACCGGCGTTATTGACGAGGACATTTAGGTCGGGGAAGGCTTCCGCCAGCCAAACCGCTATGGCCAGACGCTCCTTTTCTTCGGAAACATCGCAGACCCGGGTCTCAAAATCGGGATGGCGGTCTTTAGCTTCCCGGAGCTTGGCTTCGCATCGGCCGCAAATGATCACCCGATTGCCCCGGGTCAGGAATCTTTCGGCCAGGGCGAGCCCAATGCCGTTCGAGCCTCCGGTCACTAAAATGGTGTTCTGGGTAAGTTTCATGGTGATTTTTCCTTATACAATTTTACGCTTGAAATTATCGGTGGGCGGCAGGCAAATCCTGCCTACGGCTATCTCCCTGCGTATCTAATTGTGCCACAGCTGTGGCACAATTATCAACTATCTGTATTCACGATAAAACGTGACCGTACGCCCAGGGTAAGTCATGAAGATCATCCTTTAAATTGCAGCACTTCAGCGGCGGCATTGCCCATTTCTACCAGAGTCTCAGGTGCGTAGTTCTCCGGCATGGCCGGGGAAAACATAGGGGCTTTCGGGAAAGCGGGAGGTTTTCCCGACCAACTTGATTCTTGAGAATATCGGCCACCACCTTGCTCATGCCTAGGCCACTCATTGATTGCCTAAATCTTTGCCTGGCAACGAAGACATATTTTTTCTTGACTTTCGCTTTGCATAAAGCGAAAATTAAACTGATTTCGCTAGAGGTTCGCAAAACAATGCGGCTCTACACCATAGGCTATGAAGGTCTCAACCTGCCTGCCTTCCTGGCGGCTCTCCAAGAACACAGCATCCAGACCGTCGTGGATGTCCGTGCTACCCCCGTCTCCAGAAAACCCGGCTTCTCTAAATCCAAACTGCAAGGATTCTTAATGGAAAGCGACATCAGCTATTCCCATTTTCAATCTCTGGGCTGCCCCCGCCAAATCCGCGACGCCTACAAAAATGATGGCGACTGGAAACATTACTGTCAACTGTTTAACCTGCATCTAGCTTCCCAGCAGGGCTCCCTCCTGGAATTGAGCCGCTTAGCGGATGAATCCCGTTGCGCTTTAATGTGTTTTGAAGCCGACCACCAGGCTTGTCACCGCTCCCTGATCGCTGAGGCTTTGAAACATGAAAGCAGTTTGGCGGTTGGACACATTTAGAATTCAGTCAAAAAGACGCCCTTGGGCCTCAAAGCCAGGCTCCCGTTTGGGCGGATAGATCAAACTGACTATCAGCCATTGATCGGGAAACCGGTGCATTGTCCCCATCAAAAACATCAAGTCTCTCCCGCCCAAATCCAATTCCAATTTCTTCCTGAAATATTCCTCCCAACGCTGACCATAATCATTCCGGCATCTCCAGTATAAGCGACACGCTTCCCAATCGACAATCTTGTGCTTCTGTTCTTTCTCAATACCACCTAGCCCTTTGACAATATATTTGTAATGGAAATCAAAAGGTACTTTACGCAAAATGGGGACATTGACCATTTCCGGCCTGAAAAGATCCCCATGTTCATGCCGCGACAGCCTTTCCCGCTCTTCCGGGGTCCAATCCTGGTTCTTGGTCGGCGTAATTTCCAAGCGGACATCCGCCAATGGATATAGCAGGGCCAGCGTGGTTTGGCTGGTTTTTCTGGCTTCTTCCAGCTGGTCCTCGTTCTCAAATGTCGGAATTCTATCCAGCCAGCTTCTTCGGCTCTCCCAGTTGCCGCCTGTCTCTACTTGCCGGCCGCACTCCAGGCTATCCGCGTCAATGTTATGGCTTTCCGGCCGGTGGTCTTTTGGTGCCTTGTTTACCCTGGCCGTGATCCACTGCCATTTCTTGAATTGTTGCTCATTATCCAAAAACCGAAACTTGATTGGATAAAGACGCCGCATCTCGCCATTTTCATTTATGCCCGCAACACAGGCGATTTCATCATATCTGCCGCTGGGCGCCGGGTAGGTTTTAGCCAGTATCAATATCTTTTCCTGGTGCATCTGATAGCCCCCGATCAGCATCCACGGCCGGTAACTGTCCATATGGGTAGGAGGATTTTTATGTCTTGTAACAACTCAGGGTAAGTCATGAAGGTCATCCTTTAAATTGCAACACTTCAGCGGCGGCATTACCCATTTCTACCAGAGTCTCAGGAAGGAACTGGGCATATTTCTTTTTGGTGAAATCAAGATTCTTGTGGGTCAACGCCTCAGAAATCATGTTGATGGTGAATTGACCGCTATTGGCCAAGGACACCGCGAAATGATGTCTCAGGCCATGAAAGGGCCTGAACGAGGCCGCAAGTCCAGCCGATTTTTTGATTTTATCCACCGCGCTACAATCGGTGCGTAGTTCTCCGGCATGGCCGGGGAAAACATAGGGGCTTTCGGGAAAGCGGGAGGTTTTCCCGACCAACTGATTCTTGAGAATATCGGCCACCACCTTGCTCATACCTAGGCCACTCATTGATTGCCTAAATCTTTGCCTGGCAACGAAGACATATTTTTTCTTGACTTTCGCTTTGCATAAAGCGAAAATTAAACTGATTTCGCTAGAGGTTCGCAAAACAATGCGGCTCTACACCATAGGCTATGAAGGTCTCAACCTGCCTGCCTTCCTGGCGGCTCTCCAAGAACACAGCATCCAGACCGTCGTGGATGTCCGTGCTACCCCCGTCTCCAGAAAACCCGGCTTCTCTAAATCCAAACTGCAAGGATTCTTAATGGAAAGCGACATCAGCTATTCCCATTTTCAATCTCTGGGCTGCCCCCGCCAAATCCGCGACGCCTACAAAAATGATGGCGACTGGAAACATTACTGTCAACTGTTTAACCTGCATCTAGCTTCCCAGCAGGGCTCCCTCCTGGAATTGAGCCGCTTAGCGGATGAATCCCGTTGCGCTTTAATGTGTTTTGAAGCCGACCACCAGGCTTGTCACCGCTCCCTGATCGCTGAGGCTTTGAAACATGAAAGCAGTTTGGCGGTTGGACACATTTAGAATTCAGTCAAAAAGACGCCCTTGGGCCTCAAAGCCAGGCTCCCGTTTGGGCGGATAGATCAAACTGACTATCAGCCATTGATCGGGAAACCGGTGCATTGTCCCCATCAAAAACATCAAGTCTCTCCCGCCCAAATCCAATTCCAATTTCTTCCTGAAATATTCCTCCCAACGCTGACCATAATCATTCCGGCATCTCCAGTATAAGCGACACGCTTCCCAATCGACAATCTTGTGCTTCTGTTCTTTCTCAATACCACCTAGCCCTTTGACAATATATTTGTAATGGAAATCAAAAGGTACTTTACGCAAAATGGGGACATTGACCATTTCCGGCCTGAAAAGATCCCCATGTTCATGCCGCGACAGCCTTTCCCGCTCTTCCGGGGTCCAATCCTGGTTCTTGGTCGGCGTAATTTCCAAGCGGACATCCGCCAATGGATATAGCAGGGCCAGCGTGGTTTGGCTGGTTTTTCTGGCTTCTTCCAGCTGGTCCTCGTTCTCAAATGTCGGAATTCTATCCAGCCAGCTTCTTCGGCTCTCCCAGTTGCCGCCTGTCTCTACTTGCCGGCCGCACTCCAGGCTATCCGCGTCAATGTTATGGCTTTCCGGCCGGTGGTCTTTTGGTGCCTTGTTTACCCTGGCCGTGATCCACTGCCATTTCTTGAATTGTTGCTCATTATCCAAAAACCGAAACTTGATTGGATAAAGACGCCGCATCTCGCCATTTTCATTTATGCCCGCAACACAGGCGATTTCATCATATCTGCCGCTGGGCGCCGGGTAGGTTTTAGCCAGTATCAATATCTTTTCCTGGTGCATCTGATAGCCCCCGATCAGCATCCACGGCCGGTAACTGTCCATATGGGTAGGAGGATTTTTATGTCTTGTAACAACTCAGGGTAAGTCATGAAGGTCATCCTTTAAATTGCAACACTTCAGCGGCGGCATTACCCATTTCTACCAGAGTCTCAGGAAGGAACTGGGCATATTTCTTTTTGGTGAAATCAAGATTCTTGTGGGTCAACGCCTCAGAAATCATGTTGATGGTGAATTGACCGCTATTGGCCAAGGACACCGCGAAATGATGTCTCAGGCCATGAAAGGGCCTGAACGAGGCCGCAAGTCCAGCCGATTTTTTGATTTTATCCACCGCGCTACAATCGGTGCGTAGTTCTCCGGCATGGCCGGGGAAAACATAGGGGCTTTCGGGAAAGCGGGAGGTTTTCCCGACCAACTGATTCTTGAGAATATCGGCCACCACCTTGCTCATGCCTATTGTAGAGGTTTTGCCGCCTTTTGGGGCGCGAATTTTAATCAATTTCATATGAAAATCGAGGTCACTCTCTTCCAGCTTGAAGATTTCGCCGCGCCTCATGCCGGTGAAATAGGCCAAGAGGAGCATGTGCCGAGCATCCAGATCAGGCCAGGTTTTAACTACCGCCAAAAAGCGTCTAGCCTCGTCTGGGGTCAAGTATTCCACAACTTCATTGTCCTTGCGGGGCATTTCGATTTGAAAGCCCAAGGCTGGACAGCGGTTGGTCCTATGGCCGAAGTTGATTATCCTCCGCAGAAGTTCCAGCACATTCCAGACCGTGGCCGGCTTGAGGCCTTTTAATTCTTTTTTTATCGTTTCAATGTGTTCAGGTTCAATTTGGCCAATGCGCAGAGAATTGAAGCGAGGGGCCAGATGAATTTCAAATCGATTTTTGTCCGTCCTCAAACCTTTTAAATCCGCGCCCTTGGCTTTAAAATAGAGGTCAGCTATTTCCTGAAAGGTTTTGTCCCGGCGCTCTCGTTCTTCCCGTTCTTCCTTTGGGGTCAGTACAATTTGGCCAGAACTGAGGCCGAGGATGGTTTTAGCCCGCAGGTCGGCGGCCACTTCAGGCCCGAATCCTTCAGAGAGCTTGCCGACCTTTTTCCAGACCATTTTGCGGCCTTGACGGTAAGTGAAGTAGTAACATCGATCAGGTTTACCGTCCCAGAGGCTGGTGAGTTCGTAGTAATAGACCCCGGCCCATTTGTTGGCGTGAGCTTTGACAGGTTTGCCAGCGGATTTTTTTTGATTATTTTTCATATGCTCGCCCTCTTTGAGGCTGTCGGATTCACTGAACCCGAATCGAAATTTCTATTTTCTAGCCAGGAGTGGCTAGAAAACAAGCTGGAGAGAGGTGATGTCAAGGTGGTCGGTGTCTAAATTAAATTCATATTTAGGTGTTATCATCTGAAATTACAGTGATTTTTCTGTGATTTGAAAATTATAACCATTGGAACAATACCTTCGGGTTAAATGCGGGTTGTCGGACGCGATTTGTCTTTACCGGCTGAGTTGAAAAAATTCCCTCTGTTTTTCCAAGGTTGGCCGATTATACACCATCAAGCTAAATTTTTCTAGCCATTTTCTAGCCAGATGGTCAAAAATAAGCCAAAATAGAGTGACTCAATAAAAGACATCTTCTTATTAATATATTGATTTTTAAAGATAAATAAAGTTAGACGCAGGATGATAAAAGGTGCTTTTAGCGGGCTCATAACCCGAAGGTCTCCAGTTCGAATCTGGACCCCGCTACCAATTAAATCAAGGGGTTGGATGGCATCATCCAACCCCTTGAAACTTCTTCCCCGCACCATTCCCCGCACGGGGCGCTTTTCTTCTGCTGCGGAAGACAATGGAAATCGCCTCGGAATCAGTAATTAACTTAATGCAAAACCCTCCGATAGAGCCAAGGTAGCGTGCTGCTCCAAGGGACTCCCTGCAGATTTTCTGCATCCGGCTTAGGACGATACTTCATGCTGTCGCTCATATGAACATTTAAACCTGAATAATATTGGTGATTTACCATAAAAGAACTCATTGGAGTAACACTTAATATTAGGATTAAGCCATGTCAAAAAGCAAGAAGAGCGGTTCCGATGGTTGACTGCCCAGGCTTTGCGACTGGCTTGGATAATCGCAGAGAAAAAGATGTTCCCTGCCGTGAAGGGTCGCCACCACCTTTGTAACCGAGCCAAAACTGGGCAGTTCATTTGCTCTTGAAGTGGACAGTTCGTTTCGCTCCCACATTTGCCATTCTTGACTTTTTATTAGCTTTATGATGTAATTTAGCTTAGGTATTCCAAATATCTTGTAGCGGTCACACGCTCGGTAGTCGTGTTTTTTCGTTCAATAGAAACTGGCATGACCAGGTGCGTATTGAATACAATACCGTTCGGGAATATGTCCGCTGTTCTACTAAACACTGACTACTGAGGTTGGATGAATCCGTCTGGTTCATATCATTTTGCTCGACTGTCCTTATTCTGTTATCAGGAGTAACGATCATGTCACGAGCTGTCTATGTAATTTGCCCAGCAATTCCCTTACTTGATGGGTCCCCCGCACTGACCTTCGCTAAGATTTCCGGCACAGAAGCGCTAAGTGAGCTTTCAGAATATAAGCTGGAACTCAAGACTCCCGACTCCGATAACCCGCTCCACGGCCCTGCCGCCAATTTGAATCTCAAATCATTCATAGGACAGGAATGTACGCTGGAAATAGCCTTAGACGGCAAGGGCACAGGATCGGAGGCCGGAATTGGTTCAGGAATTCGGGAAATAAGCGGGGTGATCACCCAAGCCAGAATCTTGCGCAAAGAACGTCGGAGCATAGTGTACGAGTTGGTGTTGCGTCCCTGGTTCTGGCTGGCTACCAGAAATCGCGATTATCGTCTTTTCCAGGAAAAGAGCGTTGTGGACATTTTGACCGAGATTCTCGGAACATACGCTTTTCCTGTGAAAAATTTACTGGCGGGAAGTTATCCGGCGCGTGAATACCAGGTTCAGTACGGCGAAAGCGACTTTGTGTTCCTGCAACGGCTTATGCAGGAATGGGGCATTTACTGGTATGTGGAACATAGTGAGCATAAACATCGCCTGGTGCTGTGCGACCACGCCAGTGCCCATGCCCCGTTCACCAGTCCCGCCTATCATGACCTGTCATACTTTCCTTCCGGCAGTAAAATTGACGAAGAACACGTGTCCTCCTTTGAACTGGTGGAAAGCCTGACGTCCGGAGCATTTGTCACGGGGGATTTCAATTTCACCAACCCGCGAACGGATTTAACCGTCATCAGCCGTCAGCCTAGAGACACCTTGTGCGCCTCTTATGAGGTTTACGAATGGCCCGGTGATTTTGAAACGCAGGGGCTCGGCGAGCAGTTGGCCCGTCGGCGCATGGAGCAGTGCCGCTCTGGCGGTAGCTTGGCCTACGGTGTGGGCAACCTTAAAGGTGTAGTGACAGGCTGTACTTTTTCTCTGAATAACCATCCGCATACAGCGGCCAATGGACAATACTTGATCAGTCGGGCCGATTTTGAGATGGAAGACATAGGCGAAGAAACCGGTTTCCGGCAATACCGGTATGAAGTTCGGTTTCAGGCCCATCCGGAATCAGAGCCTTATCGTCCGCCTCGGACCATACCCAAGCCGAGAACGCGCGGGCCGCAGACAGCCATCGTCACCGGCCCGGAAGGCCAGGATATTTGGACCGATAAATACGGGCGAGTCAAAGTCAAGTTTCACTGGGATCGCTACGGGGGACGGAATGAAAATGCGTCCTGTTGGATTCGGGTGGCCCATCCTTGGGCCGGAGAGAATTTCGGGGTTATGCACATTCCGCGCGTCGGACAGGAAGTTATCGTAGATTTTTTGCACGGCGATCCTGATCTGCCGCTTATCACCGGCAGCCTTTACAATGCGGCGAATATGCCGCCCTGGCCTCTGCCCACCTCGTCCACGCAGAGCGGCTTTCTCAGCCGTTCGACCAAGAATGGCCGGGAAGCCACAGCCAATGCTTTGCGTTTTGAAGACAAGAAGGACAACGAGGAAATCTGGCTGCATGCGGAAAAGGACCAGCGCATTGAGGTGGAGAACGACGAATCCTGCTGGGTGGGAAATGATCGGCGCCGGATTGTGGATCATGACGAAACTGTGGGAATCGGCCATGACTATTCTCAAATGGTCGATAACGACGCAAAGCTTAACGTCAAGCGCGACCGTATGCGCCAAGTCGGCCGTAACGAGTCGATCCAGGTTGCCGTTAACAAAACCACATCCGTGGGGCAGGACGAGCAGCAAATGGTCGGCCGGGATCAGAGCGTGGGCGTAGGCCGGAACAAAACCGAATCCGTGGGCGAGGATTGTATGATGAGCATTGGCGGGGCGATGCTCTGCACAGTGAAAAAGAACAGCCTGACCACAGTTGAAGAGGATATGAACACTTCCGTGCAAAAAAACGCCAGCTTGTCCGTATCTGAGACTTACTCCGTCAATGTGGCCAAAAATTATGAAATGTCCGTGAAAGAGGACACAACCATAACCTGTGAAGGCGACACGAAGCAGGGTATAAAAAAAGGGTTGCATATTGAAGCTGGGGAAACCGTCCAAATCGTCTGCGGTGACTCCTCTTTGACCATGGACAAGAAGGGCAACATCGTTCTCAAGGGTAAAGACATCCAAGTTGAGGCTTCTGGAGAGCAATTGATCAAAGCCGCGAAAAATATCACGCTGAAAGGCCAGAAGATTCTGGAAAACTGATATGAACTCGGAACTAGACCCAGCGGCTGAAATCCAGCCGGACAACCATGACAGCCCCTCAGGTTTGGACGAGCTTTTGACGCGTCCCCTGCTTGACGCTTCCGGCGCTCAAAAAGAGGTTAACGAAAATCCTGTTTCCGGGGTCGCGCTCGGTCGAATTCAGGCCGTGACGGCCGAAGGGATATACATTGTGGTTCCCATACTTGGTTCGGACCCTGTTCAGTCATTGTCTTTTTGCCCGTTGAGCGAGGCAGACATAGGGCGAACCTGCGCTGTTCAGTTCGTCGGCGGCGACAAGACGCGTCCCTGCGTTCTTGGCTGTCTGATTGAGGGAGAGCCGCAAGACCAGGTCAAGGAAATCCAGGTGGACGGACAGCGACTGGTCATCCAAGCTGAACAAGAAATCGAGCTAAAATGCGGCGAATCCGCCATCATCATGAAACGCAACGGCGTTATAGAGTTGAGGGGTAATTATATTACAAGTCATGCCACCGCCACGCAGCGCATTCGGGGAGGATCAGTACATGTCAACTGAGCCCCGCCATTCCCGAAACCAGCCGTGAATGGGTGAGGCCGGTATGAGTATCTCCCGCCAATCTCTCTTCGGTAAGCTGACGCCGGTACTGTTCAAAGCGCTTGAAAGCGCCACCAGTCTCTGCAAGTTGCGCGGCAATCCGCATGTGGAATTGGCCCACTGGATCAATCAGATACTTCAGGCCCAGGATAACGACATGATCCGGCTGATCCGGCATTTCAAGCCGGATCAGGGCAATCTGGAACGTGACTGCGCCAGAGCGCTATCCGCCTTGCCCGCCGGGGCAAGCTCTATCAGTGATTTTTCCGCTCATCTTGTGGATGCGGTAGAGCGGGCTTGGGTTTATTCCACCCTGCATTTTGGTGACAATCGCATTCGCGGTGGATATTTGCTGGCTGGTCTTGTGCTTGATCCCGGCCTGCGCCTTCAGTTGCTGTCCATTTCACCATTGTTCGCGTCTTTTCCCGTGGACGGGTTTTTGGAACAACTTCCAGCATGTATCGCGGGTTCTCCGGAGTCCAACGAGAAAGCCGCGGACGGCAGCGGGCTTTCCATCGGCATGGAACCGGGTTATGCCGCCGCGCCGGGAGACACTGACTGGTCAAGTCCGGGTCATTCAGCCTCGGGCTCAAATTTGGAGCGTTTCTGTACTGATTTGACCGAGCGGGCCAGAACAGGCAATATTGATCCGGTCATAGGGCGGGAGCAGGAAATACGGTCCATAATTGATATCCTCCTGCGCCGTCGTCAGAATAATCCCCTCTTGACCGGCGACGCCGGGGTCGGCAAAACAGCGGTAGTCGAAGGTTTGGCCTTGGCTCTGGCGCGAGGGACGGTGCCGCCTGATCTGAAGCAGGTGCGCCTTCTTACCTTGAGCGTGGGCGGTCTGATCGCCGGAGCGGGAATGAAAGGCGAGTTTGAATCCCGCTTGCGCGGTCTGATTGACGAAGTCGGAAAATCGCCCCAGCCGGTAGTCATCTTCATAGACGAAATCCATACCTTGGTCGGAGCCGGGGGTAGCCAGGGCACGGGAGATGCGGCGAATCTGCTCAAACCGGCCTTGGCGCGGGGAGCGTTTCGCACCATCGGCGCGACGACCTGGAGCGAATACAAAAAACACATTGAAAAAGATCCTGCCTTGACCCGGCGTTTTCAGGTTTTACAGATCAATGAACCTGACGAAGAACGAAGCATTGAGATGGTGCGCGGATTGGTGGATATTTTTCATGAACATCATAAGGTTTTGATTACTGATGAAGCAGTGGCCGCGTCTGTGCGTTTGTCCGCTCGCTATATCCCTTCCCGGCAGTTGCCGGATAAGGCTATCAGCCTTTTGGACACGGCCTGTTCACGCGCCGCCTTGTCTCTTAGTGCGCCTCCGGCTTCAGTGGAGCAAGCCAGACGATGCCTGGCCGCACGAGAGCTGGAACGGGATCTCCTTGAGAAAGAGCTTGACGTTACCGTTGTACCGGGACAGGCCAAGATGGAACGTCTGAGCGCACTGCGCGAGGATATTACCGCTTCGGCCGCTGATTTGACCGTCTTGGAATCCCGGTGGCGGGAACAGCTTGATCTGGCAGTCCGCATCAACGCTTCGCGAACCCGTTTTTTGGCAGCCCGGGAAGGTACCCTTGAAGGTGAACCTTTCGATCCAGACCAGGAACGCGCCGCGCTCGGGGAACTTGAAGAAACCCTCCATAGCTTGCAGCAGGAAGAGCAACTGGTTTACCCGGTAGTGGACAGCGCCGTAGTGGCGGGCATCATCGCTGACTGGACGGGCATTCCAGTAGGCCGTATGCTTAAAGACGATATGCGGGCGGTGTTGGAACTGCCGGATTTTTTGGCTAGGCGGATCATGGGGCAGGACCATGTGCTTAAGGCCCTGGCCGGGCGCATCCGCACCTCGCGCGCTCAGCTTGCCGATCCGGCCAAGCCTGTCGGGGTTTTTTTGCTGGTCGGACCATCCGGGACAGGAAAGACGGAAACCGCGTTGGCTCTCGCCGAAGCTCTTTACGGCGGGGAACAAAACCTGATAACTGTCAATATGAGCGAGTTTCAGGAAGCGCACACCGTGTCCACCCTCAAGGGCGCCCCCCCTGGTTATGTTGGCTACGGTGAAGGGGGCGTCCTGACCGAAGCGGTACGCCGCCGTCCCCATAGCGTAATACTGCTGGATGAAATCGAAAAAGCCCATCAGGATGTCTACGAACTCTTTTATCAGGTTTTCGACAAGGGTTGGATGGAAGATGGTGAAGGGCGATATATTGATTTCAAGAATACGGTAATTTTGTTGACCACGAACATAGGCAGCGAGCTTACGCAAAGCCTCTGCGCGGATCCAGACCTTTTGCCCGATTCCGGATCTCTGGCGGAGGCTTTACTGCCGGAACTGCGCAAGATGTTTCCGGTCGCTTTCCTGGGACGCCTGACCTTGATTCCGTTCTATCCTTTGACAGGGGATACCCTGTCTCGCATCGTTGACTTGCACCTTTCGCGCATCCGCGAAAGGTTGGCCCGCCAACACACCGTGCGCTTGGAAGTTGACGAGCACGCCCGGGATCTGATCATCAGCCGGTGCAATACAGCGGAAACCGGAGCGCGGCTGATTATAGGTTTCATTGAGCAGAGCCTTTTACCTGAAATAAGCGGGGTCTGGCTGGAAAACATCGGCGCCGTCGATCCGGTGACTTCTATCACTGTCACAGCCTCAGATGGCGGCCTCGTCTGCCGGGCCAGCGCGTCAACCCTTCCGGCCGAACTTGATATCGGGCGTCCCGCCTTGATGGGGAAATATACTGACCCTGGATCCGAGGCTTTGCCCGCTTCTTTTTCTCAACAATGACGGACTATAGAGGTGCCGAATGTCGGAATCATCGCAAAAATTTATCAACCGAAACCGGCCGCCACGCGTGCAGATTGAGTATGATGTGGAACTGTACGGGGCGGAAAAAAAGATTGAGTTGCCGTTCGTAATGGGAGTTATGGCTGACCTGTCGGGAAACCCGGCCGAACCGTTGCCACCCGTGTCGGACCGTAAATTTCTTGAAGTTGATGTGGACAACTTTGACGAACGCATGAAGGCCATGCAGCCCAGAGTAACCCTGTCTGTGCCAAATACCTTGACCGGAGATGGACGCCTGATGGTGGATATGACCTTTGAAAGCATGGACGATTTTTCGCCGGGTGCCGTAGCCGGAAAAGTTGAAGGTCTGAAGCAGATTTTGGAAGCGCGCACACAACTGTCCAATTTGCAGACGTATATGGACGGCAAGTCCGGCGCTGAAGGGCTTATCAGCAAGTTGCTGCAAGACCCGGCCTTGTTGAAAGCGCTAAGCAGCGCTCCCAATCCAGAAACTAAGAATCCCGACGAAACCCCGGTCCCGGAAGCTCAGGATCAGAACAGCTAAATTCTTACATAGGCGGAGCATATGTCAACACTTCAGGAACAACAAGAACCTATTTTGGAAAAGGAAACCATTTCCGATTTTTCCAGCCTCTTGAACAAAGAGTTCAAGCCCAAAACGGACCATATGCGGCAGGCCGTGGAAAATGCGGTCAAGACGCTGGCGGAACAGGCTCTTGCCTCGTCGTTGACCATGACGGATGACGCATACCGGAATATTGAGATGCTCATTGCCGAAATGGACCGCAAATTGTCGGAACAGGTCAATTTTATCATCCATGACGACGCTTTTCAGAAGCTTGAGAGCGCTTGGCGCGGCTTGCACTATCTCGTTACCAACACGGAAACGGATGAAAAGCTCAAGATCAGGGTCATGGATGCCTCCAAAGAGGACCTGCGGCGCATGTTAAAGCGTTACAAGGGAACGGCTTGGGATCAAAGCCCGCTTTTCAAGAGAATTTACGAGGAGGAATACGGCCAACTCGGTGGGGAACCCTACGGTTGCCTGGTGGCGGATTATTACTTTGATCATACGGCGCCGGATGTGGAATTACTGCAATCGCTCAGCAAAGTCGCCGCCGCCTCCCACACGCCGTTTATTGCCGGGGCCTCACCTGTGGCGATGCAGATGAACTCCTGGCAGGAACTGGCCAACCCGAGGGATTTGACCAAGATATTCCAGAGCGCTGAATACGCGCCGTGGCGTTCACTGCGTGAAACAGAAGACGCCCGCTATATCGGCTTGGTCATGCCGTGTTTTTTGGCGCGTCTGCCTTACGGACCGACGACGAATCCGGTTGACGAATTTGATTTTATCGAGGAGGTGGACGGAAGTAATCACCGCAAATATGTATGGGGCAATTCAGCCTACGCGATGGGCGTAAACATTAACCGGGCGTTCAAGCTCTACGGCTGGTGTACCATGATCAGAGGCGTGGAGAGTGGCGGACTGGTGACTAATCTGCCTTGTCACACCTTCCCCACGGACGACGGCGGCGTGGACATGAAGTGCCCCACTGAGATCGCCATCAGCGACAGGCGTGAAGCCGAACTTGCCAAAAACGGCTTCATCCCGCTGATTCACCGTAAAAATACGGACCATGCGGCCTTCATCGGCGCTCAATCCCTGCAGAAACCCCAGGAATACATGGACCCGGACGCGACAGCCAATGCGAACCTGTCCGCCCGCCTGCCTTACGTGTTCGCCTGTTCGCGTTTCGCCCATTATCTTAAGTGCATAGTGCGTGACAAGATAGGTTCTTTCAAAGATCGCGAAAATATGCAGACTTGGTTGAATGACTGGATCATGAATTATGTGGATGCGGACCCGGCCAATTCCTCCCAGGAAACCAAAGCGCGCCGTCCTCTGGCGGCGGCTGAGGTCGTCGTGGAGGATGTGGAAGGCAATCCTGGATATTATAGTGCGCGATTTTACCTTCGCCCTCATTTCCAACTTGAGGGTCTGACGGTTTCTTTGCGATTGGTGGCCAAGCTCCCTTCGGTTAAACAGAACTGATAGGGACTCTAAAGCGGTGACTCACACAACTTAAGGAGGTTTGGTATGGCACAAGACATGTTTATCAAGATTGAAGGTATTGACGGCGAGTCTGAAGACGGTGCTCACAAGGGTGAAATTGACATAATAACCTGGGCTTGGGAAGTTACTCAAGCATCTTCCATGCACAGCGGCAGCGGCGGCGGAACCGGTAAGGCCACTGTTCACGATCTGGAGTTCGTTCATAACGTGGACAAGGCCACGCCCAATCTGCTCAAGTATTGCCTTACGGGAAAACACATCGGCGAAGCGGTGCTGACCGTCCGCAAGTCCGGCGGCACGCCGCTGGAATACCTCAAAATCACGATGAACGATGTGGTTGTCACGTCAGTGCGTCCCTCCGGGTCTGCCTCTGACGATAATCGGATAAATGAGACGGTCAAATTGGCCTTCTCAAAGGTCAAACAGGAATACATCGTGCAGAACGCCCAAGGCGGCAGCAGCGGCGCTGTAACGGCTTCATTCGACATAAAGGCCAACAAGGAAGCCTGATACTGGTGCCTGCGCATTGCCGGGAATGGTTGCCTCGGGTTCGCGGAGGACACCCTTTCGCGAACCCGGGGTGCGACTATCTGATTATGGAGTTTACAGAATGCGGCTTAAGCGGGGAATTGCGCTCAGAGCGTTGGCGTTGTATCTGAAGGGCTGCTCGACCGTCTCCGCTTTTTCTTTCGCCTCTTTCAATTTCCCTAATGCTCTCTTGCTTATTACGGTATTGTTGTCGGCGCTACTGGTTATCGGGTGTGGAGCCAAGGAACCTCCGCCCAAAGAACCGATTCTGTTGAAAATTTCCGTCACCGCCGATGAGGATATCAATCCGAGTCCCCGGGACAGGCCATCTCCGCTGGCGGTTCGGGTTTTTGAACTCACGGACAGTGGTCTGTTCGAAGAGTCCAATTATATTGAATTAGATGCGAACCCCAAAGTCGTTCTGGAAGATACATTATTGTCCGCTGGCGACAAAGTCGTCGTTCAACCTGGAAAATCCGTGATTATTGAACGCGAGGCCCATCCGGAGACCAGGGTTGTCGGCGTCACCGCCGGATACCGTGACATTGACATTGCGACTTGGCAGGGATGGCATAAGGTTCCCGCCCCACCAGAGGCGGGCTGGTTTTCATCCCCTGTACGCGTGCGACTTGACGTCAGGCTGCACGAAAGAATAATGGAAATTATCCCCGCGAAAAAATAAGCCGCCGCACGGCGGTCCCCGCCGTTAAGGGTACAGACGGCGGAATGCGGGTCTTGGCGCTTGCCCGATATATCTGTTCAGAGGATGGTCAGGGATGAGCTATTGTAATAAAGTCGTCTGGACCGAAGGACTTTTTCTGCTGCCGCAGTTGTTTCAGCAGCAGGAAAGATACTTGGAATATATTGTAAATGCCAGAGTCTTGCCGCTATCGCCGTTCTTCTGGGGTTTTTCGCGGTTGGAGCTGGATATGGACAGCCTGACCCTGGGAAAAGTGGCGCTAAGACAGGCCAGCGGGCTTTTCCCGGACGGTACGCCGTTCAATACCCCGTCCCACGATTCTCTGCCCCCGCCGCTGAATATTCTGACGGAACATGTCGGGAAAATTGTGTCCCTATCTTTGCCTATGCGCATACCAAACGCCGAAGAGGTCTCCTTTGAAGAAAAAGCGGGATCCCCCACACGCTTTACGGCGTTTGAGCAAGAGATTGCGGATGTCAACGAGATGGGCATGGACCCCCAAACCGTGCAGGTGGCCGGGCTGCGCCTTCGGCTTTTAATTAAGGATTACTTACCCGCGCCTGACATGGGTATTGACCTCGCCTTGGTGCGTGAGGTCGGCAGTGACGGCCGGGTTTCGCTGGACCCGGATTTTGTGCCCACCTGCAACACTTGTTCGGCCAGCGAACGCCTGGAACGTTGGCACCAGGAAATATACGGCCTGGTGCGTCTTAGAGCCGAGGAACTGGCCCGGAACATGAACCAGGGGGGGCAGACGGTTGATGTGGCGGACCATCTTCTTTTGCAGACATTGAATCGGTATGAGCCTCTGCTCGGGCATTTGGCCGGAATCCGGCATATTTCACCGGAAACGCTCTATAGTCTTTTACTGACCTTAGACGGCGAACTGTCAACTTTTTTGCGGTTCAATACTCGCCGCCCGGCGGCCGTGTCCCCCTACAACCATGACCAGTTAGGGGCGTCGCTGCGGCCGCTGGTCGAGAGTTTGCGAGTGTTGCTCAACACCGTACTGGAGCGGGGCGCCCAGCCCATAGCCTTGAAGGAGCAGGGAACCCGTCGCTATCTGGCGGTATTTTCGGAAGGTGAGGCGGACATATACACCGGGCTTGTCTTGGGAGTGCGGGCGGATATGCCCCGCGAGGTCTTGCGGCGCGACTTCCCGGCCAAGACGAAAATAGCTCCGCAGGAACAGTTGAACCGGATTTTAGGCGCGCACCTTCCTGGCCTCACGCTTTCCCCTCTGCCTCTAGCGCCGCGCCAGATACCGTTCAATTCCGGTGTGTTGTATTTTGAAGTGCAGCGTGAAGGTCCCCTGTGGGAAGGTGTCAGGCAATATGGAGGCCTGGGGTTACAGGTCATGAGTGACTTTCCTGAATTGTCGCTGGAAATGTGGGGGATACGAGACAGATGAGTGCCGTCGGCCGTGACGACTTGTTGGCCCAATTGCTGGCTCCATCGGTGAACCGCGGCGGGAAGGGTTCCGCCAGGGAAGACTCCAGGATGGCGACTGATCCCCTGAAGGACGACCCTCTGACCAGTATTCTCGCGGCGGAAAATCCCATACTTGAAGCGGCCGGGCCCCTGTTGCGCACCCTGGCTGATCTACCCTCACTTTCGGCCAGCAATGTGGAACAATTGCGTGAACTCTTGGTCCAGGACGTCAAAACATTTCAGAAATTGTGTGAGCGGGCCGGATTTCGCCGGGATCACGCGCTGACGATGCGCTATTGTCTATGTACGGCTCTGGATGAAGCCGTCAACCAGATGCCTTGGGCGCACGACAGCGACTGGATGAGCAACTGCCTCTTGATCGCCTTTCATAATGAAAGCAGCGGCGGTGAGAAATTTTTCCATCTGCTTGGCCGTATGAGCCAGTCCCCCCGGGAATATCTGCATGTGTTGGAGGCCATGTATCACATTCTAAGCCTCGGGTTTCAGGGGCGTTATGCCCTGGTCGCCGACGGTCCGCACCAGCTTGAACTTATTCAAAACCGTTTGCTTGAAATCCTGCTTGAATACCGACCGCCCGGGCCGACCGGACTATCCCCGCACTGGGAAGGCCACGAAGGGAAACGTCTGCAAATCTTATGGACTCTCCCGGTCTGGGTTACCGCCTGCGTGGCGGGAGCTTTGATTCTGGGCTTGTATCTGGCTCTGCAGACGGGCTTAACCCCCAAAGCGCAAAGGCTGACCAACTCAGTCGCTTCCCTGGAAAAAACGGCGATCCCCAGCGTTTTTTCGCCGAGAAATTCCCTCGCGGAGGAATCGTTTGAGCAACCGCTTGAACTTTGGTTTAAAGATGACCAAAAAAAACAGTTTAACCTGAAAATTGATCTGGACGAGTCTAAAATTATTCTGCCAGGCGACATTTTCGTTTCAGGTATCACACTTAATCGTGACATTGGGCTAGTGCTGGACATCCTGGCCGACCGCTTGGATGAAAGCCAAAGAAAGGTCGCCATCATCGGCCATACGGACAATGTACCGATCCGGCCCGGCTCCGTTTTCAGGAACAATAAGCATCTTTCAGAAGAACGCGCCAGAGTCGTGGCCGAGGCCTTGATTGACCGGGGTATCGCTTCGGAAAGGCTGACTTATTCCGGGGAAGGCGATTCAATGCCCGTGGTTCCGAATACTATAAAGGGCAACGCCCGAAATCGCCGGGTGGAGATGTTTTTCCTCTCTCAACCATAAATATTAATGCAACGGCAAGTGTCATGAATTTTATAAAGCCGCTCCTTCGCGCCATTTTGTCACGCACCTTTATGGTTCTGTTGCTCTTTGTCGTGTTTGCTCTCTTGGTCTGGTTCCTGGGGCCGTATGTCGGATTCGGGGGCTTCACGCCGCTGGAAGCCGCCTCTTCTCGTATGGTGCTGCTGATTCTGTCGCTTTCCCTGTTACTGTTCTGGCTGTTGCATTGGCCGGTAAGCATTGTGGGAGTGACTGCCCTCTGCCTGGTGATCTGGTACGGCGCGCCGTTTGTTTCAGTGGGCGGCAGCTTCCCCTTCGCTCCCTCATGGACACGGATTCTGATCATATCGGTCATTGGTGCGGTCTTTGCCGTCTATCTCGGATATCGTTTCTGGCAGGCTGTACAGGCCAATGACGCCTTATTGCGCAAATTGCTCCGACCCCGCCTCGGCGCTCTTGAATCGCCCGCCAAGGAACAGTTGATCGAACTTCAGGGCATCATGGGCAAGGCCATGTCCCATTTGCGCGACCTTCAATCAGGCGTGCGCGGAATTGGCCGTGTGCTTCAGGGGAAGCGCTATATTTACGAACTGCCTTGGTTCATGATTATCGGTGCGCCAGGAACCGGAAAGACCACGGCCATACGTAATTCCGAGTTGCGCTTTCCCTTGGCCGACCAGTTGGGGACCGCCTCTCTGGCCGGAGTGAGCGGAACGCGCAACTGTGTGTGGTGGTTCACCAATGAGGCCGTGCTCATCGACACCGCCGGGCGTTATACCACGCATGAGACCAACGTGGAGGTGGACTCGGCGGAGTGGAAAGGCTTTCTCCGTCTGTTGCGCAAACACCGCACTCGGGCACCCATCAATGGGGCCATTCTTACCGTCAGCGTGGAGCAACTTATAGGCCGTGAAGAGAGGGAGATTACCCATCTCGCGGCCTCGTTGCGTGAGCGCCTTTTGGAATTGCAGCAGGAATTGGGTATCCGTTTTCCCGTCTATCTGATGATCACGAAAATGGACCGCCTGAAAGGATTTAAAGAATATTTTTATCAACTTAACCGGAAAGGCCGCAATCAGGTATGGGGCTTCACGCTACCCTATGAAGAGGAACAGCAACGGCGCCGCACCATAACTGAAATACGGGATAGTTACGAAGGGGAACTGCGTCTTTTGGCCGGCCGCCTGGAAGAAGGCTTGCCCCAGCGGCTGCGTGAAGAATACTCCATAGCCAGGCGCCGGGAACTGTATTGTCTGCCCGGCGAGTTCAGAAGCCTGTTCGAGCCTCTGTTGCGCCTGGCGGAGCGCATTTTTTTCGAGTCGCGCTATGAATCTTCGCGAATGCAGAATGTCATGCGCGGCATCTATTTCACCAGCGCCGTACAGGGCGATTCGCCCCTGATGTCGGATACGGCGAGTATTTTGCAGCGCCTGAAGAATTTTATGTCCGACGGTCAGCCTTTTTCTGATTCCGGCCGGGAACAATCCCCCCAGCCGGCCGCACCCGGCCATAGTCCGAAAAGCTACTTTATTCACGATCTGCTGAGAAAACTCATTTTTCCCGAAGCGGCCTTGGTCAAGCCCAACACCCGCTGGGAATGGCGTCTTTCATTGATTCGCAAGCTAGGCCACCTGCTCGTTCTGCTATTAGCCATCGGCGCGGCCGGAAGCGTGCTGACCAGCAGGACTAATAGTGCTGAAACCATCAATATCGTTGAAGATCGAGTCGGCCAGTTGCGGGAAACCTTAAATATCGTAAACGAAAGCAACCGGGTTGATCTCTTGCCATATGTACTGGAAGGGCTTTGTTCGCTGACGACCGTGAGCGGGAACACTATGGAAAACCAGCCGTTGCCGTCAATGCGGTCCGGGTTGTTCAGCCTGAATGAGACCGCCGAAGTGTCTCAGCGGGTCTGCGAACATGTAAGGGAACGTGTTCTCCTGCCTCAGGCCGTCGGTTATCTGGAAGACCGCCTGATCGAAGCTTTCCAGGAAGCGCGGAAAGGGCCGCGAACTCTGGACAAGGACATGGCTCTTTATGGGGCTTTGCGCTATTACCTTATTTTGCATTCTCTGGAGCCGGATGACCCCGGAAAACTAATGGACTGGTTTATGACGGATCTGCTGGCGAATCCAGCCGCCAGCTTTCTTTCCGGTCATGACAATCTGCCGGAGCAGTTGGAATTTACCCTGCGGCGGCTTGCGGACAACCGATCCAGCCGGGAGCGGGACACGAAGGTTAATACTGATCTCGTGCGTCAGGCCCGGGAGCATATCAGCTGGCGAACCCGGGAAGAAATCCTTTATGCGCTAATGAAGAAAACATCTTTGCCTAAAGTGCCTGCGGACTTTGTTCCTGTACGGCACATGGATGCGGCCGGTGTTCAGGTGTTGCGTCGGGCCAGCGGACGATCCTTAACCGAAGGCCTTCCCGGGCTCTTCACCTATGACGGCTATCACAACGCCTTTTTGCCGGGCTTGAAAGCCATGTTGCCGGGCTTATTGGAAGATGACAGCCGAGTTATGTTCGGCTCATCCGCGCCCGTCCGTAAACAGGCCGGAAATAATTTGGAAATAAAACAGTTCACCGAGGGAATCCTCAAACTTTACTATGAGGAATACACTGCTGTCTGGAGGGACTTTCTTAAGGATGTCACGGTCGCCACCGGCCTGTTTCTGGAAAGTTACCTGAATATGCTCAATATTCTTGCCGGCGTCGATTCACCTTTGGAGCAATTGGCCAAAGCCGTGGTCCGGGAAACGGCCCTTTCAGTCGATAGCGGGCCGACGGCGTCCTTGATTCCAGATTCACCCTTGACCCGGCAATTGACCGACAGAGCCCGGATGATCTCCGTGATGGACGAAATCAGCCAAGTGGATATCCATTTCTCGGCCTTCAGGCGGGCCGTTACCGGAAATACCAGCCCCAAGTCGGCCCGGACCGAAGAGGAGCCTGTCGATTCCCAGACCTTCATAGAACTGCGGGAACTGTATGGTGAATACGCCGCCCATATTCAGGAAGTCATCCGGGCGATTGCCGCCAAGACCCCCCCGCCGCCCAGCCTCGTGCCTGACAAGCTGTTGGCCAAAGCCGTTCAGTTGCCGCCCTTCTTCAGTGGCGTCCTGGAAACGCTGGCCCGGGGCGGGACCGAGCTTGAAGGCAAAAACCGGGGTCATACCCTGGCTCAGATCATGGAAACCGAACTGTCCGCCAAGTGCCGCCTGTCCATGGAAAGCCGCTATCCGTTTAGTCCTGATGGGAGGGATGCCAACCCGGCTGACATTGCGTCATTGCTTGGTCCCGGTGGGGCGTTTGACGTATTTTTCCAGACTTATCTGGCGCCGTTGGTGGATCGGGGCGAAAAATGGGCTTATCACTTATCCGCGCCAGGAGCGCCTGACCTGACGCCTTTTGCCAGGGCCGCCGATCTGCGCGAACTCTTGTTCTCTTCCCCAGATGGCAATAATTGGGGCGTCAGTTTCGAGGTCAGCGTGTTGGAGATGGACCCACGCATTGAAAGGGCCGACATCGTTTTTGGCGAAAACAGCCTCAGTTACGACCACGGCCCTGTGACCCCGATGCGGGTGGACTGGAGCGGCGTGTCAGCCAAGGCCGTGGCTGAAATCACCGTGCGGCCGCGCGGCCTGGGCGTTCCGCCTCTCCGTGAGCGCGGCTCCTGGGCTTTTATGCGTCTGTTCCAGAAGGCGCACATGGTTGAGGGGTATAATTCAGGGCAGTTCTGGTTTGAGTTTGATCTGAACGGCCACAAGCTGACCCTGGAGGTCACGGTTCCGGGTGAAAATCCTCTGGATGCCCGCACCTACGCCTCATTCTTCTGTCCGAGGTAGGCTTCGTGATTTCCGATCCAGCCTGTTATGGAAAATTGCCCATGCTGGGCGATTATTTCCAAAGCGGCGCTTCGCAGGAGCAGACGAACATCTGGTGGAACAGATTCAGCCGGGTGAACGAAGTGCCGGACCCGGCGGCCTCAATGGCGGAACCTCCGTGGTGCTTCGTTCTGCCGCCGGATGCGCTTTGGCCGGGCAAGCAATATGTGATCGGGGCCATATGTCTGTCCTGCGACCGGATCGGGCGGGAATTCCCTTTTACCATCTGGCAATGCGTCAGTCGGAAGGGCTTGCGCCTTTCTCTCCTGTTCGGTAAGAACTCCGTTCCCCGCAACTGGCTGTTCTGGCTTTCACGGCTTCTGGCCGCCTACACTGGAAAAGGCAAGGGCGCGAGCCAGGCCACGTTGCCGCATTTTGAGCGCGCCCTGCGCCGGCTTTGGGAAGCCCACAAGCCGAGCTTCACCGCCTGGCTGGGATTTCGCGGCCGGCCGTCAGCCCCGGAAGCCTATGGGGATATTTTGGACTTATTGCCCGAGTCGGACCTCCGCGGCGTGACCCTGATGCCGTGGCGGGATTGGCCTGACCGGTTGCTGGCGCCTGAGGCGCTGTGCTATTTTTGGCAGCAGGACCATGAAGGGCGCTACTTACGCGTCTTCCAGGACCGAACCCTGGGCCAGGATACCATCCCCTGGTTGTTCTCGTCCGCCTGAGAGGAGTTATGTACGCCCTGAACATGTTGCGCGGCTTTGCGGTCCAGACCACGGAGTTCACGGACAAGCGGGGCTGGATGAATGCCTTGGTGGTGATAAAAGGCAGTTACGCCATCCCGCCGGAAAGGGGGGAGCCGGAGCCATTGCCCGAGGCTGTCCCCTTGGCCATGAAGGACGAGTTCGTCGGCCAGGAAGGTCTTTCCGCCATGGTGCTGGAAAATGAATTCGCCTCGCGCAAAGCCTTTTGTGACGTTCTGTTCGCCGCCAAAGCCCAGGCGCCGGGCGGCCAGCCAGTCACGGAGCTTGATGTCGCCGTTCAGGTGGGGGCCATGCGCAAGGCGGTGCATGTGGTCGGCGACCGCTACTGGGAAAAAGATTTGCTCATCATCCGGTCCAGCCCCCCGGAACCCTTCGTTTCCGTGGATCTTCATTACGGCAACGCCTTCGGCGGCAGTCTGCCCTACACCCAGGGCGATGAAGTTCTCTACGACACCTATTTGCCCAATCCCGTGGGCACAGGGTATTGCGGACGTGATGCCGAGTCCGGGCCGCACCGGCACCGGCTCCCGAACCTGGAGCGGCCAGGCCGGCCGGTGCGCCGCCCTGACGAAGCATATCCGCCAATGGCCCTTTCTCCCGTGGCCCGCAACACCCCCGGCCGTATCGCCTGCGCCGGAACCTATGATCAACACTGGAAAGAGAACATTGCGCCCCTCTTGCCCCCGGATTTTGACGAGATGTTCTTCCAGTGCGCGCCTGAAGATCAGCGTATCCCCTATCCCGTGGGCGGCGAGGAAGTGCAATTGATCAACTTGGTCCCGGGCCGGCCACGGGTGGAATTCCAACTGCCGCCCCTGCCAGTTATGCGAATAAAGGCCCTGCGGCGCAACATGAGCCAGGTGGTTGTGGAAGCCTCGCCGGACACCTTGTTTTTTGAAACCGAGGAAGAACGCTTCAGCGTTGTGTGGCGCGGCAGTTTTCAACTGGGCCATAAAGGGCTGCATGAAATCAAGATAATGACCATTGGCGAGGTCTGCCCCCTCTGGTGGGAGGGCCTGGAATCGGGCAAGGACGGCTGCGAAGGCTGTGAGGAATTTAACCCGGCCAACCCGCCGCCGGGCTGCCCCCACAGTGAGGACTTCCGCGCCCACGACTCATTGGTGGCCGTGCCGGAAGTGAACGCGCCGGAGGCGGTATGAAAAAGCCCCTCTTCGTCAAGGCGGCTGAAATGTATTGCCCATTGGGGATGTCCCTGGAAGCGGCCACGGCGGCCATGCGGGCCGGGTTGGACCATTTCCGGGAATCGGAATTCACCGATTTCTACAACTCGCCGCTGTCAGGTTCATATTTTGACGATCTGCCCAAAGCCCGGCTGGACCGCCAGGTCTATCTGTTTGAACAGGTCTGGCAAGGTTGTCTGGCCAGAATGCCTGATTTGGAACTGGAAAAGACACCGCTTTTGCTCCTGGTGGCGGAAATGCCCCGGCCCGATTTGCCGAGGGATTTCGGCCAGGCCCTTTTCGCCGCCTGCACCAAAGACCGCAGTTTTCACGAGGCTTCGCGCATCTGCGCCTGGGGCCGGGCCGGGCTGGGGCTGGCCCTGCCCTATGCACGAAAGCTCTTGGAAGAAGGCGCGGCAAAACAGGTGCTGATAGTCGGCGTGGACAGTTTATTGGATTTCGTGACCTTGGTGTATTTCTGCATGGAAAACCGGCTCATCTCACCTGGCAACAGTGACGGCTTCCACCCCGGTGAAGGGGCGGGCGCCTTGGTGGTCTCTCTGGAAGAAGAAGGCGAAGGCCTTTACCTCACCGGGGTGGGGCAGGCCGAAGAGGCGGGTCATTATTTACAGACCGTTCAACCTAACCGGGCCGAAGGTTTGACCTCGGCCATCCGCCTGGCTGTGGCCGAAAGCGGCCGCCCGCTGGTGGAAACCAGTTTCCATTACAGCGATTGCAGCGGTGAGAGTTTTTACTTCCGGGAATCTGTTCTGGCTCTGGTCCGTTGTTTTGAACATACCGTGCCTGAATATCCGCACCTGGTGGTGGGTTCAACTTTGGGGGAAACCGGGGCCGCCGTGGGGCCGCTTCTCTTGGCCCACTGCTCGCGTTTGTTGGGCCGGGAAGACGGTTTCGGTCGGCGCGCCTTGTTGCATTTCAGCGCGGATAACGGCAAACGCGCCGCCATCATCGCTGAATACCATTAAAGGAGGGGTTATGAGTTCCCACGTCTTCGCCAATGGCCAAGAAATAGCTTCCAAGGTTTCCACCGGCAAATCCGTGGCCGCCTTTCCCGATACCTGCCTGTCCCCGCCTTCCCCTCCGGCCGGGCCGGTTCCCTTGCCCTATCCCAATACGGGCGAAGCCAAAGATCTTGACAAGGGTAGCAGCAAGGTACTGATCAAAGACAAGATGATCGCCTTGGAAGATACGTCATACTTCAGCAAAAGCATGGGAAATGAGGCCGCGACCAAAAGCCAGGGGATGGGAGTTATCACCGGGACTATACAGGGTGGAGTATATTTTAAGAATTGGTCCATGGATGTGAAAGTTGAAGGCAAGGGGGTGCCAAGAAATATTGACATGACCACGCACAACCATGCCAGCGAGACGGGAGAAATTATGACTATCTTTACTGGATTAAGCGACAGCTATACACGAAACCTCAATAACTATGAAAAGAAAATGGGTTTAGAATACAAATCCGGTAAGTTTGCCCGGCATCATATTGTTGAAAAAAAGGATGAAGATGCGAAAATATCACGGGGGGTGCTGGGTGAAACCATTGAAAATAAAAAACGCAAAGATGGACAAAAAGAAGAGAAAGGATGGGTAGAGGGGGGGGGCGGTATCCATATTCACGCGCCTGAGAATCTTGTCCGCCTACCCAATAATGAAGAGTTCAAGGAAGACATATACGGCATCTTGCACAACACGTCACATCCTAGCGAATATTCTATGGATGTTAATGATATTTTGAAAAAAGCGGAGGTTGTCACAGACTACAAAAAAGAAAAGGCTTTCAATATATTTCAAGAAGACCTTTCCATGCAAGAACATCGCACCGAGAAGCACGCTGACCTGAAACTTTCTACTGAAACTAAGGAAGAATTAAGCAAATTCTCACCACGAAAACTTGCAGTCAGTACCGCCTTGAAACGAATCGCCATACGTATGATGAAGGTTAAATTAAAACATGATTGGACAAATGTTCTAAAAACAATAAAAAACGAGGAACCGTGATGAAACAGTTTCCATTCGTTTACCGGCTTTATTCGCAACTCAGCGAATGGGGTTTTTTCTCGGAACAAAAAAACTTTGACCAGCCTTCGTTAAAAAGTCTGGCTATGGAGCAATGGTGGCAGCCATTCCCCAGTGATTTTTCACCACCGCTTTTTGACCTTAAGCCGAACGAAGAGGAAAGAATGCGCCCAGAACTTGATGTGTGCTGCTCTTGTAACCCCTTTGTGATTCTGAGTGAAAAAGCTGTATTGGCCCTCCACGATATCCTCAAACCCTCGGGTCAGATCATGTCCATTTCCACCTCTGTTCGCGGGCGCCTTTTTTTTGGCTTTTACCCCACCCGACCTGTGGATTGCTACGACCCTGACAACGCCTTTTTCGATACCTTCGCCGCCGGAACCCTTATTTACGACCCGGCCCTGAAAGGCGCGGCCCTGCCGGAAGAACCCATGTTTTTCACCATTCCGGAAGACCCGGCCTTCATCTTTTTCACTGAACGGGTTAAGCAGCGTATTGAAGAGGCCGGGTTGAATGGCTTCAACTTTTCCCGCACCGTTCCGGTGTCCTAAGGCCATGCCACCTATTATGCCCCTGGTTCTCCGCCACGCCCAGGACGCCGCCTGGCTCTATGCCCAGATGTTGGCCGACCGGGCCGCGCCCCTGGTGGATTTTGACCGGTTGCGGCATTTTCAGCGCCTCTTGGCCGCCCACTTGGATGGCTTAATCGCGGCTGGCGAGGCGGGGCGGGACATGGCTCTGGAACAGGTGAAGAAATGGAAAGGGGCGGGCGAAATTTTTGTCTGGAGTTTTCTGGAACTTCAAGCCACCGACCCGGCCGCCACGCCCGATCTACTGTTCCAACTGCGGGAAACCAGCCCCGCCCCGGGCCAGGCGGAGGCCCTAGCCTGGGCCTGGGTCTGGATACCTGAAATGGTGGCTGGACCAGCCATTGAAGCCTGCCTTAAAGACGCGCACCCCTGGCCTCTGGAGGCGGCCCTCGGAGCCCTGGGCCTCAAGCGCCAAGCCTTCACCTTGCCGAGTGATTTGTGGGAGCATGAGGCCGCGGGCCTAAGGGCCGCCCTCTGCCGCTATGTTGGAAGATTGCGTATGGGTGAACACATATCGCGCCTTTATGCGGCCACCGCCGACGACCAAGCGGCCGTGCGCCGGGAAGCCGCCGTGGCTCTCTTGCTCTGTGGGCAGCCTGGCGCGGCCTTACGGGCCTTGTTCCCCGCCGTCCGTGAATGTGCGGAGGAGGTGGAAGGTGGGGAAGATGGAGGCGAAGTGCTGGAAGCGGAACGCCGCGCCCAGCACCTGGCCCGGCTTTTGGGGCATGCCCTGCCTTTTCCCTGTCCTGGTGAAGTGCTGGATCATTTGAGCCAGACCCTGCCGGAATATTTGTTTTTGCTCACCTTGGCCCATCACGGCGATCCGGCCGTCATTCCCCGCCTTTGGCCGCACCTGGGTCAAGGCCGACCTTACGCGGCCAGGGCGCTCAGAGTTTTGACCCTGATGACCGGCCTGAACCCTGAAGAGACCGGTATTTGCCTTCCCGATGACGCGGAAACACCAGAGCCCTTCGGTTTGCCCGGCCGGGATATGGACGCCGGTCTCCCGGTCCCGGACTGCCGCAAGGCGGAACAGTGGTGGGAAAGCCATAAGGCGGAATACCCGGAAGGCCCCTTAATCGGGGGAGACAGCCTGAAAGACCCGGAAGCCTCTTTGCGGCACCTGGAAACCGGACCCCAAGATCAGCGTTTTGCGGCGTCCCTCCATCTTTTGCGGCTGGGGGAAAACCTGCCCTGGCTCGACACCCGGGCGCCCATCGCTGTTCAGAAGGCCTGTTTCAGGGCCATAAGGCGGGGCCTGGAAGGCGAAGGCTCGGCGTCAGACACTCGGAAGGAGACCCTCAGTGTGGTCGGATGAGCCGGAATTCACGCCGCTGTATTTGAGCATCCTTCGCGTCCACGGCGTTCTGGTCCACTCAAAACCTCTGGCCGTGCCTCCGGAAGGTCTGCTCATAGGGAGTGACGCGGGGGAAGAAGGGTTTAATCTGAACGCTTCCTTTTTTGTCGCCCCGAAGCATGTATTTTTATTTTCTCAGGGCCCTGCCTGGTTTCTCCGCCATTTGGACAAGCATCTCCAATGCACAGTAAATGGCCGAAAATTGGCCTGGGACGAATGCGTTGAATTATTAGCCGATGATGTCATTGAACTGGGCTTCGTGGCCATTCTGGTCCACGGCGAAGCCGGCCCGGCGCTCCCTGAAGGAACTGAAAGCCGTTTCGAATCTCCTGTTTTTGAGAGAACTGACACCGCTGAGCCAGGTTGGGAAATCAGTGACACGCCAAACGCCCAAGCGGCCGAGCCGCAGGACGCAGCCTCGCCGTCCCCCGCCGAAGAACTGGCCGCCATGTTGGCGGGGCTTGAAACGCCTGGTGAAGCTCTGTTTTCCGCCGATCCTCTATTACCCGATGAAAGTTACGGGCCTCGGGAGCAAGCGGCTGGTATTTTCAGGCCGATGGAGTTCCCTGGAAGTTTCGCGCCTGACGCCGAAGAGTCGGCACCCGACGATATTTTGGCCAAGCTCGCCAGAGAGAGTGAGGAAGAAAATCTTAGCGGCGTCCCACCGTTTCGGGCTAAACCGGACGGAACCGGCGGGGTGAACAGAGAGACTCAATGTGATCCCCTGCGCCTGATTGACATGATGGAAGGCTTGTCTGTGGAGGACGTGCTTGAAGGGCCGCTAACGGTTGACGCCATACTGGATCGGCTGGACAGCGGCCTGCCTCCGCCTCTGCTTGAACCGGAGCTTACTGACCCCGACCCCCTGGCCCTCTTGGGAAACGAGGCCCGGACAGTCTCCGCGCCCAGCGACATAGTGGCTCGGGAACATCACCATATTGAAATCGACACCCATTACCGAAACCAGGGGAGTGCGCCACCTCAGGCTGGAAATATGAAGGGGCATGATGACGATGAATAAGGATAACGCGTGGTCGGAATCTTCATTCAACGCGCTTCTTGAAGGGCGTGGACTTACGGCGGCGCTGGAGGAGGTTGAGGCGGACGTGCGGCGTCGGCCGGGGCAGGTGCCTTCACGCTTATTACTTTTTGATCTTATGTGCCTGTGCGGGCAGTGGGAACGGGCGGCGAAGCAGCTTCAAGCCATCGCCAGCCTTGAACCGTCGCGGGCCGATGAAGTGGGCGTTCTTAGCCTTCTGATTGCCGGCGAACAGTTAAGGGCCGAGGTGTTCACGGGAAAACGCCGGCCCGAATCAGACGACCCGCCCCCGTGGCTGGAGGATCTTCTTGCCGCGCTCGCGGCCCAGGCGGTAGAGAATTTTGATGAAGCCGACCTTCTGCGGGAGAAGGCTTTTGCCGGGGCAATAGAAACCCCGGGCAGCCTGCGTCGGGGCAGCGGAACTTCCGTGTTTTCGTGGGTGGCGGATTCCGATTCCAGGTTAGGTCCGGTGCTGGAAGTGTTTTCAGGCAATCGCTATCTGTGGGTTCCTTTCGAGAACATACAGAGCCTCCACCTTTCCGCGCCGGCCCGTCCACGGGATGTCGTCTGGCTTCCCGCCCGTCTGTCCAGTCGAAACCTGGATTCCGATGTATTTCTACCGGTTCGTTATCCGGGAACGGAACGGGCGGCCGAGCCTCTCCGCCTCGGCCGGGAAACCGTGTGGGAGGAACAGGGCCGCACCGGTGTTATCGGCCTGGGACATAAGGTCTGGTTTACAGAGGCAGGCAATGTGCCGATTTTCGAAATCCGGGAAGTGCTGTTCGAGAGCACGAAATAATGAAAGATAGCCGAACACCGCGGGCGCCCCAGGCGAACCTTCTGCCAACTCTCTTTGAGCGCCTGAAGGACGATCATCCGGGTAATACCCTTGAAAGCCCCGAAAGTTGGACGGTGAACGCCGCCAAAATGCGTGATCTGGTACGCGACAACCTAATCGACATCTTAAATGTCGTCAATCTTGACCATAAAGACGAAATTGACTTGACCCGCTATCCACATGTGGCGGATTCAGTGCTCAATTTCGGCATTCCGCCCGTTGCCGGGCGGTACTTGAGCGAAGTGCGCTGGGACGAAATCGAAAAGAATATCCGCAAGGCCGTGCTGCGGTTCGAGCCACGCATCATCCCGGACAGTCTTAGTGTCGTCCCTCCGGTTGATATCGGGAAACAACGGACAGGCAACACGCTGCGTTTTCTCATTCAAGGCATGATCCATATGGACCCGCATCCGCTGGAATTCGTGATGCAAAGTTATCTGGATCTGGAAACCAGTACTTTTGGAGAAGACCGACCAAAAGACTGACACTTATTGCTCTATGGTATGGCGCGCCGCCATCGGGGAAGAGAATCATGGACTCCTTGCTTCTGGATTACTACAATCAAGAACTAGGCTATTTTAGGGAGATGTCCGGCGAGTTTGCCGATTCCCATCCCAAGATCGCTGGCCGCCTCGGAATGCGCGGTATGGAGGTGGCTGACCCGTTCGTGGAGCGCCTGATTGAGGCCTTCTGTTACCTATCCGCCAGGATGCGTATTCGCTTGGATGCCGAATTCCCCCGGTTTACCCAGCGCTTACTTGAAGTAGTCTATCCCAACTATGTCGCGCCAACGCCATCAATGTGTGTGGTGCGCTTGGAACCAAGTTCGTCCGAGGGCAATCTGGCCGATGGGTTCAACGTTCCCAAGGGGACAACCTTTAGAATGAGCATCCCGGACGGGCAGCAGACAGCCTGCCGGTTTCTCAGCGGCACGGATGTGCGGCTCTGGCCCTTGGAATTGAGCGCGGCCTCATTGGGGCCTGTGCCGCGGGAGCACGGGCTCCTGCCTCCCGGTCCGGAAACTAAAAGGGTTCAGAGCGCCTTGCGTATCCGGTTGCGAACGGCCAATGATCTGCCGTTTTCATCTCTAACCGGCCTTGACGAACTGCCCTTCCACCTCGCCGGTGACGAAGAGACCGCCACGCACCTGTTCGAACTGCTTCACTCCTCCGCCACGATCGCCTTGGTTATGGACCCAGACAGGCCTTTGGCATCTCCGGACTCCCGATTCGTCATCAATGATCCGGTTGCCTTGGAGGGTTTCGGGGAAGATCAGGGGCTTTTGCCCCGTCCTTGGAACGGCTTTCACGGCTACAATTTGGTGCATGAGTATTTCGCCTGCCCCTCGCGATTTATGTTCCTCAAGCTGCGGGGGCTCTCCCGTGCCTTGACGGGCCTTGACTCCTCAATCGCCGAGGTCATCATCTTTTTAAGCAAGTCCGCCTTGGATTTGCATCAAAAAGTCGATGCCTCACGGTTCGCCCTTTTCTGCACCCCGGCCATCAACCTGTTTCCCGTCAACACCGATCCGCTGGAGGTGAACCCCGGCGCGGCTGAAATTCATGTGGTGGCGGACAGGACCAAGCCTCTGGACTTTGAAATCCATTCCGTCATTTCTCTAAAGGGGCAGCGGACGGGCTCCGGTGAGATCATCAATTTCCGTCCCTTGTATGAAACTATCAGCGGCGATGGCGGCAACTATGGGCGTTACTTTTCCCTGCGCCGAGCGTGGCGTCTGCCTTCCGAGCGTGCGAAGCGGCGCGGCACCTGGACCGGGCATGCCGGTACTGAAGTGTTTCTTTCCCTGGTTGATCAAAATGAAGCCCCGTTCGCCAGCGATTTGAGCATGCTTTCCATGCGAGCGCTGGTCACCAATCGGGATCTACCGGTCTTGCGGATTCCCGTTGTGCATGAGGAACTGGGGTTGCCGGAATCCATGCCGATCCGTCGGGCCGTATTCATCCGGCCTCCTTCACGGCCGCGCCTTCCTTATGCTGAACGTGACATCTCCTGGCGGCTGATCCGCTATCTGGGCTTGAGCTACACAGCCTTGAATGACCTTGGCGAGACCCGGGGCGGACAGGCGATACGCGATTATCTTTCTTTACTGGCCCCGCCGGAACTCCCGGAAGTTCTGAAACAAATTCAGAGCCTGACCGGCTGTTCATTTTCACCAGTGACCCGCAGGTTGCCAGGCAAGGGGCCGCTGGTTTTCGGGCGAGGCGTCCGTTGCCGGCTGCACATGGACGAAAGCGGGTTTTCCGGCAGCAGCCCTTATATTTTCGGTCTTATACTGGCTGGGTTTCTGAGACGTCACGCTTCAGTGAACAGTTTTACCGAAACCGAGCTCTATACGACGCAGCGCGGTTGTCTCGCCCGTTGGCCCTCATCCAAAGGGACCGGCAAGATACTATGAACCGCGCTGCTTACGATGAGTTGCTGAAACGATGGACTGAACGCCCGTGGGAGCCGGGGTTTTTCCAAATTTGCCGCTGGCTTGAGGCTCGTTCGCCCGGCCTGCCGCGCCTGGGGGAGGGCTCCCGTCCCGGCCAGGAAGACTTCCGCCTGGGGCAGACCCCCTCGCCTCTGTTCGCCCCGCGTGAAGTTGCGGAACTGAGTGTCCGCCAGGGACGCGTCCATGTCAGCCTGTTCGGGCTGGGACTTTTTGGGCCGAATGGTCCGCTTCCTCTCTACCTCACGGAAGAGGCGCACAACAGGCTGAATTTGCACCATGATCGGACCTTGTCCGATTTTCTGGACATGTTCCATCACCGTTGGTTGAGCCTGATGTATCGGGCCTGGGCCAACGGGCAATCAGCCGCCGGGCTTGACCGGCCCGACGACGAGCGGTTTTCCCGGTATATCGCCGGCCTGTCCGGGCGAGGCTCGAACGAAGCGCACGATAGCGGCCTGGAGCCCCATGCCTTGCTGGCCGGGGCCGGCAAGATGATCGGGCAGATCAGAACTCCGGAAGGACTTGAAAGTGTTATCGGACACTATTGGGGATTGCCTTTCCGTATTGAGGAATATGTCTTCCACTGGTTGAAGCTGGAACCGGAAGATCGTTCCCGCCTGGGACGGACGCCGCAGGCCACGCTGGGCATGACTGCCGTTCTGGGGAGCCATGTTCCGGATAGGCAATCCATGTTCGTAATCAGACTCGGCCCACTTTCCTTGGCTGATTATATCAAGTTTCTGCCGTCCGGCCAGGAATTGCCCAAGTTGGTCGCTTGGGTGCGTGAATTCGCCGGGCTGGAACTGGAGTGGGCCTTGCACTTGTCGCTTCTTCCCGAGGAAACGCCCCGATGCGCCTTGGGCGGGCCTTGGAGGTTGGGGCGCACGGTCTGGTTGGCCCGCCGGGATCAGAAGGCCCCCGTGCGCGGCAAACGGTTTTCGCCTGAATCTGTGAACGGTATTTACGAAAACCCGCCCGGATTGACCGGGTGCCAGGGGAGTAATTATGGTTTTTGACGCACAATGGTATAACGAAACCACGGCCGCCCTGCTGCGCCCGGTAGAGCCTTTTCCTCCTTGCGGCCCGGATCTTGAACATGATCCGTTGTTCATGGATCTGTCTGCCAAGCTTACCCCGAAAGAAAAGAAGATCGTGGCCCGGGATTCCGGTATGGGGCGGCTGGAAAGCGAGGTCGAGCCCGTGCGCTGGCTGGAGGTGGAACGGGACTGCCTGACCTTGTTGGGCCGCACCAGGGATGTGCGTCTGCTCATCGTGCTCACGCGTTGCCGGGTGCAACTGGATCATGGATATGGACTACTCTGGGGGATTCGTCTCTTAGCCGACACGCTCAAATTGTGGCCGGAAGCGGTACATCCGGCCTTGACCCAGGAGGGGAAACATGATCCCGCATTCCGGGCTAACGCCTTGTCAGACCTCAGTGATCCGGCGGGATTGCTCGCGGATATCCGAAAGATCCCGCTTTCCCCTATGCAAGGCCAGCGTCTGAGTGTGCGTGATGTGGAGCGGACCTCGACTCTGCCGAAACCGGAAGATGCGGAACAGATACGGCGGCATCTGGCTCTGCTTATCGAGCAGGGTGATACGAATCTCGCGGCCCTGACCGAGGCCTTGGATTTGGTCCACAAGCTCGATGCGGATATGACAAAGCAACTTGAAGGCGCGGATTTTTCGCTTGCCGCGCTCAGCAAGCTATTGTCGTGTTTCGCACGGCCGACCAAGGGACCTAAGGCAGGCGGCCTCGCTTCACCCGAGGCCTTGGGCGATGGTCAGGGCAAAGAATCAGAGTCATCCGATTCATCGGCGCGGCGAACGGCGGACCAACTGGAAACCTCCGGGATTTCAAAACGGAAAAAGCCCGTTTCTTCGCCGCCTTCATCCGTGCTGATGCCGATACCAGCCTCCAGCATACCTAGCCGTAATTTCGCCCGCGATCAGATTCGCGAAGTCAGGCTATGGTTTGAAAAACATGAGCCAAGTAGTCCGATATCTCTTCTGCTGGCTCAGGCTGAAAGTCTGGTCGGCAGACGATTTTCCGAACTCGTTTCCTTCTTGCCGCATGAAATCCTGGAGCAATGGGAAAAAAAGGAATGAGAAAGGCGGCTGAATCTAATTCTCTGGTCAAGTCATAGCCTTCGATTTGGGTAGATTGGCGGAAATTGGTGATTTACGGATATATCATTAGGTTCTGGATTCCCGGTAATTAATATATAAAAAACAATAAGTTATTTAGTCGGTCCTGAAAAACAGTTTGCTCAATTAAGTGAGGTGAACTATGAAAAAACTATTCCTGATTTGTCTGGCATTGGCCTTTCTGGCTGGATGCGCGGCCAAAGCAACACCCGTTATCGGCCCGGACGGGACGCAGCATTACAGCATTGATTGCTCAAGTGAATTTTTGAGCTGGAGCGATTGCTTGGCAAAGGCCAGCCAGGTATGCGGTGCCCAGGGCTACACAAATAAATTTTCGAACGAAAATGCGACCCCGGGGTTCTGGGTCATAGATCGGACCATGCTTATAAAATGCGAGCAGGAGCAGCCGCGCAAGTGAGCTGACGAAGAAGGTGTGTTGCAAAGAGGCTGGGCTATAACCAGACAGCACTGAGCCTTTGGATGAAGCCCTGAATTCTCGTTTCAAATTATCTGGAAAACCCATCTGACCTCACTTGAGTAATGGTCACTTTTTCCGCTTGTTCCTGTTTCAGGGTCGGGCCGGTCAAATCGACAGACTGCCCCCATTTGGCTTGGGCCAGCTTTTGGGCCAAATCTTTTACTTTTTCATCATTGGCACTGAAATGGATTTCAGTTCCGGTATCCCGGATGGTTCCTCCCTTGGGTATAGTGAAAATCACTGTGCCCTTGGCGTCGATAGCGTATTTCAGTTCCGGCGGAGGATATAAACCTCCGGCCTCCTGTCGCCATATTTTTTGCATTTTATCCACTGTTGATAGAGTTTTTGTATTTAATGGTGAATAATGGCCGGCCATTTCCACCCCGATTGTTCCTTCACTTTGAACTTCCCACTGGCGAGAGCGCAATATCGCCAAGGCGGTCTCCTGGCCTCCGCCAGCCTGATGGCGTAGAAATTGATTCCAAGTCGTGAAGGGGTATTTGTTCCTGACCTCGGCCCGTTTCCCCCGAAAAATTTGCCTCATCGCTTCCAAATCCCTCCGTTTCTTCATCTGAAATTCTTTCAGCAATTTTTGTCTATGGGTTCTCAGCATAGGTGTTTTCTTGAGATTCTCATATTGCTTACCCCAGGCCTCTTGATTGATGCCATAAAGCCTCTTGTTTTGCTGATTGAGGGTTTCCATCTCATCTCGACGTTTGACCAAGGCAGCTTTGTATTCAGCATAAAGATTGCCACGATCCGGCCTTACTTGGATAGGAGCGGCGGTGTAAGTTTGCTCTGGCGGGCAAGCCTTGATAAAATCCTGACCGGCGGCCTCAAATTTTCCAAGTCTTTTCTCCAGCTCGGCTTTACTCAAAGTTCGGTCCAGACTGCTGGCTTTGAGAGCCAATCGGCCATCTAGGGTTTGGATGACCAGACCATTACCTCGGGCTTTCAGCAAGAGACCATATTTGAGGAAAACCCGGTGGCAATCAGTCCAAGAATGACCCCGGTTTATATCTTCCATAATGTCCGCTTTGTGCCGCTGGGCATAGCTAAAAAGAGATTCCTGGCCGGTGTGGATTTCATAAGTCTGGGCCGTCTCGTGAGTCGCCGTTGGAGATCGTCCCGGGTCACGGCCATTATCCACGGTCAGGCCGTATTTTTGTTCCAATTGGCGACAGAGCCGGTCGCGCTCCCGAAAATCCCGGAACGGCTCATGTCTTGTCCGGCGCTCCGGGTGAATCATATTGTAGGCGACATGAAGATGGAGATTATCCGTATTTTTGTGGACGCCGACATGGCGCTGGTGTTCCTCGAAGCCCAGAACCCGGGCGAACTCAAGTTCGATCTCCCGTAAAACATCCCGGGTCAACTTGTCTTCATCTTCTGGTCGGAAAGAGACCATCAGGTGATAGGTCTTCTCCTTGGCTGTCCTGACATTGGTTTTTTGCACCATTTCCACTTCTTCAATGGCCAGTTGGTAGTCGTCCTCTGTCCAGCAGCCGGAGAACCAACTGAAGAGAGCTTTTTCACCCTTATGGCTGGCATCGGCGATGTAGCGGGCCAGACGGCCGTAGTCGTCGTTCTGTGGTTTACAGGTGATGTGTTTGCTGATCATAATTTGACCACCAGTTTTCTGAGTTCCGTCTGCCGTGTTTCAATCTCGCGCAGAAGGTTACGGAAGTCGCTTTTTATCTTTAAGGCGTCCTCTGGGGAGCGTTCAAAAATCTTCTCCGGGTCGGCCAGAGCGGCTTTGAACAATCCACCCAGGCGTCCCAAATCGGCCCGGATTTTGATTAACTCCAATTTGAATTCTTCATGCTCGAAGCTCTTGACCTGTCCACCCAGACAGACCTCCCGCATATAGTGGGAAATGGAGAGACCGGCCATCCTGGCCGCCGTCTCAATGGTAGTATAATCGGGGTTACTGAGATAAACTCGGGCCGCTTTTTTATCAGGGCAGGGCATATGTGAATCTCCTCTTTCGCGTTGAGCCTTGGCGAATAAGCGTTCCCCGAGGCCCGGCCGGGCCTCGGGGCAGGACGTAAAGTGGGCGCACTTTACCTGTCCTGCCTCCAAAGTCTGACGTTCTATACGATATTGTATGAAGAACTTTCCAGAACAGGCTCCAATCTTCCCCAAAACGACGCTTATGGAGTATAGTGGGGTATAGTTCCATATTTTCGTTAAAACAAGTTGAACCGCGACAGGAACCGTCCTTTGTGGGCAATTGCC